>Ga0070698_100009842_pt1 | contig 10218 bp, 10 predicted proteins | sample KBSK1502metaG_FD_65477 | JGI IMG/M metagenome (GOLD analysis project Ga0070698, IMG submission 65477) | Corn, switchgrass and miscanthus rhizosphere microbial communities from Kellogg Biological Station, Michigan, USA - KBS K1-50-2 metaG | ecosystem: Host-associated > Plants > Roots >... | reverse complement strand
CTGGGACTCGGCTTCCCCGGCGGCCCGCTCATCGAGCGTGCCGCTAAGGAGGGCGACGCCAACGCCTACCCGTTGCCGAAGGCATGGCTCGCCGACCGTTACGACTTCTCGTTCTCGGGTCTCAAGACAGCGGTCCTGCGTTTGGTTCGCTCGCTCGAGGAGAAGGGCGTCGTTCCAGTCGCCGATGTCGCTGCGTCGTTCCAGAAGGCGATCACGGAGGCGCTGGCCGAGAAGACCGCGCGCGCCGCCGCCGAGCACGGCGTGCGTTCGGTGATGCTCGGTGGGGGAGTCGCGGCGAACCTGGCGCTCCGCGCCGAGATCGAGCGCCGCATCGGCATGCCGCTGCGCGTGCCGCCGCCGCGTCTGTGCACCGACAACGGTGCGATGGTCGGTGCGGCCGCGTTCTTCTCGCTGCGCCATCGCACGACCGAGATCCCGTCGCTGGTCCGCTCGAACATGCCGCTCGCGTGACGCTCGCCGCCGCGCTCGAGGAGGCGAAGACACTGGCGACGCGCGGCGAGCCGGCGCCCGAGGCGGTCACCGACGTGGTTCTCCGGATCCTCGGCGCTGCCGCCGAGACGCCCGCGGTCCTCGAGTCGCTGCGCGACGTGCCCGCGGGACGCGCGCTGCTGCGCTTCACCGACGGGACGCGCGCGATCGAGTTCCAGGCGGGCGCGGGTGCGCTCCATGCGGAGCTCGCCGATCCCAAGGGGCGCGGACCGAAGGTCGACGCCACGAGCGCGACATGGCTCGGGCTGCTCGGCGGCACGCTCAAGCCCTGGCTCGCCTTCACCCGCGGCCTCGTCGTCTGCCGCGCCGGGCTCACCGAGCTGCGCTGGCTGCAGCAGGTCGCCGAGCGCATCCAGCGCGGGTATCAGAAGGAGCACTCGTAGAGCGGCATCCGAGCCGTCCCCGACGGCATATCGTCTGGAGCGATGAGCGAAGCCGCGCGCTTCCCAGACGACATGCACGCGCCGGACGAGCGCACCAAGGTCCATCGCGCCGAGACGAAGACCAAGACGCCGGTCGAGGCCAAGCGCCAGGGGCCGACGCTCGACGACGTGAAGAAGGACGAGCGCGTCCGCATCTACATCCGCTCGGCCAACCAGCAGACCGGCGCGATCGGCTACACCGAGCACGGCGAGCGCCACGCGAACACCAGCGCCGACGGCGCGCGATTCATCCTGCGGTCGCTCGGCCACGAGCCGCGCCGCTGCGAGCTCGGCGCGGTCGCGGCCTACCTGCACGACATCGGCAACGCGGTGACGCGCGATCGGCACGGCCAGACAGGCGCGCTGCTGGCGAAGGACATCCTCCTGGACCTGGGCTTCGTCACGGAGGAGCTCGCCGTGATCATGGGCGCGATCGCGAACCACGAGGAGTCCGAGGGCGGGCTACCGGTCAGCGCGGTCTCCGCAGCGGTCATCATCGCCGACAAGAGTGACGTGCACCGGAGCCGCGTCCGCAATCCCAAGACGACGACATTCGACATCCACGATCGCGTGAACTACGCCGCGACCGCGAGCGAGATCAAGGTCAGCCGCAAGGAGAAGCTCATCACCCTCGAGCTGCGGATCGACACGGAGGTCGCGCCGCTCATGGAGTACTTCGAGATCTTCCTGTCGCGCATGATGCTGAGCCGCCGCGCCGCGGAGTTCCTGCACTGCAAGTTCGCCCTGGTGATCAACGACACGCGGCTGCTTTAGCCGCTCCGGGCGCGATGCACATCGCCTTCCTGACGGACGTGGCGCTCCCGTACGTCTCCGGCGTCACGGTCGCGGTCAAGCGCCAGCGCGACGCCCTGCGCGCCGACGGCCACACGGTGACCGTCGTCGGTCCGCACGGCGACGTCGACATCGCCGAACCCGACGTGCAGGTGCCCGGCGCGCCGTCGGGATACCGCGTCGCGCTCTTCGGACCGTGGCTGGGCGCGCGGCTCCGCGACCGCGGGGTCGAGGTCGTCCACGCGCACTCCGTCTTCGGCGCCTCCGGCGCGGCGCTCTCCATCGCCCGCGGCCGCCACCTGCCCTTCGTGGTCACGGTGCACACGCGGTTCGACGAGTACGTGCACTACGCGAAGGTCGCGGCCCCGCTGGCGAAGGTCCTGCTCGACCCGTACGTCGCCGCGGTGCTCGCCGTGGCCGACGGCGTCATCGCGCCGTGCGCCGAGCTCGCCGAGGAGCTGCGCGGCCGGGCCCGCTCGCTCTCGGTGGTCGGCGCGCCGACCGACGCGGCGCTCGCGGCCGGAGACCGTTCCCGCGGGCGCGCCCGCGCGGGCGTCGCCGACGCGGCGCCGCTGCTGCTGTCGATCTCGCGGCTCGCGCACGAGAAGCGCGTCTTCGATCTCGTCGACGCGCTCGGCGCGCTCGACCGGACGGACGTCGTCCTCGCCTTCGCCGGCGCGGGGCCGCTCCAGCGCGACCTTCGGGAACGTGCCGCCGCGCACGGCCTCGGCGATCGCGTCCGCCTGCTGGGGCAGCTCGACACCGCCGCTCTCGCGGACGCCATCGCCGCGGCCGACGTCGTCGTGAGCGCGTCCCGCAGCGAGACGCAGGGCCTCGCGCTCTGCGAGGCCGCCGCTGCGGGGAAAGCGATCGTCGCGCCTCGACGCGGTGGCTACGCGGAGGTGCTCGGCGACGGCGTTGGCGGCCTGTTCCCCGCTACTGAGCCGACCGTCGCCGACCTCGCGGCGGCGGTGGCGCGCGTTCTCGACGATGCGAGCCTGCGCGCCGCGCTCGGTCGCGAGGCGCACCGGCGCGCGGTGCGGGCGTGGTCCCCGGCCGTTGTCGCGGACGCGCTGCGGCGCGCGTACGAGGACGCGCGGAGGATGCGAGAATGACGCCCTCACCAGAGCGCCGCGGGAGGAGCAGTGGAGCGCACGCAGGCGTCCCGCCGCGCGTCGTGGGGCCGCGGCAAGCACGCCGTCGCCGCGGGCGGCGTCGTCTGGCGGCGCGGAACGGCCGAGCCAGAGATCGTGCTCGCCGGAAGATCCAGCGATGCCACGTGGGTCTTCCCCAAGGGACAGCCCGATCGTGGTGAGACCGTCGAGCAGACCGCGCTCCGCGAGGTCCGTGAGGAGACCGGTCTCGACGTGCGCATCGTGCGCGAGCTCGGCACCGTCGAGTACTCGTTCGCGGCATCGGGCGAGCGCGTGTACAAGACCGTGCACTTCTTCCTGATGGAGCCCATCGGGGGCGATCTCGACCGGCACGATCAGGAGTACGACGAGGTGCGCTGGGTCGGCGCGAGCGAGGCTCGGCGGCTCCTCTCGTTCGATACGTACCGCGACGTGCTCGATCGCGCCCTCGAGACGATCGCGGCGTGACCGTGGGCGCGCTGCTACGGACGCCGCTGTACGAGGAGCACCGCGCGCTCGGCGCGAAGCTGGTCCCGTTCGCGGGGTGGGAGATGCCCATCCAGTACCCCAGCGGCATCGTGGCCGAGCACCGCGCGGTGCGTGCGGCCGCCGGACTCTTCGATCTGTCGCACATGGGCGAGTTCCACGTCCGCGGGCCCGCCGCGGTCGCGGCCGTCGACCGGCTGGTCTCGAGCGACATCGCGGGTCTTGCCGTCGGCGCGGCGCGCTACGGACTGCTCTGCAACGAGCGCGGCACGATCGTCGACGACGTCATCGTCTACCGGCTCGACGAGGAGGAGCTCCTGGTCGTCGTGAACGCGTCGAACATCGATAAGGACCGCGCGCACGTGACCGGCCACCTGGAGGCGAAGGTCGACTTCGAGGATCGCTCGATGGAGACCGCGCTCATCGCCATCCAGGGACCGCGCGCGGCGGTCATCCTGTCGACCATCACGGACCTCGACGTGCGCGAGGCGTCGATCGAGGCGCTGGCGCCGTTCGGGGTTACGTCCGCGCGCGTCGCCGGCGCCCGGGCGACGGTCGCGCGCACGGGTTACACGGGCGAGGACGGCTTCGAGATCTTCGTCTCCTCCGACCGCGCCCTCGGACCGTGGACGCGCCTGCTCGCCGCCGGCGCGGCGTCGGGGCTGATGCCCGTGGGGCTCGGCGCGCGCGACACGCTGCGCCTCGAGGCGCGCTACTCGCTCTACGGCAATGAGATCGACGAGACGACCGGCCCCATCGAGGCCGGCCTCGGCTGGACCTGCAAGCTCGAGAAGGACTTCATCGGCCGCGACGCGATCGCCAAGGAGAAGGCCGATGGTCCGGCGCGCCGGCTCGTCGGGTTGGTGGTGGAAGGCGGCGTCGCGCGGCACGGGCACGAGGTCTTCGCCGACGGCATCGGAGTTGGAGTGGTCACCAGCGGCACGTTCGGCCCGACCGTGCAGCGCAACATCGCGCTCGCGTACGTTCCGTCCGGCAAGGCCAAGGTGGGTACCGACCTCGCGATCCGGATCCGCGACCGCGACGTCCCGGCTAAGGTAGTCAAGACGCCATTTTTTAGGAGAGCCGCATGAGCATGATCCCCGACGAGCTGCGCTACTCGAAGGAGCACGAGTGGGTCCGCCTGGATGACGACACCGCGACCATCGGCATCACCCATTTCGCGCAGGAGCAGCTCGGCGACGTCGTGTTCGTGGAGCTTCCCGAGAAAGGCTCGAGCGTTCGCCAGTTCGCGAGCTTCGGCGTCGTCGAATCCGTGAAGGCGGCTTCCGACGTCTACTCGCCGGTCTCAGGCGAGGTCCTCGAACGCAACCTCAAGGTCATCGAAAGCCCCGAGCTGGTGAACAGCGCTCCGTACGGCGACGGCTGGCTGCTCAAGGTCCGCGTCTCGGACCGCGGCGATCTCGCGAACCTTCTGTCGCCGGCCGACTATCGCGCGCACATCGGAGAGAACGCGGGCAGCGGGGGAGACTGACATTCCCCGCAACCCGTACTCGCCGCACACCGACGCCGATCGCGCCGCGATGCTCGCCGCCGTCGGCATCCGCTCGGTGGACGATCTGCTGGTCGCGATCCCGGAGCGCGCGCGGCGGCCGCGCCTGGGCGTGCCGGCGGGCCTGTCCGAGCTGGAGCTCCATCAGGAGCTCTCGCGCATCGCGTCGCAGGATCGGCCGGCCGGATCCGGACCGTTCTTCCTGGGCGCGGGCGTGTATCGCCGCTACATCCCCGCCGCCGTGCCCGTCCTCGCCACGCGCGGCGAGTTCCTGACCGCGTACACGCCGTATCAGCCCGAGGTCAGCCAGGGCACGCTCCAGGCGATCTGGGAGTACCAGTCGCTGGTGGCGGAGCTCCTCGGCTTCGACGTGTCGAATGCCTCGATGTACGACGGCTCGACCGCGCTCGCGGAGGCGGCACTGCTCGCGGTCCGCGCCACGGGCCGTCACCGCGTCGTCATCGCCCAGGACGTCCACCCCCACGCGCGCGCGGTCCTGCGCGCGTACGCGCACGGACCGGATCTCGAGATCGTCGAGGTCGCGGACACCGCGGCGCTCACGGAGAACGCCACCGGCGCCGCCTGCCTGATCACGCAGAACCCCTCCTTCTTCGGCACGATCGTCGACCTGCGTGCCGTCGCGGAGGCGGCGCACGCGGCCGGCGCGCTCGCCGTCGCCTCGGTCGAGCCGGTGTCGTGCGCTCTGCTGGAGCCGCCGGGCGCCTGTGGCATCGACGTCGGGGTCGGCGACGGCCAGCCGCTGGGCATCCCGATGACCTTCGGCGGGCCCTACGTCGGGATGATGGCCGCGACCGGTGCGCTGGTCCGCCAGATGCCGGGCCGCATCGTCGGCGCGACGAGCGACGAGGACGGCACGCGCGGATTCGTGAACACGCTGCAGACGCGTGAGCAGCACATCCGCCGCGAGAAGGCGACCAGCAACATCTGCACGAACGAGGCGGTGTACGCGATCCACGCCGCGATCTACCTCGCCCTCATGGGACCGCGCGGGCTCGCGTCGGTCGCGGCGCGCTCGGTCGAGCAGGCGCATCGCGCGGCCGAGAGGCTCGCCGCACTGCCCGGCTGCGCCGTGACCAACGACGGCCCCTTCTTCTTCGAGTTCACGCTGCGCACCCCGCTCGGCGCGACCGCGCTGCGGGACGCGCTGCTGCGCGACGGCATCACCGCGGGCTATCCGCTCGGGCACGATTTCCCGGATCGGGCCGACGAGATCCTGGTCTGCTGCACCGAGCTCACCACGGACGACGACATCGCCCGGCTGGCGACGGCGATCGCGAGCGAGATCTCGCGCGCCGGCGCCCCCGCGCCCGCGCGGCGCCCGGCGCCGCGCTCGAAGGCGGTGCCGGCGTGACGCGACGCTTCCCCCAGAGCGGCGCGGCCACCGCGGAGCCGGCGCTCGAGCCGCTCCTGTTCGAGCTCGCGCGGGAGGGCCGCGGGAACGGTCACGTTCCCTCTGCCGAGACTCCCGCGGCGGTCCCCGAGCGCTTCCGGCGGAAGACGCCGCTGCGTTTACCTGAGCTCGCGGAGCAGCAGGTCGTGCGGCACTTCATGCATCTCGCGCAGCTGAACTACGCCGTCGACACCGGCTTCTATCCGCTCGGCTCGTGCACCATGAAATACAACCCCAAGATCAACGACCGGATCGCGTCGCTGCCGGGCTTCGCGGACCTGCACCCGCTGCAGCCCGACGCCGACGCGCAGGGCGCGCTTCGCCTGATCTGGGAGCTGGAGCGCCTGCTCGCGGGGATCACCGGCATGCCCGAGGTGTCGCTGCAGCCGGCCGCCGGCGCGCACGCCGAGTTCACCGCCATCCTCATGTTCAAGGCGTATCACGCCTCGCGCGGCGAAGCGGCCAAGAGACGCCGGGTGATCGTCCCGGACTCCGCGCACGGCACGAACCCTTCCTCCGCGGCGATGTGCGGCTTCGACGTGACGACCGTGCCGAGCGATGCCCGCGGCAACGTCGACCTCGCCGCGCTCAAGGCCACCCTCGGCGACGACGTCGTCGGCATGATGCTGACGAACCCGAACACGCTCGGCCTGTTCGAGGAGCGCCTCGAGGAGGTCATCGCCGCGGTGCATCGCGTGGGCGGTCTCATGTACGGCGACGGCGCGAACATGAACGCCCTGCTCGGCATCGCGCGGCCGGGCGACCTCGGCTTCGACGTCATCCACCTCAACCTGCACAAGACCTTCTCGACGCCGCACGGCGCGGGTGGTCCTGGCGCAGGCCCCGTGCTGGCCAACGAGAAGCTCGCGCCCTTCCTGCCGGTGCCGCGAGTGGTGCGCGACGCCGGCGGGGCCTTCCACCTGACCGAGGATCGGCCCCGGTCGGTGGGACGCGTGCGCGCGTTCCACGGCAACTACGGCGTGCTCGTCCGCGCCTACTCGTACATCCGCAACCTCGGCGAGGACGGGCTGCGCGCGTGCGGCGAGGACGCGATCCTCGCGGCGAATTACCTCCTCGCGCTGCTGCGGCCCGCGTTCGACGTGGCCTACGACCGTCCCTGCATGCACGAGTTCGTGCTGAGCGCCGCCGCGCAGAAGAAGGCGGGCGCGTCGGCGCTCGATGTCTCCAAGGCCCTGATCGACGAGGGATTCCATCCGCCGACGGTGTACTTCCCGCTCATCGTGAGCGAGGCGCTCATGATCGAACCGACGGAGACCGAGCCGAAGGAAACGCTCGACGCGTTCGCGGCCGCGCTTCGCCGCATCGCCGAGCGCGTCAAGACGGACCCCGCCTCGGTCCACGACACGCCCCGCACCGCGCCTCTTCGCCGGCTCGACGAGGTCGGCGCGGCCCGTCGCCCGCGGCTGCGCTGGCGGGCAGGCTCCTAGGCCCGGTACCGTCGAATTCACCCGGAGGGACCCGCGAATTCACCGGGAGGGACCCGGCGGCGCGAGGTGTACCGTCTAGGGGCATGAGCCGCCGCGCGATCGACCTCCTCGAGGCGGACGGTCGCAACGACCGGGAGCTCGTTCTCGCGGCCAGAGCCGGCGACATCCGCGCCTTCGAAGCCCTCTTCTATCGCTATCGCGACGGGATCTTCCGTCTTGGCTACGCCATCACGAAGGATGCGGGCTACGCGGATGAGATCGTCGTCGACACCTTCGCTCGTGCCTACCGCGCACTCGAACGGCTCGAGCCCGACGACTCCCTGCGGCCGTGGCTCTACCGCGTGGCGGTCAATCTCAGCTACAACCACCGGCCGCGCCCGAACATCGTGATCACCACGCTCGATGACGGCGCCAAGGACGTCGCCGCCGCGGACGAGGGGTCGCCGTCCTCGCTCGCGGAGAAGGCCGAGGTCCGGCGCGTCGTGCTCGAGTGCGTCGACATGCTCGGCGCCAAGCAGCGCCTTGTCGTGGTCCTGCATTACCTCAACGGCCTGAACCTCGCTGAGATCGCCCAGGTCGTCGACTGCCCGGTCGGCACGGTGAAATCGCGCCTGCACTACGCCCTGCGGGCCCTGCGAACGCATCTCGCGCGACATCCGGACCTCCTGTTCGAACCCGCGGCGCCCGCCGCGGCTATGAGCAGTGGGATGGAGCACGCATGAGGCTCTTCGGCCGGCGCGACCGCATGACCCTGGGCGAGCAGCTGGAGATCGAGGATCTCGTTGTCGACGCCTTCAGGCCGCTTCGGTCGCGGGGCGCAAGCGTGTCGGCGGCGCGCGTGCACGCGGTCGTCCGCTGGCAGCCGCGCGTCGAGGCGGCCCACTCGGGCGGTCTCGCCCTCCTGCCACGTCTGACGGAGTCGTCGCTCGCGCTGGCGCTGATGGCGTTCGTCTTCGCGGGGTCGGTCGGAGCGCCGGCGCCTCCTTCGGCGGACGCGGAGCTCGGCACGGCGGAGTCGGAACCGCGCGTCCACGTCTCGCGTCCGTTGGATGACGACACCTTCATCCGCTGGGTACGCATCGGCCGCACCGGGCGGATCTTCGACGACCTTGATCCCAGCGCCGGCGTGCAGCAGGTGCATCCCGAGGACAGCACGGCGCCCGCCGTGATCACGGAGCGTCGCGGCCGTAGCTTCTAGCGCGCTGCGGTCGGCGCTGGCGGCGTCGATCGTCGTTTCGTTGCTGGCGTCGTGCGGCTCGCCCACCCCTCCTCGGCGCGACGTCGTCATCGGGCTGATCGGCGAGCCGGACTCGGTCTTCGCGGACGACGTCCGAGCGCAGCTGCTGGAGGCGGCGGTCACCGAGTCGCTCGTGCGTCGCGACGCGCGCGACGAGCTGGTCGCGCGGCTCGCGGAGGCGGTGCCGACGTTCGAGAACGGCGGCCTGCGCTTCGTGACCGACGACCCGTCCGCGCCGTCCGGCCGCCTCGTCGCCGTCTTCCGGCTGCGCGACAACGCGCGCTGGCAGGACGGCCGGCCGATCACGGCGCCCGACGTGCGTTTCGCGTACGAGGAGGATCGCGGGGCTGCCGTTGGGACCGAGCGGCGATACCGGGCGGATCGCATCGAGGCCGTCGAGGTCATCGACGACCGCTCCGTCCGGGTCCTCTATCGCGCCGGCGAGCGCTGGCCGGACTACGCGCTCGCGCCCCGCGTCATGCCGCGGCACATCCTGAGCGGCGCGACCCCGGACGCACGGACCGCGTACGCGCGGCGCCCGGTCCACGCCGGCCCCTTCGCGGTCGCGGCCTGGATCGGCGGCTTCGGCGTCACGCTCTCCGCGTTCCCCGACTACGTGCTCGGGCGCCCGCCGCTCGGTCGCATCGAGGTCCGTTTCCTGCGCGATCGGGCCGCGATGCTGGACGCGCTGCGCCGCGGCGACATCGACGTCGCGCCGTCGCCCGCGCTCGAGGCCGATCTCGCGGGCGTCGTCGACGAGATCGCCGACGACACCGACCGGTCCGGGTTGCGCGCCTTCTACACGCAGACGGAGGGGCTGGAGGTGCTTCGCTACGGTCCGCGCTTGACGGATCCGCGCGTACGGCGCGCGATCTCGCTGACGGTCGATCGCTCGCGCATCGTCTCGAGCGTCTTCGGCGGGCGGGCCCGCGTGCCCTCCTCGTATCTGGTGCCGCCGCAGCGGTACGCGGCGGAGGGCGATCCGGCTCCGCGGCCCGACGTCCCGACCGCGCGCGGGCTCATGGCCGCGGCGGGTTACCGCCCCGGCACGTTCGGGATCCTCGAGCGCGGAGGCGATCGTCTCGTCGTGACGCTGAGCGTCGCGTCGGGATCCGACCCGAGGCTCGAGGCGGCGAGGATGGTGGCCGGCGACCTCGCCGCCATCGGCATCGCCGCCGACGTCCGGCAGCGGTCCGACGTGGAGATCGGCGCCGCGATCGCGCGATCCGAGTTCGATCTCGCGCTGATGCCCGAGGCCGCGTCCGACGC
>Ga0070698_100009840_pt1 | contig 10220 bp, 3 predicted proteins | sample KBSK1502metaG_FD_65477 | JGI IMG/M metagenome (GOLD analysis project Ga0070698, IMG submission 65477) | Corn, switchgrass and miscanthus rhizosphere microbial communities from Kellogg Biological Station, Michigan, USA - KBS K1-50-2 metaG | ecosystem: Host-associated > Plants > Roots >... | reverse complement strand
AAGTCGCAGATGGCCGGGCGGGACGGGCAGCTCCAGCTCGGGCTGCCGATGTTCATCACCACCCCGATCCAGGGTGGCGGCGACATGGAGACCGCGAGCGCCGAGGTGAAGATGGGCCCCGTCGAGTGCCGCCTGCTGGTGTACCGCCGGAAGCGGGCGGCCTGAGCTTCCCGTCCGCATCCGGCGTGCTTCCCGCCACTTTGGGCGCGCGCAACGCCAGTTGCCGCTAAAGCTCCCGCGCCGGGTCGTCCGATAACGACCGTGGCAGGCATTCGACCCCCCGGCTTACGGCCCCTCAGCCTGAGCGTCGGGTGACGACACCCTCGATCCACATCCTTGGCCGCCGAAGCCTCGCCAGTTCGTCCGTGGTGGCATGCGCCCTCGCGCGCATCGCACGGGCGTGTGTTCGGCCGCTTCATCGAACCAACCAGGGAGGTTTGGCGATGCACGCTTCATTCAGGCGCAGCCTCGCGATCGCGCTCACGGCCATGGCGCTTCTGGCGCCGGTCGTCGCGCTCGCGGACGGCTCGGTCCACGTCGCGCTGACAGCGCAGCGCGTGACCGAAGTCAACGGCCACGAGGTGCTGCTCTCGGCGGAGAAGGCCCGGCCCGGCGAGGTGCTCGAGTACCGCGCGGTCTACCGCAACGACACCGGAACGGCCGTCCGCCAGCTCATGGCGACGCTGCCGATCCCGAACGGCCTCGAGTACCTGCCCCGCACCGCGGCTCCCGCCCAGGTGCTGGCGAGTCTCGACGGCCAGTCGTTCGCGCCGGTCCCGCTCGTGCGCACACAGCGCATGGCGGACGGGCACGAGGTGGTCCGGGAGGTTCCGCCTTCCGAGTACCGCTTCCTGCGCTGGTCGATCGGGGCGCTGGGCGTGAAGCAGTCGCGCACCGTCGCCGCACGCGTTCGCGTCGCCCCGCTGGCGCTCGCGACGCTGACGCACTGACGGCATCGCCGGATCTCATCGAGCCATGACCGCGACGGCCGACGCGGCGCGCGCATTGCGCGCGCGCCTTCGGATGGCCGCGGCCGGGCCCACCCACACCGTTCACGCTCACACCAACCCTCGGAGTGTGCATATGAACACCGTGAAACCCGCCGGGCCGTTCCGCCGGCACCTCGCGACGGCCTGCGCCGGCATCCTGGCGCTGTCCTCGCTGGGGCTCGCCCTGTCCTGGAGCGCGGCCGTCGCCGCCCCCCCGGCGGGCACGCCCATCGGCAACCAGGCGAGCGCGACGTACGTCGACGCCTCGTCCACGAGCTACACCGTCACGTCGAACTCGGTCACCACGATCGTGCAGCAGGTGGCGAGCTTCACGCTGACCGCGAACGGCGTGCGCACCGCGGCGCCCGGCGGACAGGCGGTGTTCCCGCACGTCCTGACGAACACCGGCAACGGCACGGACGCGTTCTCGCTGACCCCGGCGAACCTGGGTGGCGACAACTTCGACCTCACCGGGCTGGCGATCTACGCCGACGCGGACGGCAACGGCGTTCCGGACAACTTCACGGCCCTCGCCACGACCGGCCCCGTCGCGCCGGGAGCACAGTTCCAGTTCGTGCTGATGGGGAGCGTCCCCGGCGTGCAGGTGGCCGGTGACATCGCGCGTGCACGCGTCAGCGCCGTCTCCGGCTTCGATGCCGCGCAGATCGCGTCCAACGACGACCAGGTGACGGTGACCGGCAACGCCGTGCTCAGCGTCACGAAGGCGATCAGCCAGTCGAACGGCGCCTCGCCGAGCGGTCCGTACACCTACACGCTGTCGTACACCAACTCGGGCAACGCCACCGCGACCAGCGTGCGGCTCACCGACCTCGTCCCTGCGGGCATGACGTACGTCGCCGGCAGCGGGCGGTGGAGCGTCACGGGCGCCACGGCGCTCACCGACATCGACTCGACCGACGCGCAGGGCGTCGCGCCGAACACGGTGCGCTTCGATTACAACGTGGCGACCCCCGGCGCGGTCACGGCGATCCTGAACCAGGTGCCGCCCGGGCAGTCCGGCAACGTGACGTTCCAGGTGAACGTCGCCGCCGGCCTCGCGCCGCAGACGATCGACAACTCGGCGCGCTACGCGTACAACGACGGCGCCGCGAACGTCGGGCCGTTCTTCACGAACCTCGCGCCGTTCACGGTGAACCAGGCGGTCAGCCTGACGTTCGCCGGCCAGACGGTGGCGAGCGCGCTGCAGGGCTCCGTCGTCACGTTCACGAACCATCTCGTGAACACGGGCAACGGCAGCGACGTCTTCGACATCACGGTGAACCTGGGCTCGTTCCCGGCCGGCACCAGCTACGCGCTCTACCAGAACAACGGGGTCGCGCTGCTGAACGACACGAACGGCAACGGCACGCCGGACACCGGCCCCGTCGCGGCCGGCGCGTCGTACGACGTCATCGTCAAGGTGCAGCTGCCCTCCGGCGCGACCGGCGGTCCGTTCACGCTGACCAAGACGGCCACTTCGTTCGCCAACCCGCTCATCTCGGCTCCCGCCAGCGACGTGCTCACGGCGGTCGTCGCGAACAGCGTCGACGTCACGAACAACTCCGCGCTTCCCGGGGCTCCGGGTGCCGGCACCGGTCCGGAAGCGGCGTTCGTGATCCGCAACGCCACGAATCCGGGCACGACGACGCGGTTCACGCTCTACGTCAACAACACCAGCGGGCAGAACGACAACTTCGACCTGCACGCGAGCACCGATCCGACGTTCGTGACGCTGGCGCTGCCGGCCGGCTGGTCGGTGACGTTCCGCAACGCGGCGAACAGCGTCATCACGAACACCGGCGTGATCGCCGGCGGCGGCAGCGTGCTCGTGTACGCCGACGTCGACGTGCCGGCCGGGTTCAACGCGGGCGATGTGGACCTGTACTTCCGCGGGCGTTCCGCCGTCTCGGGCGCGCTCGACCGGATCCACGACCAGGTGCGGGTCAGCGTCATCCGCAGCCTGTCACTGGTGACGAACAACTCCGCGCAGGTCATCCCCGGCGGCTTCGTGGTCTACGCGCACACGCTGACGAACACGGGCAACGTCACGGAGGGTGACGGCGTCGGCAGCTTCGTCGCGCTGACGCGTGCGGACAACCAGGGCGGCTGGAGCTCGGCTCTGTACCGCGACACGAACGGCAGCGGCGTGTTCGACGCCGGGGATCAGCCGATCGCCGACCTCAGCACGATGGGCGGCCTCGCGCCGGGCGCGACGGTGCGCCTGTTCGCGCAGGTGTTCGCACCCGCCGGCGCACCGCTCGGCCAGTTGAACACGACGACGGTATCGGCCACGACGTCGAACGTGGGCTATGCGAGCGCCGTCCCGGTGCTCGTCACGGCCACGGACGGCACCACGATCATCAACGGCCAGCTCACGATCGCGAAGATGCAGTGCATGGATCGCGACTGCAACGGCGTCGAGGACTCGACGTTCACGTCGGTGAACCTCGCGTACGGCGCGATCCCGGGTGCATGCATCCGCTACGAGATCACGGTCACGAACATCGGCACCACGGCGGTGACGGGCGTGGTCGTGAACGATGCGACGCCGGGCAACACGGTGTCGTCGAACGCAGCCTCGGCCACGTCGTCGGTCGGCACCGTCACGGTGCCCCCGAACGGCTCGGCAGGAGCGGTGACGGCGAACGTCGGGGTGCTCGGACCGGGACAGTCCGCCGTGATCCGGTTCAGCGTCCGGATCAACTTCCCGTAAGGACACGCGGCCGGCGGGAGGGCGATCCGCCTCCCGCCGGCCGAGGAGGCTGCTGCGAACGACATCGACGTTCCCACACCCCGCCTCGCGGCGCCGGCTGGAACCGGAACCCTGGTCCGGTCTCCTCCGGCGCCTGCGAGGTCATGGATTCCCGGAATGAACCCAGCGACGCCCAGCCGGCCGCGTCACCGCGACACCCGCGCGCTGCTCTGCGCGTGGGTGGTGGGCCTCGCCATCCCGATGGCGGCGCTGGGCGCAGGGCCCGCGCGCGCCGCGCCCCCCGCGGGCACGCCGATCGACAACACCGCCACGGCCTCGGGCCGCGATTCGGTGGGCGCGCCGCTGCAGGCGACCAGCAACACGGTGACCGCGATCGTGCAGGTGCGCGACGCCGTCACGCTCGCGCCCGACCGCGGCGGCTTCGCGCAGCCCGGCGCCGGCGTCACGCTCGCGCACGTGCTCGTGAACACGGGCAACGTCGTCACCGATTTCCGGCTCGATGCCGCGAACCTCGCCGGCGACGACTTCGACGTCGCGACGTTCGGTCTCGTGCACGACCGCAACCGCGACGGCGTCGTCGACGCCGGCGACACACCGATCGCGAACGGCGGCGTGCTGACGCTGGCCGCCGGAGACTCCGCGAACCTGCTGCTGACCGCGACCGTGCCCGCGAACGCGCCGGGCCTGTCGCAGGCGCTGTTCTCGCTGACCGCGAGCGACCTCGCGCTGCCGGTGAGCGCCGCCGTCACCGACACGGTGCACACGGGCGCCGTGCTGGCGCCGCCGGCACTCGCGTTCTACGCCGCTGCGGACTACGCGACGCGCGTGCACGCCACGGCGCTGGGCGCGCCGCTGTTCGTGCAGGCGTCGGCGCCGCAGTGCGACCGCGACCCTGCGAACCCCGACACCGTGCAGATCACGCTGCAGTCGCTCCTCACCGGCGATCTCGAGACCTACGCGGCCATCGAGTCGGGCGCGAACACCGGCGTCTTCCGCATCACTGGCGCGCCCGTCTCCTCGGCGCCTCCCGTGCTGGCGGGAAGCAGCGACGGCGTGCTGCAGCAGGCCCGCGGCGACCAGATCACCGCGCTGCTGCCGGGCTGCGGCGCGACGGAGACGCGCGACATGGTCTGGGTCGAGCCGGGCGGCACGGTGTTCGACGCCGCCTCCAACGCGCCGGTCGCCGGGGCGCACGTGCAGCTGGTCGACGTGACCGGTGCCGGCAACGGTGGCGTGCCGGGCGGCCTCGCGAGCGTGTGGCAGCTCGACGGCGTCACGCCGGCCCCCGCCGACGTCGTGACCGACGCGCAGGGCGGCTTCGAGTTCCCGGTCGTGCCCGCGAGCACGTACCGGCTCGTGGTCACGCCGCCGGCGCCGTGGCGCTTTCCCTCGCGCATGCCGTTCGCCGGGCTGCCGGCGAACCGCGTGCTCGACGCCGCGGGCTCGTACGGCGGACCGTTCGCGCTCGCCCTGGATCGCGGGCCGATCGTGCTCGACGTGCCCGTCGACGACGCGTCGCCGGTCGTGCTGTTCGCGGAGAAGTCCGCGTCGCGCCCGGTCGTCGAGTGGGGCGACGAGCTGGACTACCGCGTGCGCATCGCGAATCGCTCCGACAGCCTGCTCGACGCCGTGCGCGTGGACGACGCGCTGCCCGCCGGCTTCTCGTTCGTACCCGGCAGCGCGCGCCGCGACGGCAGCGTCATCGCCGGCCCCGCGGGCGCCGGAGGGGGCCTCGACTTCGCGCTCGGCCCGCTCGCGCCGCGCGCCGAGACCGAGCTCGCCTACCGCGTCCGCGTCGGCCCGGGCACGCCGCAGGGCGCCGCCACGAACACCGCGATCGCCCGGGCGGGCGCGAACACCTCGAACACCGCGACCGTCACCGTCCGTGTCCAGGGCGACGCGTTCGCCGACGACGGCCTGATCGCGGGCACGGTGTTCTTCGATGCCGGCCGCGACCGGCGCGCCGACCCGGGCGACCCGGGCATGGCGGGCGTGCGCCTCTACCTCGACGACGGCACGTTCGCGGTGACCGACGAGCGCGGGCGCTACAGCTTCGCCGGCCTGACGCCGCGCACGCACGTGCTCAAGCTCGACGCCACGTCGCTGCCGCCGTCGGCGAAGCTCGAGTCGCTCGACCATCGCCAGGGCGACACGCCCTCGCTGCGCTTCGTCGACCTGACGCGGGGCGACCTGGTGCGTGCCGACTTCGCCGTCGTCGGCGACACGGCGCTCATGCGCGAGGCCGGGGACCGCCGCATCGCGATCGCGGCGCACCGCGCCGACGAGGGCGCACGCGCGCTGGCGCGCCCGCTCGACGCGCTCAACGGCTCGCGCGCCAGCGGCGATCCGCGCGCGCTGCCGCCGTCGCGCGTCGTCACGGGCGAGGATTCGCCCGCCGCGCTCGAGACGCGCACGGGCGGCGTGGACGCGACCCCGGCCGTCGCGCCGGGGCCGGGCCCCGGCATCGTGCCGGCCGAGGCGATCGACCAGCTGCTTCCCGGGCTCGATCCGGACCTGGGATTCGTCGGTCTCGCCGATCTCGACACGCTCGCGGGCCACCAGATCGCCGTGGTCGTGAAGGGTCCGCTCGGCACGCGCCTGGCGCTGCGCGTCAACGGCGCGGTGGTGCCCGAGAGCCGTGTCGGCCGGCGTTTCACGGCGGCACGCGAGGGCATCGAGGCGTGGGAGTACGTCGGTGTCGCGCTCCGGCCGGGGCTCAACGTGCTCGAGGTCGCGCCTCCCCGCTCGATCGGCCGTGTCGCGCTGCGGCTGATCGCGCCCGGTCCGTTCGCGAAGCTCGAGCTCTCGGCGCCGCGCTCCGTGCCCGCGGACGGCCACAGCGCCGCGTCGCTGTCGTTGCGGGCGACCGACGCGGCCGGGGTTCCGGTGGGCGAGCGGACGCTGGTGACGCTCGACGCCGGCGCCGGGCGCCTCGCCGCCCGCGACCTCGACGCGGCGACGCCCGGGGTCCAGGTGGCCGTCGAGGCCGGGGTCGCGCGCGTCGCGCTCATCGCGCCGGCCACGCCGGGCACGGTGAAGGTGCAGGCCGCCGCGGGGAACGTGCGGGCCGCCGTCCTCGTGGAGTTCGTGCCCGACCTGCGGCCGCTGATCGCCGTGGGCGCGGCAGAGGGCGTCGTGTCGCTCAACGGCTTCCGGCGTCACGGCGCCGCCGCCACCGCGATGAGCGCCTCGCCGGCGGCCGCGTTCGAGGCGCCGATGACGCAGTTCACGAACCAGAGCCGCGACGGGACCGCAGCGGCCTCCGCGCACGGCGCGTTGTTCGTGAAGGGACGCGTCCGCGACAACCTGCTGCTGACCATGGGCTGGGACTCCGATCGGCCGCGCGACCAGCGCCAGTTCCGCGACCAGCAGCCGGACCGCGGCTTCCCGTTGTTCGGCGACGCCGGCGCCCGCGGCTGGGAGGCGCAGTCGACCGGCCAGCTCTACGCGCGGATCGAGCAGAAGGACGCCTCGCTGCTCTATGGCGACTTCGTCACCGGCGGCACCGGCGCGCGCACGCTCGGCAACTACAGCCGCAGCCTGACAGGCGCCGCAGCGCACTGGGAGCGGGCGGGCGCGCAGGTGAACGCGTTCACGAGCCGCGATCACTCGCAGCGCGCCGTCGACGAGCTGCGCGGCCTGGGCACTTCGGGCCCGTACGTGCTCACGCACCTGCCGATGATCGTCAACTCCGAGCGCGTCGAGATCCTGGTGCGCGACCGCGCCCAGCCCTCGCTGGTGCTCTCGTCGACGGTGAAGCAGCGCTTCACGGACTACGAGCTCGAGCCGATCACCGGCCGGCTGCTGTTCCGCGCGCCGGTGCCGAGCGTCGACGCGCAGCTGAACCTGGTCTCGGTGCGCGTCAGCTACGAGGTGGCCGGCGACGGCGCGCCGGCCTGGGTGCACGGCTTCGACGGCCGCGTGCGCGTGAACTCGCGCCTCGAGCTGGGCGGCGTACTGGTCGACGACCACGACCCGGCCGCGCCGTTCGAGCTGCGCGGCGCCTCCGCGGCGTTCCGGCTCGGCGTGCGCACCGTGCTCGAGACCGAGTGGGCCGGGACGCGCCGCGTCAACGGCCTCGCGGGCGACGCGACGCGCCTCGAGCTGCGGCACGACTCCGAGCGCGTGCAGGCGCGGGTCTACGGCGTCGCCACTGCGACCGGCTTCGACAATCCCGGCGCCGGCTTCGGCGGCGGGCGCAGCGAGGCGGGAGCCCACCTCACCGCGCGGCTGGCCGACCGCACGCGCCTCTCCGCGGAGGCGCTGTTCAGCGCCGACGCGCTCGGACGCGAGAAACGCGGCGGGCTGCTGGTCTCGGTCGACCGTGCGCTCTCGGATGCGCTGCGCGGCGAGCTCGGCATGCGCGTCGCCCGCGGCACGACGCGCGGGCTCGCGAGCGAGCCGGCCAGCGCCGCGGTGCGGGCGAAGCTCACCGCGCAGCTGCCGCGGCATCCCGAGTGGAGCGGTTACGGCGAACTCGAGCAGGACACGCGCGAGTTCGACCGGCGCATGGCGGCCCTGGGCGGCGAGTACCGGTTCGCCGCGCGCGGCCGCCTGTACGCGCGGCACGAGTTGCTCTCGAGCCATTCGAGCCCGTGGGCGCTCTCGGCGGCGCAGCAGCAGTCCGCGAGCGTGCTCGGCGTCGATGCCGACCTCGCGAAGGACGCGCACCTCTTTACCGAGTACCGCCTGAGCGATGCGTTCGCGGGCCGCGAGGCGCAGGCCGCGGTGGGCCTGCGCAACGGCTGGCAGATCGCGAACGGCCTGCGCGTCGGCACGTCGTTCGAGCGGGTGAGCCCGCTCTCCGGCAGCCCTGCGGGCGCGACGACGGCGCTGACCGGCAGCGTCGACTGGGCGGACGACGCGACCTGGAAGGGATCGTCGCGTGTCGAGGTGCGCACCAGCCGGGCCTCCGACCAGTTCCTGCAGAGCATGGCCGCCGCCGTGAAGCTCGATTCGGCGTGGACCGGCCTCGGCCGTCACCTGCTGACGCTCACCGACCAGCACGGCCACGGCGGCGACGCGCGCGAGCGGCTGCAGCTGGGCTTCGCCTACCGCACCGGCTCGGCGTGGGACGCGCTCGGCCGCTGGGAGTTCCGCTACGACCGCGAGATCCCGGCGGGCGAGTCGAGCCACCGGCACATCGCGAACATCGCGGGGATCGCGACCACCGGAAGGACGCGCGGCTGGGAGTCGTCGATCGCCTGGGCGGGCAAGCTGACGCGCGACCAGGACCCCGCGTTCGTGACCGCGGGCGGCGCGCAGTGGCTGCACGGCCGCCTCACGCGCGATCTCGCGAGCGACTGGGACGCCGGCCTGAGCCTGGGCGTGCTCACCGGACGCCACGTGACCCAGCGCCAGTACGGCGCCGGCGCCGAGCTGGGCCGCATGCTGCCCGGCGGCACCTGGGTGTCGCTGGGCTACAACCGCTTCGGGTACGCGGACGACGAGCTCGCCGGCGACGAGTGGACGCGGCAGGGCGCGTACCTGCGCCTGCGCGTCAAGCTCGACGAGTCGCTGCTGCAGCATTCTCGCGAGGTGCGGCGATGAGCCCCCGTCTCGTACCGGGCCTCGCGCGCCGCCTCGGCGTCCTCTCGATGCTCGGCGCGGCGCTGCTGGCGGTGGCCGCCGCGCCGGCGTCCGCGCAGGTCGTGCGCAACTTCTCGCCGCGGTTCAGCACCAACGGCACCGGCTCCATCACGCTCATCGCGAACACGTTGATGACCTGCGACGGCACCGGCAACTGCGCCAGCGCGCAGGCCGGCAGCGGTGGCGGCGGCAACATCAACAACAACAACATGAACATGGTCTACGTCGACGTGGACGCCGATCCCACGACGTTCGCATCGAGCCGGGCCACGCTGTCGCTGCCGGCGGGCGCCTCGGTGCTGTGGGCCGGCCTGTACTGGAGCGGCAGCTCGCCCGACGTGCGGCGCAACACGGCCCGGTTCGCGACCCCCGGCGGCGCCTACGCGAACGTCACCGCCCAGCAGCTCGACGCCACCGGCGACGTCTACCAGGCGTTCCTCGACGTGACCGGCCTGGTGCAGCTCGCCGGCAACGGCACGTACGCGGTCGCGAACGTCTACTCGACGCCCGGAGGCGGGGACGTCTGGGCGGGCTGGTCCCTGGTGATCGTCTACCGGCTCGACTCGCTGCCGTCGAGAAACCTGGTCGTCGCCGACGGCCTCGCGTTCGTCGCCCCGGGAAGCCCGGTGAACTTCGCCGTCAGCGGCTTCCTCACCCCGCCCACGGGCATCGTGCAGACGAGCGCCGGCTTCCTGGCGTACGACGGCGACCTGGGATTCACCGGCGAGGACTTCATCCTCAACGGCACCACGCTCTCGGACGCGCTCAATCCCGCGAACAACGTGTTCAACAGCTCGATCACGCTGCTCGGCACGCGCTTCTCGGCCAAGACGCCCGACTACATCAACCAGCTCGGCGTGGACGCCGACATCCTGGCCGCGAACGGCGTGCTGGGCAACGGCTCGACCAGCGCCACGATCACGCTCCGG
>Ga0070698_100009839_pt1 | contig 10220 bp, 9 predicted proteins | sample KBSK1502metaG_FD_65477 | JGI IMG/M metagenome (GOLD analysis project Ga0070698, IMG submission 65477) | Corn, switchgrass and miscanthus rhizosphere microbial communities from Kellogg Biological Station, Michigan, USA - KBS K1-50-2 metaG | ecosystem: Host-associated > Plants > Roots >... | reverse complement strand
GACGCCCAATCCGGAGCCCAGCTTGGCACCGGCTCTCCAGGAGACATCGGATCGTGATTTGGGATTGAAGGGACCGTCGCCGTAGTCCTTGAAGCGCGAATACTCGGTCTCGACCGTGAGCGACACCAGATCGCCCCCGTTCAGGGTGGCGCCCAGGATCAGACCCGGCGGATCGCAGTCGATGATGTTGTCCTCGCCCGACAACAACACTCCCGGACTCAGGTCGACGGAGGTGTTCCGACTAAGCCACCGGCGATACCGACCCCGGATTCCGAGCCGGGCGCTGGGGTCCGAAGCGAACGCGTAGCCGCTGAATCCGACCGCGTCCCTATCCGAGACGTTCTTCATCCACCCCAGATCGAAGGTGAACGCGACGCGCGACTCGCCCGATTGAAACGGATAGTTGTCGATGCGGCCGAGGATGCCGAATTCAGTGATGAGAAACGATCGGCATTCGGGAGCCGGATGGCCGCGCCAGCAGAGGGCGTGCCTATGGGCGTTATGCGGAGCCTCTTCCGCGCTTAGGGTTCCTCTGCGACCAAGCACATCCGCGGTACGATCCTGACCGTGTACATCGATCACCGCTTGGATGCGAACGGTTGGGACGTATCGAAAATCGCCATCGAGTGTCGTGATGCGGAGCATGTCGAAGGGTGCGGGCTCGATGCGGCGTACCTGTAGGGTGTCGCCCCGCTCGAGGATCACCTGGAGAGGGTCGGCAAAGGCGTAGGGGGGCGACGTGGAAGCTAGGACCGCGGTGGCCAGGAATAGAGCCGGAAAGAAGGCGGCCTTCATGATCGGTCTCCGGGTCCGGCGGGAACCGGCACGAGTCGAGCACCACTGTAGCATGCCCCAGGGCACACGCGCGTCTTACGTCGGCGCGAGGAACTCCGCGAGGACCGACCCGAAAGCCTCGGGGCGCTCCATGGTGACCATGTGCGCCGCGTCGGGGATCAGGACACGCTTGGCGCGCGGGACGTTTCTCTCGATCTCTTGGGCGGTATCAAGGATGAAGGGCACATCCAAGGCGCCAACCACGGCTAGTGTCGGCACCCGGATCTCACCCAGCCTCCCACGCGCGGGAGGCTCGATACGGACACGCTCCACTCCTGCCGGCATCTCCAAGCGGAAAGCATCGAGCTGCATCACGCGGACCCGCTCGCGAACCCCGGCGTTAACCTGCCCCGGCTGCCTGTGAGGGCCATCGACCCACATCCGCAAGTTCAGCTCGGTCGCGGCGTCCAGATCGCCCTTTTCTAGCAGCGCCTCCTCTTCCTCGCCGAAGCGCTGCATCTCCTCGACCTCATCTCCGGCGCCGAGGCCGGCGGACACGAGAACGAGGCGCTCGACCATGGCGGGAGAGGCGAGGTAAGTGTCGACCGCGATGTTTCCGCCGAAGGAGCAACCGACGACCGTGGCGCTTCCGCATCCGGCTGCTTGGAGCACGGCTGCGACGTCGTCATGGTAAGCGAACCGACCGGGGGGCATGGCAGAGCGGCCGAAGCCGCGGGTGTCAAAGCGGATGACGCGGTGGCTTCCCGCGAAGGCTTGGAACTCCACGTTCCACATCCGTGAGTCGGCGATTCCCGCGTGAAGGAAGAGGAGCGCGGGGCCATCTCCCGCCCATTCGGCGTGCAGCTCGGCACCGTTCAGGCGAACGGGGCCGGCAAACCTTCGATCAGACGCGCTCGACGAAGCTCCCATCGCGGGTGTCGATGCGCACGCGGTCGCCGATACCCATGTGCTGGGGCACCTTCGTGATGAGACCTGTGTTCATCTTCGCGGGCTTGGGCGAGGAGGAGATGGTGGCGCCCTTCATCACCGGGTCGGTCTCGACGATCTCCAGCTCGACGAACATCGGAAGCTCCACGGCAACTGGCTTTCCGTCGTAATAGGAGATCTCGACCATCATCCCTTCCACGAGATATTGCGCGGAGTCGCCCAAGTATTCGGCGGGAAGGTTCGACATCTCGAAGTTCTCGGTGTTCATGAACGTGAAGTCACCGCCCGAGCGGTAGAGATACTGAAGTGGATGATGATCGAGGTCGGCGCGCACAACCTTGTCCTCGGAGCGGAACCGGTGCTCCACGTTCGACCCCGTGACGAGATTCTGCATCTTCGTCTGCACCATCCCGCGCCAGTTCCCTGGCGTGACGTGCAACACGCTGATCACCCGGCACGGCTTTCCGTCATGCAAGATCACCATACCTACTTTGATTTGCGTCGCTGGAATCACAGAAAAGGTCTCCCTCGAGTTCATTTTTTCGTCGGCAGCCCGCAAAGGTACCACATCTCCGACGAGTGTCAAAGAACGGAGACGCCGGTTTGCAATACCTTCCCCCACGCGTAAGTCTTTCCGGGTCTCCACCCGCTGCCGCTCCACCGGCCGCGATAGAGCGCAGCGTCTTACACCCGTGGCATGGAGGATGCTGTTCCCTCGCGTCGGAATTGGGGGCACCCGAGTAGCGCAGGACATCGCGTTCGGATCTCGTCGAGGGCCCGCTAGAATCCTCGATGCGGCCCAATCTTCGACCTTCCGAGAACAGCAGTTCGCGCAGCTCTGCAGTACCACCCGCTTAGCTCCAATCCGACGCCCTCAACGAGATCAGGGTGCCCCCTGATCGCTAAGCGGAAGTAAAGAGGAGGACCGACCGTGCATCCATCTCGCGCTGCATCCGTCGTCGCGGTCTTGATCGGCACCGGTCTTCTCGCGACTTCGGGCCACACTTCTTTGGCGGGAACCGTGCCTGCCGCGATGGCCGCGGCCGTCGCCGACAGCACCGCAACCATATCGAAAACCCCCGCCACGATGGCGTCCGACACCACCACCGCGCACCGGCCACACCCGGTGGAGGTCCGAGGCGTCGTTCAGGATGCGAATGGAGGCCCTGTTCGCGGAGCCACCATCCGCCTCACGTCCGAGACCGATACGCTGCTCATCCATTCCGATGGAGCGGGGCGATTCCACGCGACGCTCACGGCATCGCGGGGAGTCTCTTTACTGGTGCAGGCGTACGGCTACCGCGACCTCGTCCGCTCGTATCGAGCTTACGGCAGGCCGATCGATGCCGCGCTCGCGCTGCCACCTCCCTATCCGCTCGGGTGGGTCACCGTAGTGATCGTGACTCCGCCCCGCGAGGAGCAGGTGCCTCCTGGGGCGGCTTCACCATCGAGGAATCCGCGCCTTTCGTGACGCGCCCCGCGCCGTAGATAAACACCAACCTTCCTCCGAGGTGTGCCGCCCAAAGGATCACACCCGCGGCCGCGACCGCAAGCGCGGCGGCGACCCACACCCCGCGCCGTCCCCGTGTCGTCGCCCAGCCTAGTAGAGTGGCGAGGGCCAAAATCCCAATCCCCCAGAGGGCCGTCTCCTCATGCCGCTCGATCTCTTCATGAGGCACGCCAATATCCTCGGCGCGGTCGTGCGCCGATTCCCCCGAGAAGTAGGCGGCCCCGGCGCCCGCGAGAGCCATGGTGAGGAGGATGGGTCCGAACCAGCGGAGCCATTCACGCCGGAACAAAGCGTAGGCAAGGAGCGCGAGCGCGCCGACCGAGCCGAGCGCGATCGGGTAGTGGATGATGGCCGGGTGCAGCTCTAGCCCGAACACAGGAGGTGGGTCTCCTTTCGCTTGGGTTTCAGATGCCGTAGGCCTGTCGGAGGATCGCCATCGTGTGGGTCACCGGACGCTTGAGCCCGTCGGCGATCTGGATGTTGCAGGTGCCGCAGGAGGTGAGAATGACTTCGGCCGCGGTCCGGTCGAGCTCACGGAAAAGAGGGTCGCCGATCGCCTGTGCGCGGTCGTAATTCTCCGCCCGCATGCCATAGGTGCCTGCGATGCCGCAGCAAGAGTCTTCGATCGGCCGGACCTGGATGCCCGGGATCAGGCGGAGGAGCCGGAGCGGCTCCTCGGCAATCCCCTGGGCCAGGGAGTGGCAGGCGTTGTGATAAACAACCGTGAGCGGCACTTCGCGGAATTCCGTGTTCAGCTCGCCGCGCTCGTGAAGCGCACAGAGGTACTGGTGCACGTCGATCGTGTGGTCCGCCAATCGGCGGGCGTCGTCGGTGTCCAAGATCCTCGGGTAATCCTCGATCAAGGCAAGCCCGCACGATGGCGCGCTGGCGACGACGGTGAATCCGCGATCGACCAGAGGAAGGAGCGTCTTCACGTTCCGTTCGGCGTCGGCACGGACTTTCCGCTCCGCTCCCATGGTGATCAGGGCGATCCCGCAGCAGTGTTGCTCGGGAACGACAACCTCGACCCCGTTCGCCTCGAGCACCTTCACGGTCGCGGCCGCCTCACCCTCGGGATCGTGAAACCGACCGAAGCAGCCGGCGAAATAAGCCACCTTCTTCGTGATGGGAACGTGTCGCGGGGGTATTGGCCCCAGTCGCGCGTGGGCTCCTTTCTGCTTCGATGCGGTCGCGCGCGCCGCGGCTGTCGCCGCCACTTCTTCGTCGGCGGGGCGAAGCGGCAGGGCCAGGGCCCGCTTCGACCCCGTGTCCCCTGTCTTGAACGCGTGGCGGAATCGCGGTAGATCGAGCCGTCCCGCGATCTTCCCCACCGCCTCCCGCGCCGAACGCTCGAGCGGATTCCCGATCGCCGCGTTGGCCAGACCGGGGACGATCGAAGCCACGAGAGCTACCTTTTCGGATTGCCCCAGGACCCAGTTGCGGAGCGGCATGCCTCGCTTCTCCACGAACTCGCGCCGTGCCGCGACGGCGAGGCCCGGAATGTCGACCTGGCTGGGACACTCGCTCAGGCAGAGCTTGCAGTTGAAGCAGGAGTCCATCACTTCCTTGAATGGCTTCTCCGTCAGCATCCCGGGCTCGAGCTCCCCGCGGATCATCTCGAGGAGAAGCGCCGATTTTGCGCGCGCGGTGTGGGGCTCGAGGAGCGTCGTGCTCCCCACCGGGCAGTAATCACGGCAGGTGCCGCATCCATGGCAGAGCTCGATCATCGCGCGGTAGTCGGGTTCGTCGAAAACGGTCCCGGTCGTGACGTATGTGTTCGTGTAGCGGAGCGAGTCTCCAGGGAAAAGGGAGGCGTCCGAGATCACCGAGCCCGGATTCAGGATCCCGTCGGGATCGAGGGCGCGCTTCACCGCGGCCATCACTTCATAGGAGTCGGGATACTGGCGGCGGAGATACGGCGCCCGGAGAACGCCATCGCCGTGCTCGCCCGAGATTGTTCCGCCCAGGCGCCATGTCAGCTCGAAGGCTTCTTCGGCCATCGCCGCCATGCGCGGCACGAAGGTCGCCTCATGGGGATCGAGGAGCGGGACGACGTGGACATTGCCGTTCCCCGCGTGGCCGAAGATGACATAGCGGGTCTCGTGTTTCGCGAAGAGGGATCGAAGTCCCCCGATGTACTCGCCGAGGGCCTCGACGGGAACCGCGGTGTCGTCGATGAAGTTCATCGGCTTCTCGACCGGCTCCGCGCGGTACACCAAAGGAAGCGCGGCGCGACGGACGGCCCAAAGGGCAGCGCGCTCGGCCGCGTCGCGGGCGGCTCGGTAGTCGAGCACCTTTCCCGGACGGGCGGCCACCCACTCCTCCACGGCGGCCAACCCTGTGCGCGCCTCCTCTTCGGTCGCGCCCTCGAATTCGACCAGGAGCCCGGCCTCGAACCGTTCGGGGATGAGATCGCGGAGGTCGGGACGGTCGCTCCGGACAAAAGCGAGCACCGTGTGATCCATCGCCTCGATCGCCGAAGCGCCGGCGCGACGGGCCTCGAGCACGGCGTCCACCGCCTCGTGCCACGACGCGAAATAGAGAAGCGCGACCGCGGTAGCGGAAGGCTTTGGAACCAGCCGCATCATCGCTTCGGTCACGACGCCCAGGGTCCCTTCGGAGCCGCAGAGGAGGCGAATTGGATCGAAGCGAGGCTCGATCGAGGAGACCTGATCTCCGGGATTCCAGGCTCCCCAAAGATCGTAGCCGGAGGAGTTCTTGTTGGCCCGCGGGCGCTCGGGCAGAAACCGCGGCGCGCCGGCTCGAAGAATCTCCGTGACGTGGGCGGAGGCGCGCTCCCAGGAAGCGGGTGACGGGCCGGCGCCTTCTCCCAGCGCGACGACGGTCCCGTCATGGAGCACCACGGTCAAGGCGAGCACGTGGTCCTTGGTCGCTCCGTGCCGCAACGTGTGCGCGCCGGAGGCGTTCGTCGCGATGTTTCCGCCGATGGTGCAAAAGTCTCCCGACGAAGGATCGGGGCCCAGGCGCAGGCCGTGCGGCGACGCCGCCCGCTGCACGCGCTTGTGGATGGCACCCGGCTCCACCCGAACACGGCGCTGGCCGGGGTCGACTTCGAGCACGCTGTGCATGTGGGCTGAGAAATCGAGAATGATCCCCGGGCCGAGAGCCGCGCCGGCGAGGCTCGAGCCTCCTCCACGGGGGGTCACCGGAATACCCTGCGCGGTCGCATAGGCGAGCACGGCGGACACGTCCGCGGTCGATTTGGGCGAAATGACAGCGAGTGGTTTTTTGCGGAAGATGCAAGCCGCCGTCGAAAATAGAGCGAGCGTGATCGGGTCGGTGCGAACCTCCCCCGCGATGCGGGGGCCCAGATCACGCTCGATGTGTCGCTGCGGCGGGTCCATGATCACCCCGCGCGGTTATCGCTTAAGCGCGCTCGAGAAGGAAACGGTCGTACAGGAGTCCTGCCACTCCGCCCCCCAGGAGTGGCCCCACCCAGTATACCCACTGGTCCTGCCAGAATCCCGCAACCAGCGCGGGCCCGAATGCGCGCGCCGGATTGAAGGCCATGCCTGTTAGAACCCCGCCCATGAGGATGTTCGCCGTCACGGTGAGGCCCACCGCCAAGCCCGCAAACCCCTTGGGGGCGCGCGGATCGACCGCGGATCCGAAAACGACGATCACCAGGAGGAAGGCGGCCACCCCCTCGAGCACCATCGCCAGGGAGGCGCCGACGGAAGGATCGACCGCGGGAGCGCCCAGGTGAGCCTCGGCGGCCCCGCCGTGATAGGCCACGCTGAGGAGCCAAGCCGCCGTGATGGCCCCGGAGAACTGGGCCGCCCAATAGAGCAAGGCTCCCCCGGCCGACAGGCGCCGGGTGACGAAAAACGCAAAGGTGACCGCGGGATTGAAGTGGCCCCCGGAAATATGGCCGAACGCGTAGATCCCGATCAGGATGGCAAGACCGTGTGCGACGGCGATCCCGGTGGTCCCGACCGACTGCGTCATCTGCTGCTGGAGAATGGCCCCGGCCCCGATGTAGATGAGGCCGAAGGTCCCGATGAATTCGGCGATGAACTTCCGCGCCGCGCCCATCAGAGCGTGGCCACCGTTTTCTTGTCGAGCCGCTTGGTCAGCTCGACGAGCAGCCGCACCGCCTGGTCGTAATCCTTTCGATCCATGATCGTCGCGTGGCTATGGATGTACCGCGTGGGGATGAAGATGACGAGCGATGGGATTCCCGTGTCGTACACATGGAACCGGCCCGCGTCGGTGCCGCCTCGCTCGACCGTTCCGAGGTGATACGTGATCTTTTGCTTCTCGCAGACCTCGACGGCGAGATCGCGCAGCTTGACGTTCGGGATCATCGTAGCGTCGTAGACCAGGATTCCCACGCCGGCGCCGAGCTTCTCGTCCCCCTCGCCCGTCGTGCCCGGCGTGTCATGCGCGATGCCGACATCGACGGCGATCGCCACCTGCGGTTTCACCGAGGCCACGCTGGTCTGAGCCCCCCGGAGTCCCACCTCTTCCATCGTGGTCGCGACCCCGTAGACCGTGTTGGGATGAGGGGTGGTCTTGAGCTTCCGCAGCATGTCCACCACGAGGCCGCAACCAACACGGTTGTCGAGGGCCTTGGCCAGATAGAGCCGCTCGTTCGACATCACGCTGAAGCCCGCCTCGGGAACGATGGGATCGCCAGGACGGATGCCCAGCTTCTTCTTGACGTCGAAGCTGGACGTCGCGCCCACGTCGATGAACATGTCCCGGAGCTCGAGCACCTTCCGCCGGTCTTCCTCGAGCAGCTCATGCGGGGGCTTCGATCCGACAACGCCGACCACGTCCCCCTTCTGCGTCCGGATCCGGACCTTTTGTGCGAGGACGACGTGTCCCCACCAGCCACCCATCGGAAGGAACTTGATGAACCCTTCCGGCGTGATCCCCTTCACCATGAACCCGACTTCGTCCATGTGCCCGGCGACCAGGACGCGGGGCTCGTCGGAGGCGCCCTTCTTCTTGCAGATGACGCTTCCGAGGCCGTCCTTCGAGACTTCGCCCAAGCCGCGGAGATGCTTCTGCATCATCCCGGCAATCTCGGTCTCGTGCCCCGGAGGTCCGAACCCTTCGCATAGCTCTTTCAGTAAGGCGTGGCTGGCGTCCATTTACGCTCCTGGATCGAAGTCGATTTGCAGCTCGATTTGGGCGAGCAGCGAGTATCGGACGCGAGGTTGGGACTGTCAAGGCGAGGTCGAGGGCCAACAAAAACGCCCCCGCGGGACTCCCCGCGGGGGCGTGGAAAATCAGACTTTGTTACCGGACCACGACCGTGATGGGATCTTCGGTGCGCAGCACGACCTTGCTACCAGCCGGCACTTCCAGCTCGTGACCCTTCGAGGCCATGACGATGCCGGTGCCGACGACCGCGCCGCCAACGGCGCCGATGATGGTGCTCTTGGTCGACCCTCCGGCCACCTTCCCGAGGATGCCGCCGGCGACCGTGCTCCCGCCGATGATCAGCTTGTCACGGGTTCCGGTGCCCTTGGCCGCGAGCTCTTTCCCCTCACTACTCGTGACGGTCGCGTTGAGGGACTTCTCGCCGCCGACGGTCTCGATCGTGGTGAAGTTGAGCTTGATGAACGCACGGCCCTCTTCATCCTTCGCGTGGGTCGCGCGCTTGAGGTCGGAGACCTTTCCGCGCACCGATGCGTCCTGCTCGGCAACCACCTTACCGTCGATCACGAGCGGTGCCGCGAGCTTCGCCTCGATGGGATCGCCGATATTGGACGTCCGCGTATCCACCGGCGTGACCATCACCAGATCCATGGTGGTCCCGCTGGGAATCTTGACTCCACGGCTCGCGGTGCTGCTCGAGCCGGAGCTGGATCCACCGCTGGAAGGCTTGGAGTGGCTGCCGCTGTGCGTCGGAGTGGACGCCGGAGGCGTGTTCGTCTGTGCCGGTGGCGTCTCCTCGACGGGATAGGGGCTCTCGGCACTCATCGAGGTCGTGTCCGTCATGGACGTCTCGGTCTCGGCCGTTTTCTTCTGACAGGCCGACGCGCCGAACACCAGCGCGAGCGCCAACGTTGGAATTCCAATCTGCCGCAAATTGCTCATAACTCCCTCCCCGTCCCTAGTAAATAAACCGGTACGTAAACCCACCCAGAATTTTGAGCTGGTTCGCGTCTGAGACGAAGTTATACCGCAGTTCCCCGAAGAGGGATAGGTTTGGCATTGCTTCGGTGCGAATGCCGCCTTGGAGGCTGAAGCCGAGCTTGGTGTCGGATATGTCGCCCACGCCGGGCACGTTGGTATCCTGCGAGAGCCAGTGGATCCCCAGGCCACCCCCCGCATACGGCGTCATGCGGCTGTCTTGCAGCGGGAAGTCCACATTGACGTCGGCACCCACCGAGAAGTCCTTGAGGTCGGCGTTGTAGGGACCGACGTCCTGCCCGACGCTCCAATATTCGGCGAGCGGCATGAGACGCACGTTCCGCGCGAACTCTCCGGCGTCGATGTGAATCCCGAGATCCACGGTGCTGCTCGCACCCTCGGGATCAACCAGGCCGATGCGAGCGCCGAGTCCCTTGAAGCCGAGCGATACGTCTTCGGTCGAACGGGTGTTGGTGTTGGTTTGAGCCAGTGCCCTCGGCGCGATCGCCGTGACCCCGGCGATCGCGACGAATGCGATTCCGAGCACGGCGATCAGCGCCGACCGTTTCGTGCGGCCACGATCCATCATCTTCACCTCCTGGTCCCAGAGTAGTCCGGCGTCCCTCGGGCAAAAAGTACCCCAGCCGGGCCATGAGAGCTACTAGAACCGGAAGCGAAGACCTCCATGGATTCCGAGACCGTCCACGTCGATTTCATCGCGAACGTTGCCGTTCACCAAGGGGTCCGGGTCGAAGAATTCAGCCGAGACGGTGCTCTTGTTCCAGAGAGCCTCGCCGTAGACACCGAGATTCGGTGAGACACCGAGATTCAAGCCGCCAAAGAGCTGCGCCCCGAAGCCGTCGTAGTCGTCTTGGAAGTC
>Ga0070698_100009838_pt1 | contig 10221 bp, 8 predicted proteins | sample KBSK1502metaG_FD_65477 | JGI IMG/M metagenome (GOLD analysis project Ga0070698, IMG submission 65477) | Corn, switchgrass and miscanthus rhizosphere microbial communities from Kellogg Biological Station, Michigan, USA - KBS K1-50-2 metaG | ecosystem: Host-associated > Plants > Roots >... | reverse complement strand
AACTATGGACGACGCCTTGCTCAATCGCCTCGTCGGAACCTACGTGACACCCAGTGGCAATAAGTTTCAGGTAGTGGTCAAGCCCGGCACTGGTCTCTACGTCGTCTTCCCCGGTGCGCCCGACCAGAAGCTTATTCCTTACAAAGGACTAAAGTTTCGTGTCCCGGAATTTGCGGATTTAGTTTTTGAGTTCGTTGAGGAGAACGGCCAAATCACCGCGCTCAAACAAACGGATCCATCGGGTGAGTTTACCTTCAAGCGACAGTGAGGGACGTGTGCGCGAGATCACCGAAACCGGTATCGAGCACATTTTGGTTGGCGCGTCGACGCATTCGCCGCGAACCTTTGACCTCAGCCTTAAATGGATCAAGAAATAAAGGCACTCGACGATCGCGAATCAAAATCAGAACTGGGAGCGATAGCGACCAGCCGAAGAGGCGTCTGTCAAAACTTTCGTCTTTAATACCGCTGACATCTGCATGATTTCCACTAGTTGATTCTTCGGCTGGTCGCTATCGCTCCCAGTTCTGATTTTGTTTGGTCTTTGTTGATTGCCTATCGAGGTGGTGAACTTGCGTCGAGCTAGATCTCGTCAACTAACGATTGTCAGTAGAACAATCTCTGGCGGTACGCGAAAGCGGACCGGCAAGATGCTAGTGCCGATGCCGGACGTGACGAAGAGATGATGACCGTTCTCCATTACGTGTCCCTTTGTATACTTCGGGCCGTAGTCTGAAGGCACTATCGGCGTTCCAATGAAGGGAATGTTGACTTGCCCGCCGTGTGTGTGTCCGGCGAGCAACAGCGACACTCGCTGCGGCACTTCCGGAAAGATATCAGGATTGTGAGTGATGGCGATTATGGTCGAGTCTGGCGGCGCCTTGGCGATCGTTTCGCTAATGCGTTGCGGGCGCGTCCAGCGATCCGCGAGCCCGGCCAGCCAAAAAGATTTCCCCTGCCAGTTAATTCCTACAACTTCATCTTCCAGCACGCGTATGCCGTTTTGTTCAAAGGCAAGTCGAACTTTGTTTCCGTCATACCACCAATCGTGATTGCCTAAAACTGCGAAGACGCCGAGAGGGGCGTGAAGGTTCCGGAGCACGGCTGCAGTAACTTCCGGTTCAACCCGATGGCTATGCCAATTGTTTCCTGACATGTAATCGCCAAGCAGCACAATCAAATCGGGGTGGAGTGCATTCGTCTTTGCGACAATGTCATTGAGCTTCTGTTCGTCGATAAAAGGTCCGCCGGTGTGAATGTCGGAGATAACGGCGATATGCAGGCCGTTGAGCTCTTTTGGCCACTGATCAAGCTTGAGGGTTTCGGCGTGAATGACCAGTCGATTGGGCTCTATGAAGACTGACCAAATGCCAACGGAAGCCGCAATCAATAACAGCAGCACTAGGGCGATTCGTAGCCGCTTTTCCCAGACAGGACGCTTGCCCCATTTCATCGGACCTGGAGAACGCCTAATCTCGCGGATGAGTAGCAGGACCAGCGCACAAAAAACAACCGCGGCCATGACGAAAGCAAATTTCATCTTTAGATTTTGGGGCATCACCTCAAGTGATTGGTTGGGACCGCGGGCGTCCCGCCCGCAGTGAGCGCGAAGCGCGAAAAGAAATGAGTCCAAAAAACTGCGCACCTGCGGTGCGTTTGCGGGCGAGACGCCCGCGGTCCCAGCCAATCACTTGACTGACAACTCGTCTGGAAAATATTCCCGCCAGCGGCGGTCAACTAACGCCGCAATATCGTCGCGAACGATCAGCTCTTTCGGGAAGCCCGGTTTGGTGCGGGCATCGATGACAATTGGGCCGCTGTATGCCAAGTGGTGACGAACCACTTCCGTGGTGGCGGCGTAAATATCAGACGCCGGTTCGAAACGCGTCCAGGTTGACCAGAGGAAATCTGCGGTCGAACGGGCCACACTTGCGTCGTCGTGCAAAATGACCAGCGGCCAGTCCGCGATGAGTGGATCTCTCGCCAGTCGCGCAGCCTGTTCCGGATCTTCCGCGTACGTCCTTCCCTGCACCACCAGACAACCGCCACAGAAAACTTCGGCTGCCGAAACACCAGCTGGCAATTCGCCGATGAACTCGCGGGGCAAATCCCGCTTTGCTTCCCCCAACCCCAGCATGATCGCTTTGCTGCCTTCGTTCACTTTTCCACTGGTGTAGTCGAGCGTGTCCATCGAGACATTCGAAAAGATGAAAAGGTCACTCGGCGGGTTGAAGCGCGCCAGAACGTGTTCCAACAGTCGCGGAAAGTTTTTCAGATCCTGCGGTGTGTCCGTTAGCAAAAGAAACTTGGTTAAAGACAACTGCCCTTCGCCCAGGATGCGGAAACCGGAGACGAGCGCTTCACGGCCGTAACGTTCCTTGACCACTGCGGCGCACAACGAGTGGAAACCAGTTTCGCCGTAGGTCCACAGATCGCGAACGCCGGGCATTACCAGAGGAAACAGCGGCGACAACAACTGCTGCAAATAATCGCCGATAAAAAAATCTTCCTGCCGCGGCTTGCCCACAACCGTGGCCGGGTAGATGGCGTCGCGCCGATGGAAAACCGCGTCAACTTCAAACACGGGATAGTCATGCTGCAAAGAGTAGTAGCCGTAATGATCGCCGAATGGCCCTTCAGGACGGCGCCGATGCGGAGGCGCTTTGCCTACCAAGGCAAACTCCGCCTCGGCCGCCAGCCGGTGCGCACCGGTGTTGCCCAGTGGATTCTTTGCGAGTTTCAACTTCTCGCCCGCGAGCAACGATGCCAGCACCAACTCGGGAACGTCCTCCGGTAAAGGTGCAATCGCCGCCAGAATCAAGGCCGGTGGGCCACCGAGAAATACTGTCACCGGCAGCGACTCGACCAGCCGCTCAGCTTCGGTGTAATGAAAGCCGCCGCCCTTTTGAATTTGCCAGTGCAGTCCGGTCGTCCGCGCGTCGTAGACCTGCATTCGATAAATGCCGAGGTTGTGTTTCTTAGTTACCGGGTTCTCTGTGTAAACGAGCGGCAGAGTAATAAACGGTCCACCGTCTTCCTGCCAAGTCGTCAAAACCGGCAACTCGTCGAGTCGCGCCGGTTGATCGCGCACCTGGGTAACCGGCGAGCGAGTTGTATTCCTGGTTCCAAGTTTTAGCACCTGACTCCCAAGCCCTCGATGTTTCCATAGCTCGGCGGGCCGTGGCGGTAGGAGGAGTTCCGCAACCTGGACTAACTCGCGGACCAAAGCTTCGGGTTTCGGACCAAACGCGAGCTCTATTCGGCGCCTGGTTCCAAACAGATTTGTAACTACTGGATAGCGGCTTCCCTTCACCCGTTTGAAGAGCAGCGCGGGCCCGCCGCTATCGATAACTCGCCGGTGAACTTCAGCCAACTCGAGATACGGATCGACTTCGGTTTCGACGGTGACGATTTCGTTTTCTCGGGTTAACAGATCGAGAAATGTGCGGAGGTTGGGATGCATGTCGAAAGAGAGGTCAAGAGGACAAATGGGGAAAGGGGAATGGGAAAGGGTGAATGGGAAAGGGCAAAAACGAGGGGCATTCCCCTTTACCTTTACCCCTTTTCCCCTCTTCCCCTATTCGCCTCACCCCCCGTTACTGGGCCGTCGGTTGCTTCTTTCTTAACAGTGCGGAGTTCAAATCCAGCTCCGCCATCGGAATGACTTCAACCTGTTCATACTTCTGGCGCAGCTCCGTCAGAAAGTCTTTCGCGTTGCCGACAATCACGATACTCGTCGTCTTAGCGTCAAGGTGCGAGCCGGCAAATTCCTGTACATCGCTGGCCCTGATGTTCTGCACATTGCCGATGTAGCGATTAATCTCATCAAAGTTGATGCCATATGTAGCCAACGATGCGACCTGGGCCACCAGTCCGCTGTTAGTCTCCAGGCCGCGCGCGAAATTTCCGACTACTACTGCCTTGCGCGGATTCAACTCAACATCCGGAACCGGTGCAGTGGCCAGCCGGCTGACCTCGCCCAAAAGTAACTCGGCAACCTGCGCGGCTGATTGGTTCTTGGTTTGCGCAGAAGCAACAAATGGTCCGACGTTGCGGCGCGTATCGAGTTGACTGCCGGCGCCGTAACTAAGGCCGCGCTTGATGCGGATCTCCTGGTTCAAACGACCGGAGTAGCCACTAAGAACTGAGTTTGCAACCAAGCCACGATAATAGTCCGGATTGGATCGTTCAATGCCGCTTCTCGCAACCAGCACCGCCGCCTGTCCGGCATCCGGCTTGTCGACTACGACGACACGCGGCCCGACTGAAGCGACGGGTTTAGGCGCGGGTAACACCGGAAGGGACACTACAGGTTTTTTCCAGTCACCAAAATACCGCTCGGCGAGGGCAAAGGCGTTTCGGGATCTGATATCTCCACCCATGACCAGGATTGCGTTATCTGGTCGATACCATCGTTGGTGGTACTTCAGAAAACTATCTCGGCTAATTCGGGTTATTGTTTCAGTGGTGCCGGCGAGCGGCTGACCATATGGAGCATCACCAAAAATTACGCGGCTCGCAACATAGCGGGCGATCGAACCAGGTTCGCCCAGCTCTACGGTCAGATCGTCAAGCGTTTGCTGACGTAGCCGATCGATCTCCTCAGCTGTGAACGTAGGCCGGCGCACGACGTCGGCGAGTATGTCTATGGCCGGCGCGATTTTCGGCGATATCACATCAACGCCGATACGGGACGAGTCCCAGCGGGCTGACGAGTAAAGCGTTCCACCGAGGGCTTCGATCTCTTCGGCAATCTGCGTGGCGCTGCGTTTTTCTGTTCCCTTGGTAACAAGATCCGCCAGCATGTTGCCAAGCCCGGCGAGTTCCGGCGGATCAACTTCGCCGCCATTCTTGATCACCAGTTGGGCTGTAACCAGCGGAGTGCCCGGTCGATCAATGACAATAACGCGCAGCCCATTGGGCAGCGTCTTCTCTACGGGTTTGGGAAACTGAACTGAACGCGGAGGCGCAGGAGGCGGCGGCGTAGCTTGCGGAGTTTGCGCCCGGACCGCTGCCGATGGCGATAAGCACAAGGCACATAATGCCAGGCCAAATCCTGCGAGCGCCCAAGTGCGCGTCGGAAGTTTAAAGAGTTTCATTTTACCGGCCTCCCTTCCTGGCAGATGGGACTGAACTCAGCGCCGCCGTCTTCGGCGGCTCCGGCAGGTAGTAGATCACCAGACGATTGTTGGCAGTGAAATACTTCTTCATAACCCGCTGCACGTCGGCAGCACTAACAGCCTGGAGTTTCGCCAGATCCGTATTGACGCGATTGGGGTCGCCAAGCAAAACCGCAGCCTCGCCCAGCGCCAGCGCCCGACCATTACTGGTTTCGCGCTGCCGTAGTTCATTTGTCACCAGTTGATTTTTTGCCTTGTTGAGCTCTGCTGCACTGACCGGCGAGTCCTGGATTTTCTTGATCTCAGCCAATAGCGCGCGCTCCACATCTTCCGGTTTCTTCTCGCTGGCCAGCACCACATTCAAATAGAACACGCCCGCGTCTTCCCGCAGATCCGTTATCGCGTCAGCGCTTTGCGCAACCTGCTGTTCATATATCAACGACTTGTAAAGCCGGGACGAATCCCCCTCTCCGAGAATGGTCGCCGCCACCTGGAGTGGCTCTGAGTCGGAACTCTTTTCCGAAGGTGTAAGAAATGTTAGCGCGATCGCTGGTAATGGCACGTTTGCAGCGTGGTGTGTGATCCGCCTCTCTGCGGTACGCTCCGGTTCTTTCACGTCGACGCGCGGCAGCGGTATAGCGGGTTTGGGAATCGGCGCCAAATACTTTACCGCCCAGGCGTCCAATTGTTTTGTATCGAAATCTCCAACGACTACGAGCGTGGCGTTGTCCGGGCGATAAAAAGTCTGATGGAATGCGCGCACGTTTTCGAGTGAAGCAGCATCCAGATCCTCGATGCTGCCGATGGTCGGCCGCTTGTAAGGATGCGTCGTGAAAGACTGTTGCTCGATTAGATAATCAAGCATGCCATAAGGCGGCGCGAGGTAACTCTGGCGATATTCTTCCTGCACTACGCTTCGTTCAGACTTGAAGTTTGCTTCATCTACGGTCAGCCCTGAGAGCCGGTCTGCCTCGGCCCACAACAACGTCTCCAGATAATTCGATGGAACAACCTCGTAGTAAACGGTAACGTCGGGATTCGTGAATGCATTATTAAACCCGCCCACGTCTTCCGTCAGGCGATCCATCATTTCAGACTTCATATTCCTGGTCGCCTTGAACATGATGTGTTCAAACAAGTGCGCGAAGCCGCTGCGGCCGGCAGGGTCATCTTTTGAGCCTACGTGATACCAGACCTGAATCGCGACGGTGGGACTTGAGTGATCCACGGCGCTCAAGATGCGCATGCCGTTTGGCAACGTCTTCTCCTGAAAATTAATGCGCGGCATGGAAACCTGTGCGATTGAGTTCCTGGTGTAGGTCGACAAGCACATTAGCGTGACGACTACTATCAACAAGGCGCCGAGTTTTCGCTGCTTCATAAATTACTCCGGTTATTGAATCGTCGAGAACCGTTTTCTATTTCGAACGATGACCAATTAGCGGCTGCGGTTGCTTGCAGATCTGTACGGCGGGATACGGATTTTGGTTTCAATCGCCTGATGAATTTCAATCGAGGTCCAATGGGTTCCGGTAGGGTTTGTCTTTGTCCTTTTCCGCGCGCTTCATCGCCTCCTGGAATTTCTCTTCGAGAATGCGATCGCGGTCCTTCATCGAACTCAGCTCCTGGGAAAAAATCTGCTCGCGCACCTGCTTCTGCTTATCGAGTCCCTTGACCATTTCATCAAACGAAGCCAGCGGCCGGGCCTTCTCTTCATGAGAAATGATCGCACCCGTTTGTGAATCGATGGCTAGCGTCGCTTCGCAGCAAGGACAAATAATCGTGAACCGGGTTGTGTCTGCCATGACTGGCTCCTGAAACCGAAAACTTCCTACGTTGCCAGCAGTATAGCACTTGAAACACACAAAGGGCGGCCCCGCGAGAGCCGCCCCGGTGCAATACGCCTGATGGAAATCCGACTAAGGTGTCACTGCCTTCTTGATTGCTCTACCAGTCTTCTTCGCGCCAGCTTCAGTTTTTTCGGCGACTGTTTTGGCCGCCGGACTTTGTTTTTTTCCCCTACAGTCCATCCGCACTGGCAGATGGCGCAAGAAAACGGATAAAAGCATACGTCGATAGCTTGGTGGCGTTCAGTTACCGTACGAAACTGCTGCGCATTGACATTCCCAAAGAATTCAACTAGAAGCACGGTCTACCTAAAAATTTTCGACGGGCCAACCGGGTTTGAAATTTATCAACTGCCGGCGCGTTTTTAGGCTAAACTTCTCAACTTGTAGCGAAGATCGCCAATCACTGCCAAGGAGCAATTAATCAATGAGCCAGAATCCTATACTTTTCGGATTTCAAGACGACTCTTCTATGTGGATTATTATCGGAGTTGTTTTAGTACTGCTGTTTTTTGTTGTGGCAATCGTAGTAATCGGTCTGGTGATCTTCTTCATCATGCGGAAGCGAAAGAAGGCGCAAGTCGCCGCGGTTTCGCCAGAGTTCCAAGTATCAAGCGAGCTTCCTCCCGCCGAGCCTTCAGCTGGCTATTATGGAGAAGCCGCGGCAGCAATGCCGGAAGCCGCCGTTTCGGTTGATGCGCCGCCACCGGTATTCGAACCAGCCGCCCCTATGGAAGAGATCAGGGCGGATGTAATTGAAGCTCCTCCAGCGCCGCTACCTGATTCCGGTTCTATGGATTTCGACCCTTCACGCACCGTGGCCATTACGCGAGAGAACACAGTAACAATCAGCTATGGCTACATTAAGTTTGTTTCGGGCGTGCTGGCAGGCGAACAATTCGTGGTCGAGCCGGAAGGCACGTACATAGGTCGCGAGAGCAGTCTCTCGCAAATCGTCGTGTCAGATCCGCGCATCTCCAAACGTCATCTATGGATCGGAGTGAAGGATGGACGCGTGAAGATTGTCGATCAGGATTCTCGCAACGGGACTTTTGTAAACGATCCGAAGTCGGAGCGGATCACCGAAGCAGTCTTGAATTCGGGCGATACAGTTATTCTCGGCGAGTCGGATGTCGCGCGTTTTGAATATCAGACCTAGCTAGCGGAAGGGAAAAAAGTAAGAGGGGAAAAGGGTAACAGGATAAACGGTGAGCAAGGCACTCAGCCTTTTCCGCATTCCTTCTTCCCCGTTTCTCTTATTACCCTTTCCCCTTTTTCCTCTTCCCCTTTGATCTGTTTCCCTCTTTCCCTTTCTAATCATAGTCCCCGGCACATCTCTGCTCCCCAGGGAGTCGCAACCGCGCGGGCGTAGCTTAAACGCACTTCACCGAAGTTCCAGTCTTTTCGCTGCCAGATTGATCCGTCCGCGAATTCTACGCGATTGATTACAACCTCCTCGGCTCCCGAACTCCCATCTTTCTGTGCCAGGATGTTTACGCTAACCACATCCTGCGGACCCAACGAGCTAAACGCTTTGAGTTCCTTATCCTTGCCAGACTTGACCGCGACACCACACAAAAACTGGCGGCGCAGTAAAGGCGCGGCCGCCGAAGATTCTTTGAATTGATATTCCCAAAAGATGATATCAATCGGCTTTGCTGTCGAATTGCGAACCTTGACTCGGTAGGCGAAGCCATCAACCGGCTTGGCCGCGCGTGAGTTCTGCACGGCCCTTTCCAACGCCGCGCTGCGGCCATCAATTGTATCGAGATTAGGATCCCGCTCACCCGGCGAGGTGTTCGCCCGACGATTCCGTTCGAAGATTTTGTTCTGCGGTATCATTGCCGGGGCCGGGCCACTATCAGGTACGAATTCGATTGATTGGCGATCTTTGAACCACTTGATACTGAGAACGGTAACCGGCATCCCCTCATTGGAAATTGCCGGAGCCACGACGCCACTCTGGCCCTGTGGAATGGCCATGTAGAGAAGCGTAAGGATCAAAATAGTCTTCATAATCTACTCTCCCCACCGCCGACGAACTACGTCACCCGCGTAAGCGCAAGCGCGGCGGTTCTAGAACGACTTGAAGCCCCGGGGATACGGGGTCATTGTAAATGAAGCAAGAACTCATGGGAATACAATTAGTTGAGTGACTCTTATCTGCTTCGGTGCCTTGATGGCTTAGTGAGACGGCACAGAACCCGCGAGCGGCAAGTATGTTCTTTTGAGTTTTTCGTAGAGGCAACGCTCATGGTACTGCGCGTTTTTGTCCTGACCCGCAAGCCGCCACATTTCATTCCAAAGGTGAACCGCAAAGGTGCTGTCGTCAAGCGATAACTCAACATCCGGCTGCAACAATGTCTGCCACTCCTCATAGTTAACTGGGCAAAAAACTCGTGAGCCTTTTTTATATCCCTTCAACGAAAACTTCCTCACCGCCCTGGCCATAAGCTTCGGGCCTATTTCTCCCCAGACGAGCTGGCTCGGGTTCTTACTGTCACAAACTTCCCAGGCGTAACTCATAATGCGACTGCCTGCCGGCGCTTTGATTATTCCGCTGGTGACGACCTCGACGCCCCGATAATCAATTTCGCTTGAGAAAACATACTCATCGGTAAAATCAAATGCTTTCAGGCAAATCGTATCGGAGTCTGCCCACCAGCCTCCTCGCTCCAGCAAAAGTTTGTAGCGAAAGAAATTTGAAAAGCCGGAGTAACTCGGGCGGTCCTTGTATTGAAATATGCGCTCTGCCGGTAATATCTCTTTTGCATTCCTGATGAAAGTCCCGGCCGGGATGTGCTTCACCTCATCGTAGACATAGAGATGGTACTCATGACCGTTTTGCAGAAACGAAGCGATCGACAACTGCTCCATAAGGGAAAGTTCGGGCCCAATCCAAAGTCCCTGGATGATCTTATTCGGATCTGCTGACATGCGGCTGAAAGGTGACGAGCGAGCGGACGATGTCGACTATGTCACAAGGCTGCCATAACTGTCGGGGTACCGCCCCGACCCGAGCCGTCGGATTACCCAAACCTTTAGGTCTGTAGACTAGCAGTTCGACAACAAGAAGCCGGCAAAGTGATGGATATTAACTTCTTGGAAGTCCGACGGGAAACTACAACTTCGTCGGGTTGATAATTGGCGCCAGATGTCCGCCCATTTTTTTTACGCGCTCCGCAAAGTCGGACGTGCCTCCTGGTCCATCACCGGTTGGTTTTTCATCCCAGACCAGAAGCGCATACAGGTTA
>Ga0070698_100009837_pt1 | contig 10221 bp, 8 predicted proteins | sample KBSK1502metaG_FD_65477 | JGI IMG/M metagenome (GOLD analysis project Ga0070698, IMG submission 65477) | Corn, switchgrass and miscanthus rhizosphere microbial communities from Kellogg Biological Station, Michigan, USA - KBS K1-50-2 metaG | ecosystem: Host-associated > Plants > Roots >... | reverse complement strand
CTCTACACGATGAATCGCGCCGGCGCGACGTCCGGGACGAAGACGAAGAAGTCCGCCGCTTTCGTCGGCGACGTCATGAAGCTGTACCACCCGCACGGCGACGCGGCCATCTACGACGCGCTGGTGCGGATGGCGCAGCCGTTCTCGCTGCGCTACCCGCTCATCGAGGGCCAGGGCAACTTCGGCAGCATCGACGGCGACCCGCCGGCGGCGATGCGCTACACGGAGGCGAAGCTGTCCGCGATCAGCGACGAGCTCATGGCCGACATCGAGAAGCAGACGGTCGACATGGAGCCTAACTACGACAACTCCGAACAGCAGCCGACCGTGCTGCCCGCGCGCTTCCCCAACCTGCTGGTCAACGGCGCCTCCGGCATCGCCGTGGGCATGACCACGAACATCCCGCCACACAACCTGCGCGAGGTCGCGGCCGGAGTGAAGCACCTGGTGGACAACCCCGACGCGACCGCCGAGGACCTGCTGAGCTTCATCAAGGGCCCCGACTTCCCGACGGGCGGCCTGATCATGGGCACCGACGGCATCAAGGCCGCGTACTCGACCGGCCACGGGCGGATCATCGTCCGGGCGCGGCACACCTTCGAGCAGGCGCCCAACGGCCGCGAGCGGATCATCATCGACGAGCTGCCGTACACGGTGAACAAGGCGGCGCTGGTCGCCAAGATCTCCGAGCTGGCGAACGATCGCAAGCTCGAGGGCATCGCCGACCTGCGCGACGAGTCGGACCGCCAGGGCATGCGCATCGTGATCGAGCTGAAGCGCGAGGCCCAGGTCTTCACCGTCCTCAACAACCTGTACAAGCACACGCAGCTGCAGACGACCTTCGGCGTCATCATGCTGGCCATCGTCGAAGGCCGGCCGGTCGTGCTGAGCCTGAAGCAGGCGCTGCAGCTCTTCATCGACCACCGACGCAACGTGATCGTCCGCCGCAGCCGGTTCGACCTCGAGCGCGCGCAGGAGCGGGCCCACATCCTGGAAGGCCTCAAGATCATCCTCGACCACCTCGACGAGGCGATCAAGACGATCCGCGCCTCCGCGGACCAGGACACGGCGTCCACTCAGTTGCAGACGAAGTTCGGGCTCAGCGAGCGGCAGGCCAAGGCGGTTCTCGCGCTGACCCTCGGCCGGCTCACCCGGCTCGAGCGCGGCAAGATCGACGAGGAGTACGAGCAGGTCATCAAGACGATCGCCTATCTCGAGAGCATCCTGGCCAGCGACCAGAAGGTGCGGATCCTGATCAAGGAAGAGATGGACGAGATCGTCAAGAAATATGGTGACGACCGCCGCACGGAGATCACCGACATGGAAGCGACCGAGCTGTCCGCCGAGGACCTCGTGCCGAAGGAAGACGTCGTGGTGACGCTGACCCACCGCGGTTACGTGAAGAGGCAGCCGCTGCGCGTGTTTCGCGCCCAGAAGCGCGGAGGCTCCGGGCTGCGAGGTGCTCGACCGACCGCGAGCGGGGAGGCGCCGAGCGGGACGCGCGAAGAGGACTACGCGGTGCAGCTGCTCACGACGCACACGCACGCGTCGATGCTGTTCTTCACGCAGAGCGGCCGCGTGTTCCAGCTGCGCGTGCACGAGGTGCCCGAGCGCGAGCGGCAGGCCAAGGGCGTGCCGATCAACAACCTGATCGACATCGGGTCCAACGAGCGGATCACGTCGGTGTTCGTGCGCCCGGAGACGGAGAGCGAGGCGCACTACATGCTGATGGTCACCAAGAACGGCTACATCAAGAAGACGGCGCTGGCGGAGTACGCGAACGTGCGCCGCAACGGTCTGATCGCCATCAACCTCCAGGATGGGGATGAGCTGGACTGGGTGACGCCGACCAGCGGCAAGGACGAGGTCGTCATCGCCACCGAGCTGGGCAAGGCGATCCGCTTCAGTGAGTCCGAGGTCCGCGCCATGGGCCGAGACACGCAGGGCGTGATCGGCATCAAGCTCGGCAAGGGTGACGCGGTCGCAGGCATGGCCACGGTCGTGGAGGGCGGGGACCTGCTCGTGATCACTCAGCGCGGTTATGGCAAACGGACTCCGCTGTCCGACTATCCGATGCACCACCGCGCGGGCCAGGGCGTGTTCACGCTCAAAGTGACCGACAAGGTCGGCAAGCTGGCTGCGGTGCGCATCGCTGCTGATCCCGAGGAAGAAGTGCTGCTCATCAGCGCAAGCGGCATGGTGCTGCGGACACCGGTCGGCGCGATCTCACGCATCGGACGGCAGACGCAGGGCGTGATCGTGATGCGACTCGCTCCCGACGATCAGGTGGTGGCCATCGCGCCGGTGGCCGGGATCGAAGAGGACGCGAAGGAATGACGTCGAGCGAGCTCGGTGGGATCGGCGTCTGGCTGCTGGTCATCGGGGTGGCGGCGGTGCTGGGCGAGCTGGCCGTGATGGGCGTCTGGACCGCGAGGCTGGCCAGGCGCTCCCGCGCGTGGAGCGGGCGGTTGGCGGATCAGCAGTCGCAGCTGCGCGCCGACGTCGAGCGGCTGCAGGCATCGATCGCCGAGACCGGCGTCCAGTGGCAGCCGTACCGAAGGCTGCTGCGGTGGCTGCGGCACCCGATCGTCATCGCCTTGCTCCAGTCATACGCTCGGCGCCGGGCGGCGGCGCGATGAGCTCGGAACCGCCGGCGGTCGAGAGGCGGGTCGACAGCTTCGCCCATCGAGCGGTCGAGGACGCGATCGCGCGGGAGCGCGCACGTATTGCGAGGGAGCTGCATGACGGGATCGCGACCGAGCTCGCGGGCGCCATCGCGCTCTTCAAGGTCTACCTGGAGAACAAGAAAGGCGCGCGCGAGGAGTCCCTGCAGAACATCTTCGGGATCCTCGAGGGCGCGCTGAAGCGCGTCCGCGAGTCGCTCGCCGACCTGCGTCCGGCCGCGATCGGCCCGCACGGTCTGGTCGGCGACGTGAGGCGGCAGTCCGAAGAGTTCGCGCGCCTGTATGGGATCCGGGTCGAGGTCTCGAGTCACGGCAGCGAGGAGCTTTTGTCCGCGCAGCAGCGCGAGGTCGTCGCTCAGGTGGTCCACGAGGCGCTGACCAATGTGCGTCGTCACTCGGGCTCCGCGATCTGCCGCGTGAAGCTGGGATTCTCGGCGCGTCCTTTCTTGATCGAAGTCGCGGACGAGGGTCACGGGTTCAGCGCCGACATCGTGGGCGGATACGGGTTGATGGGCATGCGGGAGCGCGCGGCAGGCATCGGCGGCCGGCTCGAGGTCGTGAGCACGCGCGGGCGCGGAACGACGGTCTTCCTGTTTGGGCCTAACTGAGAGGCGCTTCTACCAGGTCACAGCCGGAAGGCCCGCCGCTTCCATTCGATGATCGGAAACATCAGGTCGTCGTGAGCAACCGACTTGAATTTTTTCACCACGTTGTCGATGAGCGTCTGCGCGTGATGCTCGTCGGTCCGAATCGCGCGCGCGATCTCTTGTGCTGAGAGGCCGTAGCTGAGCAGCTGCGCGACCTCGCCTTCGCTCTCGTTGAACTTGCTCAGCGGTCCACGCATGGCGGCGACGAGCGTGGCGAGGCTGTGGCCGAGCGTGTGCGTGTAGGCCACGTCCTCTTCCGTATACCAGTGGTCGCGCCGGCAGCCGACGGTCAGAAGCCCGATTGGCCGGTGGCCCATCTCGCCGACCGGCGCGTAGAGCAGCGCAGGCCAGTCGAGCTCCCAGTCGTACCCGTTCGAGGGGTCGACCTTCTCGAACACGGAGTTGATGACCATCGGCTTCCTCTCGAACAACGCCTTGCGGGAGAGCGGCATGAGAGGACGGCCCTGAAGGAAGCGGCGCGAGACCTCGGACGCGGCGATTGGTTGCACCCAACCGCCGCGCAGGTATCCGAGGACCCACCGGTCGTGGCAGATGGGCTTGAGGGCCAGTCCCAGCCGGCGCCTGGCTTCTTGGAGGACTGGGAGCTGGCCCATGCAGGGCAGGTTATGGCGGGCCTGGATTTCTGACCTCACGGCAGGTTCAGCGTTTCCTCAAGAAACCTTGAACCTGCTAGTTTGCGTGCGGGGTTGGAGGGCATGACCGCCAAGTTGCTCGTGGTTGACGACGAGCCAAGAACGGCGGAGATCACCGCCGAGATCCTGCGACGTGCCGGGTACATGGTCGACGTGGCGCGAAGCGGTGGAGAAGCGCTCGAGCGCGTCCGCACAGGGTCGCCTGACCTGATGCTGCTCGACTACGAGATGCCCGACATGGAGGCGCCCGAGGTTCTCGACTCGTTGCGACTCGGCGAGCAGCGGATTCCGTTTCCGGTGATCATCCTGACCGGGGCGCGGCATTCGCCCGCGGACCAGGTGGTCGGCATCGAACATGGCGCGACGGACTACATCGTGAAGGGCACCGACCGGCAGGTGATCCTGGCTCGGGTGCGCGGGGCGTTGCGCGAGCGCGCCGCGGTCACGGGCGCCGTGGTCCGCGGCCGATTGCACGTCGACGCCGCCCGAGGCGACGCGCGTCTCGGGACCCGGACGCTGAAGCTCGAACGGCGCCCGCTTCTGATGCTGCAGCTGCTCGCCCAGCATTCCGGCGAGGCCGTGCCGCGCGCCGACCTGCTCGAACGCGTGTGGGGCAGCTCGTACAGGGGCTTTGAGCACAGCCTCGAGCAGGCGGTGCATCAGATACGGCGCGAGATGCGCGAGCCTGGATGGATCGAGACCGTGCGCGGAATCGGCTACAGGCTTGTCATCCAACCCTGAGCTGGCATCCGCGCTGCACCGCCTGCGCTCGACGCTGGCGAGGATGCGGGCGGAGCTGGAGCTGGCGCATGACGACGCGTCGATGCCGCCGGTCGATCGCCTGCTGGCAGATCTGTCGGAGTCGCTTCAATTGCTCGGGCGTGTGGAGGCTGCAGCGCTGGGATTAGTGCCTGTCCTGGTCGTCGACGACGACGAGCGCCTGGCCGAGCTGACCGCGCGAGGGTTGCGGAGGCTGGGCTATGAGGCTGAGTCGGCCGGCCGGCTGCGACCGCTGCGGCAGCGGGAAGTGGTCGTGTTCGACCTCGGCGTCTCGACGTCGCTGGACGTCACCGAACGCGCGGCCTTGCGTGCGGCCCGTCCGATCATCGTCACGGGAGCGGCAGACCCGAGCTCGCGAGCGATGGCCGAAGACTTCGACGCGAGCGCCTATCTGGTCAAGCCGGTCGATGTCGAAGAGCTGGCCGCCGCCATCAAACGCCGGGCGTCTAGTAGGGCGGAAGGACGACGCTGAACGCGGCGGCCCTAAGATTCCCCTAAACCGAACAGGAGGTGGCCCTGGTGACCGACCGCCAGGTCGTCGAGCGCTTCGTCGAGGCTTTGATCTCTCACGACCTTGACCTCCAAGGAGAAGTTTGTGCGGAGGACATGGTGGTCGAATATCCCCAATCCGGCGAGCGCATTCGAGGTTGGGCGAACATCCGCGCTGTAGCGGAGAACTATCCCGGCGGTTTGCCAAAGGACGTCGCCGGCAAGGTGCACGGCAGCGAGGACAAATGGATTCTCGGGCCGAGCTTCAACGTTCTACGAATTGAAGGGACAGGCGACCGCTATACGCTCGTAGGTTCAGCCACGTACCCGGATGGCAAGACCTGGCAGGTTATATCTCTCGTCGAGTTACGGTCGGGCAAGATCGCCAAGACGACCGAAGTTTACGGAGCTCCTTTCGACCCGCCGGCGTGGCGGGCGAAGTGGGTGGAGCTCATCACCTAGACACAGTGAGCCGACGGGCCTCTGTTTGTTCACCGCATGAACGGTGGCAGTACGACTGTGAACGCAGCTCCGCGTCGATTGCCCTCGTAAATTAGCCGGCCCTGATGCTCGCGGACCACGCCGTACGACATGAATAGACCCAAGCCGGTGCCTGTCTCTTTGGTCGTGAAATGCGGCTCAAATAGCCGATGGCGATTTTCCTCCGCAACCCCAGGCCCGTTGTCCGCCACGCTGAGATAAGGAGAGCCGCCCCGCTTGCCAACAGTGGCGTGGACTTCGCCTTTTTCAGGGGCAGCATCGATGGCGTTGTTGATGAGATTGGTAACGACTTCGCGAAGCAACAGAGGATCCGCCTTCACCTTTACATCCTCAGGAGATTCGCGGAGCGAGAGGACAACTTCCTTGGTCCGAGCTCGTGGACGCGCCATTCCTAATGCGAGGGCCGCAAGCTCATTGAGGTCAATGGGATCAGGCGCGAAGTTAACGCGCGGTGTCGCGCCTTGTGAGAGGGTTTGCAGGACAGTCGCCGCATCAGATGCGGCTGCCTTCGCGGTTTCCACAGCCTCTCGGTCGACTGAATCGAGTCGGTTGACGTCGATCTCTCTGAGATATCCGATCGCCGTCGCCATGTGGTTGCGGAGGTTGTGCACGACACCTTCGACCGCGCGGCTGTGAAAAAGGTGCCTGTCGGCATCGGATAGCTCAGACTCGAGCACGCTTCTCACCCGTCGTCCCGCAATCGTGTCGGTCAGGGCAAAAGAAAGGACGAAGACAATCGCGGTGAGGAGATAGCCAAGTAGCGAGCCGTCGAGCAGGTAGCTGCACACCAGCGCCGCTAGCGTGAAGTATGCAAAAGCAACATAAAACGGCCCTGTGAAGTTGTGGCGGACGATGCTGGAGATTGATTCTCCGGATCGTATGGACAAGCCCGCCGCGACCAAAAACCAACTCAACGTATTGACGATCGTCAAAACCAGTAGTCGAGACCCGACACCCAAAGCTACGGACGATTGCAGCATGCCAGCAACGATGGCTCCGACGCTGGTGTAGGACGCAGCCATCACCGCGTTTCCGATGATTGGCCAAGTGCCTCGGCGCAACATCGGAATCCCAAGAGCTAAACCAACAAGCGCGGCGTGCACTGGATTCAGAAGAATGGCGGCCGTTCCGAAGGCTAATGCGGAAAGGGTGAGGCGACCCCGATCCAGTCGCACCTCAATCGAGTTCAGTAATGTCGCTGCGACGAAGAGGAATAGCACCGTTACGACGTTGTCAGGGTGTGCGACTGTCAGAGGCCAGCTCCGGCCAATTAGCGCAAGGGTGGCAGCCGCGACTACGAACAGGTAGAGCAGCGTCGCACCGCGACGCGGCTGTGGGTTATTGATAAGCTGCCGGGCATCGCTAAGCTGGCGACGGATCACAGGAAGTACCGTGTCCTGGTCGTGGATGACAGCATCGTGCCCCGAACGGCGGCGCGCGCGATGCTCACCAATGCGCACGATCTACGGTTCGTAGGTGAAGCTTCCTCAGGCCAGGACGCCCTCATGGCAATGGACAGCCTGAAGCCGGACCTCGTGTTGATGGATGTCCACATGCCAGTTATGGATGGACCGTCCACAGCGAAAGCTCTCCTGGCCAAGTACCCAGCGACAAAGATTGTTGCGTGGACTGTATCTGAATCCAGCGACGACCTGTTGCGGATGATGCGTGCTGGCTGCGCCGGCTACGTCCTCAAGGACGTTGGCCCCTCGGAACTTCAGCGGGCGTTGCTATCTGCGATGAGAAGTGAAAGCCCAGTACCGAGGAGGATGATCCCGGAGGTTCTTCGGCGCGTGGCTGAGTCGAGCCCTCTAGCTGCCCGCGCAACGGTGACGCTGACGTCGCGCGAGATGCAAGTGCTCCGCGCGGTCGCCAAGGGCCATACAACAAAACGCTTGGCGAAGGACCTTGGTTTGGCGGTGCCTTCCGTAGAGACCCATCTGCAAAATATCTTCAAGAAGCTGGGAGCTGCGAATCGGGGCGAGGCGGTAAGTACAGCGCTCAAGGTGGGCTTGATCACTCTCGCCGACCTCTAGAAGCCGACCGCTAGGGGGGAACGGCCCCTCCATGTTTTCCATGGTTAGCAACCATGGAAACTGACGATTCCCGCCTTGGTTCCGGGTCGCGACACTTACGTCGCTAAAAGTGACTTGGAAGACGCTACTCAATCGACCGGAATCTAGGGGATAGGAGGGAGTCGGACATGGTCCGCATGTTTCGGCGACTGCTGCGCGGTGGTGGCAGGCAACGAGTGTCGGGCGTCTGGATTCTTTAACGTAGCCCGCGCAGGTCTGTACACGGCATTAGTCACAAAAGTGTCCAGGGGGTGAAAACCCCGGACTAGAATTCCTGGGTCTTGACGGTTCTAACGCCGTTCCGAGCACTCTCGCGGCCTGCCCAGTTGTACGTCTCGGGGGTCGTTGCAATTGGGCTCGGGATGCTAGTCCTCGGGTGGATGGTGGACCCGGTTCACCCGCAGGACGTCTTAATCCTGCTGTATCTAGGCGTCGGCACCCAGATCGCCGCGTTGCGGCCGATCCCGTGGCGAAGTGGGCATCAATCCGCCATCGATCCACTCCTCATCGCAAGCGGCCTCCTACTCCCAGGCGGGGGCGTCGCGTTGATAGCCTGGCTGGCGGTCTTCGACGGCAGGGTACCTGGGCGAACCATTACTTGGTGGGCATTGCTCTTTAACCGTGCAATGCTCGCTACTGCTTACGTCTTCCCATCGTTGGCAGTCGATTCGATCCATCTGGACCTGCCGTGGGGCTTGCCGATCAGGACGCTTCTCTACGTAGTAGCGGCGGTTAGCCTCAACTACATCCTCACAGCTCTCGCTATGTCCTACCTGACGAAGACCTCCGTGCTTTCAACGCTGTTTGACAACGTCGGAGTGACGACCCTTCTGGGGACGGCGGCCCTCAGCTTTTCAGGCGGCATCATCTGGCTCCTACTCCAGAGTCGGCCCGTTGGTTTCATCATGGCGCCGGGGCTGTTCGGGTTCGTCTTGGCAGTTCGAGGAAACGTTGCGGATGCACAGCGGCAAACGTTACTAAAGGATCAGACCCTAGATCTGGCTGCTCAAGCTCTTGACGCCCGCGATCGGTATACCGAGTCACATTCCATTCGCGTAGCTGATCTAGCAGGTAGGTTGGGTGAGCAACTCGAACTCGGTGACCGAGAGGTAGAGCTCATTAGGACAGCGGGGTCGCTTCATGACTTGGGGAAAATCGGCGTAAGGGACGACATTCTGAATAAGCCCGGACCCCTGAGCGAGGAGGAATGGGAAATCATGCGACGGCACCCCGACATCGGGGCCGACATGATTGCGCAGCATTCAGCCTTGGCTGAAGTTGCTCCTCTTGTGCGCCACCACCACGAGCGCTGGGATGGCTCGGGTTATCCGGCAGGCCTGAGGGCCGATGTAATTCCATTTGGCGCTCGCATACTGTCCGTCGCGGACTCGTTTGACACGATTACGGGCGCCCGTCTGTATCGGAAGTCTGCAATGACTCCAATTGAGGGCGTTGAGGATATAAGTCGGCGAGCAAGTCATTGGTACGACCCAAACGTGGTCGATGCTTTGCGCGAAATCCATGGCCTGAAGCCGTTGGAGGTGACGAATCGGCCTGAAGTACCTCGTCGCATCACAACGCTTCGCGTTCTGCGATCGAACCCTAGCTTCAGCAGCCTTGTGACAGCGATTGGTATCTCATCGATAGGAGATCCGCTGACTCAAGTGGCAACGCTTGTCTCGATCTATCTCGCGACGGGCGATGCAAGGTTCGTGGCGCTTGCATTTATCGTCCAAGCCCTCGGCACCATCCTAATGACTGGTGTGTTCGGTGGAATCGCGGATCGCTTGCCTCGCCGAAGGTTGGTGGTGTCTCTTGAGGTGCTTCGGGCAGGGATCCTATTCTCGACACCATTTGTCATCTCGGTCAGCAACCGCTGGTGGCTGCTTTTTCCGATCCTTCTGGCCCTGTCTTGCATTAATGCAATTGTCCAGCCGGCGAGACAGGCAGCCATACCAAGTCTTGTTCCAGCCGGTCAAATAGGTAAGGCGAACGCAGTCGTTGCGGCCGTCACAATGTTGGCTGGTGCCGTTGGGTTCGGCATCGCCGGCCTGATCCTAGCCCTGTTTCCTAAGGCTACAGGCGCTCTGTTCATCGCAGATGGAACCACCTTCATTCTTGCTGCTGGAATTGTTCTCGGGATCCCTAATCTAGGCGGGGGGTCAACGTCAGCGCCGGTCGTTGGAGCGCTTCGGCGCTCGTGGGCGATCGTGAGTGCTCGTCCGCATTTGGTGATTGGAACCCTTGCAGCTTTTCTAATTCCAATCAGTTACCCGGCGCTACTCGCCCTTGCATACCAGGTGTCCGGGCAAGGTGGACAAGTGTATTCGGTGCTTGAGCTCGTTTCTTCGATTGGAATATTTGTTGGGTCTCTGGTGGTCAGCCGGTTTGC
>Ga0070698_100009836_pt1 | contig 10221 bp, 10 predicted proteins | sample KBSK1502metaG_FD_65477 | JGI IMG/M metagenome (GOLD analysis project Ga0070698, IMG submission 65477) | Corn, switchgrass and miscanthus rhizosphere microbial communities from Kellogg Biological Station, Michigan, USA - KBS K1-50-2 metaG | ecosystem: Host-associated > Plants > Roots >... | reverse complement strand
TCCTGCAGCGCGTCCTCGGCGTCCTGGGCGGACCCGAGGATCCGGTAGCAGTGCAGCCGCAGTTCGCCCTGGTAGGGGCCGATGAGCTGGCGGAACGCGTGCTCGTCTCCGGCCTTCACCTGGCCGATCAGGTCCGCCGTCACCGCGCCGTCCTTTCGTCACCCTCGCCTTGCCGTGTCGTGCCGCGATCACACGTACTGACCCCGCGGCGGGGGGAAACCGGGCGCGCGGCGCCCGGTTTCCCGTCCCGGCGGGATCAGTACCCCGTGTGGCCGTGCCGCCGGCACCGAACCGGCCACCGAAAGGAGACAGACAATGGCAGAGCTCGGACCCGCCGGCCCAGCTGCAGGGCGCCGTCTGGGCTGGGTGCTCGGCCTGACCTCGACGGCCTACTTCATGGTCGCGCTCGACGCCACCGTCGTGGCCACCGCCCTCCCGCGGATGCAGGCGAGCCTTCACGTCGGACTGCCGTCGCTGCAGTGGACCCTGAACTCCTACGGGATCGCCTTCGCCGCCGGCATCATCACCGCGGCCGCTCTCGGCGACCGCTTCGGCCGCCGCCTCATCTTCGCCATCGGCCTTGCCCTCTTCACCGCGGCATCAGCCGCCTGCGCGCTGGCCCCCAGCGCCCCGGAGCTGATCGCCGCGCGGACGGTGCAGGGGCTGGGCGGCGCGATCGTGCTGCCGCTGAGCCTCACGATCTTGACGACCGCGTTCCCGGCCGAGCGGCGCGGGACGATCGTCGGCATCTACGGCGGGCTCGCCGGGGCGGCCGTTGCCGCCGGCCCGCTGGTCGGCGGGGCGGTAACCCAGGGCATCAACTGGCACTGGATCTTCTGGATCAACGTCCCGATCGGCGTGGTCGCCGTCCTGCTGTCGCTGCGGCTCCTGCCCGAGAGCCACGGGGCACGCGAGCGGCTGGACCTGACCGGAGTCGGGCTGGTCACCGGCGGCGTCGTGGCGATCGTCTGGGCGCTGGTCCGCGCCAACCAGTCCGGGTGGGCAAGCCCGGAGATCGTGGCCACGATCGCCGCCGGCGCGGTCTTCCTGGTCGCCTTCGTCGGCTGGGAGAATCGCGTCGTCCAGCCGATGGTTCCGCTGCGGCTGTTCCGCGACCGCGCGTTCGCGATGGGCAACGCAACCACCTTCCTAATGTCGGGGGCGATCTTCGCGGGCGCCTACCTCGTCGCGGAAGACTTCCAGTTCGCGCGCGGCTACTCACCGCTGTCAACCGGCCTGCGCCTGCTGCCCTTCTTCGCGACGCCGATGGTCATCTCGCCGCTCGCCGGGGCCCTCTCCGACAAGACCGGCCGCCGGCCCGTGATGGTCACCGGGCTCGCCCTGCTCAGCGCCGGCTTCATCTGGGTCGCGCTCAACGGCTCGCTGACGACGAGCTGGGTCGAGCTCACGCTCGCGCTGCTCGTCTCGGGCATCGGCATCTCGATGGCCCTTCCCACCGTGCCGACCGCCGTGCTCAACGCGGTCGCCCCGTACGAGATGGGCAAGGCATCCGGGATCAATTACATGGCGCAACGCCTCGGCGCGGTCTTCGCCATCGCCATCTCAACCGCCGTGTTCGCGGCCAACGGCCACCTCGGCACGCCGGCCAGCGTTACCGACGGGTTCAAGCCGGCGCTCGCCGCGTGCGCCGGGCTCGCGCTGCTCGCCACCCTCAGCGCGACAGCGATCACCTCCCGCACGGAAGTACCCATCCCCGAGCCCGGCGCGCACGAGCTATCGATCGCCGACTGAGCAGGCCAGCTTCTGGGGCCGCGGGGACGTGCCGCGGGTCAGGCGGCCAGCGCGCGGCGCAGGTAAGCCAGCCGGGTCGTGCGCGCGATCTGGCCCAGCGCGCTCTGCGGGGCGATCATGTCGAACCCGTGGAACCCGCCCGGCCACAGGTGGAACTCGACCGGAACCCCCGCCCGGGACAGCCGGGCCGCGTAGTCGATGTCCTCGTCCCGGAACGTCTCGACGGACCCCACGTCGATGAACGCCGGCGGCAGCCCGGTCAGGTCCTGCGCGCGCGCCGGCGCCGCGTAGGGCGAGACGTCCGGGCCGCCGCGCGCGTCGCCGAGCAGGGCCGTCCACCCGGTCAGGTTGGAGGTCCGGTCCCAGACGCCCTCGCCGTCGAGTTCCTGGCTCGACGGGGTCACGCCCCGGTCGTCCAGCATCGGGCACATCAGGATCTGGTGGCTCAGCGCCGGCCCGCCGCGGTCCCTGGCCACGAGCGCGGTGCCGGCGGCCAGGCCGCCGCCGGCGCTGGTCCCGGCGATGATCAGGCGAGCGGGGTCGATGCCGAGCTCGCCGGCGTTCCTGGCGGTCCAGGCCAGCCCGGCGTAGCAGTCCTCGACCGGCGCCGGGTGCGGGTGCTCGGGAGCCAGCCGGTACTCGACCGACACCCCCACGGCGCCGATCTCGTCCACCCAGAGCGCCAGCTGGTCCGCGCCGGTGCGGTTGTTGCCCAGCACCATGCCGCCGCCGTGAACGTAGTAGATCCCTGGCATCGCCTGTCCGCGCCCGCCCGAGCCGCGCGCCGGGCGCAGGATCAGGACCGACAGGGCGGGGGCGCCCTCGGGCCCGGGGATCTGGCGCTCCTCCAGCCCGACCGCGCCGTCGCGCAGCAGCAGCTCGTCGCCGCCGGGGAGCAGCCCGATCTGCTCACGCCAGGCCGGGATGTCTGGCAGGAGCAGCGGGTGCTGCAGTTCCGACGGCAGCACGGCCAGCGTCGCGCTCAGCTCGGGATCGAAGGGCGGGTGCGTGCTCGCAGCGGTCATCGTTCTCCTCATCCCGGCGGAATGCCCCGATCGTAACGGCCACGGGCGCGATCGGGCCGTTACCGTCAGGAAAGTACGGCGGGCAGGCCGCAGCGGATCGCGACGGCCGGGTCGCGGTAGGACACCAGCGCGATGATCAGCGGCTGCCCGGCCACATCGGCCAGCTGGAGGACCTGCAGGCCGCTCACGGCCAGGCGACCCCGGCCGTCCGGCTCGTAGGTCGCGAAGGCGGGCTGGCCGTTGCACGAGCCGGCCCGCAGGCGGATCCCGTGCGGCCGGGCCGGGGCGAACACCGCCGTCTCGATGAACGCGGCGACGGCGTCCCGGCCGTCGAACCAGGCGGTGAGCGGCGGCATGGAGAAGCGGATGTCCTCGGCGATCAGCTGCACGAACCCGTCGATGTCGGCGAGCTGCCACGCGCGGACGTAGCGACCGAGCAGGTACCGTACCCGGGGTTCGCCGAGGTCGGGCTGTGGCCTGCCCGCGGCGGCGCGCACGGACTCGCGCGCCCGCGACAGCAGGCTGTTGACGGCCGTGGCGCCGACGCCGAGCACCTCGCCGGTCTCCGCGTGGGTGAACGCCAGCACGTCGTGCAGCAGCAGCGCGGCGCGCTGGCGCGGCGCCAGCCGCTGCAGCGCGGCCACGAAGGCCAGGCTGACCTCCTCCTGCCGGACCACCTCGTCCTGGGGATCCCCGCGCAGGTCGGCGTCGCTGACCGGCTCGACCCAGGCCAGCTCCGGGTCGGGCGCGCCGGGCATCGCGCCGGGCGCCAGCGGCGGCCCGTAGTCCGCGGGACCGATCCGGGCCCGCCTCGCCCGCAGCCCATCGAGGCAGATGTTGGTGGCGATCCGCTGCAGCCAGGCGCCGAACGGCCCGGAGCCGTCGTAGGTCGCCAGCCTGCGCCAGGCGCGCTCGAGCGTGTCCTGGGTGGCGTCCTCGGCGTCGGCGCCCGAGCCGAGCATGCGGTAGCAGTGCCGGAACACGGCCCGCTGATGCGGCCCGATCAGCGCCGCGAACGCCCCGTCGTCGCCGGCGACGGCCCGCGCGAGCAGGCCAGGATCGGCAGTGCCCCCCATAACCAGCCTTTCCCCGGCCCGCGCGGGCGCGTCGCCGCCGACATCAGGCCTCGGCCTGGGCCAGCCCCACCACCTGCCCCTGCGGGTCGGCTACCAGCCCGAACGTGACCCCGGGCACCTTGGTCGCGGGCTGGATCACGCGCCCGCCCTGGGCGACCGCGGCCTCAAGCGTAGCGGCGATGTCCGGCACGCCGACGAAGAACGTGACCAGGGGCTCGCCGCCCTGCACCGGGCCGATGCCGCCGGGCACCGCGCCCTCGACCCCGGTGTCCACGTAGGTGTAGCCCGGTATCCCCCCGTCGGGGAACGTCCAGCCGAACAGCTGCCCGAAGAACTTCCGCGTCGCGTCCGGATCGGCGGACCTGATCTCGAAGTGAACCACTGGGTTGGCCATGGACATGCGCTCCTGTCGTCTCGCGGAGATGCTGACATCTGGTCCGACGACGAGAGCCGCCGCGATCTCTCGGTGCGCGGCCCGGAATCACCGGGGCGGCGGACGGGTTGGCACTGGCATGGCTTCAGGACACACGATCACGATCACCCCCGCCGAGCTCCACGTCGAGGTCACCCTGGCCGGCCAGAAGCTGGCCGAGTCGGACCGGCCCGTCCTGCTGGACGAGACCGGGCTGCCGACCCGCTACTACCTGCCCCGCGAGGACGTGCGCACCGAGCTCCTCCGGTCCACGGACACGGCGACGCACTGCCCGTACAAGGGCGACGCGTCGTACTGGGCGGCGCAGGTCGGCGGGCAGACCTACGACGACGTCGTCTGGAGCTACGAGAAGCCGATACCCGGGGCCGAGGGAATCACAGGCCTCATGTGCTTCTACCCCGAGCGGGTCGAGCTGACGGTCAGTGGTGAGCGCCAGCCCGCCCGCTGAGACCTACTTTCTCGTCTTCCTCGGCTTCTTGACCTTCGGCGGCAGCGCGCCGACATGGGTCAGAGCCTTCGCGACCCAGCCCGCGGCGACGTCGGGCTGGGCGCGCCAGGCCTGCGGCAGGCTGGTGTAGCCGCCCATCGGGCGTTCCGCGGGCCCGAACGGCCCCGATCCGTCGATCGCGGCCAGCTCCGCATGGGCGGTCTCGTCGAGCCGGACGCCCACGTCCGGCCCGAACAGCCCGGCGAACATGTTGCCGTGCACGAACGCGCCGAGGTTGCCGAACATCGGCTTGACCTCTACGTCCGGGCGGTCCGGGATCAGGCCAAGGAAGAACTGCTTGTCGTCCTCGGTCGGCTTAGGTATCTCCATCCCGGGATTATGAGCCTTCCGGCTGCGGGGCGAGCTTGATGATGCTGAACGTCGCGCCTTGCGGGTCGCGCACCACCGCTATCCGGCCGACCGGGGTGTCGAACGGCTCGGCCACCACCGAGCCGCCCAGCTCGGTCACCTTGGCCGCCGTGGCGTCCGCGTCATCGACCGCGAAGTACACGTTCCAGACGTTGGGAATGCCCTCCATCGGCGGCGGGAGGCTGCCGCCGACCTGCTGCCCGCCGACCTCGAACAGCGTGTACTCAGTGCCGTCGCCCATGTCCATCGTGGACGTCGTCATGCCGAGCACCTGCTCATAGAACTTGATCGCGGACGGGTCATTGGTGATCAGCTCGTTCCAGGACAGGGTGCCCGGCTCGTTGACCAGCGTGGCGCCGATGTGCTGGCCGGCCTGCCAGAGCGCGACCCCGGCGCCGCCCGGGTCCATCACGAATGCCATCCTCCCGGCATTCATGATGTCGAACGGCGGCATCGCGACCTGGCCGCCAGCCGCCTCGACCTTGGCCACCGCGTCGTCGACGTTGTCGACGGCGATGTAGGTGTTCCACATCGGGGGCGCGCCAGCGGCCGCCATGTCCGGGGCCTGCGGCGCGATCGCGGCGACGGCCTTGTCGCCGAGCATGGCCATGGAGTAGACCGCGCCGCCCTCGGGCATCGGCTGGTCGTCGTAGGTCCAGCCGAACAGGCCGGCGTAGAACTGCTTCGCCGCGGACTGGTCGGTGGTCTGCAGGTCCACCCAGTTCGGAGTTCCCTGGGCGTAGGAGGTGCGTACCGGCATGTCTTTCCCCTCAGGTTGATGATGTGCCGCCGACCGGCACGTACCGGCCGGTGAATGCGATAAGACGATCCATAACGCCAGCATCGGGGCCGGCCGGGACCGTGTCGGCGAAGTTCCCCCCGCTACGGACCTCCGGCGTGATGATCTGGCCCGCCACGTCGAGCACGTGCGCGGCGAGCCCCTCGGCAACTGTAACGTGCTGGCCGGTGGCCTGGGCGAAGTCCCACGCATGAACGAGCAGCTCGACCGAGAGGATGCCCAGGGCCGCGGCGGCGGGCATCTCGCCGCTGCCCACCTTCACGGCGCCATCCAGGCCGCGGCCGTTCCACGCCTCCAGCGCGGGCTGGGCCGCCGCGGCCAGCCTGGGCTCGAGCGCGGTCGCGGCGGCCGGGGGGAACTGTGCGCCCGCGGCGCCGCCGACGAACGTGACCGAGCCGATCAGGTGATCGGCCAGCTGGGCCACGCTGAACTCCGGGCAGATGGTCGCCCGGTCGTAATCGGCCTCCGCGACCCCGCGCAGGACGAGCTGGCACACGGCCAGCGTCGCCTCGGCGGCCGCGATCGCGCCGGGGTCCTGCGGCACGGCGGCCCACTCGTCGGCCCCGGCGTCGCCCCGCGTTCCGGCCTCGACCAGCCGGCCGAGGTAGTGGGTCCAGCCCTCGCCGTGCATCGCCGCCTGCTCGCCGGTCAGCCCGTCGTGGACCAGCCGGACGATCGTCCCGCCCTCGGCCGGCTCCAGCGTGATGGTCACGGTCGACGCGCCGGGCGGCAGGGCCGTGTCGCCCTCCCAGCCCCAGGTGAACACGACCCGCCGGCCCGGCTCCACCTCGGTGAAGGTGCCGCACGCGGAGTGACCGGGGATGATCGTCCACCGGTAGTCGCCCCCGGCCCGCAGGTCGACCCGCGCGGTAATGGCCTTCCAGCGGCGCAGCCGGTCGGGCTGGGTGATCAGCGCGAAGGTCTCATCGGCACCCAACGGCACGAGCACGGACTTCTCGAACGGCATCGCGGTTCCCCCTCGGACGCAATGTGACGGCGAGCGCATCACGAACGAGCTGATCTAGTTCACGTGTCCAGAACGCGTCGAGTTCAGCCCGCAGGGCTGTCATGCCCTCGGGATTCAGGCGGTAGTACTGAAACCTTCCCTCTCGTCTGCTGGCCACCAGCCCCACCTCGGCCAGCACACCCAGATGCTGAGATATCGCCGACCGGCTCGCCGTGAAGTTGCCGGCCAGCTCGGTCACCGTTCGTTCTCCGTGGCCCAGCAGCTGCAGCAGGCGTCGCCGGCTCGGCTCGGCCACAGCGGCCATCAGGTCTGGCACCACAACACGTTAGTCATCGCTAACACGTCAGGCAAGCAGAAAGCCGCTACTGCCCGCATGGAATGGATGGGTGCCGGCCTGAGCCATGGCTCCGGTGCCCGCGGCGGCCCATGCGGGAGGCGATCAGCGTATACAGCACTGCTGTCAGCAATTTCGTACGTTGGCCGATTTGCTTTACTGTTGCGCCGGGTCCGAGGTTGGGAGCGTCTCATGATGAACTTCGACGAGTGGATGCAGGCCAGCGACTCGCACACGATGACCCAGCCGGTGTTCCGGCGGGTGCTGGTGGCCATCGAGAACGCGAGCCAGGTGGAGGGCGCGATCGAGCTGGCGCGGCGGGCCTGCGTGCCCGGCGTGACCGGGGCCCGCGTGCTGCACCTGAACCTTCGCGACAGCATCCGCGGCCAGCGCTTCACGCTCGAGACGGAGTCCGAGGCCTCCTACGTCGTCGAGGCGACCGTCTTCGAGCTTCGCATGGCCGACATCGGAGCCTCGGGAGAAGTCCGCCACGCCCTCTTCGACCAGGCGGCCGAGGCGATCGTCACCGACGCCGCCGAGTGGGGAGCCGACCTGATCGTGCTCGGCGCCCCGCGCCGTGGCGAGCTCAGGACCCGGCTCTTCGGCAGCGTGACGCTCCGCGTGCTGCAGCACGCGCCGTGCCCGGTCCTCGTGGCCCGCGCGGCGGGCAGGGGCCGCCATCACCCGGCCGAGGAAGACAGTTGCGCCGGTCACCAGCCTTAGCCCCGGGCGGTGGCCCAGAACGCGCACTGATGCTCGGCGGCGAAGCCGGTCTCGACTCGCGCCGTGGGCGGGCTCAGCGAGATCATCCGCTGGGTGCCGCCCGGGAATCGCGGCCAGGCCGGCTGACCTGGTGCGGACGCGACGCCCAGCCGGGCGAACGTCGTCCAGTACCGCTGCATGCTGGCGGCCAGCTGCTGCTGCCCCGAGGTGAAGAGACCGGGGTACGTGGTGACGTTCAGCTGGAAGAGGTACTGGATCTCCGAGGCATGGGCCGCCCCGTAGGAGAAGCCGCTGATCGGGGGCAGGAAGCGCTCCGGCGCATGCGCGTCGTTGAACTCGTAGGCGAACGTCGGCGCGAACCTGGCCAGCTCCTGGTCGATCGTCAGTGCCGGGCACGCGAAGATCGCGTCGGTGCCGACGGCGCCGAGGGCCTCGTCCGGGCTCGCGAAGCTGCTCAGCGGGTAGTGGGTCGCGACGACCGCCGCCTCGGCCGGCGAGACGCTGACGGTTGACGCGATCATGCTCTGGTAGTTCGCCGCCGTGACCGGTCCGGTCAGCGGCCGGAAAATGGCGATGAACAGCCGCCACTCGTCGTGGTTGGTCCCGTTGATCACCGGCACGTGAGTGAAGTCGCCGCTGGCCAGGGCGGTACCGATCGACTGGGGCAGCACCGCGCCGTCGACGTTCATGCCCACGGCGCCCTGGTTGTTCAGGATGGTCGTCACCGGCAGGCCGCGCAGGCAGGCAGCGGTCTGGCCGGCGCATCCGGCCTTGGCGGCGAACGCCTCACCCGAGGACTCGGCCGCGGACAGGCTGGGCAGGAGCAGGCTGTAGGCGCCGCTCTCGACGATCGCCTTGGCGAACAGGCCCCTGGCCGCGGGTGAGACAAGCTGCGCCAGCACGCTGAGGCCGCCGGCGGACTCGCCGGCGATCGTCACGTTGCCCGGGTCGCCTCCGAACCCGCGGATGTCGCGCTGCACCCAGCGCAGCGCCGCCTGCTGGTCCATCAGCCCGTAGTCGCCGGCGGGCCCGCCGGGGCGGGCGGCCAGCGCCGGGTGGGCCAGGAAGCCCAGGGCGCCGAGGCGGTAGTTGACGGTGACGACGACCGTCCCGTCCCGGACCAGGCCGGCCGGGTTGTAGTCGTCGCTCTCCCCCGCGGTCAGGTCTCCGCCGTGGATCCACACCAGCACCGGCAGGGCGCGGCCGGCCAGCGACGAGCCGGCCGGGGCGTAGACGTTCAGGAAGAGGCAGTTCTCCGACATGCTCCCGATGCCGAACTTGCTGCCGTACTGCGGGCAGTGCGGGCCGAACTGCGTGGCGGCGCGCACGCCGGCCCAGTGCGCCGCGGGCTGCGGGGGACCCCAGCGAAGCCGGCCGACCGGCGGCGCCGCGTAGGGAACGCCGAGGAACTCGTCGATCGTTCCCGCGACCTGGCCGCGCAGTCTCCCGTCGGCGGTCGTGACGATCGGGCTGGCGGCCGGGACCTGGCGTCTGGCCGGAGCCGGGCCCGCCGTGTCCACGCCGGTGGCGGTCGCGCAGGACGCCAGGGTGACGGCGGCGGCGAGCCCGGCGGCCAGCGGCCAGCGGCTCCTTGTGCCCAGCATGCGCGTTCTCCATCTGTAGCGGCGGATGACCAGAATCCGGGGACTAGCCGAATCTACTGCGGAGTAGCTTTTATGGGAACACCCGCTCAGCGGAAGTCGCGGCTGCGTGCGGCGGCGACCACGCGGAGCCGGCGCAGCCGGACGGCGAGCAGGCTGACCGCCCCGTCCAGGCGCTCGACCCGGCCGAAGATGATCAGGGCGCTCGCGTCCATCGCCACGCGGCGGTGGCGCTCCCAGACGGCGGGCGGGCAGATGATGTTCACCATCCCGGTCTCGTCCTCCAGGCTCAGGAACACCACCCCGCGGGCGGTCCCCGGCTGCTGCCGGTGCGTGACCAGCCCGGCCACCGTCACGTTCGCGCCCGGGCGGGCCGTGCGCAGGGCTTCCGCCTCGATGACGCCCTGCTCGGCCAGGCCGGGACGGATGTGCTCGATCGGGTGGGTGCCGTAGGTTCCGGTCGCCCACAGGTCGGCGAAGGTCTCCTCGGCGGCCGTCATCGGCGGCAGCGGCGGCGCGTCCAGGCCCGGGGTGGTCCCGGGCAGCTGCCCGGCGCGGATGGTGGCCGCCGCCCCGGCCGCCCACAGCGCCTCGCGCCTGCCGATCCCGAAGCAGCCGAACGCGCCCGCGGTGGCCAGCGCCTCCAGCGCCGGGG
>Ga0070698_100009835_pt1 | contig 10222 bp, 9 predicted proteins | sample KBSK1502metaG_FD_65477 | JGI IMG/M metagenome (GOLD analysis project Ga0070698, IMG submission 65477) | Corn, switchgrass and miscanthus rhizosphere microbial communities from Kellogg Biological Station, Michigan, USA - KBS K1-50-2 metaG | ecosystem: Host-associated > Plants > Roots >... | reverse complement strand
CTTGTGTAATTATACTAATTTTGTGCCCTATGAGAAACTCACCTCTATGGTGGACCATTATCGGGTTCATGGTTATACTTGATTTTTATTTTTTCCAGGGACTAAAAACAATTACTCACTCTGCAAGTCCAAGAACAAGGCTTATTATTTTCATTTGCTACTGGACGATCTCTGTCAGTGCCCTTATACTCTTGTTGCTTTTACCTTATATAAATTTTGAGAATAAATTCTTTCGAAACACTTTATTTGCCTGTATTGCCGGGCTGTTTTTTGCTAAAGTGATCGCATCTACAATTTTTCTTGTTGATGATATTCGCCGGGGTGTGCAATGGCTTGCTGCTAAATTTTTTTATTCAAATACTGAAGGGGAAGCTTACCAGGCCGGAGAAAAAATTTCACGTTCAGTTTTTCTTAGCTGGACTGGGATGCTAATGGGTGGCGGGTTCTTTGGATCATTAGTTTATGGTTTTGCAAATAAGTACCGGTATCAACTTCGGCGCATGCAACTTGCGTTTGAAAAATTGCCTGCATCATTCAAAGGATTGAAAGTTGTACATATCTCAGATATTCATTCAGGAAGTTTTACCAATAAGAATGCTGTGAGAAAAGGAGTGGAGAAAGTAATGAAAGAAAAGCCCGATCTCATTCTTTTTACAGGCGATCTTGTAAATGACCGCAGCACAGAGATGGATAATTACATGGACATTTTTAAGGAAATAAAAGCTCCGATGGGTGTTTATTCAATCTTTGGCAACCATGATTATGGAGATTACACACATTGGGATTCGCCTCAAGAAAAGATGGCAAATATGGAACGATTAAAAAAAGTACATGCGGATCTTGGCTGGCGACTAATGCTTGATGAGAATATACAGCTTGAAAGGAATGGAGAGAAGATCGCATTGATCGGTGTCGAAAATATCAGTGGCAAAGCTGGTTTCAGGAGTTATGGTAACCTGAATAAAGCTTACCAGGGTGTTGATGAATCACATTTTAAGATACTGATGAGTCATGACCCATCGCATTGGGATGCTGAAGTAAGAAAAACTTATCCCGGTATTGACCTGATGCTTTCAGGTCATACACATGGATTCCAGTTTGGGGTAGAAATACCGGGTTTTAAATGGAGCCCGGTTCAATACATATACAAGCAATGGGCAGGACATTATGTTGAAGGAGGTCAGCAATTATACATTAATCGTGGTTTTGGGTTCCTGGCCTACCCCGGGCGGGTTGGGATTTTGCCTGAAATCACGGTAATAGAGCTGGTTTGATTAAATTTCGGTGAAATAACTAAATAAAGCAGCCTTGATAAACGTTTTCAAGTCTGTTAATATAGCTTTTAAACTATCTAACCATTTATAAGTCACAGCTTTTGAATTTATTTGGCCAAATAAAGAGAATGCGACGATACCACTGCAGTATGATGAAAAGGATCATCACCATACTTCCCCTATGCTTTTTGGGCATGACTCTGCTTTGCCAGGTATCATCTTCCGATAGTACCAAGAAAAAAGAAAAAGTTGATGATTGGGGTTTGGATTCCACGGTTGATTATGATCTTTTGCTCCAGGATATGGAAACATTCCTTGATTCTATTTCAATGCCGCATAGTTATGTTTTAGGAAGCCTCGCAATTGGAAGGGGATATTTTAATTACATCAACAAATCAAATTCATTTCTTAAAACGAAAAAAGATTTTACCTATACACCTACTTTAGGTTTTTTTCATAAAGATGGATTGAGTCTAACTGCTACAGGCAATATTGTTAATGATGGAGATAAACTAAATCTTTACCAGGTAGCAGTGAGCCCGGGTTATGATTATCTTGAAAACAGGGACCTTGCCGCAGGCTTTACTTACACAAGATTTTTTACAAAAGATTCATTGTCCTTTTATACCACACCATTACAAAATGAAATTTATGGTTATTTCACTTATCGTAAATGGTGGATCAGGCCCACCATTGCATTAAGTTATGGATGGGGTAGCCGCACAGATTATAGGGAAAGAGAAGAACTGATACAGGACCTCCGTTTACGTCGTACAGGTGTTACAAGGATAAATTCAAGAGAATCGATCAGTGATTTTTCTCTTATTACTTCAATGCGACATGATTTTTATTGGCTGGGAGTTTTTTCATATAAAGATCACTTCAGGCTTACACCACAACTTTCTTTTATCAGTGGTACACAGAAATTCGGGTTTAACCAATCTGCAAATACATACGCAACAATTCTCCGTACCGGCGCCAATGTTTTATACAATTCCGAAAATGTTTACCTCGACGACCAGTTGAAGTTTCAACCGCTTTCGCTTACCATGTTTTTAAGAGGAGAGTATTCTATTGGTAAATTTTTTATTCAGCCGCAGCTTGTGTTTGATTATTATTTTCCTACAACAGAGGGTAATTTCAGTACATTGTTCTCATTTAACCTTGGAATGATATTTTGATTTTTGCATTTCGTTATCATTTGGCGGGCAATAAGTTTATGCAACGGCAGTTAATGGATTGTATTTGAAAGAATTTTAACAGCGCTAAACTCCCAGTGGCATTATAGTTGAAGTTTTACACACCAAACAAAAATTTTCTTTACATGAAAACAAAACTCGCTATCATGGCCATAGCATTGCTTACAATGCAGGCCGCATCGGCCCAATTCCGCCTTGGAGCTAAAGCAGGCGCAAACCTGGTAAAAGTTGATGGAAAATCTTTCAAAGATGAATTCAGGTATGGGTATCATCTTGGAGGCTTTGCAGAGATCGGACTCACAGGAGATGGAAAACTTTCACTTCAACCTGAAGTTTTATTTAACCAGTACGCTACAACTCTTGACAGTAATTTCAAATCGGTTTACGAGAATGTCATTAACTCAAATCAAAGCCATGTGAAGCTCAATTATCTTTCCTTTCCTATTTTACTTAATTACAAATTAATTGGCCCGATATATTTGCAAGCAGGTCCTGCATTCAGCATTTTAATGGATCAGAACAGAACCTTTTTGCAAAATGGTGGCGATGCATTTAAGAAAGGAGATTTTGCAATGATCGGTGGAGCTCAGATAAGACTATCTAAACTTTATCTTTCTGGCCGTTATGTTATTGGTCTTGCCAATATCAATGACATTGATGATAAAGACAAATGGAAAAGCCAGGCAATACAATTATCCCTAGGATTGTCTCTCTAAAATCATATATCTGGTGAAGCTATCCCCTTCGATTTTTCGGAGGGGATTTTTTTTATCTCGGATTATTGACCGGATTCAAGAATTTCACGAACTTCTCTTACTAAATCCGTGTAATCCATATTAATCCTTGAAATCAGTGGTATAATACTTGACAACTATAGTTACAGAGTGTATTTTTAACCCCTTGCGCATTTTTGTGTCAGGATGTCAAAAAGGAAGCTAACTAATGAAAGATTCTAATTTTTTCCAGCGGACCGAAGATGAAATGGATTTTATCCCGATTATTCCCTTAAATGAAAGTGATGGCGAAACCGGCGATGGGACTGATATTCCGAACGAACTGCCTATAATCCCACTTCGCAATACCGTACTTTTCCCCGGCGTGGTGCTTCCAATAACAGTAGGTCGGGATAAGAGTATAAAGGCGGTAAATGACGCTTATAAGGCTGACAAATTGATCGGCGTTGTGGCACAAAAAGACAGCAACGTTGAAGACCCGGGATTAAGTGATATAGAAAATATTGGAACGGTAGCAAGGATCGTAAAGCTGATAAAAATGCCCGATGGCGGCACAACTGTCATTATACAGGGAAGAAATCGTTTTAAGATAAATAACGTCACTTCTGATAATCCATATTTCAAAGCAAGTATTGAAATTATAAAGGAAGAAGAATCGCCAAAAGATGAGGATTTCGCTGCTTATGTTTCAAATATAAAAGAAACGGCTGCGGATATCATACAGCTTTCACCGAATATACCTGCAGAGGCTGCGATCATTTTACGCAATATTGAAAACCCTTCTTTTTTGATTCATTTCGTTTCAAGTAATCTCAGCGCCGATCTGAAAGAAAAACAACAATTGCTTGAAACAAATAATATTCGTGAAAGAGCTGATGTACTGATGAAGATGCTGCAACGTGAACTCCAGTTTGCCGAATTAAAAAATAAAGTAACCACAAAGACAAAAACAGAACTGGAAAAACAACAAAGAGATTATTTTCTGCAGCAGCAAATGAAAAGCATCAAAGAGGAATTGGGAGGAGATACGAATGACAGGGAAATAAAAGAGATGCAGAAGAAAGCTGATGCGAAAAAATGGACAACGGCCGCAAAGGAATTGTTTCAAAAGGGAATTGAGAAGTTGGAAAGAATGCATCCTACTACTCCTGATTACTCTGTTGTTTATAATCACCTCGATTTAATGCTTGATCTCCCCTGGGAAGAATATACCGCGGATAAATATGATTTAAGGAAAGCAAAGAAGGTATTAGATAATGATCATTACGGCATGGAAAAAATCAAGGAAAGAATTCTTGAATATCTCGCCGTATTGAAATTGAAGGGTGATATGAAGAGCCCGATACTTTGTTTTGTTGGACCTCCGGGTATTGGTAAAACATCACTTGGTAAAAGCATTGCCAATGCTATCGGAAGAAAATATGTAAGGCAAAGTCTTGGTGGTTTGCATGATGAAAGTGAAATAAGAGGACACCGTAAAACTTATATTGGCGCCATGCCGGGTCGCATTCTTCAATCAATTCGCAAAGCAAAAACTTCAAACCCGGTAATGATACTTGATGAGATCGATAAAGTAGGAAATGATTTTCGGGGTGATCCTTCTTCTGCATTACTTGAAGTGCTCGATCCGGAGCAGAACAATACTTTTTATGATAATTATCTTGAACTCGAGTATGATCTGAGTAAAGTTCTTTTTATAGCAACAGCAAATAATCTTCAAAATATTCAACCTGCTTTACGTGACAGGCTTGAGATAATTGATCTTGGCGGATATGCAGTTGAAGAGAAATTAGAAATTGCTAAGCGACATTTAATTCCCAAGCAAAAAGAAGCTCATGGTTTAAAGACCACAAATTTTACCATCAATGATAAAGTGATCGAGAAAATAATACAGGAATATACAAGAGAAAGCGGTGTTCGTGAATTAGACAGGCATCTTGCATCCATTATGCGCAACCAGGCAAAGGAACTTGCATTAAATGAAAAGGTAAGAGCAAATATTTCAGGCAATGATGTTGAGCGAATACTTGGAAAACAGAAATACAGTAACGACCTGTATAAATCGGTTAACATGCCGGGAGTTTCTGTTGGTCTTGCCTGGACTTATGTCGGCGGTGATATTTTATTTATAGAATCAAGTCTAAGTGAAGGCAAAGGCGAATTGAAGATCACAGGTAATCTTGGTAACATAATGAAGGAAAGTGCAAGCACAGCCCTTAGTTATTTACAGGCCAATGCAAAAAAGTACGGCATTGATCAAAAGCTTTTTGAAAAAAGAAATGTACACATACATGTGCCTGAAGGTGCGGTGCCAAAAGACGGACCCAGTGCAGGTATTACAATGATGACCTCGCTGGCTTCAGCCTATACAAGTAAAAAAGTAAAGCCTTTTGTGGCTATGACAGGGGAGATCACTCTTCGTGGCCAGGTGCTGCCGGTTGGAGGTATAAAAGAAAAAGTGCTGGCAGCAAAACGTGCCGGTATAAAAGAAGTGATCATGTGCTGGCAAAATGAAAAAGATGTGGACGAGATCGATCCTGATTTTATCAAAGGATTAAAATTCCGCTATGTAAAAAACATGAGCCAGGTGCTGGATCATGCTTTAGAATAAAAATATTTCCACATGGAGGCAACCTTAATGGGGTGTTTTTGTTATTAGATAATATACAAATTTCTCCATGTTGGTTGTTTTAAGGGTTTAAAACAGAATTTCCCCTGGCTCTGCGGGGGGAATTTCTTTTATGCCCGGTTTCAAACTCTGCCTAAGTTTTCTCAACTTAGCCCTTTGCGGCAAATCATTATAATATTATCCGTTTTGGTTTCTTCAGCCCTGTATGCGCAAACTATCGGCGGCAGTTCGGTATTTAATTTTTTAAAGCTTCCTAACACACCACAACTAACAGCTTTAGGTGGAGTAAATGTTTCGGTTACCTCAAATGATGTTGGTCTTGCTTTCAATAACCCCGCATTACTAAAAAAAGAAATGCATACGCAAATGAATGCAGTGTTCAATAATTTTTATGCAGGCATAAATGCATATCATTTATCTTTTGCATACCGGCATGAAAAACTTAAAACAAATTTTGCATGGGGACTTACCTATTTTGATTATGGGAAAATTTCTGAAACCGATCCTTCGGGAAATATTCTTGGCCTGATCAAACCAAATGATTGGGTTATGGAGTTGTCGGCATCACGCAACTATTTGCAAAAATGGAATTATGGTATAAGTTTCAAATTCATTTCTTCTAATTACGGTATATATCGATCAAATGGAATTGCACTCGATGCCGGGGTTTTATATACTGATACTGCAAATCTTTTTTCCGCATCGCTTGTTGCAAAGAATATGGGTTACCAATTAAAAAAATATGCAGGAACAGAAGCAGAAGAATTGCCATTTGACCTTCAAGCAGGCATTACAAAGAAATTAAAGAATGCGCCGCTTTCATTTTCTGTCACTGCACATCATCTTCATCAATTCGACATCCGGTATAACGATACGGTATTTAACAATGAAAATAGTTTTGGAATAAATAAGAATGGCAAATTCACTTTTGATAAGATCTTCAGGCATTTTGTTTTTGCTGCCCAAATTTTTCCCGTACAGCAAATTGAAATATCAGTTGGATATAATCATTTAAGAAGGCAGGAGCTGAATATAAGTAATACTACTAACGGCCTTAATGGATTTTCTGTTGGAGTAGGTCTGATAGTAAAAAAACTACAGGTTCGATATGCAAGAACTCATTATCAAAATAATACAGCTTACAATCAATTGGGGTTGAACCTTCAATTAAATGAGCATTTTGGATTGGGGAAATTTGGAGAAAGAATTGGATGGTGATTAGAGCAGAAATAGATAAATTTACTTTTCCCTCCCTTTGAAACGCCTCCCGTACTTTTTAATATTCAAATGCGTTTTTTATCTATCATATTAGTGATGACATTTTGTGTTTTTCAATCGTCTGCCATTGCGCAGAAATCGAAAAACAAAAAGCCTAAGCTTGAAGAAAAAGGTCCAAAGATCTTTGAGACCTATGGTGATAGTTTGCGTACTGATTCAATTGTTTATTATAAAACAGAGATCGGTTATATAATGCCTGACCTGAGCCCAAAATTCAATGGCAAATGGATGATAAATGTGATGCGCAGGCAGGCAAGAGCAGTTCCTGATTCGTTAGCTGAAGCCTATATTGAGTTTAATGGAGATACTCTTTTTACAGCTTATGTTGGTTGTAATAAATTGTCGGGAAAATATATTATCAAAGGACCGACTATAAAGTGTACAATTCTTGATACCACATTATCGACCTGCCCCGGAGATATTGAAACATGGTTCATCAAGCTGATCCAGGAAAGAGTCAGCTATTTCGGCATCGATGAAAAGATTCTTTACCTGAAGGATGTAGCTTCCAATATTGTTTTTGATTGCTCCCGAAGAAAGGAAGAAGAAGCTAAAAGCACGTCTTCTCAAAAATAGCTGAGATTCGTTTTTGGGTTTAATGCCAGCAAAGTTTCATACATCAGCTTTATTGTATTTTCAATATCATCTCTATGCAGCATTTCGACTGTAGTATGCATATACCTCAATGGAATTGAAATTAGCACACTAGGGCAACCATCATTAGAATACGCAAACGAATCAGTGTCGGTGCCTGTACTACGGCTCAGTGCTCTCCATTGCACAGGGATCCTTTTCTTTGTAGCTATATCTTCTACAAAACTTAATAGTTTATTATGTATTGCAGGTGCATAAGCAAGCGATGGCCCTTTGCCACACGCAATCTCTCCTTCAACCAGTTTGCTGATCATTGGAGTAGTTGTATCATGCGTCACATCGGTTACAATGGCTACATCAGGTTTTATTCTTCTTGCGATCATTTCGGCACCACGCAATCCAATCTCTTCCTGCACAGCGTTTACAACATATAAACTATAGGGTAACTTTTTATTGTTCTGCTTTAATAGTCTTGCAACTTCAGCGATCATATAGCCACCGACACGATTGTCAAAAGCACGGCCGATATAATAATCATTTACCAATTCATCGAAGCCATCCTGGTAGGTGACAACTGCACCAATATGAATACCGAGCTGCTCAACTTCTTTTTTATTTCTTGCACCGCAGTCAAGAAAAACATTATCAAGTTTCGGTTGTGGTTCTTTATGATCAGGATTATTCAATCTTGTATGGATCGCTGGCCATCCAAATACTGCTTTTACCGGCCCTTTTTTTCCATGGATAATTACACGTTGTGCAGGTGCTATCTGTACATCTACGCCGCCATTTCTTTTTAGATATAAAAGCCCCTCCGGATTTACATAATTTACAAACCAGCTTATTTCATCTGCATGTGCTTCAATAACCACTTTAAATGGTGCTTTAGGATTCACAACCCCGACAGCAGTCCCATAAGGATCGGTAAAATTTGTATCTACAAATGGTTTTATATACTCAAGCCATAATTTTTGACCGCTGCTTTCAAAGCCAACAGGCGATGCATTGTTTATATAATTCTTAAAAAAGGAAAGTGAATGATCAGTAAGGATAGATCTTGATTTTTTACCAGGAGTTTTTGCCATAGTATGATTTTATAAAGTTCAAAAATACTTAAAACCTGTTCACAAGCCATAATAATAAGCCTGATAGCATCATCAATCCATCCAGCACAAAATAATAGAGATAATCAGAAAAATTTCTTTTTGCATATTTATATAAACTTATAAGTACAAATGCGGGGATAAATAAAAGTATAATGTTGGTCCATGCTATGCCTGTTTGTTTTAACCATAAACTTAAAGCGATAAAAATCGTAATTGAAATAATAAAAAGGATATTGATACCGGTTTCATCAAAGTATGTTATCATGCTGCGAATACCATCTGCTTTATCATCCTCCCTGTCCCGAAAATCAAATAATATGCAGATAGCATAAATAAAGAAGAACTGGCCAATAAAAAATAATACGGCTCTTTTGGAAAAAGCATCTTCTACTAAAACAGGTAATCCGGAAGTTACATAAGCCCAGATCAAGGCAAGAAAAATAGTTTTTCCTATTGCTACTTTTTTTAAATGTTGAAAGAAGGGCAGGGGGATCTTCGGCGCAGAATATAAAAATGTAAGCACAGCTGATGGTATTATATAAATCCACTTTTCTTTAAAATAAAAAAAGAATACAACGGCGCCAATAAAACCAGTGATCGATAACAGGAGATGGTAGCTTTTATGTTTTTCGTACCATTGCAAACGTTGCGATGGCGCAATTGAATTTGGCGTTAATGCCCAATGGAAATTATAACTGCAAACTGTAGAGAAGAAAACAAAGGCAGCAAGGTATATGTTAACGGGCTTATGGATTATCAGCGCATAGGTTTGATAAAGCATCACCACAGCGCAGCATGAAACAAACAAGCTGGTAAATAAGAAGAGATCAAAAATCTTTTTGAAGAAATTATTCAACCTGTCAACGGGTTACATATACATTATCTACTACCAGGGTATCACTTTTGTTACCGGCTTTATCTCTTGCAACGATCTTCAATCGTAAAGTATCAATTTCATTTCTTACCGGGTTACTGCCGGTGATCCGGATCGGAGATAAACCGAATACAAGACCAAATTGATAGGCAAGAGTAATTTCAAATTCGCCTTTATCAGTTGAAGGGAATTCCGGGATCTTATAAGGGCTTGCAACCAGCTGAATTTGTCCGCGAACATTTAATCTTTGCCTTACGATCAAAAGCGAATCGCTTACATCTCCTTCTTTGTCTGTGTATTCAACATTCAGGCGCAGCGAACCATTCAAAGCCACCACATCTGTATTCCTTGATTTCAACTTCAGCTGAGGTACGGTCTGGAACCTATCTTTGCCGCATGCAATTATGGTAAGAGCAATAATTACCGCAACCGTAATAATGGTTTTCATACTGTGAGTTTAGTTGTTAACAAATTTAAGATTAAAACTGATACCCGCCTGCAATGAGCTGTGAATGGCATGATAAAATATTTTCA
>Ga0070698_100009833_pt1 | contig 10223 bp, 11 predicted proteins | sample KBSK1502metaG_FD_65477 | JGI IMG/M metagenome (GOLD analysis project Ga0070698, IMG submission 65477) | Corn, switchgrass and miscanthus rhizosphere microbial communities from Kellogg Biological Station, Michigan, USA - KBS K1-50-2 metaG | ecosystem: Host-associated > Plants > Roots >... | reverse complement strand
CGCGAGCTGCTCGCGCGCGTCCGCGCCGTCATGCGTCGTGCGGACGAAACGATGGGTAAGACGTATGAAGACGATCATCTGCTCATCGATTTCGACGACATCAGAGTGGTTTGTGAGGGCGTCAAGATAAAGCTCACCAACAAGGAATTCACGCTTCTTTCCGTGCTGGCGAGAAGCGCCGACCGTGTGGTAACGCGGCAGCAGTTGCTGGATAGTGTCTGGGGTTACAGTTACTATGGCGACGCGCGCACGCTCGACGTGCACATTCGTCGATTGCGACAGAAGCTCGATAAATGCGGCGATTGCATCGAGACGGTCGTCGGCGTCGGCTATCGTTTCACTGGTTGCACCGGTCAGGCGGCGGCGAGCTCTACAAGCAACTGAAGGTTAGGTTCTCGTGGCCAAGCGACAGTCTTTATTGATAGCCGCGTGTATTGTTCTTACGGCTCTCGCCCTCGCAATCCCCTCGTTTTCCGTGCGCTTGATTCTCGCGGGTGTTCTGTTGGTCGTTGCGGTGGTCTGGATTGTAACCGCGCGTAGACCAGCGAATGCCGAGAATTCATCTCCTGATCGCATCGATCAAACAAACGCTCCTGAAAACTTCGAAATTCGCTCGTTGTTAGACGCAACGATGGCCGGCATGCGGGAGGGCTTGCTGGTCGTCAACAGAGACATGCGCGTTGTCGCGTCAAACAGGGCCGCGCACAAACTATTTAGCTCGTCAGTGAGAGCGATCAAATCGCAACGACTAACTGAGTTGACTCGCAACCCGGCGATCTACAGTGCCTTCCTCGACGGTCTGAAAGGAATTGAACGGAGCGGCGTCAAAGTCGAAACACATGGACCAGAACGGCAGATCTTTGATCTGCGAGTCGTGCCGATTGGAAATGTGAACGGTAATGGAGCAGAAGGAGCGCTCGGCGTCTTCTTCGATATCACACGCACTGAACGTCTCGAACTCGTCAGGCAGGAATTTCTTTCGAACGTGTCGCATGAATTGCGCACGCCGTTGACGGCGATCATCGCGTTTGTGGAAACACTCGAGAATGGCGCGATGGAAGACGCCGAGAGCTCTCAGCGATTTCTTTCAATCATCCGCAAGAACGCGTCACGAATGCACGGGTTGATTGACGACATCCTCGAGCTCACTGCGATCGAAGGTGGCAACGTGCAGCTCAGGGCGGCGCCGGTTGAATTGCACCATCTGGTGCAGGAAGTGTGCGTGTCGCTAGCGGCGAAAGCCGACGCTCAAAAAGTCACGCTCAGAAACGATGTGGCTTCTGAGGTGAAAGTTTATGCAGATGCGCGACGCCTCGAGCAGATGCTGACGAACCTGATTGATAACGGAATCAAGTTCAGTCGCGAGCGCGGCACAGTCGCGATCAGTTATGAGTCCGGGACGCGCGACAAGATCCTTGTGCAGGACAATGGCGACGGAATTCCGGCGCAGCATCTTGAGCGGTTGTTCGAGCGGTTCTATCGCGTCGACCGCGCGCGGTCGAGAGACATGGGCGGGACTGGGCTCGGCTTGGCAATCGTCAAGCACCTCGCGCTGCTGCATGGCGGCGAAGTAACCGTGACCTCCGAGCTTGGAAAGGGCAGCACCTTCACCATACACCTGCTAAAATCTTAATCAGATCGGCGTTTTTCCTCGTAAATCCGCGTGTGAAAAACAATGTTGCAACTACCCACTCCCGTTTGCAATAATGACTTCCTGAGGTTCTACCTCCGATCTCGTCCCCGACAGCCCTAATAGTCCTCTCATTAATTGACAGCTTAGTAGTCTGGGGGGATGAACTATGAAAATCCGGCGATTTGTTAGAAAGGTGTCGTCGTTTCTGACGCAGCTCGGCGCCGCGCTGATCAAGGCTGTGCTTACGAGCGTCGTTCTCGGTGTGGTGCTGGTTTCGGTTATGCACTACATGGGCGTGCCCGTGCCGAGCCCGGACGATTTGCTGCGTGGAGTGTCGCGACTGGCACACGTTCTTTCGTAGAGGAAAATAATTGAGCACAGACTTGAGTAAGGCCTACGATGTGCTGGGGGTGAAGCCCGGCGTTTCGAACAGGGAACTGAAAGCAGCACATCGAGACCTTGCCAAGGTTTGGCATCCGGACAGGTTTCAGCACGACCCGCGCCTCCAGGAAAAGGCGCAGGAGAAGTTGAAAGAGATCAATGAGGCATACGACGTGTTGATCTCAGGTAAGGTGCCAAAGCCCGTCACGCCTCCGGTTTCGCAAAAGGTTTACACGGAGTCTGAGCCACCTGCACGTTCAGGTGGAAGTTGGAAATGGGCTGCGGTGTTGCTGGTCTTCGTTGCTGTGTTCGCGTTCACGACCAGGAGTCTGCTGCAACGTCGCCAAGTTGTTCCCGAGCAGGAGATCGTTCAGCCAACTCAGCCCGAGCAGGAAGCACGAACGAGAACTGAAGCACCTCGAAAAGTAACTCGCGACGAAGCAGCACCAGCAGCCGAGCCGAGTCTGAGCCCTATCGAAACACAGCCGGCCGCCGTTGCTACAGTCACGGTCACGATCGATCCGGCAAGTGGTCTATTAGCAAAACCGGATTGCCCAGTCCGCAGCCGCATGACCTACCCACGCGGCAGCGAACCCAGCGGCCACTGCAACATCAATCACACGCCACCACCAAAAGATTCCCGCATCAAATCCATCACAGAAAAGATTCTCCCGCAACGGCGCAACGGCGCAAAGTAAAACCCGCTCTTCCGTTGCGCCGCTGCGCCGTTGCGGGAGAAATCTTTTTCATAACTAAAATGAAACCACCAGCTGCTGTTGCACGCGATAGGTTCGTGGCGCGAAGTCGCCGAGTGGCACGAAGAAATTCGGAAACTGTCCACTGCGCCGCAACGAGTTCTGAATAAAGAACAGGCTCTGGAATGTCACCTTCCGGCTGATTCCATACTCAAATCGGAAATGACTGGTGCGGATATTTACGCCCGTGTTTGTTCCGAGATCGTCGTCTGTAACCTGCGAGATCAAAGAGTTGGCGCCTTTGATCGCGAACACGTAAAGGAACGCCGTGTCGCCGCGTTTCGTGATTCGGCCTACCTGCATGGCCGCGAGCATCGCATCGCGTTCATTCAAACCCGTCGCCACGTTACGTGCGAGCTGGACATTGAACGTCACTGGAAATGCGTGATCGCCGCGCGTGAATCCAGCATAGTTCAGACGATACGTGAGTCGTGCAACCTGAAAGCCCGGCGCAGTATAAACAACTCCGCCCGGGGTCGTGGTCGCATTGCCGGTACCGGGAAGTGGTCCTGAAAGTGCGATTCCCAGTCCGGGTTGGACCAGCAGCACGAGTCCATCCTGTGTCGAAGCCAGCTGAATCTGGTTTGGATGATCGTAGAGTTGAATGTCGCCGCCAAACTGGCTGCTCCATCGCTTGTTGAAGATCTGATTCAGCAACACTCCCTGGTGGAAAAGCCGCGCCGAGCGTCCCGCAGTGCCGACAACCTCACCCGCGCGTGCCAGCGGACTGTTAGGCGTGATTATCGCTACGTTCGGAGTTGAAAGAATGTACTGACCGGCACGCAACTCGAGACTCGAAACGTGCGCTGCGTTTGGTTTGAATGTAGCGGCGTACTTTTCGTTGAAGCCGTTGAAACGAATGTCGTCATCAAAGAGGAATCTCGAGTTATCCGCAAACACGTCCTGAACGCGGCCGCCCTGTAGCTGGATCGACTTTGTAGGCCGATACTCGATCCACGCTTCACTCAGCGAGAACGGCGCGCGCGCCGTGATTGAGGTGAAATCCTGATTCGTTGAAAGCTGGTTATTGAGCGGGCCGGTTGCAAGTTGCGCATGAAAACTCAGATTCGGATAGAGATCGGAGTCAAAGTTGAGCCGAAAACGATATCTGCCTCGCGCGTTTTGCACGTGGTCGAGCGGCGGATCCGGCGGATGCGTTGAGCTGCGATAGATGCCGTCGAATCGCAGGCGAAAGTCACCGCTAATTCGCACTGAACCAATCTTCAATACCTGGCCTTCGACTTTTGCGAGGCGTTGTTCGACAGTCGGTGTTTGCGGCTCGGCAGTAACGGTTTCTGAAGGCGTAGTGACAGACGCCGCTGTTTCCGCAGCTTTGGCGGCAGGAACCGGTTGGGCGGAAAGTTTTTCGAGCAACGCCTGAATCGTCGACTGCTGTTCCGTGAGCGCTTTCTGCAATTGATCCAGCTTGAGATTCTGACGCTCAAGTTCGGTTTCAAGCTGCCGCACTCGCTCCGAGACGTTCGTCTCCGACGATTCCGCGGGAGTCCTGACGATCTCCTGCGCCGTCGCGCAGATGGCACCCAAAGTAAGAAGACATAGGTATAGTGCGATTGAGCCTAGTCGATTCCCAATCGAAAGCTTCATGATTTCGGTCCTCGCTGAGTTTTGATCTGAAGTGACACGGCAGGATATGTCCGTCGTCTTAAATCGAGCTTTCTGTGAAGTTACATCTGTGTGAACAGAACGGCAATAAAAAGGGTCGTTGACAATAATCTCGGGCGAACCTACTATTTTGAGCGCTACACTAAAGTGCTCTCCTGCTCAAAGGAACGATGCTTCTTCTTCAGGCGGCAACGACGACAACCCAAACTGTGGGCAGCCCGATAACCGGGTACTGGCCGGTGATGATCTTTTTCGTCGTCGCCGTGATCTTTCCGGTACTGCCGATTGTGCTGGGCCGATTTCTGCGACCAATCAAGTATGAAAAGGGAAAGATGCGGCCTTACGAGTGCGGCATCGACCCGACGACTGAAGCACACGAGCGTTTCACTGTGCGCTACTATATTGTCGCAATGTTGTTTCTGATATTTGACGTCGAAACGATCTTTTTGTTGCCTTGGGCAATTATTTTCATGGGCGACGATTTTTCGTTTACGAAGTTGGCGTTGATCGAGATGTTGGTCTTCATTGCGATTCTTGTGGTTGGGTACTATTACGCGTGGCGGAAGGGCGCACTGGAGTGGGCGTAGAGTCCTATGGCTGAACACGAAGAAGGCTTTGTTCTAACGACCGTCGATTCGATCATGAATTCGCTTCGACGCACCGTGGGCGCAAAAACTGTCGACATCGCGGCGCCGGTGGTTAACTGGGCGCGCAAGTCGGCGCTCTGGCCCATGACGTTCGGCCTCGCGTGTTGCGCCATCGAGATGATCGCCACCGGCGCAGGCCGGTTTGACATCGATCGGTTTGGAGCCGGTGTCTTTCGTCCCAGTCCACGACAAAGCGATCTGATCATTATTGCCGGAACAGTTACTCTAAAAATGGGACCGGTGGTGCGGCGTGTTTACGATCAGATGCCGGAACCCAAGTGGGCCATCGCGATGGGCGCCTGCGCGTCCACCGGCGGACCATTCGATTCTTATTCGACGATGCAGGGCGTCGATCGATGCATTCCTGTTGACGTTTACATTCCCGGTTGTCCTCCAAGACCCGAAGCCCTTTTATACGGCCTAATGCGATTGCAAGACATCATCATGCGCGAAGCGCCGTCTGCATACATCTTTGACTCGGACGGCGCTGTGCATCGCCGGCGGCAATTCGAAGACGAAGAGTTTCCCGTTGCGGACATCGCGGCCACCAGCATGTCTGGCGTAACCGACATCCGCTAGCCCCTTCTAAACCTCCCGGAGAGTGCTTGATATCGATTGAGCCAATAATTGTTTTTAAAGAGTTTGGAGGATGAGATGAAAAAAGTTTTTCGCACACTGTTAGTTTTGAGCGTAGTTTTGGGACTGGTATCGATCAGTCTGGCGCAAACAAAGCCACGTATTACGAGACGCACCACGACCCGCAGAGTTGTTCCACTCGTTCCGGTTGGAACCGATCTCAAAGTCCGCATCAACGATACCCTTTCGAGTAAAGACTCGCGCATCGGCGATCGATTTACTGCGACTGTTATCGATCCGAGCCGCTTCGATGAGGCGCGACTCAACGGTCACGTCAGCTCGATTCAGAAGTCAGGAAAGATCAAAGGCCGGACCAGCATGAATCTTGCTTTTGATTCGATCGAGCTGCGCGACGGTCGTCGAGGTGTGTTGCACGGATACGTGACCAGAGTCTATGGCGAAGGCTCCGGGCGTGCCGATAACGAGGGCGGCGTCGAATCCAGCAGCCGGACCAAGCAGACCGTGAAGCGTGCGGGCATTGGCGCGACGGTCGGCGCGATCGTCGGCGGTATAGCCGGAGGTGGTAAAGGCGCGGCGATTGGATTGATCATTGGTGGCGCCGGCGGCGCCGGATCGCTGGCTGTGCAGGGCAGTAAAGAATTGAAGATTGAATCCGGCACTGAGATGCTGGTTCACGTCACTCGCTAGCTCCGTACAAAATTTGCCGCGGATTTACGCGGATAAACGCAGATCTGATCCGCGTTTATCCGCGTGAATCCGCGGCTTATTTTTTTGGAAGAACCCTGCTCTGAGGTCCGTCTAACTACAGATGGTGATGGCTGAACAGCTTATCAACGGACAAGTGATCGAAGCGTGCCAGCAGGGCGACCGCGCAGCCTTTCAACTCCTCTTCGAAACTTACAAAGACAAAGTGTTTTCCATCGCCGTCTATTCGTCGGGCGGTGACCGGGCTGTGGCTGACGACGTCACGCAACAGATATTTCTGAAGTTGTTCACCGCCATCCGTCAGTTTCGCGGCGATTCGGAGTTTACGACCTGGCTTTATCGTCTGGTCGTCAATGCCTGTCTCGACGAACGTCGCCGCCGCCGAAGGTTGTTGCCGTTGCCCGAGACTCTGGCGATGAAGAACCCGAGTGAGAAAAAGCCGCAGGAGAGACAGTACGCCAGGCGCGAGGTTTCAGAAGCCGTGCAGGCGGCGATTGGTGAGCTCAAACCGAAGTTTCGTTTGCCAATCTTGTTGAAGTACATCGAGGGGCTGTCGTACGAAGAGATTGCGAGTGTCATGGGTTGTTCGAAAGGAACGGTGGCTTCGCGTCTGAATCGTGGTCACAGCCAGCTCGCGAAACGGCTGGCGCATTTGAACCATCCGGCTGCGTGGGGTGAGTGAGGTTTTACGGAGAAGCATTGATGTTTTCTAGACACGTTACAAAAGATATTTCAGCTTATTGTCATGGAGAACTGTCGAGCCAACAGTCGAAGCAGTTTGCAGAACACATTATTTCGTGCGTCAGGTGTCGAAGCAGATTTGAAGAGATCAAGCTGGGAATAAAATTCGCCGAACAACTGCCGCAGATTTCGGCGCCGGATCATCTTTGGAGTGGGCTTGAATCGCTACTCGACAAGCAGGGTGGTCCACAGATTACACAGATTAGGCAAGTGCCGGCGAGTAGTTGGCGGATGAGAGTTGCCGCCGCCGCCGTGATTTTGCTGGTTGTGAGTCTTGGTGTGTGGTGGGTCTACAACAAGCGATCCGGCGCCGTTCTCATAACTGAAAATGGAAAGCCATACTGGCAAGTGATACGTCTCGACGGCACACCAACGATTGGGAAAGAGGGGATTTCAAACAACGGACAGCTTGCTGTCGGCGAATGGTTGGAGACAGATGGAAAGTCGAAGGCACAGATCGCGGTTAGTTCGATCGGCAGTGTTGATATCGATGAAAACACGCGCGTCCGGTTACTTGAAACACATGCCACCGAGCATCGGCTCGAGCTTGCGCGCGGAAAGATGAGTGCACGCATCTGGGCGCCGCCAAGACTCTTCTTTGTCGACACTCCTTCCGCAGTTGCCGCCGATCTCGGCTGTGCATACACGCTTGAAGTTGACGATCACGGAGCAAGTAAGTTGCAGGTTACGTCGGGTTGGGTGGCGTTGGAGTTGAGGGATCGTGAATCGACGGTTCCCGCCGGCGCGTCTTGCGAAACACGGCCCGTGGTTGGACCAGGTACACCTTACTTTGACGACTCTTCGAACGAGTTTCGTGCCGAGCTGAACAAGGTTGATTTTGATCCGGATGCGGCCGCGCGTAGTGCTGCGCTCAAGTTGATGCTCGACGACGCACGACCCAAAGATACGCTGACGCTCTGGCATCTGCTGACGCGTGTTGACGGTAACGATCGTGTGCGTGTTTACGAGAAGATGGCCGCCCTCTCGCCACCGCCTCAAGGTGTGACTCGCGAAGGTATCCTGCAACTCAATCAGACGATGCTCGATGGCTGGCGCGATGAACTCAAGCTAACCTGGATGGGTGTTGGTAAAGGCGTGCCGAAACCGCTCGCTGAAGCGTACTGGCGAGCGAAGAATGGATTAAGCCGGAGGTTGAAAGAGATGGCGCCTAAGTAGAGCCACAAAAGGCACAAAGAAGAGTGTTTTAAATGCTCGAAAGATGACTGGTGTCGTTGAGAGCCAGTACGCGAACGAAACCATCGCGGCGAAGCTCGAAGCGTGTGATGCCACAGTTCGCGGTTGAGATCCAGACGGGTTTGAGTTCGGGAGCATCGAGGGCGCCCATTAGGTGTAACGCGAGGATGCAGATGGTTCCTGTGTGACTGAAGACCGCGATCTTGCCGCCGCGATTTTCTTCGATGATCTCGTCAAGTTTCTGACGCGCTCGATCGAGTAGTTGGCGATAACTCTCGCCACCAGCCAGCACGTGTTCGAAGTCGCGTCGTAGCAAAGCAGCGTACTGATCCGGATGTTGCTGCGCTGCATCTTCAAACGTTAGACCTTCCATCACTCCGACACTACGCTCGCGAAAGGCGCTCGTCCCGTGAACAGGCAAGCCGGTCACCCGGGAAAGTGGTCGCGCTGTTTCCATGGCTCGAGCCAGATCGCTGGAATAGATTGCTGTTATAGATTCGGATTTGAGAGTGAGTGCAGTTGTTTCAGCTTGTTTGCGACCGCGCGTGGAGAGAGGTGTCGCGGTGTGCCCGCCAAAACGCCGTTCAGCGTTTCCTCTCGACTGACCGTGACGAATGAGGAGTACGGTTGTAGCAACGGGCATCTCTACATCTACAGTTAAGCAGCGACTGCGTCGGCCTTCAACTTCTCCGCCTGGTAATGGGCCACCAGTGCGTCGATGAACGGATCGAGATTGCCTTCCATAACCAGGTCAAGCTGGTGAATCGTCAGGCCGATGCGATGATCGGTTACACGGTTCTCTTTGAAGTTGTAAGTGCGAATCTTTTCGGAGCGATCGCCTGAACCAACCATCGAACGTCGCTCACTGGCGAGCGCATCGTGTTGCTTTTGTTCTTCCAGTTCCTGCAAACGCGCACGCAACACGCGCATCGCTTTCTCGCGATTCTTGATTTGCGACTTCTCGTCCTGCATCGACACGACGACGTTTGTCGGGAGGTGCGTGATGCGCACCGCCGAGTAAGTAGTGTTGACTGACTGGCCGCCTGGACCCGACGAGCAGAACGTGTCGATACGCAAATCCTTCGGATCGATCTTCACGTCAACTTCCTCAGCTTCCGGCAACACGGCAACTGTGATCGCAGATGTATGAATTCTGCCGCTCGCTTCGGTTTGCGGCACACGCTGCACACGATGTACACCCGACTCGTGTTTCAACTTCGAATAGACCTTGTTTCCCTCGATCAACACGATCGCTTCCTTGAGCCCGCCAATGCCTGACTCAGAAGCTTCGAGCACTTCGAAGCGCCAGCGCTGCCTTTCAGCGTAGCGCGAATACATTCGCACCATTTCGGCCGCAAAGAGAGTTGCTTCGTCACCGCCTGTCCCGGCTCGAATCTCGAGAATGACGTTCTTTTCGTCGTTTGGATCGGTCGGGATTAGCAGGAGCTTGAGATCCTGATCGGTTTTGTCGATGCGTGTTTGCAGCGACTCGAGTTCGAGGCGCGCCATCTCGCGCATTTCCTCGTCGTCGGCTGTTTCCATTAACTCGCGCGCGTCCGCCAATTCAGCTTTCAGACCTTTCCACGCCTGATACTTTTGCACGACCTCTTCAAGGGTGCGGTGTTGCTTTGCGGCTTTGCCATACGCCGACGGATTGGAGAGCAATTCGGGTGACGACAGCTCCTGCGTCAATTCCTCATATCTTCCGACAATTTGTTCCAGCTTATCTAACATAAAACCTCGTTATGAAAGCGGCGCCGGTAACGGTTCTGCCGTCGCGGGCTCCAGCTTCAGCGATTCCTTCAACGCTTCAATGGCAACTTCGAGTTGCTGGTCATCGGGCTCCTGGGTGGTGATGTTTTGCAGCCACACGCCCGGCCTCGTCATTAATTTAAAGAACCAACTACTCTCTTTTTTCGCTGAAATGCGAATAATTTCGTAAGAGAG
>Ga0070698_100009832_pt1 | contig 10224 bp, 12 predicted proteins | sample KBSK1502metaG_FD_65477 | JGI IMG/M metagenome (GOLD analysis project Ga0070698, IMG submission 65477) | Corn, switchgrass and miscanthus rhizosphere microbial communities from Kellogg Biological Station, Michigan, USA - KBS K1-50-2 metaG | ecosystem: Host-associated > Plants > Roots >... | reverse complement strand
TCAGATCGAGGGTCGACGACAACGCCTGGCTGGTTTCCAGGAGCGTCGACAGTTTTCTGACTTCACCCGCGTGGGCGGCAGCCGGCTCCATCCAATTCGAGACCGAACTCGACGTCACGGGGAATCCGGGAACATCTTTGTGCATCCATACAGCAAGGGCAGATCCAGCGCGGGCGCATCCGTGAAGCGCTCGATCAGCGGTATTTCCTCGAATTTTCGCATGAACTGCCTAGGCGTCCCCCCTACGGATGAGCTACATAATTGACTGACGACAATTGTTATTCGACACATTTGTCTGATTCGCGGATCCCCACGCGTGTTTCCGCGGCGACCAGACGCCCGGCTCGCATGGGCGCGCCTGCTTTCGAACATGTCGCCCGGCAAACGCCAGACCCCGATCTTCCTGCGCGCGAGCGCCGCCAGCAGCACGCCGCCAATCTGTACGAGCACGTGACGCACGCGTCACATCGAACAACTTGTGGGCTAATGGGATCGGATTCCGACAGCGGCGTCGGACTGCGGACGACCAATCTCGGAAGGCGCTTGCGGCGCCAAGCCAAAGCGACTTTCGAGACGGGCCACTAGGGTGTGACGCGGAACGCGACGACGTCGTTCGCGTTGCCGGAGGGACTTTTCGCCCTGAGCTCGACGACATAGTCGCCGGCGGCGAGACCGGCGAGCGGCAGATCGACCTCATACACGTCGGGTCGTGACGATCGTGTGACTGGCAGCGCGCGCATCGACGACGTTCCCGGCTTGCTCGCGAGGCTTGCCTCCAGGAAGGCCGACTGATCCGCGGCGTAGACCGGCACGCGAATGAGCAGCCGTTCGGTACGGCTGAACACGCGGGCGGCGACCGGCGCCGCGGCCGCATCGGCTTCAAGCGCGCGGTATGCACGCGCATTGCTGGCGCGCAGCACCTCCGCCGTCCCGAGGACCAGCGGTCCGCTCAGCGGACCGACGACCACCTCGCGAACGTCGGTGTCGACGACGCGAGAGCCGGCATCTTCGATCGACATCTGCACGCGCAGCCGGCCCGGCGGCGCTTCGAATACGGCCTGCGGTGGTTCGTCGCCCGCTCCTGCCGGGATAAACGGACCGGTCGGACGTACCGCGCCCTCGAATACCAACGTGCCGTCGGGCTTCGACGCTTTCAGCGTGATGCGCACCGGCGTCAGGGTGCGGCTTCGGTCGCCTGGGACTCTCGCAGCGGGTTCCCAGACAAAGCTCACGCGTGTCTTCCCGGCATCGCCCCGCGACAGCCCGAACCACGGGCGAATCAGCGGGCTGGTCCGGCGGGGCAGCTCCGGCGGACGGACGGCTTCGGCGCTCGTCGACAGCCGCGATCGCCACACGCTGTCGGCCAGAGCGGCCCAATAACCCTTGCGAACGCGCAGCTGCACCCCTGCCCGCCGCACCCTGAGGTCCAGCGGGTGAAATCTGCCGTCCGCTTCACGCTCCGGCTGAAACGTGATCAGGTAGTAGCTGCTCGCATCGCGGGCGATGTGACTCAACTCGTCGGCGAGATCGGCCGGCCGAAGAATCGCACGGCCGCCGGTCTCGTTCGACAGAGCGAGCAGCGCGTCCTGCCCCGTCTCCTGGCCGGCGTCCCCGGCAGTGCGGGGCGTCGCCGCCAGCCCTCGCGGATCGATCGCGTAAATCGATGCGCCCGCCCGATTCGCCGATCGGATGACGCCCTCCAGTGTGGGCAGCGACTCATCACCGCGGCGGCGTTGCGTCTGGCTGAAACCTTCGCTGACGACGACGAGCGTCTTTCTGGAGGCGCCAAGCCCTGCGAGATGCGTCGCAAGCGCATTGAGGGCCGAGGTGACGATCTGTTCGCGTACCGCCTCGATCCGCTCGGGGTTCGCGCCGATATAGTTTTTCTCGAACGTGTTGCGCGGCTCGAGCTCGCCCTTTCGTCCCTCGAAGGTCGCGATCGCGCCACGGGCCGCCTCGAGATCGCGCGTCAGCCGCAGGGCGATCAGCGAATCAAGCGGCTTGACGACCAGCACCAGATCGCGGGGTCCCAGATATGCGTCGACGAATCGGCCCATCGCTTCGCGCGCGCGGGCCGTTTCCGCGCCCGGGGTCACATGATACTCGTCGAGGAAGAATGCGAAGAGTCGCGTCCCTTCGCGAGCGGCTTCCGCCTGCTCGTCGGCCGCAGACAGAATGGGCTGGAGCACCTCGCCCGGTCGCGCGGAACCCCCCGCTCTGACCAGGCGCACGCTTTCGACCACTCGCGTACCGCCGTCGTCAAAGACCTCGAAGTCCGCCGGCGCGAGATCGGCGACGATCCTGCCGCGCGCGTCGGCGGCGATCGCGTCCACGCGCACCGGTGTGCGCTCCGGACCGGCGGTCGAGGTTTGATGGGAGGGGCCAAGCGACAGCGCGAGCGCGACGGCGAGAACAGCCCGCATCCGATCAGCTCACGCGGAACCCGACGAGCTCTTTTGCTTCGCCGCCTTCACCTGCGGCCGACACTTCGAGCACGTACTCGCCGGGCGCCAGGCCGGCGAGCGGCATGTCGATCTCGAACGGCGCACCGGGAGACGCGGCCGGGGCGACCGCCAGTTCGCTCATCGCCTGACCGCCACGATTGAGCAACCGCGCGGTGAGCTTCGGCGTGCTGTTGGCGGGACCCCAGGCGGGAACCCGGACCAGCAGCCGATCGGTCCGGCTGAACTCGCGCGCCGGAAGCGGCACCGCCTTGGAGTCGCCCTTCAGCTGTTGAAACTCCCGTAACGTTCGCGCCCGAAATACTTCCGGTGTTCCGAGCGCCGTCTGGGGCGAGGTCAGATCCGGAACCGTAAACTCCCGCGTCTCCGCGTCGAGCACCTCGGAGGCGCTGCCTTCCACGGACAGACGAAGCTGGATCTTGCCCGGCTTCGCCTCGAAGGTGACGCGTGCGGGTGAACTGCCTGCGGCCGGAGCGGTGACGAGGGCGTCGGGCACACGCCCGCGGAAGTAGGGAGCGCCATCAGGCCCTACCGCTGTCAGCGCGACGCGTGCCGGCTGTCCGGTACTGCGGGCTGCAGCGGCGCCCGGCGCCGCCGGCACCGGTTCCCAGACGAATGAGACCCGCGTCTTTCCATTTTCGCCGCGGTCGGTCCCAATCCACGTGCGGATCAATCGGGCACGAGACGGTGCGACGATGGCGGCGATGGCGGTTTCCACCGCCTTGGGAGGCGCCGGTTTTGCCGGAGCGAGCACGCGCGCGGCCTCCTGGGACGTGAGCGCCCAATAGCCCCTCCGCGCACGCACCTGGATCCCAGGCCGCTTCACGCGAACCTTGATTTCGTGGAACTTGCCGTCCGACGCCGCCAGAGTCGAGTTGTAGCCGACGAGATAATACGCGCTCGAGTCGCGGACGATCTGCTTCATGGCGACCGTGAGATCGTTGCGGTTGATGATGGCCCGCCCATCCGTTTCCGAGGCGAGCACGCGGAGCGTGTCGAGCGTGGAGTTCAGAAAGTCGCGGCTGCTCCGCCCGCCGATGTTCTGATCGACCCCGAACTCTCCGGTCGACAGACCGCGCGGGTCGACCGGGTAGATCGCGACGTTGTTGCGGTTGGCCGCCGCATAGACCTCGCGCAGATCGCTGTCCATGTCGAGGCCCGCGATCCACTGCGCGCGGGCTTCGTTGGGATCGTTGTCCCCGGCCAGTGGGTTCCCCGCGGCCGGATTGCCGTACCCCGGCAGCTGTGAATTCGCGTCCCGCATCTGCGGCGGCAGGATGTTCGAGTAGCCCTCGCTCACGAGCACCAGGGCCTTGCGTCCTTCCTTCAGCCCGCCCATCCGGCTGATGAGCGCCTGGAGCGCCGACATCGACACCTGGTTGCGGATGCGCTCGACGATCTCGGTCGGGTAATTCGCGTACTGCTGCTCGTAATCGTTCCGAGGTGTGTAGTCGAATTTGCGGCCGAGAAATTGCCCGATGCCTTTCTGGGTCGCGGCATGGTTCCGCGAGAATCGCACCGCCGCCGCCGGCTGGAGCGGATACATCAAGCCCACCATGTCGGAGGGGCCGAGCTGGGTCTCGATGAATCGCGCGATCTGCTGACGGGCGGCCAGGCTGTTGCCGTCGCGCACGTGATAGTCGTCGAGGAACACCGCGAACAGCCGCACGTCGTCGCGGGCCGCCTCCGACTCTTCGTCGTAGTCGGTGCGAATCGGTCGCGCCGGCCCGTCAGGGCCGGGGATCAGGCCGCCATCGAGCTGGACGAACTTGAACGTTTCGATCTGCTGAGGCTTGCCTTCCTCGGTGATCTCGAAATCGGTGGCTTGCAGGTTCGTGACCGCCGCCCCCGTCTTGTCTGTGACGATGACGTCGACCCGGACGAAGTTGATGCCGGCGCGAAAGACCGGCGGCTGCTGACCGGCGGGCGGCTGATCGCTCGGGGGAGCCTGGCTTGGCGGCTGCGCCGGCGGTTGTTGCGGCTGCTGGGCGTCGCCGCGCATCGAGCCCAGGGCGACGGCGAGCAGACTGACGGCCACGGCAGTCCGGAAACGCATGGCTCTATCTTAGCGCGGCAGGGATGCGCCTGGCTGATGCCGGCACGGAGTAAAATCGAACCGAGGGGTGGGGACTATGACTGCCGAGCCAATCACCCGCGGACCCGGCCTGGCTGCCGAGGTCACGGACGTTGTCATCGGAATTACCGTGCTTTCGCTGGCTTTCGCCGGGTGGGCGTTCTTCCTGCACCTGGCCTGAGGAAGGCGAACAAGGTTATGACCGGGCGGGGACACCCGCGGCCCGCCCGTCGATGAGCGACAGATAGGCGGCTGATTCAGTCCGTATCGTCTCGATCAACGCGCCGTACGAGGGCGACCTCCGAGGCGTTCGTTGGAGTTCGCGCCAGAGTTCCTTGATGTGCTCGATGCGCATGTAGACGTCATCGTACGGACTCATACCGAAGCCTCGACCCTGGGGAGAGGCCCCCAGTGTAGTTCCTTCCGCGCGGGGAAAACCAGTAACAAAACGGTTTCGCACTCAGGCTGAGGCACTTTCGCTCAGATGTGCAGGCATTGGCGCTTCAGCCTCCCTCGATCCCGGCCGTGGCGATCCGCATAACGTGGCCGGCGTCGCTGATCACATCAGCGGGGCGCTTTCGGCCTTTTCGGGTCTTTGGACATCGTCTCACTCTGGCTCAGGCTCGCCCTTCGCTCGTTCGTCGAGAACTTCTCGAATAGCGGCGGCCACCTCTTTGTAGAGCGCCCCGATTGCCGCTCACTGTCGTAGCGTTTCCGATGTCTCGCGACGGAATCGCGCCTTGTATGCAGCGATCTGGTCGAATGCGCGCCTACGTTTCCGGCGGCAAACGGCCAATGCTTGGCCCTAGGATCACATACGCGTGCCAGACTCAGGCAAAGCGAAACATTACCGTGAATGCGAACCCGTAACGATTTACAACTCAGTCACTTCGGTTGTACACTACTCCCTTTGATCAGGTGCTGATTATGTATGCAATCGTTCAGGCGGGTGGTCGTCAGATCAAGGTGATGCCCGGCGAGTTCATCAAGGTCGACGGGACAGCGGGAGAGCCCGGCGCCGAGCTGACATTCGCACAGGTGCTGCTCGTCGAAAAGGACGGTGGCGAGGTCGTGGCCGGCGCGCCGTTTGTCGCCGACGTCCGCATCGTCGCCGTCGTCGAGGGCGAGATGCGCGGACCGAAGATCCGCGTGTTCAAGAAGAAACGCCGCAAAGGCATGCGCCGCACGAAAGGTCATCGCGCAACCTACACGCGGATGCGCATCAAGGAAATCACATTCTGAAACTTGAAAGTTGGAGAGTTGGAGAATTGGAGAGTTGGAGAATTGGCGAATTCACCTAATTCACCAACTCACCTAATTCACCAACTCACCAATTCACCAATTCACCAATTCACCAACTCCTGGATCACTGTTATGGCTCATAAAAAAGGACAAGGCAGCTCCCGCAACGGCCGCGACTCGAACTCGCAGCGGCTCGGCGTCAAAGCGCACGACGGCAACGTGGTGTCGGGCGGCACGATCATCGTTCGCCAGCGCGGACGGCGGTTCCAGCCTGGGCTGAACGCGGGACTCGGCAAGGACGACACCATCTTCGCGAAGATCGCCGGACGGGTGAAGTTCGAGAACCACGGCGCCCATGGCCGCGTCATCAGCATCAAGCCTCTGGAGTAACACGTGAATTTGGTAATTGGATAATCTGGTAATCGGGTAATTCAATTACCCGGTTACCCAATTACTCGATTACCAAATGCCCCATGTTCGTTGACGAAGTCGACATTCACATCGCGGCCGGCGACGGCGGCCGCGGGTGCCTCGCGTTCCGGCGCGAAAAGCGCGTCCCGCGCGGCGGGCCGAGCGGCGGCGATGGCGGCCACGGCGGTTCGGTTTACATCGTCGCCAGCCCTCACACCAACACCCTCATCCACTACCGGTTCCATCCCGAATTCACCGCCCCGCGCGGCGATCACGGCGAAGGCTCCAACCGGACGGGCCGCACGGGCGCCGATCTCGAGCTGCCGGTTCCCGTGGGCACCTTGGTTCACGAAAAGACGGGCGACCCGGATCACCCGTATCGACTGCTCGCCGATCTCGCGGAGGAAGGACAGCGCGTGCTCGTGGCGCACGGCGGACGCGGGGGCCTCGGCAACGCGCATTTTGCGACGTCCACGAACCGCGCGCCGCGCAAAGTGCAGCCGGGCGAGCCGGGTGAAGTCAAGGATCTCCGGCTCGAGCTGAAGCTGCTCGCGGATGTCGGCCTCGTGGGCTTCCCCAACGCCGGCAAGTCGACGCTGATCGCCCGCATTTCGGCAGCGCGGCCGAAAATCGCCGAGTACCCGTTCACGACGCTGACGCCCAACCTCGGCGTGGTCAGCCTGAGCGACGATCGCAGTTTCGTGGTCGCCGATGTGCCTGGCTTGATCGAGGGCGCCCACCGCGGCCTCGGGCTCGGGCATCAGTTCCTGCGCCACCTCGAACGCACCAAGGTACTCGTTCACCTCGTGGACATCAGCGGCGGGAGCGGGCGCGATCCGGTCAGCGACCTCGACACCATCCGCCGCGAGCTGGAGCTGTTCCGGCCGGAACTGGCGGCCAAGCCGCAAGTCGTGGCCGCGAACAAGATCGACGCCCTCGACGACGAAAGCCGGGTGGCCGGTCTGTCGCGGCGGGCGGATGAGCTTCGACTGCCGTTCTTCAGGATCTCCGCCGTGAGCGGACAAGGCGTCGCGCAGCTGCTCGAAGCAGCCTGGAATCGGCTGCTTGCCGAACGCCGGTCGTCTACACTTGTCCCATGACGCAGCGTTCACGCACGCAGCGCCTGCCGCCGCAACGCATCGGCATTCTTGGCGGCACCTTCGACCCGATTCATCGTGGGCACGTCGACCTGGGTCTCGCGGCCCAATCCGCGCTCGGCCTGACGCATGTGTTCGTCGTCCCGACCCACATTCCGCCTCACCGGCCGCAACCCGTCGCCTCCCCCTATCACCGGTTTGCGATGGTCGCACTGACGGTCGCGGGCCGCGCAGGATGGCAGGCCACGGATGTCGAACTCGGCCACGACCGACCGTCGTATACATCTCTGACCCTCCGCCGCTTTCAGGAGCGCGGGTTCGCCCCGTTCGAATTGTTTTTTCTGATCGGCGCCGACGCGTTCGTCGAGATCGCCTCGTGGAAGGACTATCCGGACATCCTGGGCCGTGCGCACTTCGCGGTTGTCTCGCGCCCGGGATGTCCCGTGACCGACCTGCCGCGCCGGCTGCCGGATCTGGCCGCTCGCATGACGCCGCCTGTGCTCGATCCGGCCGAGCCCGGCACTCCCGTGATCTTTTTGATCGAGGCGCCTACGGCGGACGTGTCATCGACTGCGATCCGGTCGCGCCTCGCGGAGGGTCAGCCGATCACGGGTCTGGTCGAGCCTGGCGTCCAGCAACACATTGAACAGCATGAACTTTATACAGCGACGGTGCCGGGCCGGCATGAGGACGATCGCTCGGCTGACACCGCGGCAGGCAGGTTGCATGGCCAAAGTTGAGAAACGCCGTAAGGCGACGCGTCTTCCGAAGCAGATCGATGTCGCGATTGCGGCGGCCGAAGACAAGAAAGCGCTGAATCTTGTCGTCCTCGATCTGCGGAAGGCGGGCGGATTCACCGATTACTTTATCCTTGCATCCGGCAGCAACGCGCGGCAGATCCGTGCGATCGCCGACGGCATCATGGCGGCACTCGCCGCCGACGGCGTGAAGCCGGCGCACGTCGAAGGCTACGACCGATCCGAATGGATTCTGATCGACTACTTCGATTTCATCGTCCACGTGTTCTCACCTGGAACGCGCCTGTTCTACGCACTCGAGCGCCTGTGGGGCAGCGCGGAGCAGATCGAGCCACGCGCGTGAACGCCGAACGGTTTCTCGCGCACAGCCGCGCGCTGCGCGCTCTCCTCGAGCAGGTCCGGCGGTTCGCGGCAACCGATTCCAACGTTCTCATCTCCGGGGAAACCGGCACCGGCAAGAACGCCGTCGCGCGCGAGCTGCACACGCGCGGGCCTCGCGCGAAAAAACCGTTCGTCACGGTCGATTGCGCGGCGTTGGCCGGCTCGCTGATCGATTCCGAGCTCTTCGGCCACGAGCGCGGCGCGTTCACCGATGCGGTGGCGGCACGGGCGGGCCGCTTCGAGCTGGCGGCCGGCGGCACTGTCTACCTGGACGCCATCACCGAGCTGTCGATCGAGGCGCAGGGCAAGCTTCTCCGGATCGTGGAAGAAAAGCGCGTCGAGCGCATGGGCGGTCACACGTCGACCGCGATCACGGCGCGCGTGGTCGCATCAGCTGAGGCGGGCGTCGAAGACGCGGTGCGCGACGGGCGGTTTCGCGGCGACCTCTTCCACCGCGTCGGTGTGCTTCCGATTCGCCTGCCGCCGCTGCGCGAGCATCCGGACGACATCCTGCCGCTGGCCGCGTATTTCCTTCGGCATGCGGCTGCGGACGCCCGGCGGGAGCCGCTCCCGCTGGCGCGCGACGTCGCGGCCGCCCTGCGCGACTATGCCTGGCCCGGCAACGTGCGCGAGCTGCGCCATACCATCGAGCGCGCGCTTCAAATTGCGGGCCGTGATCCGATCGCACTCGAGCATCTTCCCGCCGCCGTGCTCGAGGCGCCGGCCTTGAAACCCGCCGACGCGTTGTCGCACAGGCCGACGCTGGACGAGGTGGAGCGCCGCTACATCGCCGCGACCTTGAATCACGTGCGCGGGAATCAGACCGAGGCGGCCAAGCTGCTCGGCATCAGCCGGAAGGCGTTATGGGAGAAGCGCAAGCGTTACGGCCTGGCCTAGCGTGCGCGCGGTTCTGCGACGCCCTGCTTGCCGTTCTGCTCGCGCCCGCGTGCGCGGCATGCAACGCGCCCCTCGATCATCCGACACGCGGTCCCGTGTGCTCGGCGTGCTGGCTTTCGATTCTCCCGCTGACCCCGCCGCTCTGCGATGGCTGCGGTGATCCGCTGCCGACGTGGCGAACGATCAGCATTCCGCTGGCGCGGTGCGCGCGCTGCCGGCGCGCCCGCCGCCACGTCGATCGATCGCGCGCGATCGGCGCGTACGAGGGGGCGCTGCGATCCATCATCCACGCGCTGAAATACGACGGGCGGCGATCGCTTGCCCGGCCGCTGGCCGCGCTGATGCGCGATCGAGGCAGGGATCTTCTGGAGGGCGTCGACGCCGCTGTCGCGGTGCCGCTCCACCCGTCACGGCGACGGGAGCGCGGGTTCAACCAGGCCGCCGATCTCGCGCGGCGGCTGGACGTCCCGGTATGCCCTGCTCTTCGACGCGTCCGCGCGACGTCGTCGCAGGCCAGCCTGCCGGCGAGTCGCCGCCACGGCAACGTGCGCGGCGCCTTTTCGCTGACGCGCGCCGCCCGGCCGCTCGGTGGCAAGACCGTGGTGCTGGTCGATGACGTGAGCACGACGGGTGCGACGCTCGAAGCGTGCGCCCGCGTGCTCAAGGAAGGCGGGGTCGCGGAAGTGCGCGCGCTTACGGCCGCGCGAGTCGTGACGCGACCGCGTTGAAGACGTCGGCGGCGATGATGTCCTTCGGACGTTCACCGTCCAGCCGGACCCAATGCTGCTCCGCGGCCTGCCGGCGATAGCTGTCGCGAACGCGGGCCTGCATCGCCAGATCGCGCTCGTACCGGTCGCGGTCAACGGCTTTGCGCTGAACGGCGGTCTCCGGCGCGATGTCCA
>Ga0070698_100009831_pt1 | contig 10224 bp, 7 predicted proteins | sample KBSK1502metaG_FD_65477 | JGI IMG/M metagenome (GOLD analysis project Ga0070698, IMG submission 65477) | Corn, switchgrass and miscanthus rhizosphere microbial communities from Kellogg Biological Station, Michigan, USA - KBS K1-50-2 metaG | ecosystem: Host-associated > Plants > Roots >... | reverse complement strand
GTGCGGGCGCCGCTCCTTGATCCTCGAGTGGCGGAATTCGCTGCGTCTCTACCGAGCAACTACAAACTGCGGGGTCACAAGACGAAGTACATTTTGAAAAGGGCCGTCGATGAGCTATTGCCGCGATTTGTGACGCGTCGGGGTAAGAAGGGTTTTGGAGTGCCCGTGGCTGAGTGGCTAAAGTTCAAGCTGCGACCGTTAGCTAGAGATTTACTATCGCCGGAGCGTGTTCGACGTGCTGGAGTCTTCAATCCTGACTTCGTATCGCGCCTGCAAGACGAACACGAGCGTGGTGTTGCCAATCATCGCAAACTGCTATGGACACTGCTGATGTTTGAACTGTGGCACGAGAGCTTCATCGAAACTCCGAGACGGATCGAGACGTCGGTGAGCAGGTAAGCTATTGCAGATTGAAGATTGCAGATTTCAGATTGATAGCTTGGGGCACTTTAGGCGTGTGCTCAAAGAGAGGTGGGCCGTCTTTCAATCTGCAATCTGAAATCTTCAATCTGCAATGACAATGACTTCCCAATCGGCAATATCTCTTGAGGAAGCTTACACACAACTCCTCTCCTGGTGCCGTGCGCACGATTTTGCCGGACATGATCCGTTCGACGCCCTAAACAGCCGACTCTTTCAATCGACGGCTCTCGCTCGATCCAGAAACGCGCGCCTTATTTGGACTCAGCTCGTAAAGCGTTCACCAGCAGATCTGCGTGTGGTTTCACTTGTTCCCACTGAACGAAACGCGAAAGGCATCGCGCTGTTTTGTCTTGCGCAACTAGCGAATCATCGTCGAATGAAGACTGTTGCATCGGAAGCACAAGTCCGCACTTTGCTTGACGACTTGTTGTCGATGCAGCTTGATGGTTACAGCGGTGCGGCCTGGGGTTACAACTTCGATTGGCAGAGTCGCAACTTCTTTGCTCCGCGCGGCGAACCGACGATAGTTCCCACAGCGTTTGCAGCACGCGCATTAGTGGAAGCAGCTCGCGAGTTTCAGGATGAGCAGTACCTGTCGACGGCCCGGAGCGTGTGCGACTTCATAATCTACGATCTACCGCCCACGGTCTTAGTTGATAAACAAATCTGCTTTGGCTATTCGCCACACGGTGACACACAAATATTCAACGCCAGTTTACTGGCTGGGGAAATCCTGGCGGATGTAGCTGCTCTTACTGGCGACGCAGATCTGGCTGAGTTTGCAGAGAAGGCTGCACGTTATGTAGTCAATCAACAGCGCGCAGACGGATCGTGGACTTACGGCACTGAGGCAAATCAAGACTGGGTCGATAACTTCCACACGGCATACGTTCTTTTTTCACTCAAACGCATAATCAAAGCATGCTCGTTGGGTGTAGAGTTTCAGGAGGCGCTGGAGCGTGGATATGACTACTGGAAGAAGAGCTTCTTTCTTGCGGACGGTTGGCCGAAATACTACCATGACGACCCTTATCCCGCGGATGCGCATGCCGGTGCGAGCGCGATAGTTACTTTCCTTGAGCTCCGAGACCTGGATCCTAATGCGGCAAAGCTGGCAGAAGACGTTGCGCACTGGACCATTAGCAATCTGCGTGACGAGCAAGGTTACTTCTATTATCAAAAGCGACGCTTCTACACGGTTCGCAAGCCGTATATGCGTTGGAGTCAAGCGTGGATGTTGTATGCGTTAGCGAGGTTGTTGGAGGAGAGGTGAGAATTTCGGATTTGGAATTTCGAATTTCGAATTTCATTTCGTGGGGCAGGCGATTATGGATGGTTTGGGCTCTCGCGTGTGTAGTAACAGGGTGTTCACGACCTAAAATCGTTCTTGTCAGCGAAGATGTCCCACCCTCGTTCAAACTCACCGGAAGCAATATCGTTCAGCATTTCAAAATCACCAATGAGAAGTCAGGCCAACTATGGTTGCTGTATCCGAAAGGAAATGACGTTTCACTCAGCGATCTTGGCACGATTAAGTACGGCAGCGTCCCGGCCTGCTGCTATCAGTCCATTCCAAACGAAAAGGGAACAGCGCCGCCTCCGCTAAAGGAAGGGGAATCGTACGCTTCAGGGGCAGTGATTTTCGACGATGCACCAGTAGTAGTTAAGTTCAGTATCAAAAACGGCAAAGCTATAGTTCAGCCCTGATACGCTCCAAAGCTAATGAGAGAATTCAAAGCTAAACAAAATCCGAAATCCGAAATCCGAATTCCAAAATTCTAACATGCCTATCGCAGCAAATGTGATTCTTGGACCTGACGTCCGGATCTTCCAGCCCGAACTGGTCAACCTCTATGGCTGCTCGATTGGTGCTGAGACAAAGATAGGAGCGTTTGTTGAGATCCAGAAGAGCGCCACCGTTGGTGCGCGCTGCAAGATTTCGTCGCACAGTTTTATCTGTGAAGGAGTTTCAATTGAAGACGAAGTGTTTGTTGGTCACGGTGCAATGTTTACGAACGATGTCTATCCGAGAGCAGTAAACGATGATGGAACGCCGCAAACAGACACCGACTGGCAAGTGATGAACACTATTGTGAGGAAACGAGCAAGCATTGGTACGAACGCGACAATCATTGCTGGTGTGACAATTGGCGAATCTGCAATGGTTGGTGCCGGTGCTGTAGTAACGACTGACGTTCCTGACTTTGCTATCGTCGCTGGCGTTCCGGCGCGCGTTATCGGCGATGTTCGCGACAAAATGTCCGATAAACTTTAAGTTTGTCGAACAGTTAGTTTACCGAGTTCTAAAGACTCGAGCGGCTCGCGAGTTTACGGTGACGACAAACTGAAGTTTATCGGACATTAAAAAATCATGTTGCGAGTTGGCGTAATCGGACACGGCTACTGGGGACCAAATTTGGTGCGCAATTTCATGTCGGCTCCTGGCTCGGCCGTTACTGCTGTTTGCGACAGCCAGGAACAGCGGCTGGCACAACTGCGCAAGCTTTACCCAACCCTGGCTCTATACACCGACGCCGCGGAGTTAATTAACGACCCGAAAGTCGATGCCGTGGTGGTTGCCACACCTGTCTCTTCACATTTCGACCTGACGCTCGCGGCATTGAAAGCGGGAAAACACGTTCTGGTAGAGAAACCCATTGCGTCGAACTCCGATCAGGCCCGCCAATTGATTGATGAAGCTGAAAAACGGCACCTCGTTCTGCTCGTCGATCACACCTTTGTGTATACGGATGCCGTGCGAAAAATGCACGAGTTGATTTCGACAGGCGCACTTGGTGAGATCTACTACTACGATGCCGTCAGAGTTAACCTTGGCCTTTTCCAACACGACGTCAACGTAATTTGGGATCTTGCCATTCATGATCTTTCGATCATGGATTACGTTTTACCCAACAAGCCCGTGGCAATTTCAGCAACGGGAATAAGTCACGTGCCGGGCCAACCGGAAAACGTTGCTTACATCACACTCTTTTTTGCCAACACCCAGATCGCTCATGTGCACGTGAACTGGTTGACGCCGGTCAAGGTTCGACACACGCTCATTGGCGGCAGTGAGAAGATGATTCTCTACGACGATCTCGACCCGAGTGACAAACTGAAGGTCTACGACAAAGGAATCACGGTTTCGCCAGGTCCGGAAGCGGTTTACAAAATGCTGGTGAGCTACCGGTCAGGCGACATGTGGGCTCCACGTCTAGAGAACACTGAAGCTCTGCAGACTGAGGCGTTGCACTTCATCGATTGCGTTGCGAACAAACGACAACCCGAGACAGACGGGTTGGCCGGACTCAGAATGGTTCGCATGATTGAAGCTGCGGAGAGATCGCTCCGGGATCGAGGGAGATTGGTAGAACTAGATTTGTGACGGCGGAACTACAATTTGGGAAAGGGCAAGCCTGACGATCGAGAGCCTTACGAGAATCTAACAAGTTAGGAAGGGGGCAAGCGGCACATTCAAGACATTAACCAAAGCAAAACCAAGCGCGCCCCCGCCCGCGGCATCCAAGGCACTCAGCAAGAAATTATGACCGTCGAAATTGATCCGAGGTTTGTGTATTCAAACCAGCGGGGGCGCGCTTGGTCTTTATTGGCTGAGGTTCGAGATTCGCGCTTGCCCCCTTCCCAACCTGTTAATTCTGGTGAGATTCGTGATTGTCTTTGAGTGTAATGCGAATCTGGATCGACCTCGCGAACTCGCCGCACGTTCCTTTTTTTCGAGCGTTAATTGATCGTTTTGTGGCACAAGGTCACGAAGTTGAAGTCACCGCGCGCGACTTCGCCGAAACAGTGCCGCTTGCACAAGCGGCGAGACTCTCTCCTAACATAATCGGGGAATATGGAGGGCGGCAGGTTTCTGGTAAAGCCGGTAACCTAATGAGCCGTGCCTGGTCCCTGGCTGGTTGGGCGCGCAAGAGAACATTCGATTTAGCAATCAGTCACAATTCTTACTCACAGATCCTCGCCGCACGAGCGTTGAGAGTGAAGTGTGTGACGTTGATGGACTATGAATACCAGCCAGCGAACCATCTGGCGTTTAGATTGACGTCCAGATTGATAGTCCCGGCTAGTTTCCCGGACCGTCGTCTGAGGCGATATGGTGCGAGCCCTCGCAAGATCAAGCGCTACCACGGTACAAAAGAAGACGTGTACCTGGCTGACTTTCAACCGGACCCATCATTCGAGGCGCAGTTGTTCCAACTGGGCATTCAACCGGATAATGTGCTTGTTCTAATGCGACCACCAGCCCACGATGCGCTCTATCATCGTTTTGAAAATACGCTTTTTGACGATGCATTGAATCGAGTACTGGCGGACGAAAATGTGCACGTGATATTGCTGCCACGTAATGAGACCCAACGCCTGGCCTACACAGCGAAAGGCCAGACGAATCTCGTCATTCCGGCGGCACCAATGGATGGACCGAATCTGATAGCTGCGAGTGATCTCGTAATTAGCGCTGGCGGAACGATCAATCGCGAAGCTGCGGCACTGGGTGTTCCAGCAGCTAGTGTCTATGCAGGAAAATGGGCCGCAGTGGACGAACAGTTGGTGCAGGAAGGCCGGCTACGACGAGTTAAGAACGCAAAGGATCTGCGTGAATTGCCTGTGGTGAAGAAGCAACCTGTGAATCCACGACGATCGGTTGAAGTGATTGAGGAAGTTGTCAGGCTGATTTTGGAGTGATCGGCATGGGTCGGGCGAAGTGTCTTCGACGCGTAGCGTCGGCATGAATTTAGCCCGGCGTTTCAACGCCGGGATGTCGGCAGCAATGTTTCTTCGTAGCGTAGCGACGATTGAATTCACATTCGTTCAGGCGTCGCTACACGACTCAAACGCGTTCACGAACTCTTCCCGGCTTTGAAAAGCCGGGCTAAATTCAGCCGACGCTACGCGTCGAAGCTTGATCTGAGCTTCGTTAGGGTACCCTTCAGAGTATCTGTGACTTTACGTAGCTCGATTTGTAACACTCGACAAACTGAAGTTTATCGGACATCTGATTAATGCGAGCTGAGAAAGCACGAAGACTAACTGACGCGAGTGCGGTGCGTGTTCCTGGACGGGCACCGCGCTGGATCGTGCCTTCTATCAAGGTTCTGCTGGTTTTTGCCGACGCATTGGCAGCGGCGCTCTCGTTTATCCTCGCCTTTACGGTTCGTGAAGGTGTTTCAGCATTCGAAAGCAATGGAAGCTGGGCCTGGAGCAATCGCTTTGCGCCTTACGGCGCTCTGCTGTTTTTGGTAATTGCCATTCGCCTGTTGACGCTACGCTACGTCGATCTCTATCGAATCCGCGGTGAGTTTTCGTTCGTTGACGATGGTCTGCGAGTCTTCAAGGCAACCGCGATTGGATCTTTGCTAATTGTTGCTGTGGCATTTTTGTATCGCGGAGGCTTTGCGTTTCGCTCCTTCTCATACGCACGTAGCGTTTTTGTCGCCGATTTTGTTTTTGCCTTCGTTAGCCTGGGTCTGATCCGATACTTGATGCGTGCGGGCCAGACAATTGTGCGGCGCCGGCAGATCAACTTGATTCCGACTCTGGTAGTTGGACGTGGGCCAGAGGCTTCGCTCTTTATTAACCAGATGCGAGAGCGGCCGGCATTGGGTTATCGAGTGATTGGTGTGGTCGACATTAAACCCATTGACGGACGCGAATCAGGAATCTACGAAGGCGTTCCTGTCGTCAGTAATCTGGAGGGTTTGCCGGATGCAATTCGTGACTCAGGAGCAAATGAAGTCATCATTGCCGATCCGGAAGTTAATAGTGAAGCACTGTTTGAGGTAATGATTCGCTGCGGACGCCGGCGCGGCGTTGAGTTTCGCATTGCCCCGAGTTTGTTCAACTGTCTGCCACGCAAAACGGAGATCGATCAGATTGGTGTGCTGCCGATGATTCGGTTGTTCCGTGAACCGCTCTCGAGTGGGGCACGATTGTTAAAGAGATCGTGCGACATTGTGATCTCGGCGGCGTCGATCGCGCTTCTATTTCCGTTATGGGTGCTGATCGCTTTGTTGATTAAGTTGGATTCAAAAGGGCCGATCTTCTACACCCAGGAACGCGTTGGGATGGATGGCCGACTCTTTTTGGTTTTCAAGTTTCGGACGATGAAAGTCGGCGCTGATTCTGATACGCACCGTGAGTATCAACGAGCCTTCATTGCCGGTCGTGCCGAAGCGAATCTCGGTGAAGGGGGTAAACCAACTTACAAGTTGCTGGCAGATCCAAGAATCACTCGGGTGGGAAAGTTTTTGAGACGCACTAGTTTGGATGAAGTGCCGCAATTGCTGAATGTGTTGATGGGCGATATGAGTGTTGTCGGTCCGCGACCTCCAATTCCTTACGAAGTCGAGTCGTATGAGTTATGGCATCGCAAACGTCTGGATATGAAACCAGGCTTGACAGGGTTGTGGCAGGTCTCCGGCCGAAACCGTTTACCATTTGAGGAGATGGTGAGACTGGATCTTTTCTATATCGAGAACTGGTCGTTGCTGTTGGATTTGAAGATTATTTTGCGAACGGGATTAGTGATGCTGGGCGGCGAGGGTTTTTGAGCCGCAGATTAACGCGGATGCACGCAGATCAAAAATCATCACTTAGCCTGATTTGCGTTTATCTGCGTTCATCTGCGGCTGAATCTTAGTTTGACAAGCCAGCCATAGCCACCGCCAGCAAGAGAATCTTCTTTATCCCTTTGTACAACGGTTCGATCTCGCAGTTCTCCGTCAAGGCGTGCGAGTCGTTGCATGGACCGGCGCCAGTCGAGATCGACGTGATTCCCTGAAGTAGCGCCGCGCTCGAATTGTTTGATCCGGCGTTACCAATTGGCGGATCAAAACCCATTGCGCGATGAACTGCTTCAGCCATTTTCACCAAATGTGACTCTCGATTCCCGGCCAACACAGCGGCAGGTGAGGTCGAAATGATGTCAGTCTTAACAGTCATTCCGGCACGCTTTGCTTCCTCGTCCAGAATGGTGGCGATTTGTTTGTCAAGATCGGCGATCACATTGTTGTCGGTTGAACGCAGATCCACGGTGAACCATGCATCGGCGGCTTTCGCGTTTGGAACTTCAGAGCCACCCAACATGCCAATGTTTAAGTTCGACGATGGACTTGTCGGCACCTTCAGGTCATAGATACGAGCAATTGCGCGGGCCAGTGGCAGCGAGGCAGAGTATGGCGGCGTGCGTGAGCGTGTGTGACCACCCGGTCCGATAAAGTGATGCCGGTACCAGTTGATGCCGATGCCGGCGTAAGTAAAACCCTCGTAGCCGCCATCGAGCGCGACATAATATTTGACCTTGTCTTTGTTCTCCTTGGTGTAAAACTTTGCACCACTCATTCCAGCTTCTTCGTCTGTCGTAAAAAGAAAGATCAGATCACCCTGGGTTCTTATCTTGGCTGCATCAAGAGCGCGAATCGTAGCGAGCAATGCTTCAATGTTCCTTGTGTCGTCGCCAATTCCTGGAGCGTAGACGCGTCCTTCCTTCACAGTGGCCTTGATCTTCAAGCCGGGCTGAAAGACTGTGTCCATGTGGGCGTCGAACACAGTTACAGGGCCACCACCTGTCCCTTTGCGGGTGGCGATGAGATTTCCCGCCTCGTCATAGCGAACGTCCAACTTGGATTTGCGCAGCAATGACTCAAGGTATTTTGCTCGCTCCTGTTCCTGTTTGGAGGGCGCATTGATTTCCGTTATTTCGATCCATTCACGCAGGATGCCGTCGTGATTCTTATCAATGTAGTCATTAGCCACCTTCATCCGCGCGTCGTCTTGAATCGCTTTTACTTGATCGGGATAAGAAGGGGATTGCGTTAAGGCCAGTGCGGTTAGAGTGAGCAGCAGGAGACTGGAGAACAAAGCAACGATAAATCGGCGCATGGAGTTTTTCCGTGTATCGAATATAGTAAGGCTTGGGCATTCTAATAGCTTCTTGAGGCAAAGACGATGGGAATCCGCAGTGGAGCAGAGCCGCAACCAAACGTTTCCATCCTGAAAGGATGACATTGAATAGCCGTGGGCGAGCGGCTTTGCGCGAAGCCCACGGACCGGCAAAGTAAAATGACACAGACCCTGAAAGGGTCAAACACAGCACGAATCTGGCGGACCCTTTCAGGGTCGCTAAACCGTTTTGACGCTTCCGGGGGCTTCGCGCAAAGCCGCTCGCCCCCGGCTATTAACTTTAGTCCCTTCGGGACTGGGAACCTAAAAATCATCGCAGAAGAACAAACTTCTAATTTGCTACACAGTGTGACCTAGGACAATCCGCTCGTCTAATCACTCCATGCCTTGGCATCACGATCAAGATCCACCGCCATCAACAATCATCAAGTGGATCGAGCGAGGCATACTCGGATGCCTGTTCTTGATTGCGGTCTTCGCCCCGCACTCAATTGCCTTGACTCAGAGCGTGTGGGGAATAGGCCTCGCTTTGTGGATCGTGCGGTTTGTGTTCTATCCACGGACTACGCTGTTTCGCACTCCTGTTGACTATGCTCTGATCGGATTCTTCATCCTCAGCGGTGTATCTGGCGTCTTTTCGTACAGCCCCGTGATGTCGATCGGGAAAATGCGGGCGGCGAGCCTGTTTCTAATTGTCTATCTGATTGCGCAGAATGTTCGGACGCTTCGCGTCGGCCAGTTGCTGACCTTCAGTTTGATCGCATCCAGCATGTTGAATGTGTTTCTTACTGCAGAACGGTTAGCTGTTGGTAAAGGAGTTAAACTCGAGGGAGTGAAATCCGAGAGTCCTCTCGCAAAAGCAGTCTTCCATACCAGAACGGTCACAAAGGCCACTCCAATTATTAACGGAGATATTGTTTGGGCCGTTGACGCGAGACGAGTCGATAGTCCGGAGGAAATAGCAAGCGCACTTGCTGCCGGTTCGCAGCCAGCGCAGGTGTCGATCTATAGAGTTGAATGGACACCAACACTCGAAGTTCCACGAGGACAATTATTGTCCGGCAACAATGCGCTCGAACAATTGGGAATTGCGAATTGGTCTCGCGGACGCGATTGGCGCGCTACCGGTTTTTACAACCACTGGGTTACTTATGCAGAAGTCTTGCAATTGATTGCCTCGCTGGCGTTGGGATTGTTTTTAGGTCTATCGACTAAGAGAAACTTAACCAGCCTCTTGTTGTTGATTGCCGTGATCGGCCTGGTTTTCGCATTGGGAATGACGGTCACGCGAGCTTCGTGGGTTGGATTTGCGATTTCCATATCGTTGATGTTGGCGTTGAGTGCTTCACGACGAACGTTGCTGATTGTTGGTCTATGCGCGATACCATTGGTGCTCGCCTCGATAGTTTTCCTTCAACAAAAACGCAGCATTGGTTTCTTTGATCAGAATGACCAATCGACGAGTTGGCGAGGGACGGTATGGCGCGAAGGTTTTCACTTACTTGTCAGCAATCCACGCCACTTACTCGTTGGCGTCGGGATGGATTCGATCAAAGGGCATTGGCGAGAGTGGGGATTGTTCGATGGCGGCAGATTACCAGTTGGTCACATGCACTCGAATCTCTTGCAGATCGCGCTCGAGCGTGGTGTGCCTGCGTTAATTGTTTGGCTGATACTTCTCGGCGTGTATGCGCGAACGCTTTGGAGGATTATCCGCACATCTTCTTTGCAAATCGGCAATCGGCAATCGGCAATTGGCAATTTCCCCCGTGGCCTTGCTCTCGGCGCACTCGGCGGACTAGCAGGTTTCTTCACGAGCGGTTTGGTTCATTACAACTGGGGCGACTCGGAAGTCGTGATGGTGTTTTATTTGATTATGGG
>Ga0070698_100009830_pt1 | contig 10224 bp, 12 predicted proteins | sample KBSK1502metaG_FD_65477 | JGI IMG/M metagenome (GOLD analysis project Ga0070698, IMG submission 65477) | Corn, switchgrass and miscanthus rhizosphere microbial communities from Kellogg Biological Station, Michigan, USA - KBS K1-50-2 metaG | ecosystem: Host-associated > Plants > Roots >... | reverse complement strand
GGCGCGAGCATGCAGGTTGTCACCCAACCGAGCATCCGCTGCGCCCAGGCAAGCTGAGTTGGATCGTGTGTGCGCGCGTACAGTTCGAGTCCGAGTAGCGCGCCCGTAGCGGTTGTCACTGTGTTGCGGTCCCTAATCCCGGGCGCAGTCGTCCAGAACACACCTCCCGGACACGCGTGCGTCACATCGGCGTCCCACGCCGAGACGACGAGCCTGAAGAGGCGCTTGGCCCTGGCGAGCGCCTGCGGCGTGGATCGGAGGTCGTACCAGCGCAACAACTCCAGTGCGATCCACTCGTTGTCGTCGTAGTAGATGTCGCCCTTCGGGCCCATCACTGCCGCGAAGGCGCCGTCCGTCCGGAGATAACCCCCAAGGCCCGAGACACGACGTGCGGCGTCTGGCACGTAGAGTCGCCCGCGGCTCGGAACCCTCGTCATGGCGAGCGTCGCTGCGAGCGCCTGCGAGTACGGCCAGGCGCGCGCCGTCCCGCCGCGGCCGGATTCCTCGCGATAGACCCCGTGGGCCCGGTCGAGGAATGTGTGCTGCATCGCCCAGTAGGAGACCGCCGCTCGGTAGGTGTTGCGGTCGGCATCGGCCGGGTTCGCCGAGCACGCGAACGCGCCGAGGATCGTGCAGAGGCCGAGTGTGATCCTCTGGGGGCTCAAGACGATTTTTGCGTGCCGGCCAAACCTGAGCTGATCCTAGGTCACGTCACCCGGCACGGCCATGCCGATGCCGTCGCCGCACGGCTCGCCTAGAGACTCACCGGCAGTGCTGCCGCGGGCCTAGCGGTGCTGACCTCGGGCTTACGCGACGGCTTCGAGGGTTTGTCCTGGCAGACGCGCGAGCTGATGGTGGTCGAGTCTCGTGAAGGCGGCGATCACGGCTGGGTCGAATTGTTGGCCCGCGAGGCGATGGATCTCGACGATTGCCTGCTCTGTGGACCAGGCGCGTTTGTACGGGCGTGCGTGGATCAGCGCGTCGTAGACCTCGGCGACGGCGACGATGCGGGCGCAGAGGGGAATCGCTTCACCCGTGAGCCGGTGGGGATACCCACGCCCGTCCCACCACTCGTGGTGGCCGAGTGCGATCTGTTCCGCGAGTTGGAGGACGTCCGAGGTCGATCCGGCGAGAAGGCGGGCGCCGTCGGTCGTGTGTTTCTTGACTTGCTCGAACTCCGCTTCAGTGAGCTTTCCCGGTTTGAGCAGGATGGTGTCGGAGAGGCCGAGCTTGCCGACGTCGTGGAGCGGGGCGGCTTGCCGGATCAGCGCGACTTCGGTGGCAGGGAGTCCGAGCTCTTTGGCGATCAGTGCCGAGGTGCTACCGACTCGTTCGGTGTGCTCGAAGGTTTCGTCGTCTCGGTACTCGGCCGCGAGGGCGAGGCGGCTCAATGTTTCGAGTCGTGACTCCTCGAGCTCTTGTGTTCGCTCGCGCACCGCCCGCTCGAGCTCTTCGCGGTAGCTGCGGATCGCCTCTTCGGCCTGCTTGCGGGTTGTGATGTCGCGCGCGACCGCGTGGAGCAGTTTCGCCTTCTCGTCGGGCTTCGACGTCCATTCGAGCCAACGGTAGGAGCCATCGGCGTGGCGGTACCTGTTTTGAAAGTTGAGAACCGGTTGTCCGGCCTGTGTTTGCCGAACGACCTCGGCGTGAGTGGCATCGATGTCGTCGGGGTGGATGAAGTCCGTGAAAGGGCGCCCTGTCAGCTCGTCGAGTGAGTAGCCGAGCAGCTCTGTCCAGGCGGGGTTGAGTTTGGTGAAGTAGCCGTCGAAGGAAGCGGTGCAGATCAGGTCGAGCGACAGTTCGTGGTGTCGCGCGAGCGCAAGCTCGAGCCCCTGCCATTCCGAGACGACCGAGCCCACGAGCCAGCCCACGAGCAGGAACGCCACCGAGCTCATCGCAAAGTCGAGCAAGCCGTGCGAGAAGTGTTGACCGTTCAGTAGCCAGACGGTCGCTGCCGCGATGCCGATTCCGGCGGCGGCCAGCCCGCCCTTCGTTCCGAACCGCACCGCGCAAAGGCCGATTGGAACGATCAGGAGCAAAACTGGGGCGGCCGGTAACCTCGTGTCCAGGAGCGGCATACCGGCAACGACGGCTGCCATCACCACCACGAGCGCGATCGCAGCCCGACCGCTGCTTGCGAGCAGCCCGGCACGCCGCTGCCTGAGCAGCTCTCGGACGAGAAGTCGTGACACCTGTCACCTAATCGGCGACTTATCGGTCCCCCTTGACGGTTGCTTCGCCCTCGATCGGGGGCGAGCTCAGGGCTTCGCGACGCAGAGCGCCCCGACATCGACGACTCCTGTGATCGGCTGCTCGTGCTTCCTTCTCCCGTGGTGTTTGGTCGCCCCTAATGAGGAACGGCTGACAAGGAAAAGGACACTTCGGGCCTCACGCTCCTCGTGCTCGCAAACTCAGGGTGTTCTTCGAGCAGCCCCCGAGGCCGCGGTGGAGCTGAGTCACGCTCGGCGGATCCGTCGCAAGGAGCTCGGGAATGCTGACGAGGCGGTAGTGGAGCCGGCGTAGCTCCGGAAGCAGGGTAAAGGTCAACGCCTTGATGGTCTGGCCACGGTTCTCGTGCATGAGGATGATCGCTCCGGGGGAGAGGTGGCTCTTCACGTTTCTGGCGATCTTCGCCGCGTCCGCACCCTCCGAATCGAGACTGTCGACGTTCCAGAGCACTTCCAGCATTCGCAGCCGCCGGGCCACGCGGTCAACGGCTGCGTTTCTCGCTCCGTAAGGGGGTCGAAACAGACGAACGTCGACATGCACCAGGCTGGCGATCGCCTGCCTCGTCTTGGCCAGCTCCCCGGCGATCGCAGTCGGGGGCAGGAGGGCGAGATCGGCGTGCGACCAGGTGTGGTCCCCGAGCGTACCGAGCCTCAGCTCTCGAGCGGGAATTTGCGGCCAGCCTTCGAGAAGACGGCCGACGAGGAAGAACGTCGCGCGCGCCCGGTAGCGCCGGAGTAGGCGCAAGGCGAGGTGCGTGTACGGACCTGGGCCGTCATCGAACGTGAGTGCGACAGCGCGGCCGCGGTGACCACCGCAGTAGATCGGCTCATGGAGTCGCACGAATCGTGCGACTGCTTCCTTGCCCAGGATCGCTTCTCGCGCAGTCGCTCGCTGATGAGCTAGAACAACGGTCTTGGGAGGACGCCGAGCCGACGCTGCCCTTCTTACAGGGCGATGTTCAGATAGCGGCGAAAACGCGATCCAGGCACCGGCGAGAACGGCAGCAACGGCTGCCACGATGGCGAGCAAGACCTGCTTGCGGCGACGCCGCCGCCTTGCTTGTGCCCGCCTCTGCTGACGGGCGAACGGGACATTGGACGGATCCGACATCCGCGTCATTCCTTCCGGTGCCGCCAGAACCACCAGCAGACCACGGCCAGAATCGCCAGCGGCACGACGATCGACGCAGCGATCACGAGTTGAACCGCGAAGTCACCCGAAGCGGTCACGATGGGCGAGGTTGACGAGGACGTCTGGGAGAGGGCAGGTACCGCGCGAAAGTATGCAGTGCGTTCAGTCCGGGAGGAGCGGCACCAGCAGACCCTGGTCGCGGCCGAGAAGCACGGCGCGGGTAATCGCGGCCGATCCGAACCGCTCTCGGATCTCGTCGACCGCGGCGTCGAGTGCGCCTCCGGTGCGGAGATCGAAGGGCAGAGGAAGTTGGATTTCGCGATCGTCGTCGAGGTTGGCGACAGCGACTCCGACGAGTGTCAGGCCGTCGCGCTCGATCATCGGCGACGCCGCCGCCAGCAGCCAGCGCGTCGTGGTGAGGATGGCGTGGGTCTCCGCGGTCGCACGAGGCAAAGTGTGCGACCGAGTCGCACGCGAGAAGTCATCGAACCGAAGGCGGAGGACGACCGTACGGCCGACTCGCCGGGCGGCGCGCATGCGGCGAGTGACGCGATCGACTAAGCCGATGACAACGGCGTCGACCGCGTCGTGCGACTTCGGCGAGCGGCCGAGTGCGCGCTGCGCGCCGATCGAGCCCCGCCGACGGCCCACCCGGACGGGCCGAGGATCGCGGTTGTGCGCAAGCGCATGAAGCTGGCGGCCGGACGCGCGGCCGAGCATCGAGACGAGGACCGCTTCATCGAGGGAGGCGACCTGGCCAACGGTGGAGATGCCTCGATGGCGGAGCTTCTCGGCGATGATCATGCCTACGCCCCAAAGTCGCTCGACCGGGAGTGGGTGAAGAAACATCAGCTCGCGCTCCGGCGGCACGGCGAGGAGGCCGTCGGGCTTGGCCACGCCGCTCGCCACCTTCGCCAGGAACTTCGTTCTCGCCACGCCGACCGTGATCGGGAGGCCGACTCGCGCGAGAACGTCGCGTCGCAGTCGGATCGCGATCTCGGTGGGCGAGCCCGCCAGCCGCCTCAACCCTCGGACATCGAGAAATGCTTCGTCGATCGACAGGCCCTCGACCAGCGGCGTCGCGTTCTCGAACACCCGAAACAGGTCTTTGCTCGCTTCCGAGTACGCAGCCATTCGTGGCTCGACCACGACCGCCTGCGGACACAGTCGGCGCGCCTGCCTGCCGCCCATCGCGGTGCGCACTCCCTGCGTCTTGGCCTCGTAGCTCGCCGCCAGCACGACACCGGCTCCCACGATCACAGGGCGGCCGCGAAGAGCCGGATTGTCTCGCTGCTCAACCGACGCGTAGAACGCGTCGACGTCGGCGTGGAGGATGGTGGCCTCCCGCAACACGAACATATGTTCGCATAGCCACGCCCTTAGCTTATAGCCACGGCCCTTGGTCTCTAGGCGTTCGCCGGCTGGTAGACGAGGATGGCGATCCCGTCGCCGACGATCTTCGAGTCGACGAGCCGCAGCCGTTTCTTGTCGCTGGTCTCGCCGAAGACGCGCTTCCCGCTTCCGAGCAGGACCGGGAAGACCATCAGCCTGAGCTCGTCGACGAGGTCGCGTTCGATCAGTGCCTGCACGACGCTGGCGCTGCCGTGGACGACGATGTCCCCATCGTGCTTCTCCTTCAGCTTCGCTACCTCGTCCGCGAGATCCCCCTTCAGCACGGTCGAGTTCGTCCATTCGGGATTCTCGAGCGTCGAGGAAAGGACGTACTTCGGCATGGTGTTGAACTTGTCGGCGAACTCGCCGTCCCTCGACGGCCAGGCCTCGGCGAAGCCGTCATAAGTCACGCGACCAAGCAGTTGGGCCTCGGACGCCATGGTCTCGTCGACCTTGAACGTCATCCCCTCGCCGGTGTCGAACTCGAAGTTCCAGCCTCCGTGCCGGAAGTTCTCGCTCCCACCGGGGTCCTCCATCACGCCGTCGAGTGACACGAACTCCGTTACGACGATCCTTCCCACGCGATCCTCCTTTTCGTTGACGGCTACTACCCCAGCCGGCTCTCGCGATACCATACTCAACTGCAGGGTTGATAAACCGGAGGGATGAATAAGAAAAGGTGGCGGCCGACCAGTTGACAGAGACGTTCGCGGCTCTTGCCGATCCGACTCGGCGCGCAATCCTCGCGCGCCTCGCTGAGGGTGAGGCGACGGTGAACGAGCTGGCGGAGCCCTTTCCGATCAGCGTGCAAGCGGTCTCCAAGCATCTGAAGGTCCTCGAGCATGCCGGGTTGATCACGCGAGCCCGTTCGGCACAGCTTCGGCCCGCGCGGCTGCGAGGGGCGCCCCTGAAGGACGCGGCCGATTGGCTGGAAAAATACAGTCGTTTCTGGCAGGGAAGCTTCGACCGTCTCGACGAACGCCTGCAAGGAACAGGGAAAAGTGGCTGAGGGGATCACGATCTCTCGCGTCTTCGAGGCTCCGCGTGAGCGTCTGTGGAAGGAGTGGACCGAGCCGGAGCTCTTTGCCGACTGGTTCGGAGGCAGCGAAGCAGAGATCCCCCTCTCGAGCGTGACGATGGACGTCCGGCCCGGCGGGTCCTGGCGCGCGACGATGTATGCGGGCCCCGAGCGTCGCGAGATCCACTGGAGGGGCGCCTACGAGGAAGTGGTCGAGCCCGAGCGGCTGGTGTTCACGGTCTCTGATCAACCGGGGGACGACGACTTCGAGCTGGTCACGGTCGTTCTCACTGACCTCGGCGACGGCCGGACCGAGATGCTCTTCCAGCAGCGCGGGCTTTTGGCCCCTGAGCAGTACGAGCGTGCCGGCCAAGGCTGGTCGACCTTCTTCGACCGCATCGACGAGCATCTGGCCCGCGCCTGATCCAGACCTGGGTTTATGCGCTGGCGACCGCGTACAGGCGCCAGTCGCCCACATCGCGAAGCTCGTGCTCGCCGCGGTCGTCGAACACGATGCCTGAGCCGGCGACGAGATCCTTGACCGTACTCGAGACGAGCACCTCGCTCGGCTCCGCCTGAGCCGCGACCCGCGCTCCCGTGTGCACGGCGATGCCGCCCATCTTTCCCTGGATGACCTCGCACTCACCGGTATGCAGCCCGGCCCGGATCTCGATACCGAGCTCCTCGACCTCGTCGCGGATCGCGCACGCAGCGCGCACTGCGCGGGCAGGTCCGTCGAAGCTGGCGAAAAAACCGTCGCCGGCCGTGTCGAGCTCACGGCCGCGGTAATGCGTCAGAACGTCTCGAACCAGAGCATGGTGGGCGTCGAGGAGCTCGTGCCAGCGCCGATCGCCAAGCTCCCGTGCCCGTTCCGTCGAGCGGACGATGTCCGTGAAGAGCACGGTGGCGAGGACACGATCCGGCTCAGCCGAACGGCGGGCGCCGGTGAGGAACTCCTCGATCTCGTCGAGCACGCCGTCGGCCTCACCGACCCAAGGGATGTGGTCGTCGCCGGGGAGCTCTGCGAACCGGGCGCCGGGAATCTGTTCCGCAATCCACCGTCCTTCCTCGACGTTTGCGTCGCGGTCGCCGGTTCGATGGATGATGAGGGTCGCCACGCGGATCGTCGGCAGCACGGCGCGGACGTCGATCTCGGTGTTCATGCGGTAAAGCGCCGCGGCGGCGGCGGGACTGGCACTACGGCGGAAGTAGGTGGCGAGCCGGCGCTTGAACGCCTCGTCCTGTGACGCGCTCGGCGCCAGATCGTCGAGCCAGCTCGTCCCGCCCCAATCTTGCTCGACCGTCTCGATGTCTCTGGCGCGCGCCTCAGCAGTGGGTGCCCACGGATAGTCCGGGCTCCAGATGCGCTTCGCGAAGATGCCGGTCGTGACGAGTGCAGCCGTTCGCTCCGGGTACGTCGCCGCGAACAGGACCGAGAGATTTCCCCCTTCCGAGTGGCTGATGAGAGCGACGCGCTCCGAGCCGACCGCGTCGAGCACGGCGAGGACGTCGTCCATCCGCTCCTCCAGTGTGGGCAGGCGATCGGTGGCGACGCGGTCCGACATTCCCGTGCCGCGCTTGTCGAACAGGATCAGGCGGGAGAAGGACGCGAGGCGCCTGAGGAAATGCGCGTACAAGGGCTCGTCCCACATCAGGTCGACGTTCGAGACGAAGCCGGGGATGTGGAGGAGGTCGAGCGGGCCGTCACCGACGACCTGGTACGCGATATTCAGGTCGCCGGCTTTCGCATACAGCGTCTCGGGACGTGTGGCCATTTCCCAGGAGCTTAGGTAGCCGCGGAGTACGATGAGGATCGTTGGGCGAATCGGTGACCCTCGACTTCCTCGCGTGGATCGAAGCGCGCGAGCGCACGTATGCCGAGACGATCGAGGCCTGGCGAACAAGTTGCCCCCGTCTCTCCGTGTGGGAGGACGCGTTGACGGACCAACTCGTTCGGGTTGTGCGGGGCTCCGACTCGTCTGCCCCCACCGTCGTGCTGACGGCCCGCGGGCTCAGCGCCCTCAACGGAAGCACCCCTCTCGAACTATGAGGCGGGGGACGAGGCGAAAGCGCACGCCTTCGCCTCGCACGTCCTCCGTTAGATGCTCTGCGTCTGTGGCTCGCCCGGCGCTTCGCCGGCGCGGAGCCGCTCGATCAGATCAGAGACGTCCGCGAGCTCCTGCTCGAGATCGCGCTGATAGTTCTCCAGCCGCTCGAGCACGTTCTCGCGGTCGTACCATCGACGGCCGAGGCCACGATAGTGTCGTCTGCGTCCGTGGTGCATCGTCACCTCCCTTCGTGTCGTCTGAGAAACGTGTCGATCCGGTCGCGTGAGCTTCGAAGCGCGGCTGCCCACTCGTCGAGCAGGTGCTTTCCCTCCGGCGTCAACTCGTAGGTGCGCTTCGCGGGACCGGGCGCGCCGGCCTCCCAGCGCGACGTGACGAGGCCGTCCTCCTCGAGGGCTCTGAGGACGCGGTAGAGGTTCCCCATGTCGACCCGCGAATCGCCGGTCAAGGAGGGGAGCGCTTCGAGCAGCTCGTAGCCGTGAGCTGGATGCTCCCGCAAGAGAAGGAGCAGGGCGGGCTCGCTGAACCGCTCCACGCGCGCCCGCACGCCCCACTGCCCCGGGCGAACCATCCGCCGGCAGCGTGCGCTCCGGCCGCGACTTCTCACGCCGCCTCTACATGTAAAACACACATGTAATCGACTTTACCAAGACTTGCACGGCCTGAAGCGTTGGCTAGGGTCTAAAGCCCGTGCGACAACTCACACGCCAAACCGTCCAGCGCGTCTGCGCCGTGTGCGAGCGAACGCTGCTCACGGGCGAGCGCGCCCTCCGCTTTGCGCCCGACGGTGAGCGGTTCGTCGACGTCTGTCCGCTGTGCCAGGACCTGGCGATCGAGCACGGCTGGATCAAGGAAGGCAGTCCGACCTCACCCACCGTCCCGAGTCAGCGCCGCCGACGGCGGGGTCTAGGGTCTCTCTTCGACCCGCGACGGCAACCGTCCGAGCCGGTTGTCGCCGAACCGATCCTCCGGCGTCTTTCCGCGCCCGAGCAGCAGATGGTCGAGGCGGCGGACATCTTCAACGCGAGCGACTTCCGCCGAACGGTCGCCGGGATCGCGAAAAGCCTCGGTGAGCCGCGTGCGAGCATCGTCCCGCTTTCGGGTGGACGCAGCGAGCTCATCGTCACCGTCGGCTGGGATATCTCCTGGTACCAGTACCGCGTCACGCCCGACTCGGCCCAGCCGGTCCGGCTCGCCGAGCGCGGCCACGAGCTCGTCGAGCTCGACGCGGGCTACAAGCGCTGGAACGCGCACATCGAACCGGACGGCCGTCTCGTGCCGGAGATCTCTCCGCTCTAGCGCCGGCCCGCGGCACTCCTACAATCAGTACGTGATCTATTGCGTGATCCCGCCGGAGCTCGAGGACGAGCTCTACGACAAGATGGTCGAGTACTACAAGGACAATCCAAACGTGACGGTGATCATCGATCGGCGGACGGGCCCCGACAGACGGAATCGCAAGGGTGGGGGGGACGCCGGCCACGAGCAGCGGCGGATCCGGGACCGGCGCCGCGCCCGCATTCCAGGCACGTTCCCCGAGACGGACGGTCCCTCTGAGTAAACTCGCGCCGTGGCGCTGACCGGCACGAAGACGTTCCAGAATTACATCGGAGGCGAGTGGGTCGACGCGGCCTCCGCCGAGACGTTCGAGAGCCTCAACCCGGCCTCCGGCGAGACGATAGGCACGTTCCCGCGCTCCGGGGCAGAAGACGTCGACCGTGCCGTCGCAGCTGCAAAGACCGCCTACGAAGACTGGCGGCTCGTGCCCGCCCCGAAGCGTGGCGAGATCCTCTATCGCTTCGCCAACCTGCTGATGGACGAGAAGGACGACCTCACCGACCTGATGTCCCACGAGATGGGCAAGGTCAAGGCCGAGGCCGGAGGGGATGTGCAAGAGGCGATCGACATGAGCCTCTACATGGCGGGTGAAGGCCGCCGCCTCTTCGGACAGACGACCCCGTCGGAGCTGCGTTACAAGTTCAACATGAGTGTGCGGATGCCGATCGGCGTCATCGGCGTGATCACGCCGTGGAACTTCCCGATCGCAATCCCGTCCTGGAAGATCGCGCCGGCGCTCGTGGCGGGCAACACCGTGGTCTTCAAGCCTGCGACCGACACGCCGATGCTCGGCCAGCGCTTCGTCGAGCTCCTCACCGAGGCGGGTGTCCCGGCCGGCGTCGTGAACATCGTCCACGGTGGCGGCGGGGCTGTGGGCGAGCGTCTCGTACGCCATCCCGACGTGCGCGTGATCTCGCTCACCGGTTCGCGCGAGACCGGTGTGAAGGTCCTCGAGGCTGCCGCAGAGGGGCTGAAACACGTCCATCTGGAGCTCGGCGGCAAGAACGCGATCATCGTCATGGACGACGCCGATCTCGACCTCGCCGTCGA
>Ga0070698_100009828_pt1 | contig 10226 bp, 8 predicted proteins | sample KBSK1502metaG_FD_65477 | JGI IMG/M metagenome (GOLD analysis project Ga0070698, IMG submission 65477) | Corn, switchgrass and miscanthus rhizosphere microbial communities from Kellogg Biological Station, Michigan, USA - KBS K1-50-2 metaG | ecosystem: Host-associated > Plants > Roots >... | reverse complement strand
TGCAGCCCTGGTTCGTCGCGGCATATCGAAGTGAGAGGCGCTCGATTGATCGAGGTGCCGCCCAACAACCGCTTGGAGCTGACGAGGGCCGCGCTGGCAGCGAGTGGAAACGATTATGGCTGATAACTTAGCTTTTGGCCGGCCCAGGGGATCAGTTTTCGAGCGGCGCCAGCAGGAGGAAACTCGTGGCACTCGTGGTTCTTCTGAGAGGGGTCAACGTCGGCGGTCACAGGACCTTCCGACCGGCCACCCTCGCCGAACAACTGAAGCACCTCGAGGCCGTCAACATCGGCGCGGCGGGCACCTTCGTGATCCGGCAGCCAGTCACCCGGGCGCAACTCCGCGCCGAATTGGCACGCAGGCTTCCCTTTGTTGCCGACATCACGATCTGCCAGGGCCGGGAGATTGTCAGGCTGATGTCTCAGAATCATTTCGCGGACCAGCCCGTGCGACCCGACATCGTCCGCTTCGTGAGCGTCCTGTCCCAACGCCCCCGCTCGGCGCCGTCGATGCCCATGAGCTTTCCTTCCAGCGGCAAGTGGCTGCTGAAGATCCTCGCGAGGGAGAACCGGTTCGTCTTCGGCCTGTACCGGCGCCACATGAAGGTCATCAGCTACCTCGGCACGTTAGACCGGCTCTTTGGGGTCCCGGTCACCACGCGCAACTGGAATACCATCACCGCGATCGCCAGGGTGCTGGGTAACGGTGCTGAAGGGCGCGGTCTTCGCCGCTGATCTCGGTGTTCGACGGAGCTTGGCGAGCGATCTGGGCGTCGGAGGCAGGGGAAAGATGAACGGCGCGTTGGTAGTCCAGTACATTATCGGCCTTGCGGCGACATGTCTTGTGGGGCCGATTGTCCTCTTCTGTCTCTATCCGCGCTCCGTCCGAGTCTGGTTCGAGGCCGGCCCCGATGGTATTGGCGCGTTGGCTTCTCGGGCGGCGCAAGAGGTGATCGCTGTTCTCGCCGAGTTGGGCTTCCGCCCGATTGGGGTCAAGGTTGAAAAGCCGGTCTTGCGCCCAGCCATTCGTGAACTTTCGTTTGCCGCGGAGGACGGGCGATGCTATGGCTCGGTGGCTGGCCGCCGGTCGCGCTCACGCCTGTACTTCTACACGCCCTTTCCGGACGGGGGTCTGGTGCTGACCTCGAATGGTTTCTTCCCGAAGATTAGGTCCGCAACTGTGGTTCAGCAGTCGTTTCCTGGGTGTGGGCCACGAGAGCTTCTCAGCCGACACCATGAAGCGCTGGCCTCCCTTGGCCGGACCGGAGAAGTAAGCCCGACACCGGAAGGCAGAATAGCCGCGACGCACTCCTACTACGCTACGCCTGAAGTGCGGCGGGTGCTCGGCAGGACCGGTATGCTGTTGCTCTTGTGGATGGTTGTCCTCGGGTGGATGTTGGCGCGGCGTTGACGAAGCCCAACAACCGGATCAAGCTGACCGCGCGGGCGCAAGCGACGGGGCCACCTGCCATCGACAGATTCTAACGGGGTACACCGACCCTCGTGGGACAGATCATCGTCAACAGGAACGCCGTCGGGCCGCCGATCGCGTGTGCGTGAGGCTGCCCGGTCAGGGGCGGTCGGCACCGATCTCCTCGACCTCCTCCCTGGCGTCGACCTCGTAGCGGATGAACTGGAGCCGGGAGGACAACTCGGGGACGTCGAGGCCGCTGGCGGCGCCGCGCGTCAGGTCGAGTCGGAGCTGCTTCAACTGGTGCTCGGCCACTTCGCGCCGCACGCGCAGGCGCTCGAGGACGCGCACCGCCTTTGCGATGGCCTCCTCGCGTCCCTGCACGACCTCGAGCTGGCGCTCGAACAGGCGCCGGTCCTGCGCAAGATCGGCGCGCTCCAGCCGGGCGCGGGCCTCCCCGACCGCGGTGGCCAGGGCGGCGCGCTCGCGGTCGGATGTCTGCTCCTCGAGGTCCGCCTGCCGTGCCGCCAGCTCCGCGGTGAGCTTGAGGATGCCGTCGACGTCGGCAAGAAGGCGAGGCGTCTCGCTTCCCCCTCGCTGCTCGATCAGCGCCCGCACCCGGGCGGCCTCCTGCGCGACCGTCGAAGGAAGCCCGGCCGCGCCCACCGGTGGCTCGAGCTGCCGTGCCTGTCGAGCAGGGGCCGCGGCGATCGCAGCGGGACCAGCGTCGGCGCGCCGCTGTCTCAGGAGCATCCAGGCCGCCGGTGCGGCCCTGAGCGCCTGCATCGCCAGCACCGCGCCCCAGATCCCCATCCAGAACGGGAGATGACCCTGGGTGCTGTACACCACCACGCCTGTGATGACGAAGCCCGACAGGTGTGCGGCCACGCCGCGCAGGATGCGGACGCGCGCGGCGTCCCGCGGGTCGCCCGACGTGGGCACCTCGCGGCGGTAGAGCCGGCTCTCGAAGAGCGGCTGCCACTGCTCCTCGTCGTCCCGACGCGCCAGCTCCAGCCCCGTCAGCTTGCCGCGCCTTATCAGGGCCACCAGCTTCGCCTCGTCATAGCTGCGCACGTGATCACCGGTCTGCACGTGGTAGACCCCGGCGGACGGGGGCGCCGGGGCCGGAAGGACCTCGACCGAGACCGGTTCGGCCACCGCCCCCGATCGGGAGCGGCCGGCGAGCACGGCCAGCTCCGACGCCAGCTCGTCGGTCTTCGCGAAGCGGCGCTCGGGGTCCTTCTGGAGGCAGCGCGATACCAGCGCCTCCAGCGCGCCCGGGACGTCCGGGCGCAGGCGGCGCAACGGCTCGGGGTCCCGCTCGATCACAGCCGCCAGCACCTGCGCCGGCGTGTCGCGGCGGAACGGGGGACGCCCGGTGGCCATCTCGTGAAGGATGAGGCCGAGGGAGAACTGGTCCGTCCGGTGATCGACGGTCCGTCCGCTGGCCTGCTCGGGTGACATGTACTCGAGGGTGCCCATGAGCATCCCCGCCTGCGTCCCGTGCCGCGAGAGCGTCTCGCGGGCGTCGACATCTCCGAAGGGAGCGGCCACGATCTTGGCCAGGCCGAAGTCGAGGATCTTCAGCACCCCGTCGGGGGTGACCATCAGGTTCTCCGGCTTCAGGTCCCGATGGAAGATGCCGGCGCGGTGCGCCTTCGCCAGGCCGTCGGCGAGCTGCGCGCCGAGGCCGAGCACCTCCGGGATGGGGAGGGGTCCGGGGCGGAGCCGGCGCCGCAGCGTCTCGCCCTCCACGAGCTCCATCACGACGTAGTGCGCCCCCCCGTGGCTGGCCGCCTCGCCCACGTCATAGATGTGGACGATATTCGGATGGTTGAGGGCCGAGGCGGCCCGCGCCTCGCGGTCGAGCCGATACAGCAGCTCGGGATCGGCGCCTGAGCGCAGCACCTTGATCGCGACCGTGCGGCCCAGCCTGGTGTCGCGAGCGCGGTAGACCTCGCCCATGGCGCCGGCTCCCAGACGGTCGGCCACCTCGTAGGAGCCGATGCGTGCTCCGGACGTCAAGGCGTCTTCCACGATGCAGCTCCGGTCCGCGGCAGTGCGGGGAGGGCGGCGGACCGCCTCATCTCGCGGCAGGGTACCACGAGGGTCATGCGTCGGGCTCCCAGAGACGCTTCCGGCAGTACTCCCGCCAGCATGGAACCACTACCACGTGCGCGCGATCGCCGGTCGAATTCAGGAACATCCGGATTCGCGAGTTGCCCTAGCGCTTCGGCTCACCACGCTTCCAGACCGAGCTGCCTGCGGCCGACGGGAGTGAGGTCGGCGAGCGTGCCGCGTCCGGTCCAGGTGACCTCGTAGTCCTCCGGTGCGAAGTCGCTCGGGCTGGCGCCGGCGAGGAACGCCTTCCCGCAGGCGGTGGCGTACCTGGCGTTCTTCTCGCAGTACGGCGAGCTCGGGATGTACATGACGTTGCCCCAGCGCTCCCGGGTGCTGTCGTCGGCCACGCAGTGGATGACGTCGCAATGCCACCACACGGAGTCGCCGGGCTCCACGGCGGGGATCGGGCTCAGGGCCGGCAGCAGGACCGCGTGCCACTTCTCGCCGATCGGCAGCGCCTGGCCGTTGACGGCGCCGCACAGATCGTCGTCGGCGACGTCGTCCTGCAGCGCCCGCAGCAGCACGTAGGCCATGGCGGACGGGATCGGCACCACGTGCAGCACGCCGTCGGTGGGATGCATGTCCGACAAGGCCGTCCAGCCCTGGAAGGTGCGGAACGCCGAGCACATCACGGTCGACGGGAACTCGTAGACCTCGGCGCGGTAGGCGGCGTCCCAGGCGTCGTAGCCGCGCCATTGGCCGGAGAAGACGTGGCGGAAGACCTTCTGGTAGGCCGGAAGCAGCCACCGCTCGATAGAGCCGTTGTCGGCGTGGGGCGAGAGCCCCAGCGAGGGAGAGCCGGGCTCTCGGCGGCGGATGCGGTCGGGGTAGGCGGTGTCGCGGGTGGGGTCGAACCACGTCCGGCCCTCGGATTCGTGGCGCCAGAAGGAGTTCAGGAAGGAGCGCACGGCGACCATGTTTTCGTCCTGGCGCGCCTCCATTTGCGGCCGGGACCAGTACACGCCGTAGATCTGCGGCTTGCTGGAGGCGAGCCCGCCGAAGACGTCGTCGGCGGGCCCCCGGTAGCTGTCGGCGAAGCGGTTGTCCTCTAGATAGGCGGCCAGCGCCGCATTCCACTCTTCGGCACGGGCGCGCGGGAAGTGGCCCCGGACGACGGCGCAACCGCGGCGCCGGATCGACGCGATGGTCTCCTCGGGCACCGTGCCCGCGGCGATGTCGGCGAACCGCACGATCGGGAACGACTCGCGGCCGGCTTCGCGCTCGGCGACGACCGCGGCCACCTCTGTGCGCATGGCCTCTTCGACTTCGGCGATGGCACCGGCGACATCGCCAATCTGCTCACGGAGGTGAGCCTTGACCTGGCGGATGGCGGCGGGGACGTCGGAGGGGAGCTCGGTCGTGATGCGCGATGGCATCGTGCGTGCTCTTCGCTTATCCCTTTTTCTCCAGAACCTGGCGAAGACGCCGGGCGACGACCTTCTCCTCGCCGGGTCGCATCATCCAGACGCCGACGACGAGCGCGTTCCCCTCGGAGCGGATCGCGATCGAGGGCTCGCCGTCCCGCAGGGCGGTGACCACCGCCGACGCCGTCGCTTCGTTCGCGCCGTCCCACGAGATGCGTACATGGGGGACATGGTTCGCGATCTCGGGCACGAAGACCTCGGCCGTCACGCCGGGCACCGCCGTCGCGCTGCCCCGGATCACCTCGGCGCGCCTCTCGAATTCACGATTCTCGCGCGCATGATCCTTCTCGAGGAAGAGCTCAAGCGCCACCAGCATGGCCAGTATCTCTTCCTTGTTCACCTTCATGCCCCGGCCGACCGTGTTGCCGTTCGGGGGAGCGTTCAGCCGTGCCGCTTCGATGAGGCCCTTGCGGCCCAGGAGCAGCCCGGCGCTCTGGGGCCCGCGGATGCCCTTGCCGCCGGAGAACGCCACCAGGTCGAAGCCCATGCGGGTGTACTTCCAGAAGTTGTCCACGGGGGGCACGTCGGCGGCCGCGTCGTTGAACGTGGGGATCGCATGCTTCTTTCCGAGCTGCGCGAACTCCTCGTCCTGGATCCGTCCCGCCCGGTTGTTGTTGTTGTAGAAGAGCATCATGGCGGTCTTCTCGCCTATCGCCCGTTCCAGCTCTTCGCGCGTCTCCACCTCCACCAGCCGCACTCCGCAGTTGCGCACGGCATGCTCGTAACCGAAGCGGTGAGACTTCTGGATGATGACCTCGCTCTTCATGCCGGCGAGGTCGGGAAGATCGACGATCTTCTGCCGATCCGTGCCCGTGAGGACCCCCGCCGTTCCCAGGGTCAGGGCCGAGGCGGCGCCCGACGTCACCATGGCGGCCTCGGAACGGAGCAGCGTGGCGATCCGCTGGCCGACACGGTCGTGGAGCTCGTCGAGCATCACGTACTGTTTGGAGGCGTAGTTGATCGCCTCCATCACTTCCGGGGGCATGAGCGAGGCGGTCATGGCCGTGTACGTCCCCGCCGCATTGATGAAGGGACGTACGCCTAGTTCCCGGAAGTAGTCCCGTCCGCCCCTTCGGGTGCTGGCCGCCGCGGCGGGCATGGGGCTCGCGGCGACGAAGCCTCCCACCATCGGCAATGCCGAAATGGTCTCGAGGAAGTGTCTTCGGCTCCCCATCGTGCTACTCCTCCTGTGGGCCCGCGGGTTCGGCGAGCAGCTCCTCGATGGCCGCTCGCAACGCCTCGTAGTCGCGCCGCGCCTTCGGGTCGGGCCCGTCCTTGGCGAACGTCCCGCCCGGGTGGACGTGGCGGACGATCCCTCGCTTGTCGATGAGGAGCGACGAGGAGGTGAATCCCGCATCCGGGACGCGGTCCAGCCACAACGCGCGGAGAGCGCTCCAGTCGTCGTCCACCGCCACCGGGAACCGGAAGCCGTAAGCCTCGACGTAGTCTCGTACCTCCTTCACGGAGGTCGGGTGGGGTTTGGGCTTCGGCGTGAACATCCCGACGACAACCAGTCCCGAGGGTCCGAATAGGCGGTGCAGCTCGTTCAGCGACGGCGCCGTGCCGCGGCAGTACGGACACTCGGCGGACATGAAGAAGCGCACCAGGACGACCCTGCCCCGCAGATCGGCGAGGCGAAGCGGCCCGCCCTGGACCCAGCGGTGAAGCCCCCACTCGGGCGCCGGCCGGCCGAGCACGGCGTCGCTGCCCATCAAGCCCAGGACCGAGATGAGAGCCGCGGGCAGCACCGCATCATTCTAGGTCAGGCTCGAAGCCGATCAACCGACCTTGAAGCTCCGGGTTGCCGCCGGGCTCTCGGCGTCGCCCAGGAAGACCTCGATCCTGTAATCGCCCTTCGGCCAGCCGCTCGGCTTGGCGATGTGGAACTCGTTCACGGCCGGACCGGCCGAGTCGAACTCGATCGTGGTCTCGTCCACCGTGGCGGTCTTGTCTCCCTTGACGAACGACCACCGCGCCCGGAGCCGGGCGTGGCCGGTGCCCGCGGTCTCCACGGACGCGTAGATCGTGTCCTTGGCGCCGAAGGCTTCCGTCGCCGCCGTGACCCTCTTGTCCGGCCCGAGGGTGGTCCCGAGTGCGACCCCCGACACGCTCACCGGGGCGGGGAGGGTCGTGGCGGGCGCCGGGACCGCGGCGGGCGTCGGCGGAGGCGGCTCGCTCTTCCTGCAGGCGAGAATGGCGATCACCGGCAGGGCGATCGTGATCGCGATGAGCTTCTTCATGGCTCTTCCTCCTGGTCGAGTGGGCCTAACGCTTCGGCGGGATCTTCAGCTTCTGCCCGGGGAAGATCTTGTTCGGGTCCTTGAGGACGTCGGTGTTCGCGTCGAAGATCGTCTTCCACGCGTTTCCGTTCCCGTAGAAGCTCTTGGCGATCCTGGACAGACTGTCGCCGGACTTGACCTCGTAGATCTGGAAGACCTCGGCGCCGGGCGCGGTGGACGAAGCACCGCTCTTGACGTCCGAGAACTCGGGCATGTCGTCGTCTTTCTTCCCGTCCTGTCCGTCGGTCATGGGATTCCTCCTGTCTGAGCTCAGCTTGCATTCACCGCTTCCGGCGTCCCTGCCGCCGGGAAGGCCTCCAGCCACGTCCACCCTTTCGATCGCTATCCCAGCCTGGATGCTACGCCGACGCCGCCCGCGGTCAAACGGTATTTCCTGCCCGGCCACAAGACGATCAACTGACGCAAATTCGGGATTTTCCCTGATACAATGGGTCTAGAACGTCCGGGCCGCGACCCGGCATCCCTCTCCTGCAAGGGTGCGCAAATGGCTGAGCCGTTGCGCGTTTTGCTGGTCGAGGACTCAGCCGACGATGCCCTCCTCCTCGAGCGGGAGATCCGGAGGGGGGGCTTCAGCCTTTCGCTGACCCGGGTCGAGAACGAAGCCCAGTTCCTCTCGGCGATCTCCCAGACGTGGGACGTCGTGGTTTCCGATTACGTCCTGCCTCGGTTCACCGCCCTCGGCGTCCTCCGTCACCTCCGCCATCTGCACCTCGACATCCCGACGATCGTCGTCTCCGGCACCGTCACCGAGGCGGAGCTGGTGGAGGCGATGAAGGCCGGCGCGCACGATTACGTCCAGAAGCAGAATCTTTCCCGCCTGGTGGTCGCGATCCGCCGCGAGCTCGGCGAGGCCGCCGGCCGCGCCCGGCGGCGGGAGGCGGAGGATGCCCTTCGCGAAGCGCAGGAGCGCTTCCGGTTCGTCGTGGAGAACACGGCGGACGTCGTCTATCGCCTGCGATTCCCCGACATGGTCTACGACTACATGAGCCCCGGCATCGAGCGGCTCACGGGCTACGGGCCGAGGGAGATCAACGGCGTGGGCCTCAACGGGCTCGTCGTGAGCGTCACGGATACCGCCGGGAGACCGGTCGCGATCGAGAGGCGGGAATGGGCGCGGCAGATCGAGCAGGCCGGCGAGTTCTACGCCGACTACCAGGTCCGGACGAAGAACGGCGAGCTGAAATGGCTGGCCGATCATTCCTTCCCCTGGCGGGACGGGCAGGGACGCCTCCTCGGCGCGGTGGGAACCCTGATGGACGTCACCGATCGCAAGCAGGCGGAGGAGGCCCTCCGGCGCAGCGAAGAGTACTTCCGGTCGCTCATCGAGAACGCGTCGGACCCGATCGTCGTCCTGGACGCCGCGGGCACCGTGCTCTACGAGAGCCCGGCGCTGGAGAAGATGCTCGGCTGGCGCCCGGAGGACCGGCGTGGCCGCAGCGGGCTGGAGCTCCTTCCCGAGGAGGATCGGCCCGAGATCTCCAAGACGGCCCGGAGGCTCCTGCAGGAGCCCGGGCGCACCGAGCTCATCGAGACCCGCGCCCTCCACCGCGACGGCTCGTGGCGGAACATCGAAGCGCTGGCGAAGAGCCGCGCGAACGAGAATGGCAAGATCACGATGGTCATCAACGTCCGCGACCTCACCGTTCGCAAGGACCTCGAGGCTCAGCTCAGCCAGGCCCAGAAGATGGAGGCGATCGGCCGGCTGGCCGGGGGCGTCGCCCACGACTTCAACAACCTCACGACCGCCATCCTCGGGTACAGCGAGCTGATGCTGCGGCGGCTCGGCGCCGACGACCCGCTCCGGCGCCACGTGGCCGAGGTGACGTGCGCCGCCGAGCGCGCGGCCGCCCTGACGCGCCAGCTCCTGGCCTTCTCCCGCAAGCAGCTCCTCCAGCCGAGGGTGCTCGACGTCGCCGAGGTCCTCGAGCACTCGCGCGGGCTGCTGGAGCGCCTCATCGGCGAGGACATCGAGCTGGTGACGCGGGGCGAGCCGGGAGTGGGGCGCGTGAGGGCCGATCCGGTGCAGCTCGACCAGGTGATATTGAACCTGGCCGTCAACGCCCGCGACGCCATGCCGCGCGGGGGCCAGCTCGTGCTGGAAGCGGGCAACGCCGACCTCGACGAGGACTACGCCCACGAGCACGTCACCGTCCGTCCCGGCCGGTACGTGATGCTGGCGGTGAGTGATACGGGCCACGGCATGGACAAGGAGACGCAGCAGCGCATCTTCGAGCCGTTCTTCACGACCAAGGACAAGGGCAAGGGCACCGGGCTCGGCCTCTCGACCGTCTACGGGATCGTGCAGCAGAGCGGCGGCTACGTCTGGGTCTACAGCGAGGTGGGGCGCGGTACCACCTTCAAGGTCTACCTGCCTCGGGTCGAGGATGAGGCCGACCAGCCGGTGGCGGCGGCCGCGCCCGCGGCCACGCGGGCGGTGGCCTCGGAGACGCTGCTGCTCGTCGAGGACGAGGCGTCGGTGCGGGAGCTCCTGCGCGAGCTGCTGGAGGAGGCGGGGTACACGGTGCTCGAAGCGTCCCGGCCGGCGGAGGCCCTTCAGATCGTGCAGTCGCGCACCGAACCGATCCAGCTCCTCATCACCGACGTCGTGATGCCCGAGATGACCGGTCCCGCGCTGGCGCGGCGCCTCGCGGAGATGCGGCCCGGGCTGCGCATGCTGTTCCTCTCCGGGTACACCGAAGGCGTCGTCGCCGACAAGGGCTTGCTGGGCGACGGCGCTCACTTCCTGCAGAAGCCGTTCACCAGCGACGCCCTCGAGGCCAAGGTGCGCGAGGTGCTGGAAGGGCCCGCGAGCGCGATGCCGTAGCGATGGCTCCCTCCTCCGGCCCGCCGCCCCGCGAGCGCATCCTCGTCGTCGAGGACGACGCCAACATGCGCCGGACGCTGCAGCTGCTCCTGGGCGACGATTGGGACGTCGAGGCCGTCGCGGACGGCCGCTCCGCGCTCGAGGCCA
>Ga0070698_100009827_pt1 | contig 10227 bp, 3 predicted proteins | sample KBSK1502metaG_FD_65477 | JGI IMG/M metagenome (GOLD analysis project Ga0070698, IMG submission 65477) | Corn, switchgrass and miscanthus rhizosphere microbial communities from Kellogg Biological Station, Michigan, USA - KBS K1-50-2 metaG | ecosystem: Host-associated > Plants > Roots >... | reverse complement strand
CAGTTTCCGATCGCGTTCGGCGCGTATCAGCGCCTCGTGTCATTGCCGTTGAGCCCGAAGTTCACCGACGGCGATGTGGCCGATGTCATCGAGGCGGTCGGCGACATCCTCGACAAAAACTCGCGCTAGCGAAAACTCGATAGCTCTGGCGGGCCCTCCCACTTGTTGGGCTCCCTCCCCCAGCCCGTCGCACCGTTCGCGGTCAATCTAGCTTTGATTCGGCGAGGACACAACCCTGGTTGTTAAGAGAGTCTCGTCAGGTCACCACGAATGTGAGGTTGGCCACGGTCTCATACGGCGCCGTCGAGCCCTGGTTGCGGACGTCCACCTCGAGCCCATACGTTCCTGGAGGCAGCGTCGTTGTATCCCAGCTGTAAGTGTTGGACGAGCTGTAGTCCTGGACGATCTTCCAGTGGCCGGTGGCGTCGCGGACCCAGAACCGATACTCGGGCGTGCCCGCGCACGTGGCGCTCCCGGTCAGCACGACCACGGCACCGTGAACCTGCGGTGACATCACGCTGGTCGTGAGGTGCGCGGTGGTGCACGCCGTCAGCGCGTAACTGATGTCCGTCACGTGGTCATAAACCACCGACGAGCTGGCGTCGCGCACGTCGACCTCGATCCGATACGTCCCCGCGCTCCCCGTGCTGACCCAGCTGTAGGTGTTGGTCGCGCTGTAGTCCTGGACCATGCTCCATACGCCGCTGGGCGACGAGATCCAGAACCGGTACTGGGGACTGGGACATCCGGACGTCGTCGCGGTCAGGGTCACATGCGCTCCGGTGCCGCCAGGCGATGCCGGCGCGGCTGTCAGCCCAGGTGTCGTGCAGAGCACCGAGAACAAATTGAACGAGAGGTTGGCGAGCGCCTCAAACCTCGCCGTGGAGCCGTGATCCCGCACGTCGACCTCGAGGCCATACGTCCCCTGGAGCTTGCCGGTGGTGCTCCAGCTGAAAGTGCTGGCCGAGCTGTAGTCCTGCACGATCGTCCATCCGCCGTTGCGGCCTACCCAGAACCGATAGTCGGGCGTGCCGGGGCACGTCGCGGTGGCGGTGAGCACCACCGTCGTGCCCGCCGCCTGGGGTGAGGCCTTGTCGGTGCTCAGATGCGCCGCGCTGCAACCGACCAGCGAATAGGTGATGCTGCGGACCGCGTCGTACGCGACGGTCGAGCTGGCGTCGCGAACGTCAACCTCCACCCCATACGTCCCGGCGGCTCCCGTTCCGGTCCAGCTGAACGTGTTCGCGGAGCTGTAGTCCTGGACGATCCTCCAACTCCCGCCCTGGCCGATCCAGAACCTGTAGTTGGGCGTCGGACAGGTCGAGGTCGAGGCCATGAACACCACCGTCCCGCCGGTCGGGCTCGAAGCCGGCGGGCTCGCGCTGAGCGACGGTGTCGTGCAAGGACCGAGCAGCGCGAACGGGATCGTGGTGTATGTCTCGTAGGAAGCGGCGGCGCCGACGTCTCGAACGTCCACCTCGAGCCTGTAATTGCCGCCGGTGCTCGCGCGCCACGAATACGTGTTGGCGGCGCCGTAGTCCTGGACGATGCTCCAGCCTCCACTGGGCGGCGAGACCCAGAATCGATACTGCGCGGTGCGCGGGCATGTGGCCGACCCGGTGAGCACGACCTGCACCCCGGCCCGCTGCGGCGAGGGCAGGCTCGTCGAGAGCGCAGCGCCCGTGCATCCATTGATGACATAAGGAATGACTGAGAACTGGTCGTACGTCACCGGCCGGGTGGAATCGCGTACATCGACCTCGACGCGGTAGTTGCCCACCGGCCCCGTGGCCGCCCATTTGAAGGTATTGGCAACTCCGTAGTCCTGCCTGACCGTCCACGTCGCATCCGGTGTCTGGATCCAGAACTTGAAGAGCGGCGTTGGGCACGCGGTCGTGGTCGCCGAGAAGGTGATCACCGCGCCCGTGCCCTGCGGCGAAGTCAGGTCGGAGCTGAGCGTTGGCGTCGTGCAGGCGGCGTTGGCGATCGTGAAGGTCGTGCTCGCGCTCGCCTCAGACGCGGCCGTCGCGCCCTGGTTCCGGACATCGACGTCGAGGCTGTAGTCGCCGAGCGCAAGCCCCGTCGTGTTCCAGCTGAACGTGTTAGCGGTTCCATAGCCCTGGACGACGGTCCAACTCGAATTCGGGGCCTTGACCTGGAAGCGGTACTGGGGCGTGCCCGAGCAGCTCGCGGTGGCGGTGAGGCCGACTGTGGTGCCCGGCACCTGCGGCGAACCTGGGCTCGTCGCGAGCGTGACCGACGCGCAGCTTGCCAGATTGAACGAGACGATCGAGCTCACCATCGTGCTCGCCGGCGAGGACCCGCCCACGGCGTCGAGCTCGAGGCTGTAGGTTCCGCCTGGGCCGGCCGCGCTCCACGAGTAGGTGCTCGCCGCACCGAAGTCCTGCACCACGGACATGGCGCCGCCAGGCGGCTGGATCATGAAACGGAACTGCGGGGTGCCGACACACGTGGCGCTGCCGCTGAGCCCGACCGATGTGCCCGTCGGTTGGGGCGAGCTCTTGTCGGTGGTCAGGCTCGTGCCGATGCATGACGTGAGCTGGAAGGTCATCGTCTCGGTCGCCTCGGCCGCGAGAGTCGAGGTCGCCACGCGCACGTCGACCGCGAACTGGTATGCGCCATAGGTCAGGCCGGACGTCGCCCATGGGAAAGTCGCCACGCTGCTGTAACCCTGGACGGTCGTCCAGCTGCCACCCGGCGCCGCCTCCCGGTACTGATACTGAGGCGCGCTGACGCATGCGCCGACGGCGGTAAAGGTGACCTTGGTGCCCGGCAGCTGCGGCGAGGCGTTGTCGGTGCTGAGCGTGGGCGTGGAGCAGTTGGCAACACGGAAGGTCATGATCGCGTCGGTGTCGTAGCTGACCGACGACCCCTGGTTGCGGGCGTCGACCTCGATGCGGTAGGTCCCGAGCGCGGCGCCGGTCGTATTCCAGCTCCAGGTGCTCGCGGTCGAGTAATCCTGGGTGATCGACCAGGTGCCGGAAGGCGGTGAAAGCCAGAAGCGGTACGTCGCCGTCCCCGCGCAGAAGGCGCTGCCGGTGAACGTGATCGCCGTGCCGGGAATCTGCGGCGAAGTCTTGCCGGCGGAGATCGCCGCCTGCGAGCACTGGCCGAACTTGAGGTTGATCAGGTTCCACAGCTCCGGCGCGCCGCCGCCGTAGTTGAGCGCGAAGATCCCGGCCCCGCGCAGGTGGTTGTTGATGATGAGGTTGTACTTGTTGCCCAGCGCGGTGACGTCGTCCCAGTACATCTCGCGGGTGCACTGCGCAATCGAGCTCGTCCAGGTGTCCCACTCCGTCGCGCCCAGCGAATCCCGAGATTCGCGATGCCTCGTGTAGTTGCTGTTGGCGTAGTAACCGTTTTCGGTCGACGCGTCGAGATACCCGTCGGCCACCGCCTCGGTGCTGGCGATGGCATTCGCCGGGGCGTTGCTGGGCGAGTAGCCGCTCACGCATTCCTTACGGCCGTAGTAAGGGATGCCCATGATCACCTTCGAGCCCGGGACGACGGCCGTGTACTCGTTGGAGGCGCGCGTGTCGTTGAAGAGGTAGGTCGTAAGAGGGGCCGTCGGGCCGATGCAGAAAGTCGGGCAGTACAGCGGCGCCGCGCTCGAGTTCGCGTACTCCATGTCGTACGCCATCACGAAGAACGCGTCCGTGTAATTGGCCAGGGCACCGATGTCGAAGAAGCCTAGGTAGGCGCCGTTCGAGTCGCGGTAGCCCGCCGCGCCTGAGTACGAGTCGACCGTGATGTACGCCGAGGGGAGCGCCGCGCGCAGGTTCTTCACGAAGGCCGTGAAGAGCGACTGCGAAGACTGCACCGCCCCGGTGCTCGGGTCCGTGCACTGTGTGTTGTCGCTCTCGTAGTCGACGTTCACGCCGTCGATGCCCTTGGCCGCCACCTGAGCCGCCGTGAGCTGGATCGTCAGCGAGCTCCGCGGCACCTGCAGGGCGGAGCACATGTTGGGGGTGCCGCTCGAGGAGTCGAACATCATGATCGTCAGCACTACCTTCGTGCCGTTCGCGTGGGCGGTCCTGATGAACCCGGGCACCGGCCCGTACGGATCGTTCCAGGTCGTCAGCGCCGAGTCATTGCTGAAGTCGCCGTTCCAGGCCACGTGCACGCCGAAGTACGCGACCGTCGACAGAAGGCCGAAGTTCCAGGACGGGTAGCCGATGGTGGGATCTCCCAGGCTGCTGGCGAAAGCGAAGCCGAACACCTCGCGAAAGAGGCGCGGGTTGGTAGGTGAGAGCGGGATCTGGGCGGTGTTCGCCACGGCCGACCCGACCGTGTGATGCGTCGCGGCCGTCGCCTCGACCTGGGCCACCTCCCGCATCACCGGGGGCCCGCTGTCCCTGAACTTCGAGAGGACGGCGCCTTCTGAAGGCGTAGGCGTGGCAGACGGCGCCGCAGCCGCCCGGGCGGGGCTCGAAGCCTGCACCGCCGCGAGAGGAATCAGCGGCACGAGACCGCAGACCATTGCGAGGACGAAATGCCGCAACCAGTGCTTGGACATGGGTAAGACCACGCGCACTCTAGGCCCCCAGCCGGTCGATGGTCAAATCAATGGATGTAAACGAAAGGCCGGCCGGAAGGTTGCGGGCGCTAAGGCTTCAAGATCGCTCCCTCTGATGCCGATCCGACCAGCAGCGCATACCGCGCAAGCACGCCCTTGCGGTAGTTCGGTTCGGGGGGCGACCAGGCTTTCAAGCGGCCGGCCACATCGACGTCTTCAACCGCCAGGCGCCGGCTTTGCACATCGATCTCGATGATGTCACCGTCCTCGAGCGCGGCGAGAGGGCCGCCGACCGCCGCCTCGGGAGCGACGTGCCCGATCATCAGGCCCTGCGTGGCGCCGGAGAATCGCCCGTCGGTGACCATGGCCACGGAGTCTCCCAGGCCCTCGCCCACGATCGCGGCCGTGACCTGGAGCATCTCGCGCATGCCGGGCCCGCCGCGCGGACCTTCGTAGCGGATGACGACCGTGTCCCCCGGCTTGATCTTGCCGCCCGTCACCGCCGCGAACGCGTCCTCCTCGCGATTGAAGACGCGAGCGGGGCCGCGATGGGTAGTCGGCGTGTGCTGCGTGACCTTGACTACCGAACCCTCCGGCGCCAGCGAGCCTCGAAGCACGACGAGCCCACCCTCATCGCGCAACGGTCGCGACAGGGGAGCGACGACCTGCTGACCGGTTGTCTCTGTCACCGATTCGCATTCCTCGCCCAGCGTGCGTCCGGTGACGGTGAGCGCATCGCCGTCGACGAAACCGCCCTCGATCAATCGCTTCGTGAGCACGCCGATGCCGCCGGCGCGATGCAGCTCGACCGCGGCAAAGCGGCCGCCGGGCTTGAGGTCGCACAGGAGCGGCGTGCGCCGGCTGGTGCGGTCGATGTCGTCGATGTCGAGCTCGACGCCCACCTCGCGGGCCAGGGCCAGCAGGTGCAGCACGGCGTTGGTGGAGCCGCCGCTGGCAGCCACGGCCGCGATGGCGTTGTCGAACGCGCGCCGGGTCAGGATGCGCGATGGCCGAAGGTCTTGCTCGAGCACCGACATCATCAGGCGGCCCGCCGCCTCCGCAGCCTTGGGCTTGGCCGGGTCCATCGCCGGGATCGAGTTGAAGCCGAAAGGCGACAGCCCGATGACCTCCATCAGCATCGACATCGTGTTCGCCGTGTACTGGCCGCCGCATGCGCCGGGCCCGGGGCAGGCGACCGCTTCGAGCTCGGCGAGGTCTGCTGCGCTCAGCTTGCCGGCGGCCACCGCGCCGATGGCCTCGTAGACCTCGCCCACGGCCACCTCCCGGCCTCGGAAGATTCCGGGCATGATCGAACCGCCATACAGAAGGATGCTCGGGCGGTCGAGCCGGACGAGGGCGATCGCTGTCGCAGGGATGGTCTTGTCACACGCGCAGATCCCGCACATGGCGTCGAACTGGTGCCCGCGGCCGACCAGCTCGATGGAGTCGGCGATCACCTCGCGGCTGACCAGCGAGGTCTTCATGCCCTCGCTGCCCATCGTGATTCCATCCGAGATGGCGATGGTGTTGAACTCCATCGGATTGGCGCCCGCGGCGCGAATGCCAGCCTTGACCGGGACCGCGAGCTCTCGCAGCCCGAAGTTGCAGGGCATCGTCTCGAGCCAGCAGTTGGAGACGCCGACGAACGGCTTGTCGATGTCCTCTGCCGTCAGCCCGATGGCATAGAGGAAGGAACGGGCCCCCGCGCGGTCCCGACCTTGATAGAGGGCGCGGCTGGGCAGTTCGCGGGGCGGCACGAACGGAAAGTCTAAATGCGTTTTCACCTCCCCGCCGTGCGGGGAGGCATGGCCCCGCTCGCGAAGCGAGCGCGGCCAGGTGGGGGAATCAGGTTTCAAGAAGCCTCTGGCGAGCATGCTGAAATCAGGTGGTCGTAGATTCCATCAATAACCTGGTCGATCGACTCGTCGACATCAGTAACCGGAATTCGGACGACTCGGTAGCCCCGAGCTCTCAGATACGAATCTCGTGCGTCGTCGCGCTCCCTTTCGTGACCTTCCCCGTCGACCTCGATGACGAGCCGAGGCGCATGGCACAGAAAATCGATGGTGTAGGGCCAGACAGGCACCTGGCGCCGGAATTTGTAACCAGCCACCTGACGGCCGCGGAGCCGCGACCACACAAACCATTCCGCCTTGGTCATGTTTTTTCGCAGGTACCTCGCGTGATTGGTCTCGGGTGCCGGCACTTCTACACAATCGAGTTGCTTGAGTCTTGAATTCAATCCAGCTTGTTAACCGGCTCGCTCTGGACTGCTGTATCCGCCCCACCCGGCGTGCTCGCTTTGCGAGCAGGCCATCCTCCCCGCACAGCGGGGAGGTGAAAATAGCGCTCTGATGGCGACATCGCCGGCGCACGTTTCCGAAGCGCCATTGATCCGCTACAGCCGATGGGCGCTCGCCGTGACGGTGGCCTGCATGCCGCTGTATGTGGTGCGCTACCGCATCGGTCCCATCCCCACAACGCTCCTCGAAGACCTGATCCTGATCACCATCGGCCTGTACGTCGCCGGCCGCTTGCAGACCCGTGACTGGCGTCCCACGCGAACTTCGCTCGAGATTCCGATCGCGCTGCTTCTCGTCGCCGGGCTCGTCGGCATCGCCATCTCATCCGACCATGTCGGGGCGTTGGGGATCTACCGCGCGTACTTCATCGAGCCGATCCTCTTGTTCTACGTCGCGATTGACTTGCTGAGGACGCCGCACGACTTCCGCGTCGTCCTCCTCGGCCTGGCGATCGGGGCGACGATCTTCGCGCTGATGAACCTGGGTGCGTGGGCGATCGCCCTGGCGCGCCACGAGGCGATCCACAGCGGCGACGCGCCCGAAGCGCTTTACACGAGCCCCAACGCGGTGGCGATGTTCCTCGAGCCCCCGTTCGCCATCGCTGCCGGTTTCGCTCTGTACTCCGGCGAGCAGCGCGACCGCCGGATCGCAGTTGCGTGTCTGGTGCTCCTGCTCCTCGCCCTGTTCATGACGTTCTCGCGCGCCGGATGGCTCACCCTGGCGGTGCTAGCGCTGGTCGCTGTCATCACGATGCCGGACCGAAAGGTAAAGGCGGTCCTGCTGGGCGGCGCACTCATCGGTGGGTTCGCCGTCGCACAGATCCCAATCGTCCACCTGCGGCTCGCTCGCCAGCTCGACCCCAACTACAACTTCAACACCTTCGAGGGCAGGCTGCAGATCTGGAGCGACACGCTGCACATGCTGCGCGACCACCCGATTTTTGGAGCTGGCCTCCGCGCCTACACGCAGGTCATGGCTCCTTACGTGACCGGGAACAGGATTCCCGAGCTCTACCCGCACAACGTGTACCTGGCCATGTGGTCGGAGCTCGGACTCCTCGGTCTCGCGGCCTTTGTCGTGCTCCTAGGCATGCTCCTGTGGCGCGGCTGGCGCGGCTTCTACCAGGCCCATGGATTCGCGCGGCCCCTGCTGTGGGGCACGGCCGCCGCGCTCGTGGCCATCGCGGTGCATGGCCTCTTCGACACGCCTTACTACAAGAACGACCTCAGCGTCGAGTTCTGGATCGTCGCCGCACTCCAGGTGTCGGCGATCGGCGTATTCGTGAGACGTGCGACCGGAAAACCATAGTTCCTGCGTTGATCAGCAGTGGTGAGGAGCCCACTCGCCGCGGGGGCGCTTGCGGGATTGGCATTGTTCGCGGCCTCGACCGTGCCGGTCGCGGCGGCGACCACTACCAGCCATCCGTCATCTCTGGCCCACTGGGGCGGGCCGGTCCCGAACGGGGCCTGGACCATGTATCACCGCGATGACGGGCACACGGGCTACGACAGCTCCCTGCCGGCGGCCACGGGCGCTTCGGCGGGCTGGGTCTCAGGGACAATGGACAACAGGGTCTACGCCGAGCCTCTCGTCTTCAACGGCGTCGTCTACGCGGCTACGCTCGGCAACACCGTCTACGCGTTCAATCAGTCGACCGGCGCCACACTCTGGTCGGTCAACCTGGGTTCGCCGCAGACCAGCGGCTGGTCGTGCGGCAACATCAGCCCGACCGGCATCGTCGGCACGCCTGTCATTGATACGGTCGCCAACCGGTTGTATGCGGTCGCGGAGCTGACCGCTTCCACCCCGACCTACTACCTGTTCGGTCTCGACCTCGCCACCAACGGCAGCATCGTGCTGAAAACCGCGATCACCACCACCGGCTTCGACTGGACGATCCAGCAGGAGCGCGGAGCGCTCGCGCTGTCGACTGACCGCACTCATGTCTATGTTCCCTTTGGTGGACGCGACGGCGACTGCGGCAGCTACCACGGCTACGTGTTTGGCGTCCCTACCGATGGCACCACGACTCTCGAGCACTGGCAGACACCCAACACGTCAGGAGCGGGAATGTGGGCGGCCGGAGGGGTGGTGGTCGACGACAGCACCGGAAGCGTCATAGTCTCGACTGGAAACGGAGGCTGCCCGAGCGCCAACGACAACTACAACGATTCGGTGCTTCGCTTCAGCTCCACGCTCACCCTGCAGGATTACTTCTATCCCGCCGACTGGTCGGCCACCTGGAACTGCAATGACCAAGACCTCGGCTCCGCCTCGCCGGTCCTGATCAGCCCGACGCTTGCGTTCCAGGCCGGGAAGGCCGGCTACGGCTTCCTGCTCAACCCGCAGAACCTGGGCCACCAGCAGGGCGAGCTGTACCCGACACCGCTGCCCCAAACGTACAGCGGGGTCGACGTCTGCCTTGGGAACCACAGCGACGCCAACTTCGGCTCTTATGCGTACGCCGCGCCTTACGTGTACCTGTCCTGCCAGGGCAACGGGTTGGTGGCGCTGCAGGTCAACACCTCCACGCCGACGTTCAGCAGCTGCGACGCCACCTGCGCGAGCCCGTCCTGGAACGCGGGCGGGTTCTCGCCGGGGCCGCCGATTGTTGCCGGCGGCGCCGTGTGGGCGGTCGACCAGGGCGGCAGCGGGCTGTACGGATTCGATGCCGGGACCGGCGCCCAGATCTACCACAGCTCCAGTTTCGGGGTCTCGCATTTCAGCACTCCGAGCGAGGCCGGCGGGCAGATCTTCGTCGGCTCGGAGACCGTCATCCGGTCGTTCAACATGACGATCACCGCCTGTACATCGGTGACAGAGTCCGCGCTGCCCGCGTCGCCCTCGCCGGCGGGCACGGCGGTCACTTTCACCGCCAGCGCCTCCGGCTGTCCAAACCCTCTCTACCAGTTCTGGACCCTGGCCCCGGGCTCCACCTGGACGGTCGGGCAGGCCTACTCCAGCAGCACCACCTTCACCTGGAACACCGCCAGCAAACCCGGCGGCACCTATCAGTACACGGTCTGGGCCCGTGACGCCAGCAGCACCGGCGCCGCCTGCAACAGCCTGGGCTGCTTCGACACCTACTTCCCCAGCACCGCCTACTCGCTGACGACCACCCCCTGCACATCGGTCTCCGAGTCGCCTTCAACGGCCTCGCCGGCGGCATCCGGCACCGCAATAACCTTCACCGCCAACGCCTCCGGCTGCCCCCACCCGCTCTACCAGTTCTGGGTCCTGGCTCCCGGCTCCACCTGGACCATCGCACAGGCTTACTCAACAACCGCGACTTTCAACTGGAACACCACCGGCCTCGTCGCCGGCACCTACCACTACACGGTCTGGGCCCGTGATGCCAGCAGCACCGGCACCGCCTGCAACAGCCTG
>Ga0070698_100009826_pt1 | contig 10227 bp, 12 predicted proteins | sample KBSK1502metaG_FD_65477 | JGI IMG/M metagenome (GOLD analysis project Ga0070698, IMG submission 65477) | Corn, switchgrass and miscanthus rhizosphere microbial communities from Kellogg Biological Station, Michigan, USA - KBS K1-50-2 metaG | ecosystem: Host-associated > Plants > Roots >... | reverse complement strand
TCGCCAGCACCGCGTAGGGCGTGTTTGTCTCGTACGAAGCGGACCGAACGGCGATGCGCCACACATCCGAACCGAGTACGCGCCTGAACTCGGAGAGCAGGCGCGACTTGCCGACGCCGGCCTCGCCACTGACGTGCAGGATCCGACCCGTGCCTTCGCGCGCCGTGGCCAGCTCCTCGCGCAGCCGCGCGAGCTCGGCCTCGCGCCCGACGAGCGGGCTCGCTTCGGGTGGCACTTCCTCGTCGCGCCGCCGGAGCAGCCGATAGGTGGGGACCGGCTGCGACTTCCCCTTGAGGGTCAACGGCGCGAGACGCTCGAACTCGAAGGTCGCCACCGCGAGGCGATACGTCGACTCGGACACCAGCACTTCGTTCAGCGGCGCGGCCGACTCGAAGCGCTGCGCCGTGTTCACCGCGTCGCCCACGACGGTGTAGGCCTTCTGCACGTCGCCCGCGAGCATCCCGGCGACGACCTCGCCGGTGTTCACGCCGATGCGCAGCGCGAGCCGAACGCCGTGTCCCCGCTCGAGGTCATCGTTGAGTCGCTGGATCGCGGCCTGCATCGCGATCGCGGCGTGCAGTGCGCGCTCGGCGTCATCCTCGTGGGAGAGCGGCGCGCCGAAGACGGCCATGATCGCGTCGCCGATGTACTTGTCGATGGTGCCTTCGTAGCGCTGGATCTGGCGCGCGAGCGCCGCGAAGTACGCACCGAGCACGCCGCGCAGATCCTCCGCGTCCAGCTTCTCGCCGAGCACGGTCGATCCGGAGAGATCGGCGAAGAGGATCGTGACGATCTTGCGCTGCTCGGCCAGCGCCGTGGCGGACATGACCGGGATCTGCAGCGAGGCGCTGGTTGGTGGCGGCGCGCTCGGCGCCGCGACCGAATCAGGCGCCGGAGCTTGCGCGGCGGCAATGGGCGCGCCGCACGAGGAACAGAACTTGTCCTTGGCGCGCACGGCGGCGCCGCAGGTCGCGCACTTCGCTCGGGAACGAACGACCGCGCTCACCGCGCATAGGTTATGCGCGAGGAGCGCGGTCTCACGCGTGACTGCGAGGCTTACCTAGGTGCGGGGTGGCCTCCGATCGTCCTCCTCTTCGTGGACCTCGCCACCCTTGGCGCCGACGGCGCCGGGACGGTAGACGGTGCGGCGCTCTTCGACGACGCGGCGCTCCGTCGGTGTGACGACCTGCGTCGCGCCGACGGTCGTGACCGCGCGTGTCGGAGCGAGCACGCCACCCAGCCAGGCGGCGAGCAGGATGATCAGCAGGGCCGCGAAGCCGAGCGGGTACGTGCCGTAGTCGGGGACCCAGAAGCGCACCGAGTCACCGAGGTACAGGTTCGCGAGCGACATCGCGACCGGGCTCATCGACATGGACATGAGCGTGAGCACGAGCACGACCGCGAGCGAGATGATGCCCGCGAGCAGACCATGCCATCCGGTGCGCCACCCGCCGGCCCGGCCCGCGATGTGACCCCCGACGAGATAGGCGACCGCCATGATCACCAGGTACGTGACGACGATGGGAATGGCCGGAGCCATCGCGACCGCGGCGGGCTGCGCGAACTGGTTCAGGATCGCGAGCAGACCGATCGCCGCGAGCCAGCCGCCGATCGCGGCGCTCCATGATGTCGACCGCGGATACGTCGTGACCAAGTAGCACCTCCGATGCGGCCGTGCCGCTCGCCCGGCGGCTATGCAGACGGTGTGCCCCTTGCCTCCGGGCGGCGTAGGTTTACGCAATCGTTACCGACGACCTGGTCCTCGCGAACCACATCCTTTCGAACGAAGGCGTGCTCGATGCGTTCGGACACGTGAGCGTCCGCGACGTCGAGCGGTCGGACCGCTTCGTGATCTCCCGCTCGCGCGCGCCAGATCTCGTCGAGAAGAGCGATCTGCAGACCCTCGATCCGGCCGGGGCCCGCGTCGGCGGCAGTGACGGGCAGTCCTACTCCGAGGTCGCCATCCACGCGGCGGTGTACCGGCACCGGCCGGAGGTGAACGCGGTCGTGCACAGCCATTCGCCGTCGGTCATCCCGTTCGGTGCCACCGGGGCGCCGCTGCGTCCGATCTTCCACGCCGCCGCCGCGATGGGATCGGTCGTGCGGACGTTCGACATCGCCGAGCGCTTCGGCGATACCGACATGCTCGTGCGCACGAAGGAACAGGGCGACGCGCTCGCCGCCGTGCTGGGTGACGCGACCGTCGCGCTCATGCGCGGGCACGGCTGCGTCGTCGCTCACGCCGAGTTGCGCTCGGCGGTGTTCGTCGCCGTGTATCTGGAGCGCAACGCGACGCTGGTGCTCCAGGCGCGGCAGCTCGGCGAGCCGCGCTACCTCAGCGCGGCTGAGACCGAGCGCGCGGGGACGATGATCCTCTCACCGATGACGCGCGATCGCGCGTGGGAGCTGTGGACGCGGCGGCTCAATCGCCGCTCGTGACCTCGGTCTCCCTGGGCCAGCGGAAGCGCTGTAGGGCCGCGCGCGTGACGCCACCGGTGCGGTACCAGAGGTGGTTCTCGGTCGCGCCCGCCGGGCAGTACGCCCAGCCGCCGTCCTCGTGGATGTTGAACGGCGTCGACTGATCGGGGGGCTTGGTGTGCTGATGTGCTTCGCGGATGCAGATCCATTGGATGAGACCCGCTTCCACGGCGCAAACTTAGCAGGCAGCGCGAAGGCGCAACTGGAGGGAAGACATGGCGAAGGTGCTCATCGTGACCGCGACCGGATCGAGCGACCCGACGCGCGCGAGCCTTCCGTTCCACATCGCGGCGAACGGCGCCGCGGCGAGCGGAGTGGAGTCGGACATCGCGCTCGTGGGTGACGCCACGGAGCTCATGAAGACCGAGGTGGCCGCAACGGTGCGGGGCGTCGGTGTGGCGCCGCTGGCGGAGCTTGTAGCGGCATGCCGGCTGAAGGGGATCCGCTTCTATGTCTGAAAGGGTTGCGCCGAGGCCCGTGGGGTCTCGCAGCAACAGCTCGACGGGCTGGCCGGGCTCTTCATCAGCCCGCCCGATCTCGTGCGGCTCTCGCTCGCGGCGGATCGCGTCCTCAGCTTCTGAGGCCCGCGGCGCGCAGCACCGCGACGACCGCGACGCCGCCCAGCACCGCGAAGAGCAGGTTCCGTCGCCAGACGCCGAGGGCCGCGGCGGCCAGTGCGCCGAACACCTCCGCCCCGCCGGTCGGCGTGCCGTTCGGGACGGCGACGCCCGCCCCGGCGAGCGCGGCGATGATCGCGATAGGCAACGCGTCGAGGTAGCGACGCAGCTTGCGCGGCGCGGCGCCCGGAAGCGTGACCGCCAGCGGCAACGATCGCGTGAGGTAGGTGAGCACGCCGCTCGCGATCACCGCGGGCCAGAAGATCATGGCTCGCGCTCTCGGAACGCGAACGCGAGGAGCGGCGCGATCGCTCCGGCCGCGACCACGGCGATCGCCGAGGCGCCGAGGAGCCGCAGCGCGCCCGCCGCGATCGCCGCGGCGATGGCGACCGTGGCGTCCGCAGGGTGGCGGACACCGATCGCGACGATGGCCACGAAGGATGCCGTGATCGCGAAGTCGATGCCGAAGCGCTGCGGATCGCCGATGCCCGCGCCGAACGCCGCGCCGAGGATCGTCGCGCCGTTCCAGCAGAGCCAGAGGCTCGCGCCGAAGACCGAGTAGTACGTCAGATCGCGGTGGCCGCGCCGGAAGTGGCCGATGCCCATCGCGAACGCCTCGTCGGTGAGGATGTACGCGAGACCCAGGCGTCGTGCGAGCGATGCGTCGCGCAGGAACGGCCGCAGCGCGGTCGCCATCAAGAGGTGACGCGCGTTGATCAGGAGGACCGTCAGCGCCACGACCGGCACGCCCGCACCGCCGCGCAACAGGTCGACGGCGGCGAACTGCGCCGCGCCGGCGAAGATGATCACGCTCGTCGCGCTCGCCTCGACGACCGTGAGGCCCGACTGGCGCGCAACGAGCCCGTACGTGACGCCGATGACCGCGCTGGTGAGGAGGAGCGGCCACCCCTCGGCGATCGCGGCGCGAGCGGAGCTCACGCGATGAAGGGTATGAGCGCTCCGACCGCGCGGATGTATCGCGCGTGACGTTCCCCGAATGCTTCGCCCAGGACCGCGTCCTCGGCGCCGATGCGCACGGCGGTATACGGGACGACGACGAGCAGCGTGGCCGCGAGCAGCAGTGGACTTTCGAGCACGAGCGACGCGCCGATGTGGAAGCCGACGATGCCGAGATACATCGGATGGCGGACCACCGCATAGGGGCCATCAGTCTTCAGGTCGTGGCCGGCGAACACGTCGAGACGGATGCCGTAGCCGCGCCCCAGCGACCACATCGCCCACGCCGCGAAGATCGCGGAGACGACGGCGAGGGCGAGGCCGGCGTACTGGACGTTCATGTCGAGGTCGATCGCGAACGGACGCACATAGGCGACGACGAACGGCAGCCACACGAGCGGGGGGTAGTACTGGATCCACCAGGGAGCCGTCGCGACCAGGCGATGCGCCCGCTGTCCACGCAGGATGCGCAGCGCGCCAGCGGAGAGGAAGATGATGTGCGCCGCGAGAAGGACGCTGATGCGCAGCGTGCGGTCGTCCACTAAACTTGACGTTAGCGCCCGGGCAGATTGAGCAGTGTGGTGAGCTCCGCTGACTGTAGATCAGCCGCCTCTGGCTGTGGGGGTTCGATTCCCTCTCTGCCCACCGTCACGTAGTTTCAGGGATGTCTCACCGCGTCGGGTTCGACCCACGCGAGTACTCCGACGACGTTAGTTTGCCTGCGGTGCGACTTCGCAGGACGAGCCCTCAAGCGAGTGAGGCGACGAATCGAAAGATCCGTGTGTTGATAGTCGATGACGACATCAGCGTGCGCAGCGCGCTCGAGGCCGTCCTGCGGCTTCAGCCGGACGTGGAGGTCATCGGCTTTTCCGGCGATGGCGCCGATGCGGTCGTGTTCGCCGAGCGTGAGAAGCCGGATGTCGTGGTGCTCGACCTGCTCCTGCCGAAGATGGACGGAGCCGAGGCGGCCAAGTCCATCGCGGTGCGGAGCGGAGTTGTCATGGTCAGCGGATCGCCTGAGTACAGTCACAAGACCGGAGCGCTGGACGTCGTCGACGCGTTCCTGTCGAAGCCGGTCGACCCGCAGCGTCTCGTTCAGGCGGTCCGCAGGGCGAACAGAGCCGCCGAATCGCGCCGCCGGCTATTGCCAAGGACGATCAAGGCACCCTAGCGACCGCCGCGATCACACGCGCCTAACATCTTCCTCATGTACACGGACCTCGGCCTTCTCATCCTGCGCGTCGTCATCGGTGGCGTCGTCATGCAGCACGGTCTGCTGAAGCTCGGCTGGGTCGGCAAGGGCGGCTCGATCACCGGCGTCGGTCAATGGTTCAACGGCATGGGCATGCGGCCCGGGATCTTCTGGGCGATCGTCGCGACGCTCGCGGAAGCGGGCGGTGGTCTCCTCACGGTGCTCGGTCTCGGTGGGCCCATCGGTCCGGGCATTCTCGCGGGCGACCTCGTGATCGTCACCGTCGTCGCGCACTGGTCGCAGGGCTTTTGGGCCGGCGGCGGCAAGGTCGGCTGGGAATTCCCGCTGCCGCTCGCGGCCGCGGCGCTCGCGATCGCGCTCATCGGCAATGGCACGTGGTCCCTCGACGCGCTGCTCGGCCTGAGCTCTCTGCAAGGACTGCTCGTCCCCTGGCTCGCGCTCGTGGTGATCGGTGACATCGCCGTCCTCGTGAGCCGCGCCATGTTCGCGCCGAAGCCGGCGTCGCCCAAAGCGGTCTAGTCGACTCCTAGTCCGATCGAGGCAAGCGTCGGCCGCTGGCCGGCCGACGCTCAGTGGGTGCCCCGGGCGTGCGGCCCGGTGGAGGGTTGGGAGGTGGATCCGAGACGAAGCATCGCAGCCCATCGCGCCGCGGTAATGGGCCCCCCGACCCGCGTCAGTCGCTCCTTAGCCCGCGCCTTCCGAGGAACTCGAGCAGGTGCCGATCGAAGAGCCACGGCTGTTCGAGGAAGCACGCGTGTCCGGCGCCGTCAATGACGCGCAGCTCGCTCCCCGCGATGCGTTTCTGAAGCTCGAACGCACGCTGATGCGACGAGTCCTCGCTGCCGCTGACGATGAGCGTCGGGCACGCGATCTCGTGGATGCCCTCCGGATAGGGCTCGGCCAGCGCCTCGAAGAGATGGATGATCGTGTCGACGTCCGCGCCTCGCTCGATGAGCCCGTCGACGACGTACCGTCCGAGCGCGGTCGCGCGGAAGGCCGGGCTCAGGTCCTCGAGCGCGTGCTGGCGGCGGAACAGGATCCCGTGCTCGCGGTACTGCGCGATGCGCCGCGCCGCGAACTCCCGGCCGGGGTTGTACCCGGCGCCGGTCAGGATGATCGCGAGCGCGCGCCGTGCGTTCTGTCGGTACATGTACGGGATGACGTTCGCGCCGATCGAGCAGCCCACCAGGACCGCGCGCTCGTCGCCGACCGCGTCATCGACCGACTCCCAGCACGCGCGCGCGATCGCGTCGAGCGTGAGTCCGCCACTGGCTTTCGGCGAACCGCCGTAGCCCGGAAGGTCGACCGCGATGCAACGGAACCACGTCGACAGGTGCGCCATCTGGAACAGCCAGCACGACCGGTCGAGCGGATTGGGATGGATGAACAGCATCGGCGGTCCGTCGCGTCCGGCGCGCTCGTAGTAGAGCGGGCCCAGGGTCACGCGCTGAGGCTAGTGCAAGAGAGTTAACAGTCGGCGTTCGGTCTCACGCCGCCGCCCTAAAGTCCGTTGTACAGGTATGCGGTCGTCCAAAGCGGATTGGCTTGTCTTCCTCGCCCTCGGGTTCATGTGGGGCTCGAGCTACCTCTTCATCAAGATCGCGGTCAATGACTTCGGCACGTTCACGCTCGTCGCGCTGCGGCTGCTCGTCGGCGCCGCGCTCCTCTGGACGGTCCTTCGCCTCCGCGGCAAGCCGCTTCCGCGCGAGCCGCGCGTCTACCGGCACCTCTTCGTGATGGGTCTCATCAACATCACCGCGCCGTTCTTCCTGATCACCTGGGCCGAGCAGAGCGTCGAGTCCGCGCACGCCGCGGTGCTCACGTCGCTCGTGCCGCTCTTCACGGTGATCCTCGCGCCGATCTTCATCCACGACGAGCCGCTCCGCGTGAACGCCGTCTTCGGGCTGCTTGTCGGTCTGGTCGGCGTGGTCGTGCTCACCGGGAAGGACCTCACCGGCAGCGAGCCGAACATCATCGGCGACCTCGCGCTCATCCTGTCGTCCGCCTTCTACGGCGCGGGCGCCGTGTACGCGCGCCGCAACGTTCGCGGTCTCGACCCGCTCATCCCCGCGGTGTTCCAGGTGTCGTTCGCCGCGCTGGTCACCAGCGTGATTGCGCTCGCCTTCGAGCATCCGTGGACGGCGCGCCCGGAGCTCTCCGGTGTGTTCGCGATCGCGTGGCTCGGGATACTCGGATCCGGCTTCGCGTACCTCGCCGTGTTCCGGCTGCTCAGCCGCTGGGGGGCGACGCGCACGACGCTCGTCGCGTACGTCATTCCGGTTGTGGGCATCGCGCTCGGCTTCGGCGTGCTGGGGGAGGCGATCGACGCGCGGCGCGTCATCGGGACCGCGCTCATCATCGCGGGCATCGCGCTCGTGAATAGCCGGTATGGGCGCCGTCTCATCTATGGACGACCGCCGGAGGCCGTGGCCGCTCCGGGCAAGTAAGCGCCGGGCCGGGCATGCTGAGTGCGTGCCCGGTCACGACTTCGCGGTCATCGGCGGTGGCATCCTCGGACTGGCCACCGCGCGCGAGCTCCTCCAGCGCCAGCCCGGCCTGCGCATCGTCGTGCTCGAGAAGGAAGAGCGCATCGCGCTCCACCAGACCGGTCACAACAGCGGGGTCATCCACTCCGGCATCTACTACAAGCCCGGCAGCGCGAAGGCGCGTCTCTCCGTTTCGGGCGCGCGGGCGATGGTCGAGTACTGCGCCGCTCGGGGCGTCCCGCACGAGCGTGTGGGCAAGCTCATCGTCGCGGTGCGTCCGAGCGAGGTCCCGTCGATCGCCGAGCTCGAGCGACGCGCCGCGGCGAACGGCGTCGCCGGCGTCGTGCGCGTCGACGGTGACGCGATGCGCTCCATCGAGCCGCACGTCCGCGGCCTTGCGGCGCTGCACGTCGGATCTGTCACGGTCGTCGACTTCGCCGCCGTCGCGCGCGCGCTCGCCGACGACATCGCGCGTTCGGGCGGCGAGGTGCGTGTCCGCGCGGGCGTCCGCGCGATCCGCGAGCGGTCCGACGGCGTCACGCTGACGACCGCCGCCGGACCCGTCGAGTGCGGCCACGTCATCGCGTGCGCCGGGCTCGGGAGCGACGACATCGCGCGACAGGTCAGCGCGGTCGGCGGCATGCGCATCGTGCCGTTTCGCGGCGACTTCTACCGATTGCCGCCGGACCGCACGCACCTGGTCCGCGGTCTCATCTACCCGGTCCCCGATCCGCGCTTCCCGTTCCTCGGCGTGCACCTCACGCGGCGCGTCGATGGCGAGGTGTGGCTCGGGCCGAACGCCGTGCTCGCGTTCGGTCGCGGTGCGTATCGCCGCACCGACTTCGAGCTCGGGGACTCCATCGCGACGCTGCGGTACGGCGGGTTCTGGCGCATGGCGCTGCGCTACTGGCGCACCGGCGCGACAGAGCTCGTGCGCGATTACTCCAAGCGACTGTTCCTCGCGGCGCTCCGCGCCTACGTGCCGGAGCTCCAGCTCGAGGACCTCCGACCCGCGCCGGCCGGGATCCGCGCGCAGGCCGTGTCGGCCGATGGGACGCTGGTCGACGACTTCTGGTTCGAGGCGCGTCCTCGGGTGTTGCTCGTGCGCAACGCGCCGTCGCCCGCCGCCACCGCCTCGTTCGCGCTCGCGCGCGAGATCGTCGACAGGGCTCTCGCTGGTTCGGCCTGACGCTAGACTCGCCGCAACACGTGGGGGAGGCGCCGCGATGAGGTCATTCGCCCTTCGTTTCGCATCGATCCTGTTCGCGGGAGCGTTCGCCGCGTCGGCGTGCGCGGCACCCGCGCCGGCCGCGCCGTCGGCCGCCACGAGCGGCGGCCCGGTCTCCGGCGGAACGGTCACCATCCCGATCGGCGCCGACCCGACGCTCAACCCCTGGAGTCCGAACGCGTTCGTCGAGTCGCTCTTCATCAATCGCGTGATCTTCGAGGGCCTCACCAAGCCGGGGAAGGACCTCGCGCCTGCGCCAGATCTCGCGGAGAGCTGGACCACCGCGCCTGATGGGCTCAGCTGGACGTTCAAGCTGCGAAGTACCGTGAAGTGGAGCGACGGCAAGCCGTTCTCGGCCGACGACGTGCTCTTCACCTTCAACGATGTCGTACTCAAGCCGGATCTCGGCGCGCAGAACCGCGCGAGCTACGCGGCCGTCAAGAGCGTCACCGCGCTCGATCCGAACACCGTGCGCTTCGACCTCTCGCGCAAGTTCGCGGCGCTGCCGTCGTTCCTCGCGTACAACGCCGGCATCCTGCCGAAGCACGTGCTCTCCGCGGATCCACTGAAGACCGTTTCGTTCAACAAGGGCGTTCCGGTCAGCACCGGACCGTTCAAGGTCGAGGCCTACTCGTCGGGTCAGAGCGTGTCGCTCGTCCGCAACGAGTACTACTTCGGTCCGAAGCCGTATCTCGACAAGGTCGTCTTCACCGTCGTCGCGGATCCGAATACGCAGATCGCGCAGGCGCTCTCGGGCGAACTTACGATCATGATCCTCGACAACAAGGCCGCGGTCGACCGCGTGAAGAGCGCGTCGGGCCTCGTCGTCGCCTCGCGGCCGCTCGTCCAGTACTACTGGCTCGCGCTCAATCAGACGGACCAGCGCTTCACCGACGTGCGCGTGCGTCAAGCGTTCGTCAACGCGATCGACCGCCAGGCCATCATCAAGTCGGTCGAGCTCGGCTACGGCTCGATCGCCAATTCGCCGATCACGCCCGCGCTCGCCGCCTACTACGACCCCTCCTTGGCGTCGAAGTACCCCTACGACCCGGCGAAGGCGAAGGATCTGCTCGCGCAGGCCGGCTGGACGCCGGGTCCGGATGGCGTCCTCCAGAAGGGCGGTCAGCCTTTCCGGTTCACGATGGACGTAGGCCAGCGCGGCGTCCTCGAGCCGGTCAACGCGCTCATCCAGCAGGATCTGAAGAAGGTCGGCGTCATCGCCGATCTCAACACCATGGAATGGAACGC
>Ga0070698_100009825_pt1 | contig 10227 bp, 8 predicted proteins | sample KBSK1502metaG_FD_65477 | JGI IMG/M metagenome (GOLD analysis project Ga0070698, IMG submission 65477) | Corn, switchgrass and miscanthus rhizosphere microbial communities from Kellogg Biological Station, Michigan, USA - KBS K1-50-2 metaG | ecosystem: Host-associated > Plants > Roots >... | reverse complement strand
TTTCACGGCGTCGCGAACTCACTCGCTCCAATGCCGGGCCGACGTCGCCCAGGCCAGCAGGCAGGGGTGCGGCCGGTGACACCGCGGCCCGTTCGGGATAATGGTCTTGATTTTTGTTATGATGGTGTGGTGCAGCGCGTATCACGTATGCCGTGGTGGCCGGCCGGTTAGGGCGGTCGCATCCAGCGTTTAACGACGGGCCGTCCGGGATGGACGGCCTTTTTGCGTGCTCTCGTCCGCCCGGACCCAAGGGAGGACGAGAAACCATGACCACGACCCTCGCTCAGCGGCGTTCGGCCGAGCTCGAGGAACTGATCGACCGGGACGCGGCGGTGTTCCGGATCCTGACCGGCGACCGGCCGACCGGGCGGCTGCACCTGGGCCACTATTTCGGCACCCTGCAGAACCGGGTCCGGCTGCAGGACCTTGGCGCGGAGGTCTTCGTGCTGATCGCCGACTACCAGGTGCTGACCGACCGGGACACGGCCGAGCGCCTGGATGAGTACGTGACCGGGCTGCTGCTCGACTACCTGGCCATCGGGCTGGACCCGGCGCGGACGGTGATCTTCTCGCACAGCGCGGTGCCCGCGCTGAACCAGCTGCTGCTGCCGTTCCTCAGCCTGGTCTCGGTGCCCGAGCTGAGCCGCAACCCGACGGTCAAGGACGAGATCGCGCACTCCAGGCAGTCGGCGGTCAGCGGCCTGATGCTCACCTATCCGGTGCACCAGGCGGCGGACATCTTGTTCTGCAAGGCGAACCTGGTGCCGGTGGGGCAGGACCAGCTGCCGCACCTGGAGATCACCCGGGTGATCGCGCGCCGGTTCAACGACCGGTTCGGCGTGCCGGTGTTCCCTGTGCCCGACGCGCTGCTGTCGGCCGCGCCGCTGCTGCTCGGCACCGACGGCACCAAGATGAGCAAGAGCCGCGGCAACACCATCCCGCTTTCGGCCAGCGCGGACGAGACCGCCCGGCTCATCCGCGCCGCGCAGACCGACTCCGAGCGGTCCATCAGCTACGACCCGGTGCGCCGCCCCGCGGTCTCCAGCCTGGTCCTGCTGGCCGCGCTGAGCCTGGGCCGGGACCCGGAGGAGGTGGCCGCGGATATCGGCTCGGGCGGGGCGGCCGCGCTCAAGGACGTCGTCGTGGCCGCGGTCAACGACCTGCTCGCCCCGGTCCGGGCGCGCCGCGCCGAATACGCGCGAGACCTCGGCTACGTGCGCCAGCTGCTGCGGGAGGGCAACGAGCGGGCGAACGAGATCGCGTCGGTGACGCTCGCCGAGGTGCAGGCGGCGATGGGCATGCGCTACTAGTTGACGAGGCTCATCCGATCCTTCGTCGCTCTTGGTCGCTGTGGTGGCCGGTGCGTCCTTACTAAGGGTTATCCCGTAGTGACGTTCGATGGGCGGCTAAGTGTTGCGCGATGCCGGTACCAGCCCCTCGCCTGAGCGAGCTACAGGCCGAAGGCTGCCATCACCGCGCGGACAGACTCGATCACGGGGACCCCCACCTGACCGACCATCGTCGCGACTCCGGCCATGTTGCCCAGTGCCCGGCGCAGTGTCCCCTTCTCCACGTTGTCGCCTGTGCCGATGGCTTTCATGGACTCGTCGATGACCTGGCGGTCGGCAGCTGAGACCTGGCCTCGCAGAACCTGAACCGCGGTGATCATTTCCCGGAATGCCGCCTGCGGATCCGCCGGCACCTGGTTCTTGATCATGCCAACGTTGTGGTCACCGTGCTGGGTAACATTATCGCCGAAATGGAAATTGCCGCTCATTTGAGCACCTTGCCTACGTTGAAGTCACCGTATTGATAGACCTGGTCACCGAAGTGATAGTTCGTTACGAGTTGTCGGAACTCGGTCCGTGGATCGTCGATCGCCTTCATGATCTGACGGACGAGTTCTCTGATCAGGTTCCCGTCAGTGCTGACCAGCGTTTTATGCGGAGTCCCCGCTGTCTCGATGACCAGCGCGTAGTACGTGCGTGCTGACAACACCCTGATCAGCCTGATGGTGCTGATGATAAACAGCACAAGAGCCAACACGAGCGCGCCGACCCCGGCGGCGTGCAGGGCGTTCGAGCCCTGCACGGTACTGAGTCGCGGGGCCTGCTTCACTGCGACTACCGCAGCGACGCCCAGCAACACCCAGCATATAACGGCCGTCAGGTAGCGTCCCCAAGCCGCTTCGCGATTGGGTACCAGCTTAATTGCCTGTGCCCGGGCGATGTTCCGCAGCGGATAAGCCTCGGCGCCGACCCAGAGGACCTGTCGGCTGATCTGGACATCGATGACCTCACTCTTGGACATTGCGGATTACCCCCATGTCCGTCGCGTAGCAATATTCGCTGCCGAATACTCCGAACGTGGACCTCGATGCCGGGGGACTGTCGGGTGGTGGGCGTTGGAGACTCCTATTACCTGATGCGGCAGTGGTGAGCTGGCGGGCGGGGCGGATGTTTTCAGACTCAGGAACCCGCCCCCTATCACCGCCAAAGCTGACGAACGATCTGGAAGCGGCTCCTTGGCGCCGGTGTTCGGCCGTCCGTGGCAGGGTGGGGTCCGTGGCAGGCGCGGACCTCGTGACATCGTTGCGGCAGGCGGGCGTGAACCGCGGCGACCTCGTCGGGCTGGTCGTCGCCCCCGGCCTGGGCCTCGGGCTGGCTACTGCGGATCGGGCGTGGCCGGCCGTGCCGGGTGCGACGGGGGCCGCGGCCGGCTCCGCCGGCCTGGCGGCCGAGGTCGGGCGTGCGGATGACGCGCTGCGGCCGCGGTGGGTGGTGTGGTCGGGTCAGGCGGCGGCGCGCCTGGCCGCGGACGGGGTGCGGCTGGCGACGTGCTGGGACATCACCGCGGCGCACCGGCTGCTGTTCGGCGGCTGGCGGGCCGATCCCGGCTGGGCCTGGGCCCGGCTGCGCGGGCTGGCCACCGAGACGATGCCGGCCGACGGTCCGCTGGACCTGTTCGGCATGGACGAGGGTGACGCCAGCGACCCGGTGGCACCGGACGGGCACCTGAGGTCCGGATGGGTCAGCGGCGGCTGGTCGGACAGTCCCGAGCGGATGGCGCGCTGGGCCGCGCTCGCGCGCACGGTCGCCGGACAGCAGCAGGCGGCGCTGGCCGCGCTGCCCGGCCGGCCGATGGCCGTCGCGACGGCCCGCTGCGAGTCGACCGCGGAGCTGCTGTGCGCCGAGCTGTCCGTGGACGGGCTGCCGATGGACCGGGCGGTCGCGGAGCAGATCCTGGCCTCCTTGATCGGGCCGAAGCCGCGCGGCGAGGCCGAAGCCGCGGCGCTGCGAGCCGCGCGCGACGCGGAGGTGCTGCGGCACGCGCCGGCGGGCGTCACCGCCGACCTTCGTAGCCCGGCCCAGGTGCGATCGCTGCTGGCCCGGGTCGGGGTGGACGTGCCGGACACCCGGGCGTGGCGGCTGCGCGAGGTGCGTGACGCGCATCCGCTGGTCGGCGCGCTGCTTGACTGGCGGAAGGCGGAGCGGATCGCGACGACGTACGGCTACGCCTGGCTGGACGAGCACCTCGGCGCCGACGGCCGGCTGCGCGGCGCCTGGACCGGCTCGGACGGCGCGGCGGGCCGGATGACCGCGTCGGCGGGCCTGCACAACATGCCGGCCGCGCTGCGCCCGGCCGTCGTGGCCTCCGACGGGCACGTGTTCGTCCGGGCCGACCTGGGCCAGATCGAGCCGCGGGTGCTGGCCGCGGTGTCCGGCGATCAGGCGCTGGTGGCGGCGGCCCGCTCCGACGACCTCTACGCCCCGGTGGCGGCGCAACTCGGCGTGGAGCGGCCGATCGCCAAGGTCGCGGTCCTCGGCGCGATGTACGGGCAGACCACCGGCCACGGCGCCCAGGCGCTGCGCCGCCTCAACGCCGCCTATCCGGACGCGATGGCCTACCTGGACGCCGCCGACCGCGCCGGGCGGGCCGGCCGTGACCTGCGGACCTACGCCGGGCGCCTGATCGCGCTGGCGCCTCCTCCCGGCCAGGAACCCCGGAGCAGCAGCCGGGCCGCAGCGTACGGCCGGTACGCGCGCAACGCGATGGTCCAGGGCGCGGCGGCCGAGCTGTTCAAGATGTGGGCGGTCACCGTCCGCGCCCGGTGCGCGCACCTGGGCGCGCGGATCGTGCTGTGCCTGCACGACGAACTGCTCGTGCACTGCCCCCGCGAGCACGCCGAAACGGTATCCCGGCTGGTCGACGAGTGCCTGCGGGAAGCCGCCCAGCGCTGGGCGCCCGGCTGCGGGGTCCGCTTCATCGCCGTCACCACCATCGTCCGCAGCTGGTCGGACGCCAAGAGCACGGCTCTTGATCCAGCGGGCCCTTAGCGCGCGCGCTGGCCGGCGCGTAGCGACTCGACGGTCTTGGCCAGGCGGGTGGCCCGGGTTTCCGCCTTCTTGGCCTCCTCCACCCAGCGCACCCATTCCTTTCGGTGCGTGTAGGACAGTCCGTCGAAGGTGGCCCGGGCCACCTCGTCGTGCGCGAGCGCCTCCGCGAGGTCGGCGGGCACATCGACCTCACGCGGCCCGGTGTCGGGCTCGATGTCGACCTCGACCTGGTCGCCGGCCGCGACGCCCGCCGCGGTCCGGTTCTCCGCGCTCAGCGGGACGAGGAACCGCCCGCCCATCCGCGCCACCGTGGTCCGGTAGGTATGACCGCCGATGGTCACCGTGACCGGCGGGCGGTTACCTGAGCCAAGCGCCGCGACCACGTCCTCCGGGACCTCGATCCCGGTCGCGGTCTTGCCGCCCAGCTCCACCGTGGCGCGGAATTTCATGGGCCCGAGTATGCCATCCGCGCGGTCAGTACGGGCTGGCCCGGACCGCGGCGATGACGGCCGCGGCGAAGGCGCCCGGATCCTCCAGCGGCAAGAAGTGACCGACGCCGTCGAGCCAGGTGAGTTCGGCGGCGGCGAAGAACTCGCCGATCCGGTCGGACCATTCGCGGGGGAACAGCGGATCGTGTTCGGGCCACAGCACCGTGGTGGGTACCGCGATCCTTTGGTCCGGCCGGGGTACCTGCTCGGCCAGGGAGGCGGCGACCGATCCCGCGCCCGCCCGGTACCAGGCGATCGAGGCGGCGAAGGCGCCCGGCGGCCCGTAGACCGACACCAGGTGATCGAGATGGTCGCGGGCCGGCTCGTAGCCGGGCCCGGACCAGTGCGACCAGAAGTGCCGCAGGTACGCGCGGACGGCGTCCGGCAGTCCGTCGATGAGCCGCGTCGAGAGCTCGAGGTTGTGGAAGGCCTGGTACCAGAATTCCCGCTGGGCCCGCGGGACGAGGATCCGGTCCCCGATCCCCGGCAGCGGCGGCGCGATGACCAGGGCGCGGACCAGATCGGGCCGGTCCCTGGCGATGGCCTGGGCGATCCTGCTGCCGATGTCGTAGCCGACCACGACCGCAGCGCCCAGGGCCAGCTCACCGATCAGCCCGATGACGCTGCGGGCCTGGGCGGCGGCGTTGTACTGGCTGGCCGGATCGGCCTGGTGCTTGTCCGACTCGCCGAACCCCCGCAGGTCGGGCACGATCACATCGGCGGCGGCCGACACCAGCGGTGCGACCTCGCGGTAGTCGGTCCGGTCCCCCGGCCAGCCGTGCAGCAGCAGCACCGCGGGACCCTGGCCGGTTGGCCCGGTTCGCCCGGTTCGCTCGTAGGCCAGCCGGAAACCGTCGATCGCTGTCTCCTGGCGCATACCGGTGATTATCTCCGGTCACCGAGCGCGGTCGCGGTCGCACCGGAGCAGCGGCCCGTCCAAGAGCCGGAGTGACGTGGAGCCAGCTCAGGATCCGCGTGGGCAATCTGCGTAATTATCCGTCAATCGTTCTCGAGCACCCACCCGCGCTGATGACGACCGGGTGGCATGGTCCCGAGGACCACGCCACCCGGTGGCGCTCCTAGCGGCCGACGTAGCCGCACCGGAGCTTGTCTCCGGGCTACCGGGAGGTGGACGTACCACTACGAGCTAATCCATCACCACTAACGAGAGAAAGACGAGATTGATGAGGAGATCGCACAGCCATAGACGGCTCTTCGCGGTAGGGGCCGCCGGCCTGCTCGCCGCCGGGCTCGCCGCATGCTCCAGCTCGGGCTCAAGCTCGGGTGCAAGCTCGACCTCCACGGGCACCAGCAACGTCACGGGAAAAACCCTGGTCATGGAGAGTTCCCCGGAGTCCACCATCACCCAGGCGTTCAATCCGTTCGTCGCCACCCAGGCGGCCTACGGCATGGGCGCGGACGGGCTCATCTATGAGCCGCTGATCCAGTTCAACCTCGCCGCGCCGCCCCAGTACTACTCGTGGCTCGCCACGGGCTACGCGTGGTCCAACGGCGGCAAGACGATTACCTTCACGATCCGCCAGGGCGTGAAGTGGAACGACGGCACGCCGTTCACGCCGGCCGACGTGGCCTTCACCTTCAACATGGTGAAGAGCAACGCGGCGGTCAACCTCAACGGCCTGAAGATCTCCAGCGTGAGCACATCAGGTAATACCGTAACGCTCACGTTCCCGACCGCCCAGTACACCAACCTGGAGTTCATCGCCGGCACCGCGATGGTGCCGCAGGCAATCTGGAGGAAGGCCGGCAACCCGGCGACCTTCGTGGACGCGAATCCGGTCGGCACCGGTCCCTACGAGCTGAGCAGCTTCACGCCGCAGGGCTTCACGCTGAAGAAGAACCCCGGTTACTGGCAGGCGGCTCAGGCCAAGGTCCCGAAGGTCTTCTTCCCGGTGTACACCTCCAACACCGGTGCGCTCAGCGCCCTGTTCGCGGGGCAGATCGACTGGACCGGGAACTTCATCCCCGGCCTGCAGAAGAGCTTCGTCAACACCAGCCCTGCCTACCACCACTACTGGGAGGCACCGGGCGGCACCAACAGCCTCATGCCGAACCTGACCAAGTGGCCGACCAACCAGCTGGCCGTGCGGCAGGCCATCAGCCTGGCCATCAACCGCACCGTGCTCGCCTCCGAAGCGGAGGCCGGCCTGGAGAACCCGGTCCTCAACGCCACCGGCCTGACGCTGCCGCTCTTCAACGCATGGGCCGCGCCGGTTGCGAACATGACTGTCTCGGCCACGGGCGACCCGGCCGCGGCGAAGCAAGTCCTGCAGAAGGCCGGCTACACCTTGGGCAGCAACGGCTTCTTCTCCAAGGGCGGCAAGGCCGTCTCGATCACCATCGTCGACCCGGCCGCTTATACCGACTATGCCCAGGTCGACTCCATCGTCGCGCAGGAACTGCGCGCGGCCGGCATCGACGCGACGTTCCAGGGTTTGTCCGTGGACGCGTGGAACAGCGATGTCGCCTCCGGTAACTTCCAGCTGACCTCGCACTGGTCGAACGGCGGGATCACCCCGTACAACATGTACGACGGCTGGCTGGACAGCTCGCTCGCCACCGGCTCGGCCGCGACCGGCGACTACGAGCGGCTGAACAGCCCGGCGATGAACGCCGCGCTGGCCAACCTGGCCGCGGCCTCGACCACCGCCCAGCAGACCGCGGCGCTGGCCCCGATCGCGCAGTTCGTCGCGGCGAACTTGCCGATCATCCCGACCACAACCGCCTCGCAGTGGTTCGAGTACAACTCGCAGAACTACACTGGGTGGCCGACCCAGGACAACCCCTACGAGACCGGTCAGCCGTCTGGATCGAATAACGGTCCCGGTTCCGGCACCGACGAGGTGGTGATCCTGCACCTGGTTCCGCGGGGCTAGACTCGACACGGCCGCAAAACGGACCCGCCCCCGGCAACCCCCCCACCGGGGGCGGGTCTCCTCCTCCCAAGAGTGAGCGTGCCACCGCGCATCGCCTTCAGCACTCTAGTGTTCCCCGACGCCACCCTGAGCTCATGACCGTCACGCTCAGCGGGTTCGCCGACGAGATCTCGCCCGACCCGCGCGAACAGCTGGCGACGCTCGCCGCCGAGTCGATCACGCATCTGGAGCTGCGCAGCGCGTGGTCGGTCAACGTGGCCGACTTCACCGGCGGCCAGCTCGCCGCCTTCCGGGCCATGCTCGCGGACGCCGGGGTCCGGGTCTCCGCCATCGGGTCGCCCATCGGGAAGATCCCGCTCGGGGCGCCGCTCGGCCCCGAGCTTGACCGGATGCGCCGGATCGCCGACACCGCCGGCGAGCTCGGCACCACGATCGTCCGCGTGTTCTCGTTCTTCGTCCCGCCCGGCGAGCCGCCGGAGCACCACCGGGCGCAGGTCATCGACCGGATGGCGGCCCTGGCCGAGATCGCCGCCGGCCGCGGCCTGGTGCTGGCCCACGAGAACGAGAAGGAGATCTTCGGCGATACTCCCGGCCGCTGCGCCTACCTGATCACCTCGGTGAACTCGCCCGCGCTGCGGGCGACGTTCGACGCGGCGAACTTCGTGCAGTGCGGCGTCAGGCCCTTCAGCGAAGCGTACGGCCTGCTCCGGCCGCACCTGGTCTACCTCCAGGTCAAGGACGCGCTCGCGGCGACGGGCGAGGTCGTGCCGGCGGGCCAGGGCGACGGGCAGGTGCGCGAGACGCTGGCCGCGCTGCGGGACTCGGGCTTCGCGGGCTTCGTATCGCTGGAGCCGCATCTGATCCAGGCGGGCCGCTTCGGCGGGTTCAGCGGCCCGGACGGCTTCACCCGGGCCTCGCATTCTCTTAAATTTATGCTGAACGAGCTGGGTATCGCCTGGCACTGAACAGTGCTACGTCCGCCGGGGTCGACGCCCAGGCACCGAACCATTGCGCGCTTTACTGGTACTACCGCGTAACAGCGCCGGACCTTCAGGAGGTACTCGTGCCCACCCCACGTACCGATATCGACCTCGCGCTCGCCGCCGAGCTCGGCCAGCAGCTGCGGGTGGACTCCGTCCGGTCGAGCACGTCGGCCGGATCCGGGCATCCGACGTCCAGCATGTCCGCCGCCGACCTGATGGCCGTCCTGGTGAGCCGGCACCTCCGTTACGACTGGGACAACCCGGATCACCCGGGCAACGACCACCTCATCTTCTCCAAGGGGCACGCCTCGCCCCTGCTGTACTCGATCTACAAGGCGGTCGGCGTCGTCTCCGACGAGGAGCTGATGACCGGGTACCGGCGCTTCGGATCGCGGCTGGAAGGCCATCCCACTCCGGTCCTGCCCTGGGTGGACGTGGCGACCGGGTCGCTCGGGCAGGGCCTGCCGGACGGCGTCGGCGTCGCGCTGGCCGGCAAGTACCTGGATGAGTCGCCCTACCGGGTCTGGGTCCTGTGCGGCGACAGCGAGATGGCCGAGGGGTCGATGTGGGAGGCCCTCGACAAGGCCTCGCACTACAAGCTGGCTAACCTCATCGCCATCGTCGACGTCAACCGTCTCGGCCAGAGCGGCCCCACCGAGCTTTCCTGGGACCTGGACGCCTACCACCGCCGGGCGGAGGCGTTCGGGGCCCGGGTGTTCGTCATCGACGGCCACGACGTCGCCGCGATCGACCAGGCCATCGCCCAGGTCGGCGACCTGAGCGGGGAACTCCCGGCCGTCATCTTGGCCCGGACCCGCAAGGGCCGCGGCTTCTCCGAGGTCGAGGACAGGGAGGGCTGGCACGGCAGGCCGTTCCCGCCGGATATGGCCGAACGCGCCATCATCGAGCTCGGCGGCGAGCGCCACCTGGTCGTCCGGGGCCCGGGGCCGGCCGAGGTCACCCGTACCCGGCCCGACCGGACCGGGGCCGAGGTCAAGCCGCCGGTCTACGATCGCGGCCAGAAGGTGGCCACCCGCAAGGCCTACGGCGAGACGCTCGCCGCGCTCGGTGCGCTCCCCGACGTAGTCGCCATGGACGGCGAGGTCAGCAACTCCACCTTCGCCGAGCTGTTCGCCAAGGCGCATCCCGAGCGGTACTTCGAGATGTACATCGCCGAGCAGCAGATGGTCGCCGCGGCGGTGGGCGTCGGCGTCCGCGGCTACCGGCCGTTCGCCTCCACCTTCGCGGCCTTCTTCACCCGGGCCTACGACTTCATCCGAATGGCCGCCATCTCCCGGGCCAGCATCTGCCTGGCCGGCTCGCACGCCGGGGTGGAGATCGGCGCCGACGGCCCCTCGCAGATGGCGCTGGAGGACCTGGCCATGATGCGCGCCGTGCACGGCTCCACGGTGCTGTATCCCAGCGACGCCACCAGCACCGCGGCCCTCGTCCAGGCCATGGCCGACCTGGACGGCATCTCTTACCTGCGGACCACCCGCGGCGCCTACCCGGTGCTCTACGA
>Ga0070698_100009824_pt1 | contig 10227 bp, 9 predicted proteins | sample KBSK1502metaG_FD_65477 | JGI IMG/M metagenome (GOLD analysis project Ga0070698, IMG submission 65477) | Corn, switchgrass and miscanthus rhizosphere microbial communities from Kellogg Biological Station, Michigan, USA - KBS K1-50-2 metaG | ecosystem: Host-associated > Plants > Roots >... | reverse complement strand
GGGCCGCTGCTCGCGGGAAAGCTTCTGGGTCTGATCCTGATCAGCTTTTTCGGAATGCTGCTCCTGTCGAACGTGATCAGCTCACTCTCGACGTTCTTCCTCGCAAAAGATCTCGATCTTCTGATAGCGGGCCCGGTGGACTGGCTGCGATTATACGCCGCCAAGCTGGTGGAAACGTGCGCGCACTCGAGCTGGATGGTGGTACTGATGGCGGTGCCGCTGTTCACCGCCTATGGAGTCGTATACCACGGCGGACCGATGTTCGTGTTCGTTGTTATCAGCACGTTCGTTCCGTTTCTGATCATCCCGAGTGTCATCGGATCTGCAATCACTCTCCTGCTCGTCAACATTTTCCCTGCCCGCCGGACGAAGGACATTCTCAGCGTCATTGCAGTGCTTTCGGCCGGCGGAGTGATATTGCTTTTCCGACTCATGCGTCCGGAGCAGCTCGCCCGTCCGGAGGGATTCAGATCACTGATCGAGTTTATCTCGATCCTTCGCACGCCCACCTCGCCCTGGCTTCCGAGTGAGTGGGTGCAGACTGCGGTGATGAGCTGGCTCGGCGAGGAGCCTGATCCACTGCCGTTGTACCTGTTGTGGTCGACTGCCGCCGCATTCCTCGTAATCGGTGCATTCATTCAGCGCGCTCTCTACCCGATTGGATTCACCAAGGCGCAGGAGAGCGGGGACCGCTGGGTACGGCAGAATATTTTTTCGGGAGCGCTGCAGCGGATACTCACGCCGCTTGGTCTCGTGCGGCGCGAGCTGGTGATGAAGGAGGTTCGCCTTTTCTTCCGAGATACCACTCAGTGGTCGCAGCTCATACTCCTCGCCGTTCTCGTCGTTGTCTACATCGCCAACATCAAGTTCCTGCCGATGAAAGGCGAGGGAGTTTCGTTCTTCGTCGCGAATCTGATTCCGTTTCTCAATCTCGTTCTCGCGGGATTCGTGCTGGCGTCGATTGCAGCGCGATTCATTTTCCCTGGAGTGAGTCTCGAGGGCCGGACGATGTGGCTTCTCCGATCGAGCCCTCTTCCGATGCGCGACCTGCTGTGGTCGAAATTCTGGGTGGGAACGATTCCTCTCCTGTTCTTCGCACTCGCTCTCGTGTTCACCACCGGATACCTGATGAAAGTGAGCGATTTCATCATGGTTGTCTCGGTGCTGACGATCACGATGATGACATTTGCCATCGCTGGACTCGCGATAGGATTCGGAACACTCTATCCGCGATTCGATACAGAGAATGCAGCGCAGATTCCGACCTCATTCGGCGGACTGCTCTTCATGATGGCATCGATTGTATTGATCGGTTCCGTGATCACTCTCGAGGCACGGCCAGTGTTCAGCTACCTCGCATCGAAATCATTCGGTACCGTGCGAGACCCTGCCGAGATGTGGTGGGGATTCGGTCTAGCCGGTCTTGTCTGCGCTGTTGCGACGATTCTTCCCGTTCGAGTTGCACAGAAGAGGCTCGAAGCACACGAGTTCTAAGCGATCGGTTTACCGCACCGGGAACAGAAGCGTGCATTAGCCTCAGGCCGCGCTCCGCAATTAGAGCATACCGCGACACCAGTAGACCGCATCTCGGTAATCGCCTGCTGCGTGTACGAAGCCTTGAGAGAATCGTAGTCAACATCTGACAGTTTTCCCGTCTCGCGGTCGAACTCAATCTCGCGAAGAGCGTCAACTGCCTGATTGTCAGGCGAGTGATCACCATGCTTTTCGACCGGACCCGGATAAGCGCCGATCAGCAGCGGATACAGCACGAACGAAAGTGCCGCAATGGCGAGCAGAGTTCCGATAACGAGAGCGTTCAACTGTCGTCTCTCAGTGCAGCCTTCAACGCTTCCAGCTCTTCAGGCGTGGCGTCGAGCGGAACGGTCGGCGCAACTCGAGGCTCTGTAGCCGCACGCGCTCCCCATTTTCTGATCAGCATGAGCACCACTGCACCGGCGGTGATGAGCGCAGCGAAGGGCATGGCATAGCCAACCAGGTTGAATCCCCGCCTTAGCGGAGCCATGAGAACCTGCTCGCCGTACACGCCTTGAAACGCAGTGAGTATCTCGGCGGCATTGTATCCTCCAGACACGAGATCCATCACATCATGGTGCATCGCGGGAGATACACTGCATGAGAAATCGGTGGTGCGGCAGGTGAAAACATCGAGTACACATCCGCACTGACATTTGATCTGATGCTCGAGCGCATCCCGCTGTTCATCAGTCATGGAGGGCGTGGCACCCGTTTTCGCCGCGAGCTTGACAGGTCGATACGCGTCCTGTTCCATCGGCACGTTTGCCGCGCCCGTATTCTCCTGCATCGAAAACGCGACGCGCGGAACAAGGACGGCTGCACCCGCGGCGAAAGATGCGAGGAATTCCCTTCTCGACTGCATCAGACGCCTGCGAGCTCTCGCTCTATCGCTGGAATCTCGACGGGAGGCATAGCCACCGCATAACCGCTCTGCACGCGTTTGCGCTCCGCCTGCGGCCACATGACAATCAGTCCGCCGAGCGCCATCAAGCCTCCGCCGAGCCAGACCCAGCGCACGAGCGGGTTGAATGTCACGCGAATCTCCGCCGATTGATCCTCACGAACACCGGCCAGTACTACATACACGTCCTGTTTCCAGGACGACTTGATTCCGACTTCCGTCGAAGGCTCGAAAGTCGGGGCTCCGCGGCTGTCAACGTGCTGCCGCTTTTCCGTCGTGAGAACGCCCGCGCTTTTGCCATCGCGACTGAGATCCAGGGCAAGCGCAGTCACCTGCCGGTTCAGCAGGTCATACTGCGACAATCCCTGGCTGACGAATTTCCATTTGTGCCCAAACGGATCCACGAGCTCGCGGGAGTCGCCGTCCTTGAGGGTCACGTCGAATTCCTTCTTGAAAGCCAGCCCTGCGAAAGCAGCGAATACGATGACAACGCCCATGTGCACGATGTACCCGCCGTAGCGCCGGCGATTCCGTGAGATGAGTCGAGCAAAAGCAGGCACCATGGACTCACCGTACATGCGACGACGAGCTCCAACGCCCTTGTAGAACTCCTGCACGACAGTCATTGCGACAAATGCGGCAAAGACGTAGGCAATGATCGCCGGAACATCTCGCATGCCCAGGACCGCGAGAAGGACCCCGGCTGCGACGCCAGCCGTCACCGGTCCGGCAAATTGTCGCTGAAGATTCGCGACTGACGCGCGTCGCCACGCGATGAGAGGGCCGATTCCCGTCAGCAACAACAGCGTCAAGCCGAGCGGAATGTTGACGGCGTTGAAGAACGGTGGACCGACTGTGATTTTCTCCCCGCGAACAGCCTCAGTGATTATCGGAAACAGAGTTCCCCAGAGAACGGAAAACGCAATTCCAACGAGAACGACATTGTTGTAGAGGAACGCAGCCTCACGGCTCACCATGCTCTCGAGAGTCGCTTTCGCTTCGAGATCCCTGAGGCGCGTAGTGACGAGATACGCAGTGACCGCAATCGCGAGAAGGAGGAATCCTGCAAACCAGTTTCCAACGGGCGACTGAGCGAACGAGTGCACGCTCGAGATGATGCCGCTGCGCGTGATGAACGTTCCGAAAATCGAAAGGAGGAACGTCGAGACTACGAGAGTTACGTTCCATTTGCGAAGCATGCCGCGCTTTTCCTGCACCATGATCGAATGGAGGAAAGCCGTGTTCACGAGCCATGGAAGAAGCGATGCGTTCTCGACCGGATCCCACGCCCAGTAACCGCCCCACCCGAGCTCGACGTATGCCCACCACATTCCGAGGAAAATCCCCGTTGTGTTGAAGAACCACGCAATCAGCGTCCATTTCCGGATTGCCGCGAGCCACTCGGCATCGAGCTTTCTCGTAATCAGTGCGGCGATTGCAAACGCAAACGGAATCGTCGTACCTACATAGCCGAGGTAGAGGTTCGGCGGATGGATTGCCATTCCGGGATTCTGGAGCTGCGGATTCATTCCGCGTCCATCAGGCGGAATCCAGTCGAGTCGCTCGAATGGATTGGCGCCGAAGCACATCGTCGCAAGGAAGAAAATCAGGACGACCGCAAGCGTGCCCGAGACGTACGGCATCAGGGTGCGATTGCGCACGCGATTCTGGTAAACCGCGATCGCGGAATAAATCGCGAGGATCAGACACCAGAAGAGCATCGATCCTGCCTGCCCTGCCCAGAACGCGGTGAACGTGTAGACCTTGGGCAGGTTGGCACTCGAGAATGACGCGACGTACTTGATCGAGAAGTCGTGCGCAAAGAGCGCTGTCCAGAGACCCAGCGACGCGAGGAAAACCATCGCGAGCGTCGCATAGATTGCGCGTTCGCCACTCAGTGTCAGATCGCGACGATTGAGCGCTCCACCGGCAAACGAAACTGTCGCGGCCCAGGCCGCCATGAGAAGAGCGACCCAGAGCGACAGCTCACCAATCAGGATCACGCGCCGCTAGCCGCCGAGCGATAGCCTGGCGTCTGCTTGTATTTCTCGGGCGCGTTTTCGTATCGCGAAGCGCACTTCGCGAGCAGAGTCGTCGCGCGGAAGGTGCCATCGCGACCAAGTCTGCCTTCGACAACTACGTCGACTCCGTCAGTGAACGTGTCGGGTGTTATCCCGCGGTAGACGACGTTGTATGTCTTGGCACCATCGGTCATCGCGAAAGACGTTTCGCGTCCGCCCGGCGCGCGCTTGATGGAGCCTGGCACGACCCGAGCGCCTACCTTGACGCCTGTCTCGTAGAATGTCGGATCAGCGACTGTCTTCGCAGACAGCTCGCCGGGCGTCAGGTAGTAGACGGCGGTCTCCCTGATGGAGCTCGCCATGAGATAGCTGGCGGTGCCAAGAATGACGACTCCGCCGAGGAGGAATTTTGAGCGTGGCTTCACAGTCGTGGAATATAAGCTCGGATCACACGAAGGGAGGAGCGTGGACAGATCCGATTTCCGGAGTTCCACGCTCCTCAGCGCTGAGTCTTATTCAACACCAGTAACGCGGCACTCGCTCCGATCGCATCCCAGGCCAGGTCGCGAACGCTGAAAAGTCCCTTCTTTCGCTTGTCGTGGATCTCGCGGCCTATGGAAACAATCGCCGTTGCGCTTATGGCAGAGGCACGGGCGGTAGATCGATTCGAGCCAGCGGCTTGAGCTCCGGCGAAGGCCATGCTTTCGACAAATCCGGCGATGAAGAAATGCTTCACCTTGTCCACGCCGAAAATCGGGTCGCTCAACTTTGGTTTTTGTGCTTCGATCGGAAGACCGAGACTAAGGGAAGCCGCGAGAATCAGGAGATATCTCACCGTTTTGACTTCACTCCCTTCACGAACGCAGCGATCTCATCCAGGAGGCGGGGCACGACTGGAATATTCGGATCACTATACGAGGGCATCTGCTCTGCGCGACCGGCCGGCGTGCTCTTGAGAACGTGATTCATTCCCTCGATCTCGAGAAGCCGCGCTGACTTCAACGCTGACGAGAGACGATGCGCGTCTTCCATGCTCGTCTGAATGTCGTGCGTGCCCTGAACGATCATCACAGGAACGTCGAGCTTCGCTATCTCCTCGGATGGAGTGTACTCGAACCATGACTTGAGATACGGCTGAACGCTCGGCCGAAAAAGCGCAGCGAGAAACGGAGGCACAGAGTCGACTTTCTCGCCGGCTGAAACCTTGTCCATCAATGAGCGCGCGTTTTTCACAACTTCGGGCGGCAATTGCGCGGCGAGCTGTTCCTGGATGATGTCTTTCGCGTTCCTCCCCGCGCCTTCGAGCGAGATGTTCGCGTCTGCCCCGGCGTCTTTCGCCGCCACCATCCCGATCAGTGATCCTTCGCTATGGCCTGCAACGGTTATCGTCGAGAACCGTCGATCGGCACGGAGCCTTCTGATCCACGCAGCGGCATCGTCGATGTAGTTCGTGAAGCGAAGGTCCTCCTCTTTCATGCCCGGCATAACGCTTTGGCCGATGGCCCGTTTGTCGTATCTGAGAGATGCAATGCCGCGTTGTGCGAGTCCGTCGGCAAGCATCTTCAACGAATTGTTCGAACCGGGCAGGATTTTCGAGTTGCCGTTGCGGTCGGTTGGTCCGGAGCCGGCGATGATCAGGACGACAGGAACAGGATCTTTCCCTTTGGGGAGCTCGAGTGTGCCGTAGATCTTCGCGGTCGGAGTCTCGAGGACGGTCGAATCTTCAACTATGGCTGTTCGTGTCGGAGTCGTTGCGACCGTCATTGATTGGTTGGTGCAGCCGAGCATAGCCGCTGCTGCAAGTGCGATTCTCATAGTTTGATCTCTGAACTACGGGACTACGGAAACCTTTATCACAGATAAGCACAGATGGGGCACAGATGAGCACAGATGTACTACGGAAACCTTTTTAGGGTTACTACGGGAACTACGCCCGCAGTTCCGCCCTTAACAATTAATTACCCGTCCTTCCGTCGTTCATCTGTGCTTATCTGTGCCCCATCTGTGCTTATCTGTGATAAAGGTTTCCGTAGTCCCCGTAGTTCTGTCTTTAGGCTTTCACCCAGAAAAGAGCAGTGTCGACAGCACGATTCCACCCGGCAACAAGAGAAGATCGCTCACCATCGGACATCTGCGGAGTGAACTCTTTGAACTTTCGCACGGAATGAAACTCAGCCGACGAATTCCAGACTCCTGACGCGATACCTGCGAGACCAGCAGCGCCCATCGCCGTTGTCTCCACAATCTCCGGCCGCTCCACCGGAACTCCGATGATGTCCGACTGAAACTGCATCATCCAGTCATTCACACTTGCGCCTCCGTCAACCCGCAGCCGCTCGAACGACGTGCCGCTGCGCGCGCGCATCGCCTGAAGAACATCCGCCGTACCGAAAGCCATCGCCTCGAGTGCAGCGCGAGCGAAATGAGCACGGGACGTTCCCCGCGTGAGTCCCACGATTGTCCCGCGCGCCTCCGGCTCCCAGTGAGGTGCGCCGAGTCCGGTGAGAGCAGTCACGAAGTACACGCCGTCATTCGATTCGAGACCTCGAGCCAGCGCCTCGGTCTCAGCTGCGCTCTCGATCATCTTCAATCCGTCCCGAAGCCATTGCACAGCCGCGCCGGCGATGAAGATCGAGCCCTCGAGCGCATACGCGTACTGTCCGCGCTCATCGCACGCGACTGTCGTGAGAATTCCCTCCCCCGGCTCAGGACGAGTCTGGCCCGTGTTCAGGAGAAGAAATGCCCCGGTGCCGTAGGTGTTCTTCCCTTCTCCCGCATTGACGCATGCCTGACCAAACAGCGCAGCCTGCTGATCACCTGCGACGCCACGAATTGGAATCTCAGCGTCAAAGAACTCCTTTCGCGTGATTCCAAAGTCCCCGCTCGACGAACGAACCTCAGGCAGTACGGTCGCCACGACGTTGAAGATCGAACAGAGCTCGGGACTCCATTGTCGCGTGCCAATGTCGAACAACAGTGTGCGCGAAGCATTCGTCGGGTCAGTCGCGTGCACGCGGCCGCCAGTGAGCTTCCAGATCAGCCAGGTATCCATCGTGCCCGCCAAAACCGCACCAGCAGACAATCGCTCGGCGACACGCGGCTCGCGCAACAAAACCTCGAGCTTAGTCGCCGAGAAGTACGGGTCGAGCGGAAGTCCGGTGAGCGATGTGATGTGCTGAGCCATGGGTGCAAGCTCGCGACAGCGCTCAGCAGTTCGCCTGTCCTGCCACACAATCGCTCTCGCGAGCGGCTCGCCGGTATCACGATCCCACACGACGATGGTTTCGCGCTGATTCGTTATTCCGATTGCGTCGGGAACCACCCCCGCCTGCGCAATCGCATTGCGCGCAGACTCGAGCGTTCTGTCGAAGATTTCCGAAGCGTCGTGCTCGACCCAGCCAGGCCGCGGAAAATGCTGAGTGATCTCGCGATAACCACGGCCGACGATTCGACCCTCGGACGACACGACGAGCGCAGTAATTCCAGTCGTGCCTTCGTCAATTGCGAGAACGTGCTTCATCCTGCACCGTCCGGCATTCGCCGCTTCGTTCTGCGCTCAGGGAAATATTCGTCGAGAAAACGAATCAGAGCGATCTCCTCCGGCCAGTGCCTGCCCGGTGAAGTTTTCGCTGCCGACCTCTGCGGAACAGAAATCGTTGCACCGCTCCGCAGATAGCGAGTGAGAATCATGGGATGCACGTAGGATTTTCTCGCTATCGCGGGCGTGTTGCCAAGCTCTGCAGCAACGAGTCGCACCGCCGTGACGACGTTCTTGTTGCGTGCGGTCCTGCTCCTGGCAGAACCGATGTCGGCGAGCACCGTCGCAGCGAGCATCGATCCACCCCACGTGCGAAAATCCTTGGCCGTATAAGGAAAGCCGGCGATCTCCTCGAGGTACGCATTTACTTCACGAGCGTCGATGTCGACCCATTTCTTTCCCTCGCGATAACGAAAGAGTCGCTTGCCCGGTGTCTGGAGAAGATCTCCCACGAGCTTGATCAGACGACGATCGATGATGTGCTGCCGTTGATCGATGCCGCGTTTGCCCCGGTAGTCGAACACGACAGAATCACCGAGATGTGTCACGTGTGATTTGCGGATGGTGGTGATCCCGAACGAGTTGTTCTCTTTTTCGTAGCGATCGCTCCCCACACGAAACCATCGCTGAGAGATCAGCAGCAGAACCCCAGCGGCAACCCGCTCGCGCGAGTAGTCACCGCGCGCGAGATCCTTGAACAACCGCCGCCTCAGGCGAGGAAGATCCTTTGCCATCTGTCGCACCCGATAGTGCTTTCTGAGCTCGCCTTTTTCGACCGCGCGCTTGTGGTAGCGGTACTGCTTCCTGCCGCGCGCATCGAATCCCCAGACCTGAATCGCGGCACGAGGATTTGCGGCTATGTGAACGTCAGTCCACGCCGGCGGAATCCGAAGAAGATCGATTCGCTCGAGAACTTCCTTTTTGCGAACAGCCTTCCCGTCGGGCGCGGAATATCTGAATCCGCTCGCTTTCGTTCCCTTTCGGCGAATCCATTTTTCTGCCATTCCGCGGTCCCAAGTGGGCGAAGTAAACGTGCGCGCGTACATTACAGCGTTCACGCCACCACCTCAACTCGCGGCACATGCCCTACCAGCTCCTGACGCTCGAAGTGAGCGATCGCATAGCGACGCTCACAGTCAATCGTCCCGACAAGCTCAACGCACTCAACGACGCAACAGTTGGAGAGCTCAGCCAGGCGATCGATGAGGTCCGTTCACGCGCAGATATTGGGGGACTGATCGTCACGGGAGCAGGACGAGCATTCGTTGCGGGCGCTGACATCTCCGAGCTCGCGAGCCAGACGCCGACTATCGCAAAAGCGCGCGCGCAGCGTGGCCAGAACGTTTTCCGAAGATTCGAAACATCCCCCAAACCCATCATCGCCGCGGTAAACGGCTTCGCACTCGGCGGAGGTTGTGAGTTGGCGCTCGCATGCCACATCAGAATCGCGTCCGACAAAGCGAAATTCGGCCAGCCGGAAGTGAAGCTGGGAACTTGTCCGGGATATGGCGGCACGCAGCGGCTGTCACGTCTGGTTGGAAAGGGCCGTGCGATTCAGCTCATCACCACCGCGGAGATGATCGATGCGAACGAGGCGTATCGCATCGGGCTGGTGAACAAGGTAGTAGGAAGTGACGAGCTCATGCCGGCGGCGACCGAGATGATGAAGCTCATCCTCGCCAATGGTCCGCTCGCGGTGGCACTGTGCATCGAAGCAGTCGATCGCGGATTGGAGATGTCGCTCGAAGAGGGATTGGTTCTCGAGGCGAATCACTTTGGACTGCTTGCCGCAACTGAAGACATGACCGAGGGAATGAAGGCGTTTCTCGAGAAACGGACGCCCGTTTTCGGGGGGAAGTGAGCGGGCCGCGGGTCTGGCTGCGCCGGCTGTCGGCGCGTGATTTTCGAAATCTCGAAAAACTCGATCTCGAGCTGCCTGAATCAGGCCTCGCGATCATCGGCGAGAACGGACAGGGAAAGACAAATATCCTGGAGTCCATCTACTACCTGCAGGTTCTGCGAAGCGTGCGCGGCGCACGCGATCAGGATCTCGTCAGATTCGGCGCGAAAGGATTTCACATTTCGGCGAGCTGCGCGAGCGACTCGGTACACCAGATAAGCGTTGGATTCGAGACTCACGGCAAGAAGAAGAAGGTGACACTCGACGGTTCTGTGGCGTCGAGATTGAGCGAAGCGTTTGGGTCGCTGCCGTCAGTGATGTTTTCGCCGCG
>Ga0070698_100009823_pt1 | contig 10228 bp, 9 predicted proteins | sample KBSK1502metaG_FD_65477 | JGI IMG/M metagenome (GOLD analysis project Ga0070698, IMG submission 65477) | Corn, switchgrass and miscanthus rhizosphere microbial communities from Kellogg Biological Station, Michigan, USA - KBS K1-50-2 metaG | ecosystem: Host-associated > Plants > Roots >... | reverse complement strand
TCTAGCGGAACAGCAAACCGCTAAAATCACAGACCCAGAGACGTTGCAAACGGTGATCCTCAAGCTATTAGATGCCCAGACAGTTGAGGAGGCCAGGCAGATTCTTCTAAGCGTGGATAAGAGCGAAACGAAACACTGATGAAGCAGATTGAGCATGTTTCAGTCTCAGAATATCGTGCCTCATCGCCTGCCTCTTTGCAACAACGTCTCGCACTCTTCCGCTGTTGGAAATATCCTTAACACGCTTTCATGTGCGCTTCTGTTTTCAAAAAATCTTGTAACTTGTTAAAGAATCTGCCAGCAAGCAGAAGAACGCCCTGCTCTGTTCAACGTCAGTCGGAGATGCGAGACGGAAAACGCAAGTGTGGAGAGGCAGGCTCATTGTTATCAACAATCACATCTGCTCGTTCCTGCGGTTGGTCTCGTTGAAAGTAGAACTGCTGTCCAGGGAGATAGCGCTGCAGATAGCGTGTGCGTACCGCCTCGGCATCACCAAAGAGTGGCTGATCTCTCTCCATCGCTCGCTGCAGCGCTATCTCGAAATCCACCTGGACAAAGATCCGGTAGTCCCACAGGTGATCTAGCTCAGGGCGGAGAAGGAAGACGCCGTCCACAAGCAGTACCGCATTGAGAGGCGCGTGCTCCTCCCTCGTGACCAGGGGAGTATCGGTGCGAAAATCGAACGCTGCCCGTCGATACAGCCCATTTCCCGTTGGCCCAAGGGGCTCCAGAAGGGCTTCCTGAAGAGAGGCAAAATCGAACGCATCTTCATAGTAGCCTTGGGGAGAATCTGGTCCTTGCCGGTATCGCTCGGCACGAGGTCGATGAAAACCGTCGATGGAAGCACGAATCACCACTCGCCTATGTTCCTCAATGAGGGGAGCCAGTTCATTCGCCAGCGTCGTTTTGCCTGCCGCGTCAATCCCATCGATGGCTACGCGAAGAGGATGAGCGTGATGAAGAGCGATGATCCTATGTGCAAGCTGCTGGAGCATACGCTGTCGCGTCATAATTGTTCTTCCTTTCAGGAATAGATAGCAATGTCTGTATTGTATTACAAGCTAGATGCCCATCAGGCCATCTAAACCACATCTGAATGTATCAAAACTAGCGTTTTATAGTGTTCTATTACAGGATTTTGAACCATCCTTGCACTCATCTAGAGACTGATCGGCTTCATCGTCAGGGCCGACCGATGAAGTTCAATGCGTCATCGTAACATCGTTCAACTTCCAAAGCCTGGGTAGAATCACATGAGAATCAGCCGGGGTCTCTGATGGGAGACGAGATGTGCTTTCGCTATTTATACGCCACTACCCCATACGCCTCACTACGCCGTGCGTGACGCTGCTACTGGCCTTACTGCTAGGGTCGCCGATATATCTGAGCAAGCTGGCATTATTTGTAGATTGACATGGTGAACCTCCTCTGTTAAGATCCTGAAAAATCAATCTTATGAGGAGGTTGGCATGGTAGTTCACAACTCTATTTTTGCTATAATGCCTTCTCAATCCAGCGCCTTTAGCCCAAAGCGACCAGGTTTCTTTGCCATCCGCAATGCTTTTATTCCGGGCAACATTCGCCGCTTCTTTCTGCTTTCTCGTCCTGCCAACCTGTTTCCTTTCTCCAGGCTTTTCTCTCATTCTCAGAAATTTTCAGCAAAAAGCCGCGTATCTTGCAAGGTTCGTATGCTACAGTCCCTATAGAAAGAAATGGAGGTCGGTAATGAGGACACCAGAGAGTCGGCTAGAACGAATTGAAGAGATCGAACGTAAACTCGCCCAGCGCCCGAAAGGTTGGACTACCGGGGAACTTGCTCGTGAGTTCCACGTTGATCCAACCACTATCTTTCGCGACTTGCGTGTTCTTGAGTCCATGGGAACTGGATTAATCAAACAGGGAAGGCGCTATATACTCGACCATCGCCGCTCGCTCCACAATATAAAGCTCTCGCTGAACGAACTGCTGGCAATTTACCTGGCAGTGCGTCTGCTTTCACGTTTCAGCGACGAACACAACCCGCATGTAGTCAAAGCTTTAGAAAAACTGGCCGATACGCTGCGCGCAAAATCGCCGTTGATTGCGCGCCACATTGAGCAGGCTGCCACATCTGTGCGAGCAAGACAGACCCGCCGCGAATATGTCGAGGCGCTGGAAGTCCTCACCCAGGGCTGGGCAGAAGGGAAAAAAGTGCGACTGCGCTATCGATCCTACACCAGAGACGAGATGACTGAACGCACTTTCTCGCCCTATTTTATCGAGCCATCTGGCATTGGCTATGCCTGTTACGTTATTGGCCATGATGACCTGCGCAGCGCGATTCGGACACTCAAGGTTGAGCGCATTTACGATGCAAAACTAACCGATGAACGTTTCAGCATCCCGGAGAGCTTCGACCCGCAGCGACTTCTAGCCTCGGCCTGGGGTGTCATCTGGCGTGATGAAGGTGAGACCGAAGTAACCCTCCGCTTCTCTCCTTCCGTTGCCCGTCGTGTCAAGGAGAGCACCTGGCACCATAGCCAGCGCATCGAAGACCTCCCAGATGGCTCTTGTCTCTTCACAGTGAAAGTTGGAAGCACGCAGGAACTCAGACCCTGGATTCGCGGTTGGGGAGCCGCAGTAGAGGTACTTTCACCGGCGGAATTTCGCCAGGAGATGATCGAGGAAGTAAAAGAAATGTCAAAAATGTATGGAGTAAAATAGCAGCTCGCACAACAAGCCGCTACCTCAAAGTATCCTCAACGGATCGAACAAAGGATCGAGACTTGTGTATCGAATACCAACCTTCATTTTCAGTACGCTCTGAAGCGCGTCATATTAAGATTATAAGTTGCTTGAATAAGATATACAAGCTGGATAGGTTGGTCTCTTCTTAAGAAAAAGGCTTATGAAAAACTTGATGTTGTTATATTATATATCGCTCGAATACCAAGCTTCAGGGATTGACTTTGACTGAGCTCTGAGTTATTCTTTGAACAGATAAACATCCCACTTCTAATAAGGAGCGAATAAATGGACAAATTTGCCGAGAATTCAAAGAGTAAATTCGTAAGAGCACCGACACTAGCTATCAACAGGATAGATAGTGAGCATTTAGCTGTACGGTTTGAACAAATTGGAGACCGCCACCGTTTTAGGCTGATACTACAGCGATTCAAAGCTGATTTCTTGCTTGCTGTTTGTCAAGAGCTTGAGGGCCAACCATGGTGGGTTATCGCAATAAGTCAACTGTATGAGCTCGAAGAGTTTGGTAAACGGAATGGCATACGTCTACGCTTTGTAGAAAATGGCTCAGGGGCAACTGGCGTTTAATAAGGAGTTGTAACCGTTGGCCGAGGCTATAGTCCACTATAGCCTCTATCAAGATAAGCTTATCTTTGGAGGTATCGTGATACTTACTTATACAGGCCACCCTTTTATTGATGGCGGTGTCGCAGCCATCACAGCCTTTGTTGGAAAACGTCGCCCAGAAGAGGTTACTCCTGAAGACCTGGAAAAGGTCGTGAAGTATATCGAGCAGAACTATGTGCGCCCACCTCTGCGCGGCTATCTCACCATGGCCTTTACAAGTAATGCCTGGTTTATTCAAGACGCTTTTAACCCCGAAAAACCAGGACTTTCAGAGGATGAGCGAGCAAAGCGGCGCGCAACACGTGATGATTGGGCCAATCGGCATCTACTTCAATGGCAATCTCAAGAAGCAGCTCAGGATGAACTGTGTGTATTTACCGGCCAGCCCGCAATAGTAACCACGCTCTCTGGTAAGCTGCCAGCAAGCCGCGCCGGACGGGCCCAGATACCTCTGCTTCAAGGTGATGACGCTATCAATTTCTTTACAAACGGAGATGCTGGACTGCCCGTATCCGGCTTGGCCATGCTTGCTCTTCAATTCTTTCCGCTTGGATGCGCCAAGTGTGGCATCGGGTTGCTGGCAATTCATTCCGATAATGAAAATCTGACCTACAAAATAACCAGCAAACTGCTGAAACAGAATATCAACGCGATTACACTGGCGCAGGTTTCTGGTGAAGACAAGCTTCCTAAGGCATCGCGCTCGCTCAAAACGCTCCTGATCGAAAACCTCATTGAGGCAGAGAGTGACCGTAGCTTTGCAGATGAAGAGAACGAGCCAGCCTCTCTCTCTGCCTACAATTTTAACAATGGCAAAGATCTTGATCTGGCTATCTACCATCTACCGTTTGAAATGGTACACTTCCTCCAACTGGTACATATGGCAACCTATGAACACGCCTGGCGCCAGTTGGTACAACGCGCCTGGCAGCTATCACAAGCGAAAAAGAGCAAGAAAGGAGAACATGACGCTATACAGGAGCCGTCGCGGAACTACTTGTGCGAGGATCTCTTCAGTCTTCCAGGTAATGCACCACGCTTCATTCGCACCTACTTTTTACGTATTCCGCGCTGGAGCAAAAATAATGATGATCCACGCCGTCAGTACTCATTACGCAACGAACTTGACCTGATCTCATGGTCACTTGTTGAACTTTTCCTAAAGGAGGTGATTTCCGTGGACACAACACGTATCGAACGCATTCGCACCCTTGGTGATGGTCTGGCCTTCTATGTTGAAAAAGAAGGAGGAAAGCGCTTCTTCCGCTCTTTCTTCACAGAAAACAATCCTTCCCATTTCCGTGCGCTACTCATCAAGGCCAATATTGCTCATATCAGAAATGGTCATCCCTCGCTCTTTGACATGGAGGCCTACATCGATGTCTTCGAAGAGGGCTACGAAGTGATGCGCCCCGATTGGAGACTGGCGCGTGACCTCGTACTTATGCGCATGATCGATAAGCTCCAACAACAATGGTTGCCACAGAATCGCGATGCCATTCCCGAGGAGGAACTAGAGTCAGATACGGAGCCGGAACCCATAGTACACGGGTAATACGATAGAAATACCGGTTCTCACTCAATTTCACACAGTGTTAAACCCACAAGTTTTAGCAATCAGGAGGATATCATGGCTTTCGTTACCGGTCTTTACCTTATAGATGCTCCGGCCTCTGCCCTGAACAATTTGGGTGCAATCCCAGGTGAACGCGAGGACAACACCGCAGGAGTGAAGGTGATCAGGACCAAGGAAGGTTACTACCCCTACGTTTCCGCCCAGGCCTTTCGTTATTGGCTTCGTACAACATTAACAGAACGAGTTCCTGACTGGAAAGCCGCCCCAATCTATCGGGAAGAGAAAATTGCCTATACAGACGCTAATCCCCTGTTCTATTGGGATGACGATTTGTTTGGATATATGCGCGCTCCTTCAAAAAAGGAATCCGCGAAGGCAAGACGTGAAGCTGACGTGTCTCGTGCCGGGGAAACAGAAACTACCGATACGGTTACTCGTGTTGCCCCATTTCGTGTCAGCACCCTGGTCTCTATTGCTCCTGTCACCCCTACCAACGATTTCGGGACGATGACACGCCAGGACGGCAACCCGGTACCTTTTGAGCATCAATTTTATCGTACAACCCTCAAGGGGCTGATGTCGCTCAATTTGTCCGCGTGTGGAACCTTCTCCTATCGCAATAAAACGGGATTCCGCAATCTGGACGATGTTCGCATCAAACAAGCGGAAGAAGTTGCAGGCATCGAACATCTGAAGACAGAAAAATCCTATCGCCTCCCTCTTCAAATGCGTCTGGAGCGTATCAGGGGACTTTTCGAGGGTATGGCCTTTTTGGAAGGGGGAGCCAAGCAGGCGCTGCATTATACCGACGTGTCCCCTGTTCTCGCCATCTTTGCAGTTACCAGCGGCGGCAATCACATCTTCAATTATGTCGTCGGCGCCAACCGGCAGGGTCTTCCTGAGATCAATCGCGCAGCACTCCAGGAAATTCTCACGGTGAACGCTGATCAAATCCTCTCGCCAATCTACATTGGTTGGACACGTGGCTATCTTGATGAGGAACGCGCCAAACTGGAGGCCTTTATCCAGGAATATAATGCAGCCTCTTCCCAGCCTGTACAGATTTACCATCCCCGTCAAGCGTTTGCAGAGTTAGTGCGGATTTTCGATGAGTCAGAGCAAGTCGCTTCATGGCTGGCATAGGAGACCGATATGCGCGTTCTCAAAGTTGTGCTGGAAGGCATTACGACCTCCTTCCGCTACCCGCACTTTATGATGGGTGTGCAGCCGAGCTTTCCCATGCCTCCACCGGCTACTATCTATGGCCACATTTGTAGTGCCCTTGGTGAGTGGGTAGACCCGGAAGGTCTTGCTTTCGCCTACCATTTTACAGCCCAGGAAAGCGTCGTTGATCTGGAACATATTCACGTTCTTTCCGCGTCATCTGGAAAGCTGCCGGGATCGCACTATCCCAAAGTACTTGAAGGAAATGTCAATCCTTTCAAACGCACAGTCTTGTTTCAACCTCGACTCGTGCTCTACCTCAATAAACCCGAATGGGAAAGCGCATTTCGCAGTCCGCGCTATCCGGTCATCCTGGGTCGGTCTCAGGACCTGGCAACATACGCGAGTATTCAAGTCGTTGATCTTGTACCAGGTGAACAGGTGTACTTCGAGCACACCATCCTTCCCTATAAGATGGCGGCTCGTACAGCGGTTGGCATCGTCACCCTGATGCCCCGCTGGATTGACTACCAACACAACCGTCAACCACATTTTGCTCGTTACCTGATCCTGCAGCGCCAGGTCAAACATAGCGACCTGGTTCACTTCGATAGTGAGCCGGATAGCTACTTGACTGATCCAACAACAACTCAGGTCAACGGAATGACCCTCGGACTTGTCTTTCATACCTTCATAGGAGGGAATGATGAAACCCCTGGCCTGGCCTGATAGCCTCGATCATATTCTCGCCAAGAGCGCAGATCGTGGTGGAGAAACCCTGGCCCAACACACATGGGATGTGTTGGAAAAATTGGCGGCGCTTCGTCGCCTCCGTCCAACACTTGCCAATCTTGCAGGGATACCAGAGTTATGGCATTGCCTGTTCTGGACTTGCCTCCTCCACGATTTTGGCAAAGCAGCGCGTGGGTTTCAAGCACGGCTAAAAGGAGGAGAGCCCTGGCAACATCGGCACGAGGTATTGTCCCTGGCATTCTTCGACTGGATAGCGCCTGCACTGTCCGAGTATGAGCAATATGCCATTGTGGCCGCGATTGCATCACATCATCGTGACGCCTCAGAAATTCAGATGAAGTATCCTCGCATCGATTCCAGTCCACTCGTAGCGTTGTTGGCTGAACTGAATCCGCCGGTCATAAGCCAGCTCTGGCACTGGATCGATTCTTGCGCCACCAATTGGATCGAGACACTTTCATTCACTTCTGCAGGCGTCAGACCATTACCGCTTATGCCTCACGATCAAGCCGTTGCTCTGGTGGAAAAGCAGGGTGTTGAACGGCTGCGTTTCTGGCTGCGTCGTTATGAACGCTGGGTGGATGAACTGCGTAACACACCCTTAGCTGGGTATCAGGTCGTCTTTCCCATCCTTTTGCGTGGGCTGACAACCACTGCTGATCATATGGCTTCTGCTCATCTCCAAAAACTACCGGCTCCGGTACAGGAAAGCTGGCAAGCTCTTGCCAGACGTATACTTAAACCGGAGCAGCATGAATATTATCATCAAGAGGCAAGCGCGAGCAGGTCAAATCGCTCCGCTCTCCTTATTGCTCCCACTGGGAGTGGCAAAACAGAAGCAGCTCTCTATTGGGCGCTGGGAGGCGGCAGCGCGCCTGTTCCTCGTCTCTTCTATACCCTGCCCTATCAGGCGAGCATGAATGCCATGTTTGACCGGTTAAGAAACAGAGAGAAGGGATTCGGGAAAGAAGCCGTGGGCCTGCAGCATGGCCGTGCTGTTCAAGCACTCTACACGCGCCTTATTGATCAGGAAGAAGCACCCCATACTCCCTCTGTCCTTCTCTCCTGGGAGAACAATATCAACTCGCTTCATGCTCGTCCTGTAAAGGTCTTCAGCCCGTATCAGATGCTTAAGGCTGCATTTCAACTTCGCGGCTTCGAGGGCCTGCTGACAGATTATGCGCAGGCAGCGTTCATCTTCGATGAAATTCATGCCTATGAACCGGCTCGCCTGGCATTGATACTGGCTATGGTAGCGTACTTGCGCAAAAACTTTGGCGCTCGCTTCTTCGTCATGTCGGCAACCTTCCCCAGTATTATTCGCAGCAAGCTTACCAGCGCACTTGCACTCTCTCCCGCTGATATTATTGTTGCGGATCAATCGGTGTTCCAAAAATTCCGCCGCCATCGCTTACATCTCTTGAGTGGTGGACTCCTGGAAGATGGAATTGGTCAGATTGTAGCAGATGCCCGATCAGGAAAGTCAGTGCTTGTCTGTGTGAATACCGTTCGTCGTGCGCAGGCTGTCCTCCAGGACCTTCTCCATGCAGGGCTCTCTCCTGAACAGGTGCTCTTGATCCACAGCCGCTACATTCTCAAAGACCGCATTGCGCGTGAACAGGAAATACTCAAGCGCTGTTCAATTGGTGTAAAGAGCCAACCGTTGGTGCTGGTTGCCACACAGGTGGTTGAAGTGAGCCTTAATATTGACCTGGATACCATCTACTCCGATCCCGCTCCATTAGAAGCCCTGCTTCAGCGCTTTGGTCGCGTCAATCGCGCCTGTGCCAAAGGAATCTGCCCTGTGCACGTTTTCAGGTACCCAGACGATGGGCAGTATGTTTATAGTGATCGCCTGGTACAAACAACTCTTACCGAGCTCGCACAACATAATGAAGACGAAATAGACGAATCACAGATTAATCACTGGCTCGATCGCATCTACGATGACCAGGAGATCCAGCAACAGTGGAATGAAGTATATGGGCGCATTTCTCAGAGCGCGCAGCTGGTGCTTGATAACTTGAGACCATTCAACAGCGATGCACAACTGGAGGAGCGTTTTGACGCTATGTTCGATAACGTAGAGGTTTTGCCAAGGCGCTTTGAACGAGAATATCTCCAGTGTCTCAGTGACAATGACTTTCTGCAAGCCAGTCAGTATTTTGTAGGTATCAGTAAGAAGAAGTATCAGCAACTGGCTAATAAAGGCCTGGCGTTGCCTATTGCGGATCCAGGCGGGAAACAACGCAGGTCGATGGTACGCCTGCAATATAACGACCTGGGCCTCTCATTTGATGATACAGAACCCGATTTCGATTGAGCGAAAATAGTGGTATGTAACAGCCTGGCATGAAATGTCTGGCCTGTTAACTGTTAGGAGCTAAACCGTGCAATCACCATCATCTCTAGTTGCTCACCATCTTCACGTCCGTGCAACCGTCACAGAACAGTTGGAACTGAACGAACACGCCGGGGCCGCCCTGCGCGGCGCCTTCTTTGAGGCCCTCTGGGGGCGCTTCTGCGTCAACAAACAGGCCCAGACCTGTGCCGACTGCCCACTCGTCAACGCCTGCCCGGTCAGTGGCCTCGTGGCTCCCCTGCGCAATGAAGCCCCGCGTGGCCGCGACGTCCCACGTCCCTACGCCATTCGTCCACCGGTTGAACACGCTCGCACACTCAAACCGAGCGACCAGTTCAGCTTCGGCCTGACGCTCTTCGGCTGCCGTCTCGACCTCTTCCCCTACGTAGCCATGGCACTGCAGCTTATGGCCCAATCCGGCATTGGACGCCGCACCCAGGAAAATAACTGGCGGCGCGGTCGCTTCACCGTTGACGAGATCCAGGCCAGCAACCTCCTCTCCGGCGAAACAAAACTCGTCCAGGCCTCCGCCAGCAACCGCGTCATCGTGCCCGACCTGCCCACAACCTGGGCCGACGCCGAAGCCCTTGCCGCCATCTTGCCTTCTGATCGCGTCACGCTGCATTTCTTGACGCCTTTACGCCTGACCGACCAGCAAAAACTCGTGAAACACTCGCTGCTGCGCCCCCTGGTCGAGCGTCTGCTGGAGCGGCACGACTTCCTGGCGAGCGAATATGGCGGCCAGGCCTTCGCATATGACGAACGTAACAACCTCATCGAGCTAGCTTCTGCCGCTGAAGTGCTCCAGGACAAAACCACCTGGGAGGATGTCAGCAGCTATTCTCGCCGCCAGGGCAAATCCACCCCCATAGGTGGATTGATGGGAGCCATTACCTTTGGCGGCAACCTGCGGCCCCTGCTTCCCCTGCTTGCCTGGGGCATGGTCTTGCAAGCCGGCAAGGATACCACCAAGGGCAATGGTGTCTACTCGATGCACTAAACTACGCTTGTTCGACCCGTTT
>Ga0070698_100009821_pt1 | contig 10228 bp, 10 predicted proteins | sample KBSK1502metaG_FD_65477 | JGI IMG/M metagenome (GOLD analysis project Ga0070698, IMG submission 65477) | Corn, switchgrass and miscanthus rhizosphere microbial communities from Kellogg Biological Station, Michigan, USA - KBS K1-50-2 metaG | ecosystem: Host-associated > Plants > Roots >... | reverse complement strand
ACCAACGACGTTGAGAAGACAATTGCCCAGCGTAACGTTGTTCTGACCCAGCCGGGTAGAAGAGGCGTTGGAGACTGGGTTCAATATACTACCGCTGACGAAGTTGCTGTGTTCAAGGGTAATCCGGCTCGCGTCGAGGACAGCGAAAAAGGAACCACTGAAGGTGCTCGTTTGACGCTCTTCGTACGCGACAATAAAGTTGTAGCCGATGACGCACGTGGACCACTGTCGCCTGGGCGCATTCGATCAACCCACAAGATTAAGAAGCCCTGACAGTTTCATTCTTAACACCAAACGATGCAGGTAAAAGATCTGGAGCTGGACGAACGGCGTAAGCAAACTGGACCCGAGTCATTTGTTGTTGCGCAAGAGCCTGAGCTTTCGGCAGCGACTGCGCTTCGCAGCATGGGGCTCGTTAAGAATTATGGACGGCGCCGCGTTGTCGACGACGTTAGCCTCCAGGTCAACAAGGGTGAAGTGGTTGGTCTGCTTGGTGCAAACGGGGCGGGTAAGACAACGACTTTCTATATGATTGTCGGACTTGAGCGTCCCGATTCAGGTAGCGTCCTGCTGGGAGATCGAGACCTCACAAAGCTACCCATGTATCTCAGGGCGCGATTAGGAATTGGCTACTTGCCCCAAGAGCCTTCCGTGTTTCGAAAAATGACGGCCGCCCAAAACATCCTGGCCGTTCTCGAAACGATTGGACTCCGACGTCGTGAACAACTCAAGCGGCTCGAAGAGCTCTTGGAAGAGTTTGGCATCAGCCACGTCCGCAATACGCGCGGCGACGCATTGTCGGGAGGCGAACGTCGTCGAACCGAAATTGCGCGTTCACTTGCAACAGAACCACAATACATTCTGCTTGACGAACCTTTCGCGGGAATTGATCCAAAGGCCGTAGATGATATTCAAAATGTCATTCTGTATTTGCGGGGTCGTGGGATTGGCATCCTGATTACGGATCACAATGTACGTGAAACCCTGGGTGTAACCGACAGAGCTTATATTATGGCTGAGGGCCGCATTTTTAGATCAGGCAAACCAAAAGACTTGACAGATGACACAGAAGTCCGAAGGCTTTATTTGGGTGAAAAATTCCGCATGTGAATGCTACGCGCAAACCTCGTCTGATCGGTTATAATCTCCCCGCGTGTAAAGCGCATAATCAGCATCATTAAAGACGAATAGATTTAAGGATGTCTCTTAAACTAACTACAAGCCTCTCCCAACGACTAGTGCTGACGCCGCAGTTGCGCCAGCGCATAGAGATGCTGCAGATGACGACGCTGGAATTGACCGATCTCATTCAGCAGCAGTTGTTGGAGAACCCAGTACTCGAGGAGGTGGCGAGTCAAGAGGAGGTTCAGGAACTGGCTGAGAAGGTTCTTGACCATCTGGCAAGCTCCGATGTTGACTCCTCCTTTGAGGCTGCGGCACCGGAAGCAGGGACCCCTGCGACAAATGGTTCCGGGGATGCAGATGCTATTTCTTCGATCACGGAAATGGGCGAAGATGTCGGCGAGACTTTTACGACCGGTGAGCCAGGCGAAGAGGGGCAAGCAGACGAGAGTTTCGGTGACGAAGCCTCGCGAGATGCTTTTGAGGAGATCGACTTCGGTCGTGAGTTCCAAGACTATCTCGACCCTGGGTACAAGACTCAGGAAATTGAATACAAAGAAGACGCCCCGACTTTCGAGCAGTTCCTAACCAGACCGCCTTCCCTTGCCGACCATCTTGAGTGGCAACTGCACATGAGTCCGCTTGACGCGGACGTGTGCGATGCGGCGATCGCGGTGATCGGAAACCTCAATGCGGATGGTCGTCTCAACGCCACCAACGAAGAGATCGCAATCATGGGTGAGTGGTCCGAAGATGTGGTCGAACAGGCCCGACAAGCACTCATGAGGTTGGATCCCGTTGGCTGCGGGGCTCGCGAGGTTAAAGAGTGCCTGTTGGTGCAGCTGGAGGTTCTGGGGGAGAAAGATCGTCTCGCGTCAAAATTGATCAGTGATCATTTTGCAGATTTGCAGCAGCACAAGTTACCAAACCTGTCGAAACAGATTGGCGTTGATGTTGAACTGCTCCTAAACGAGCTCCAGTTTATTCGCACATTGGATCCTTATCCTGGACGCCGCTACTCTTCTGAAGAGCCCATTCTCATTAGCCCAGAAATCTATATCGAAAAACTTGATGAGGATGACCCCGAATATGTGATCTACTTTGCTGATGACGGCAGTCCGCGTCTAAGAGTCAGTCAACAGTATCAGCAGATGCTTAGTCAGGGTGTGAGTAACGAGACGAAGAGTTTTATTAGAGAGAAGATGCGTTCGGCCGTCGACCTTTTAAGAAACATCGAACATCGACGGCAGACGATCTACAAAGTGGTCGAATCCATAGTGCAAAGACAACGCGACTTCCTCGATCACGGTGTGCAACACATAAAGCCAATGATGTTGAAAGATATCGCCGAAGACATTGGCATGCACCTTTCAACCGTTTCGAGAGTTGTGAACCGTAAGTATGCACACACGCCGCAGGGGGTCATTGAGCTGCGCCGATTTTTCACTGAAGGAATGCTGAACGAGGACGGCGAAGAGATATCGACCCGGATCATCAAGTTGAAGATTAAGAAGCTTATCGAAGAGGAAGATTCACACAATCCAATAACCGATGATCAGGTCGTCAAGATCCTGGCGAAAGATGGAATAAAGTTATCGCGCCGAACAGTGGCCAAATATCGCGACCAGATGTCAATCCCTGGCTCGCGCGAACGTCGCGCCGTCGTCTGAAGGTTTTCTTCGGCCGGCGCGGGGCATAAAGTTTTAGTCATCATTTATTGCGCACGCGCCCTCGGCCGGCCCCCGGTACGGTTGCGTATAAGTATCTTTTTCACCCGCTCGAGGAGGGAACTAATGAAATTTGAATACACGGGCCGTCACGTTGTGGTATCGCCGGCGATACGTCGTCACGTAGAGGAGCACTTCAAGAAACTAGACCATATTTTTAACGGGACGCCATTACGCACTCATGTAGTCATCGAGGTTGAAAAGAACCGGCAGATTGGCGAAATCATAGTCTACTGGCGCGAATACACACTCACCGCTAAGGATACGAACATTGACATGTATATGGCCCTGACGCGGGCGATGGCGAAGATTGAAAAGCAGGCACTTAAGTTAAAGAAGAAGATTATCGATCGAAAACAGAGTGGGAGGCCTACCGCACGTGTGGCGCCGGAGCCGGATGGACATTTGGAAGCCACGCCTCGGCCACCACGAATAGTTGCTGCCAGACGCTATTCAGTAAAACCAATGACTGCTGAGGAGGCAGCATTGCGACTTTCAGGTGAAACAGATCAGTTTTTGGTCTTCCGTGATGCCGATACGAGCCGTTTGGGTGTGCTCTACAAGCGTAAGGATGGGAACTACGGGCTGATAGAACCGTAAGAACTAGGAGCAGGAGCAGGAGGCAGGAGCAGGACAAAGAAAATCATTGGTCATATATCATTGGTCATTTTGCAAATAGTCAGTGTCATTGTCCGTAGTCAGGGGTTTCAGATCCTGACGAACCAGAAACAATTGACCACTGCTACTGACTACGGACAAATGACAAGTTAACAAAATGGCAAATGAGAAATGACAAATGATATATGACCAATGATTTTCTTTGTCCTGCTCCTGCTTCCTGCTCCTGCTTCGTGCTCCTGCCTACTGGTCACACATGCGCCGCAAGAAAACCAATCCACCCTCTGACAAAAACAACGCACCCGATATCGTAATCATTACTGGCCTCAGTGGTTCCGGCATGTCTTCCGCCACCAACGCCTTTCAAGATCTTGGCTACTTCTGCGTTGATAATTTACCGACCACAATGCTGCAACCCTTCGCGCGGCTTGTAACTACCGACGAGGACGAGAAGGGAATTCGTCGAGCTGCTTTGGTGATCGACATTCGTGAAGGAGGTTTTCTTGCCGACTTCGAAAGGCAGCTGAAAGCGTTACGTGCGACTGGGTTGAAAGTAGCTGTTCTCTTCTTCGAAGCTTCCGACGACGTTTTACAACATCGATTCAGTGAGACACGTCGACCGCATCCTGCGGAACGAGGCAAGGGATTACCTTCATCGATTGGTAAGGAACGAGCAGCCATGGCGAAGATTCGGTCACACGCGGATCAGATCATCGACACATCTGAACATACAGTACACACTCTCCGTAGTTTCTTGCTCGATCGATTTAGCCCGGACCAAAAAGGTGCGGCGATGCGCGTTCAGGTATTAAGCTTCGGGCATAAATACGGTAATCCGGGCGACCTCGAGTTGCTCTTCGATGTGCGTCACCTGCCGAACCCGCATTTCGTTCCTGATCTCAAACGATTGTCCGGTCACGACAGTCGCGTTGTTAAATATTTGAATTCGCACGAAGAGGTGCACGAAACCCTCTCTCGATTTACCGACCTGCTCATTTATTTGTTGCCACTCTATAAACGAGAAGGCAAGTCGTATGTTACGGTCGGCATCGGTTGCACGGGAGGCCGTCACCGATCAGTGATGATAGCCAACGCTCTGACCCGAGCATTACGGCGGGCCGGTTTCGATGCTCATGCTGCCCACCGCGACGTGCGTAAAGTAAACCGCTCGCAGTTTCGTTCGAAGCTCATGAAAGTGTAATGATCGTTTTCCACGACTGGAGGCGACAATGAGTAACAACGCTCAGCAGCAATCGGCACAAACTGGAGAAGCAAAAAGAGTTTCAGGTGTAATCGTCACGCACGGACACCTGGCGGGCGAACTTCTCGCCGCGGCGGAAATGATCATTGGCCCGGTTTCACAGATAGCCGCGGTGTCGATCGGTTGGCACGACGACGTCGATGCCGCTCGAGATGAGGTGCAACGCGCGATTACACGGGTTCTTCAAGGAGCGGGGGTTCTATTGTTGACCGACATGTTTGGCGGAACACCGACCAACATTGCCTCTATGTTTCTCGAAGAAGGGGCAGTCGAAGTAGTCACCGGCGTTAACCTGCCCATGGTTATCAAGCTCGCGACTTACACTGGCCAGGACTCACTGGCAGAAGTCGCTCGAAAAATCTGCGATCAGGGACGTCAAGGAATCTATCTCGCCGGCGCATTGCTGGCGCCACCAGCAAAGGGCGGAGCTGATTGACGTGGCAGAACGGACACTTCGTGTAACAGGTCGTTTGGGTCTTCATGCCCGAGCCGCTGCAAACCTGGTTCGCGTAGCCAGCAAATTCCAAAGCAACATCACTCTCAAGAGACTCGACAATTCCGTCGAGTGCGATGCCAAGTCTATTTTGAGTATCTTGATGCTGGCAGCCAGCCGGGGGACTGAACTGCTCGTCGTTGCTATCGGGTCCGACGAACAACCGGCGCTTGATGCCGTACACAGTCTGTTCGCGCGAGATTTCGACGAGCCCGAGCTGGTAAAGACCGAGCAAACCATTGCGGCAAAGGAAGAAACTCGCTGCAAAGGCCTTGGTGTTTGTGAAGGCGTCGTAATTGGTAGGGTACTCCGGCTGCAGGACGGGACGCGCGATGTCTACCGGGCAGAGATCGACGACAAGGACCTCGAACGGGAGCGCCGCAGATTCCGTGCTGCAGTACGTCTGTCGCGACGGCAATTGGAGGCAATAAAAGAGCGTGCCGAGAACGAACTCGGCCGCGGTCACGCTTACATTTTTGATGCCCACCTGCTGTTTCTTGAAGATGCCAAACTTACCCGTGACGTCGAAGACTATATCGTTAAAGAGCGGGCGAATGCGGAATGGGCGGCGAAAGTTGTGGGGGATCGATTGCTCTCGATTTATACCCAAATCAACGATGAGTATTTGCGCGAACGCGGATCAGACATTGAAGACGTCATTCAACGTCTGTTGGCAAATCTGACCGGGGAAGGACGAAGTCACCCGAAACTGTCGGAGGATGCCGTAATCGTTGCCCAGGACCTGTTGCCATCTACCATCGCCGAGTTAGACCTGAATCATGTTCGAGCAATAGCGACTGATGCGGGAGGTTGGACCTCGCATATGGCGATCATTGCACGAGGCCTGGGTCTTACAAGTGTTATCGGACTCCGCGATTTTTATCACCGAACACGCACTGGCGATCAAATCATCGTTGATGCCCAGCATGGTGAAGTGATCCTCAATCCGACTGCAGGGACTATTGGACACTACGAGTTCAGTGTTCATGAGTCGTATGTCTTTGGAAGCGTGGAAGCGTCAGACGAACGCGGTCCGGTGTTAACTCGCGATGGTGTTTCAATAGCATTGCGGGCGAATGTGGAGCTGCCGACTGAATTTGAAGCCGTGAGACGATTTGGAGCGTGTGGCGTTGGCCTGTTTCGTTCTGAGTTTTTACTGTCGCGTCCCGGCCTACTTCTGTCGGAGAACGAACAGTTTGGTTCATACCGGGCGCTGGCAGAAACCGCCGGTCCTTATGGTGCAATCATCAGACTGTTCGATCTGGGTGGTGAAACTGGTTACGAACTATCGGACCGGCCCGAGAAGAATCCTGCGTTGGGACTACGCGCAATTCGCTTTGGACTTAAGAACGAAAAGGTAATGCGCGCACAAGTCAGAGCAATTCTGCGTGCGGCGAAGTTTGGGCCTTTGAGGCTTGTCATTCCAATGGTTGCTGACGTCGGAGATGTTAAGCGCGCAAAGAAGATAGTTGCGGAAGAATTAGCTGCACTGCAGCACGAAGGTGTCGAACACGCGGAAACAAAGATAGGAGCGATGATTGAAGTGCCTTCGGCAGTGCTAACAGCCAGGAAGATTGCTGCTGAAGTTGACTTCTTCGAACTCGGAACGAACGATCTGGTGCAATACACATTGGCAGTCGATCGTGGTAACGATGCGGTTTCCGATTGGTTTCGCACTCTGCACCCGGCGGTGCTGTTCGGAATTAATCAGACATTGGAGATCGCTCGCGAGGTGGGGATTCCTGCGATCGTTTGTGGTGAAATGGCTTCCACGCCGGCTTACGTCGTCCTGCTAGTTGGAATGGGGGCGGTCGATCTGAGTATGACGCCGGCTTTGATTCCACGAGTGCGGTCCACACTTGCGAGGATAGACACGTCGGAAGCTGCCGAGGTGGCGCAGAGATGTCTGGAATGCGCCACGGCGGATGAAGTTGAGGAGATAGTCCGCATTGAGTTCAAGAGTCGATGGCCAGACGTTTTTCCGCCAAAATCTCTGCCCGCAAGACCTGTTGAGGGTTAGTCTTGTTATGCGAAGCGCCAATCCGATCTACTTGGAGTATCCTCTCATCGAATGAAGAAATCTTCTTCGACGTTGATCAACATCCTTATCGGCAAAGCTATCGTTGAGTCATTACTAGTAGGCACGATAGCTGTGGGTTTCTATGTCACGGCCTTTCCGCCGACATTCCATGGGTGGGGAGAAGCAGTTGTCTCAACACGATCGATTTCGGGTTGGGCCGTCAACAGCGCTTCGCCCTGGGAGCGAGTCGAAGTTCAGTTATTTGTTGATGAAAAGTTTGTGGGGACTCAGGTCGCAAACCGTTCGCGACCTGATGTCCGCGACGCAGGTTGGGCCAAGGACGAATGGCACGGCTACAGTTTCCAACCAGGGGATCTGAGTGAGGGGCTCCACCGAGCGCGAGTTTATGCTGTGCACCAAAGCGGCGCTGGAGTGCGCTTCACACTTCAGTTGCTCGGCGATTCAGTCACGTTCGACGTTGATGCTAACGGAGCGTGGCGAGCTAATGATGTGTCCATACAACCCGCGAAGGATTGAAACCAGAATGAACCAATCCGAGAGTTCAACAGGAGTTAGGCCCAGCGTTATCGCCCGCTGGGAAATTGCGTCTGTTCTGGTTTCGGGTCTTCTTGCTGAATGGGTAGTCGTTTCTTTCGTTGGTTGGAGCAAGATAACTCTTGCGATTCCCATCGCACTCGCGCTGATTTTGATGGTTACGTCGCATCGAGCTTATGGTGAAGGTCTAAGAGATATTGGTCTTACCGTTGCCAACCTAATTCCAGCTCTCAAGGCTGTAGTTTTGCCAACGTTGGTAGCATCGCTGATGATTTTCGTCATAGGCTGGTTGACCTCGAAGGGAAGTTTCACCCCCGGAACGCCTCGTCTCCGTTTTGTGCTTAGCCCGTTTTGGGCCTTATTTCAGCAATACATTCTGCAGGGTTTTATCAACCGTCGAGCTCAGATTTGGTTGGGTGTGGGTTGGAAGAGCGTGCTTCTTGTCGCGTTGGTCTTTGCCATCGTTCACCTTCCTAATCCTCTCTTGACCGCCCTAACTTTCGCCGGCGGAGTGATTTGGGCACATGTTTATCAGCGTTTCCCAAATCTATACCCTCTCGCAATCTCTCACTCAATCTGTTCACTCGCGGGAGCGCTCTTCCTTCCCCATTCTTTGTTAAATGGTCTTCGGGTGGGTTTTAAGTACTTTGGTTAGCATTGTTCGGGACTCAGGTTTAAAGAAGTCTGCGCCGGTGCTATACCCGTTGAACACTCGTTTGCTATAATTTTCCAGCCTTGCAAGGAACAGGTCGGGCGGTTGCTGCCGGCCACTGACGGTTTCAAATCTCGATTTGAAACCTCAAGCCGGGAGAGGAAAGTCCGAACACTATAGGGCAGCGAGCCCGCTAACGGCGGGGCGTTCGACAGGCCACCCCGGGGCGCATAGCAGCCCGAATCTGGTGGCAGTTGGACGACGACAAGTGCAACAGAGAACAGACCAGCCTCGATTTATCGGGGTGATGGGTGAAACGGTGCGGCCTGTTTTCAGGCTTAATGTAAGAGCGCACCGGCGCGTGTGGTGACATGCGCGGCCAGGCAAACTCCTCGCAGTGCAAGACCAAATAGGGAGGCGTCAAAAGGGCTGCCCGCCCGAATTCCGATTAATCGGGATACGACCTCCGGGTAGGTCGCTCGAGCCTGCCGGTAACGGTTGGCCTAGATGAATGATCGCCATCCCGATGAAGTCGGGATACAGAATTCGGCTTACAGACCTGTTCAGTATTTGCAGGGTTGAAATCGACAAAAGGAGCACACGACTAGAGATGGCAAATCGGAAAGGTGTTTTTATCGGAGCATATGTTCCCAACCACTTAAAGGAATCTCTGCGTCGACGTGCTGCCGCTGAGCATCGTACACTGTCTCAAGAAATCACGAGAATCCTCGAAGAAGCGGTGCATGGCCGGGGTCTACCTGCGGGAAGTATCGACCGTCGAGTGAGAGAGTCCCAACCTCGACGCCGTGCTACAGACCCCATGCCTCGTCGCCGGGCGGGTGATGAACCTTACGGTACCGGTGGAAACAGATCGGGCGATGATCGCGGTTAGACTTCCGGCAGCTCTTGATTCGCATCTAACCAACCGTGAAGTATCTAATCATCGCAGCGATTGTTTCCCTTGTTTTTGTAGTCGTGTATTCGCGACTACGTCCCTACCTTAAGCTCATTCAGAAAGTCGTTAATTCACTGAACGTCTCTGCCTCAGTGGGGAGTTCAACTGCATCCCCTCAAAGCAGGCCAAGCGAAAACAAACTCGTCCGTTGTGCTGGTTGTGGAACCTGGATTCCAGAAGGGCGGGCGATGAATCTCAGATCTGGTCTGACGACCTACTGCTCCCCTGAGTGTTTGGAAAAGAAGTCGACGCCGAAGGAACGAAAGTTGGCGGGGTGATTTGCGATATGCGTCTGTCTTGTCGTCGACGGCATTCGAATCCTCGGATCTGTTAAGCGGTCGACGACACGACAGACGCATATCGGACATTAAGCTTCTCCGGGCACGGCATTTCCAGCCTCATGTATTCCTCGATCGGTGTTCGTAAGCCACAACCCAATCAACCCGACAACGAAGAACACTATTAGCGAGAGAAGTGCTTGCCGATATGAGCCAGTTCGCGCGATGACAATGCTAAACAACAACGGTCCCATCCATGAGGTGCCGCGTTCGGAAACCTCGTAGAGCCCAAAGAAGGCTGCTTCCTTTCCCGCGGGGATCATTCGCGAGAACAAAGAACGCGATAACGCTTGTGATCCTCCCAGCACAATCGCGATTACTCCTGCCATCACCCACGCCTGCGGCACACTTCGTAGAAATGCATACGCGTAGATCACAATCCCGGCCCAAATCACCAGCGACACCAGAATCGCATTCTTCGTTTTGATCAAGTAAGCAAGCCGCTCGAACAGAAGAGCGCCAAACACCGCAACGAACTGCACCATCA
>Ga0070698_100009820_pt1 | contig 10229 bp, 9 predicted proteins | sample KBSK1502metaG_FD_65477 | JGI IMG/M metagenome (GOLD analysis project Ga0070698, IMG submission 65477) | Corn, switchgrass and miscanthus rhizosphere microbial communities from Kellogg Biological Station, Michigan, USA - KBS K1-50-2 metaG | ecosystem: Host-associated > Plants > Roots >... | reverse complement strand
CTGTACTACTCGGGTTGGGACGCGAATCCGGTTGGTTCGTCAACTCCCGTAACCGGGATTCATCACCCGCAAGGTTCGCACAAACGCATTTCGTTTGGGGCGACCAATTCGAATTGCGCACCAGAGCTTCCCGGTCCGTGCGTGAATTTCAGCGGGGTCACCTGGAGCCAGGGAGTAACGGAAGCGGGTTCGTCAGGCTCAGGGATCTGGACCGGTGCACCCGACAACCCAACGCTGGTCGGCACTCTAACCGGCGGTGAATCAGCTTGCAACAACCCGTCTGGAAGTGACTACTACGGCCGATTCAGCGTGACCTATCCGAACATTTCAGGTTTTCTTAGTGGCACAAGTTGCGTCACCTCGATCAGTCCGAACAGCCAGAGCTTCTCCGCCGCTGGCGGTACGGGCAGTCTCACTGTGACTGCTCCAGCGGCGTGCAATTGGACCGCGAGCAGCACGGCCGCATTCCTGACAATAACCTCGGGTGCGAGCGGCACCGGTAACGGCACAATCAACTTCTCAGTGGCCGCTAACAGCGACTTGCTGCGGTCGGGCTCCATTGTTGCAGGAACACAAGTGTTCACGGCCAACCAGGAGGGCGGCGGCGTTTGCGCAGCAACTCCAATCAATTTTGGCCAGACAGTCAATGGGGCGTTAGCAACTTCAGATTGTCCTTTGGGTGATGGTTCGTATGTGGATGCTTACAGCTTCAGCGGCACCACGGGCCAGCGGATTTCGATCCTGATGACATCGTCGGCGTTTGATACATACCTGTATTTAGTTAAGCCCGATGGTTCGGTGCTGACGATTGACGACGATGGCGGGGGAGGCACGAATTCACGGATACCTTCTGGCAGTGGATTTCTGACCTTGCCGACGACCGGCACCTACACGATTCTGGCGAACTCATTCGACGCCGGCGCGACGGGCGCTTACTCATTGACACTAAGTGAGCAGCCCAAAAAGACGCTGACGGTTACGTCCACTCCCATTACCGGTGTGAACGTTGCCGTTTTCCCCACTGATACGAATGGTCAAGGGGACGGCACGACCCAATTCACGCGAACTTACTACCAAAACACAACGGTCGCCTTGAACGCTCCGGGAATCGTCGGCACTAGCGAATTCAAGCGATGGGAAAAAGACGGCGTGACAGTAGACACGATTTCGGCGACGAGCTTTGGCATGGACGCGGATCACACGCTGACGGCGGTGTATGGTCCGATAACTACCTACACGTTGACCGTGGCGTCTTCAAATCCAGGCAGTGGTGTGGCCGTCTCAGTCAGCCCGAACGACAACGCCGGCATGGGAAACGGCACGACCGAGTTCACCCGCACTTACAATCGAAACTCGTATGTTGATCTGACGGCGGCTGCAACTGCCCCTAACGGAAATATCTTTCAGAAATGGCAGCGGGACGGTATTGACTTGTCTACGGATCAATACGTCCTGGCGTACACCGACCGCGACCGTACGTACACTGCAGTCTACGTTGTGCCGAATACATTTTCGCTTACGGTGAATTCGTCCAATCCCAATAGCGGCGTAAACATCACCGTCAGTCCCAATGACAATAATGGCGCGGGCGACGGAACGACTCAATTTGTGCGGAGCTATCAGCAGAATACGGCCGTCACCCTGACTGCGCCTACGTTCGCAAGCAACGGAAACATTTTCGACCGGTGGCAGAAGCAGAATGGAGATGCGTTAACGTTTAGCCCAACCGCAAACATCTTTATGGGCGCGAATACCACCTTGACCGCGGTCTATCTCACCAAGCCGGTAATCTTAGCGGAAGAGGGCACCAACAATGTCGCGGCGCTCGACTCAGTTTATTTCACGCGTGGGCCTTTTAGAGTTATTAATCCAAATAACTTCTTCAGCGCCGACCACCACACCCGAATAATTTTCTTCACGTCGGACCTCAGTCTCACGCAATCCGATCTTAGCGATCCTGCGATATTGGTTGTTACCGTCCCCGGATACGTTTTGCCGGTTGAAAACGTGGGAGCACTGACAGGCGTGCCGGGACTCAGTGGTTCCTACGTAATCGTCAGACTTCCGGATGGTGTACCCGCAGGAGCCTTGGAAATGCGGATCAGGTTACGTCAGGTAACGAGTGATGCAAGGACGCTGAACATTTCGCCTTAGCAAGTTCAGAGACATACTTGCCGCCGCGGGGCATCACTGAGAACTTATCGTAGTGGTCAGTGGGAATTCCGACTTAAGGCAAAGCCTTCTGAGACATGAAGGATGCGATCGAACAAATCAAAGAACGCTTGCGCAAATATCCTCATGTCCGATACGCAGCTGACGCCTCTTCGATAAGTGTGTTGCCAACGTCGGATGATGGTTTCACTGTTGACCTTGATGTTAACCAAAGCCAATACACGGTCTCTTTCAACGGTTGGCATGAAGTCTTCGAACAGGAAGACGAGGCATTGGAATGCTTCGCGTTCGGCCTGTCAGATGAATGTAGATTGAAAGAATGTCGGCGTGGGAACTTTGCCTATCGATGGACGGTTGAATCTTTGCAAGATGGGAATTGGGTAGAAGATAGTGAAACCGGCCTTTTTATCTTTCCGTTTTGGAAAGCGAAAAAAGTTTGCTATCTCCAAAACAATCTAATTGCTTCAGCAGGCGAACTCGATTCATGAGTACGCCCGTCCACCAAGGCGCAGCAGCTGATGGCGCGGCAAGAACAAAGAATGGAAACGAGGATTGCACGAATACCGCTTGTTGCCTTAGTCGCGGCATCCTCATTTTGTGCTTCGGCCGGGTCGGTACTGGCCTGCTCCGGCCCACATGCCGGTGAGCTAATCGAACAAAACAGATCAATCGTTCACGCTTACGGTTTCGTCGCTATTTTTCTTTTCCTTGCCACCCTTGCTATTTATTTTGTGAGGGGTCGTACCGGCATTCTCGCCGTCGCCATTAGTTTGATTGTTGGGTTCTTTCATCCATTCTGGCACTACGGCGGTGGCGGCGGCGACTGCGGTAGCAGTTTTGTGGAATTCGCGAGGTATGTGACGATAATTCTTGCTGGAATCATGATTATTCAAGCGGCGCTATGGCTACTCAAACGTCCGCGAATAATCGACAAGAGCGCCTAACAATAGGGCAGAAGCTGTTTGTGACCATGTTCGACTCTTCACGACGGCAATTCATCTCTAGTGTCGGTGCGACGCTAGCTTTCGCGACGATGCAACCCTGGCAGCATGCCGCGTCGCAGACTTTGCCTGGCACCACCACGCGACTCATCCTACTCGGCACTGGCGGCGGACCGCGCCCGCGGAAGAACAGCTTCGCGTCGTCGCAAGTGATTATCGTTAACAACGTCGCTTACGTGATCGACTGTGGCAACGGCGTAGCCATCCAGCTCGCTCGCGCAGGGGTGCCGTTGCCGTCACTGCGTCACGTCTTCATTACTCATCACCATTCCGACCACAATGCTGATTACGGTAACCTTCTTCTGCTGGCGTGGGAGAGCGGGTTGCGGACGCGCGTCGATACATGGGGGCCATCGCCCCTTACTCGGATGACGCACCTATTTTTTGAGATGAACGCATACGACATCAACACGCGCATTGCCGACGAGGGGAGAGTACCGCTGGCTCCGCTCGTGCATGTGCATGAACTCGCCGCAGGCGGGACAGTCATGCAGGACGGGAATGTCACGGTGAAGTGCGCCCTCGTTGATCATCCACCAGTAAAGCCAGCCTTCGCGTACCGCTTTGATTCTCACGATAGATCCATTGTCATCTCCGGTGACACCAGACGTTCTGATGCGCTGATTCGGCTTGCGCTGGGAGCAGACGTACTCGTGCACGAGGCCCTTTATGTCCCGGCGGTCGAGCGGCTGGCGGCAAGAGTCCCGAACGCAGCGGCGCTAAGGAAATCCATCCTTAGTCATCACACCTCAGTAGAGGACGCTGGACGAGTTGCAACGGCGGCGGGCGTGAAGATGCTGGTGCTTTCGCATTTCGTGCCTCCGGACGACCCCGATATCACCGAGCAGATGTGGATTGACGGCGCGCGCAGTACATACAAGGGACAGATCATTGTTGGCAAAGACTTGATGGAGATTTGACAGCTGAGATTTTCGCCCGCTGGGTTCTTTTAGCAGACGACTCATTCAACCGGAGCGCGAATTGGGTAGCAGATAGTGAAACCGGACTCTTCATCTTTCCGTTTTGGAATGTGGCTCTCTCGTACTGAGAAACCGAAAAAGGTTTGCTATCTCCGAAACAATCTAATTGCTTCAGAAAGCGAACACGGTTTCTAATCACGCCGTCCAAAAAGCCACGCAGCTGATGGCGCGGTGGCATGTGATCGCGCGCGCCACAGCAAGCGCAGCGTTAGATGCTGAAAATCGTTGCCGCACTACCACCGTTCTCAACATTAAGGAGATGTGAACATGAGCACCTCACCCCGATCTTCCAAAAAGATGAAAGAGCTGTCGAGGTTCGGAGCTTCCTACTATGCGGGCCTGACCATCGAAGCGAACCCCGACCCCTCCCAGCTAAAGCTCGCAATTGACGGACATAGAATCCCGATTAAGAAGGTAGAGGATTCATTCGTTTATTCGGAAGAGGATGACAGCAGCAGAAGCGGAACGGTGTCCGCACCAACGTTGTCCGAACTTTCGAAAAAAATTATCGATACTCTGTGGGATCGCAAGAGGCGAAAGGAAACCAGAAAGGCCCATCTTGCGGAACTGCGCAAGGGCTTAGACAGTTGGAACAATTGGCGCAGAGAGCACCCTGAAATTCGACCTATGCTCTTCGGCGCTCCTCTTCGTGGTTGGAAGGGAACCGACTTCAATTTGTGCAATGCGAACCTTATCCAGGCTGACCTCCGTCACGCAAGGCTCATCAACACCAACTTTCACGAGGCTAATCTTGGCGGGGCGAAACTGAATCATGCCAGGCTTATGGGTGCAAACTTCTGTAGGACGGATCTGTATGAGACAGATCTTTCTAACGCCAATTTAACCGGCGCCAACCTCCAGGGGACGCAATTGGCTCGGACGAACTTCAGCGGCGCCACCCTCAGCGGATGCACGATCTACGGACTCTCCGCCTGGAACCTTCAACTCAAGGCCGCAAAACAGAAGCGCCTAAGAATTCTCTATAAAGTTCAGCAGGCAAATGGGAAGTGGGACGAAGGCGATTTCCCTGTACAAGATCTAGAAGTTGCCCAGTTTGTTTTCCTGTTGCTTGATAACACACGGATCAACAATTTCTTTAACACCATGACGTCGAAAGCCGTTGTTATCATGGGGCGCTTTCAACCTAAAGCACGCAAAACCATACTCGATGGGCTGCGCCGTGACCTTCGCAAGGAAGGGTTTCTACCTATTGTTTTCGATTTTGACAGGCCGACAGACCGCGACTACACAGAGACCATCAAGACATTGGTGGGGCTCTGCCAGTTTGCTATCGTTGACATCACCAAGCCCAGGTCGAGCCCGCTTGAGCTCGACGCCACAGTTAAAGACTACCAGGTACCGTTCGTCCCCATTATTCAAAAGGGCGAGGAGCCTTTCTCGATGTTCAAAGATTTGCGGAAATACGATTGGATGTTGGAGACCCTCAACTATGAGTCGGCAGACACTCTGAGCCTTGTGACCAAACCGCTTATCATCGATAGGGCGTTGAGAGCGTGTGAGCAGATTCGGCAATTTAAGGCTCGCCCAGCAACCGACGAATTGTCAGCCCAGGATTACATTGATGGCGATCACACGCGAAGAAAGATGCTAGAAGGGTTTCTGCGATAGGCGAATCAGTTCAAATGCACCAGCGTTCGGTGCAGTCGACGACAATGAGGAAACTAAAACTCATACTAATCACGGTTCTCGTGTGGCTCGTGGTATCCAGCGCTTATGCCTGCTACTACGTCGTGAGTATTCTCGCTTTGCCTGAAGAGTATGACGCGTACGCGAGAAACTGGAAGTTTCAGCTCCTGATGTTTTCTCTCTTTCGCCTCCCCTGGCTTGTTTTGGCCTTATGCTTGCTCGTTGCGGTGATGGTTGTGTTGCCGATAGAAAGTAAAAAAGTCCGCCGTGGTTTCATCGCCGCCGTTGTGATTTTCCTCGCCACGATTTCGCCGAGCGTCGCCAGTGTCCGTCGTTCCGAAGCTAGCAGAATACTTCGCATATGCACACAGCTCTATGGTGCGACAGTCGATAAGCAACGTCACCAGTTCGCTGTAAACGAGTTCTATGTTTTGGGGCTGAAGTTTAACGCCCGCGGCAGCCTGATAGAATTGGATGTTTCACCAAAGTATTTTTTTGAGGAAGCGCATCCTGATTGGGCAGAACCCGACAACTTCACCTATTTGTCGAAATCTCAATATGACGCGGTCTTAGAGCAAATCGACACCATCAAGCCCCGCGGTGCACTTATTAAAGATTCAGATAGCATCTCAGTGGTTACAAACATGACAGCGCCTCATCGCGAAATGTATCGCCGGGCGATGTTCGAATGGGGTGAAATAATCGATCTGCGGCGCAGTCAGAACGCCCCGTTGCTGGTTCGGTGGATCAGGGTGCATTATGACGAACGCAACAGAAGAAATCGTGGCACCGAAGTCCTGACGCCTGCGTTAATACCGACGACATTTCCCTTTGAGCAATTTTCCCCGCGGATGGGCCAGGCAAAGGAGAACTTGTCAGTCTCTATTAACGACCTGCGAAAGGCACCGACCGCGGTCGTGCTCGATGGCAAGTCACTATCTTTGTCTACGTACCTTTGGCGAGATTTCATGCCGAGCATCCCACCAATGAGCGACGGTAAACCAATGATCGGAGTGCTCAAGGTCGCGACTTCTGATAAGAAATCATTCCCGAGCGGAGTAAGGCTCGACCGGGCATGGGTCCTTTTTGGCGAGCAAATGTGGGAGACCTCTGAATTTAGGGAACAGTCGGAAGGACCTTCAAACAATAAGGATTCGAACGAGAAGTGGATAAACTGCCCGGACTCACCGGTGTGCGAAGCTGTCGCTCGGGGCGGCCCGAAGTGGGGTCCGGGCGTCTTTGTTGATGTTGTCGTGCAGCTAACCGACAGGGAAGGGCGGCACCATTTGCTTCAGGCGCGAAAGCAGTATGTTAACCGGACCGATTAAGTCGGCGGGAACTGATGCGTTTCAATATTGAACTGGAGCCAGCAACTATGGATAAGGCGAGCAAGCCGATACAAAATCAGAACCGGGAGCGGTAGCGACCGGCCGAATACTCAAGTTCTTTTAAAGACTTTCTATCATTGCCTGCATTTTACTGTTGAGTCCCTGGCCGGTCGCTACCGCTCCCGGTTCTGATTTCGTTACTAATCGTGTGGAGTTCAATTCAAACTGCATCAGTAGGTCGGGCGAAGATTTGTCCCTTCCAATGCCTGTACTATCTACTTCATGGAAATCGTTGGCATGGCAATACATTATTTGTCAGAATCCCGTAATTGATCTCAACCGCAAATCAAAAGGAAAAAAATGAGTCCACTTAAGTTGGAAAGTAATCGCAAAGTAATCAACCGCTTCATTCTGGTGTGTCAGGCCGGCTTGATGTGTGCGCTGCTGACAGTGTCACCGGCAGTTCACGCCCAGGAGACAGCTTGGCCACAGTTCCGCGGGCCGGAATCAAATCCGGTGGGAAGACATCCGCGGCTGGCCGAACGCTGGTCGAAGACCGAGAACGTGGAGTGGTCGCAAGCGATTCCGGGACGGGGATGGTCGTCGCCAATCGTGACTGGCGGCAGAGTCTACGTGACCACCGTAACTACGGATGGCAAGTCGAAGCCACCACAGATCGGCACGGAATACAGCAACGAGTACGTTGCGGAACTAATGAAACAGGGCCTCCCGGAGGCCGAGGTGATCAGGCGCGTGACTGAGCGCGACGCCGAGCTGCCGCACGAGGTTTTCCTTCATTACTTCCTTTATTGCCTAAACCTGAAAAGCGGCAAGGTGGAGTGGCAAAAGGAATTCCACACGGGCCGGCCACCCGGCGGACGGCACCGCAAAAACAGCTTTGTCTCAGAGAGTCCGGTGACCGATGGACGACACGTCTACGTGTATGTAGCGAATCTGGGGTTGTGGGCATTTGACCTGAAAGGCAAGCAGGTCTGGTCGACACCGCTTGAGGCGAATCCGATTTACCTCGACTTCGGAACCGGAAGTTCGCCAGTGCTCGCCGGGAACCGGCTCGTGATCGTTAGCGACAACGAGAAACAGCAATTCATCGCGGCGTTCGACACGCAAACGGGCAAGCAAGTCTGGCGCACAAATCGAGACCTCGGCGGCAGTGAACAAGGGCGACGGTCAGGATGGGCGACGCCTTTTGTTTGGCGGCACGCGCTGCGCACCGAAATCGTGGCGGTTGGGCCAGGGGAGGTCGTAAGTTACGACCTGGCGGGAAAAGAGTTGTGGCGCACGTCGGGAATTTCCATGATCCCGATACCGACGCCCTTCGCATACGACGGATTACTCTACATTGATGGCGGTCGAGGAGCTTCCTTGTTCGCGCTTCGTCCCGGCGCTGCGGGCAACATCTCTCTGGAAAAAGATCAAACCTCGAACGAATATGTGGTTTGGTCGCAACCGCGTGGTGGGACTTACCTGCCGTCGCCCGTAGCTTATGAAGGAGCTGTGTACGCGCTAACTGAGACGGGTATTCTGACCCGCTTCGACGCCAAGACTGGAAAGCAGAGTTACAAGACACGGATTGACCCGACGGCAACGGCTTTCACGACCTCGCCCTGGGCTTACAATGGCAAGCTGTTCTGCCTGAGCGAAGAAGGCCAAACGTTTGTGATCGGAACCGGCGACCAGTTCAAGTTATTGCACGTGAATGAACTGGACGACATGGCGCAGGCGTCGCCGGCACTAGTGGGCGAACGCTTGTTGATACGGACTGAACAGCGACTTTACTCGATTCGCCGCAAAAGTTAGCGAAGAAACTTTTTATTACTGCCCCGTTGGGGCACATTACGCATGAAACGGATCCTCATCGCCGCGGTTTTTATATGTGCTTTGATCTGTACAGGCTGTGGTGGTGCGGCTCCGGACGACAGTCAAATCGGGCGCGCGTTCAAAGACAGGACGAGCAATGTCCAGGTTGAAGGCGAAGGCGTAGTAACGCGCCTGCTGGCGGACGACCTCGATGGCAGCAGGCATCAACGATTCATTGTTAGCCTCGCATCAGGTCAGACGGTCCTTATTGCGCACAACATCGATATCGCACCGCGGGTCCCCTGGATACAAACAGGCGATAACGTAAGCTTCTACGGCGAGTACGTCTGGAACGAAGAGGGAGGTAAGGTTCACTGGACGCACCACGATCCGAAAGGGCGTCACGTGGCAGGTTGGCTGAAACACAACGGGCAGACCTATCAGTAACGCCTGCTGCGATGAAGCAGCGCTCTTTACAATTTGCAGCGCAATACGATTGTCCGGGCCCTGTGAAGCTCCGCGTTATACGACTATGGATTGGAAGCAGCAAGCCAAACTAATATTCAATGTGCAAAAGCCGGCCCACTTCGCTGATTATCGTCACTGTTGTGAATGTGCAGAGCACGATCAAACCCTATTGGAGTTCGACGTCGATTCTATCGGCTTAACGCAGCTGGGGAATCCGGGTTGGGATCCGCTTTGCTTTTCCTCGGCTGAGGGGCTGATGTATTACCTGCCCGCTCTCATCAGGCTAACCCTGGATACGATGGACAGCCCCCGCGAGACGTATCTCGATCAGATGCTTTTTCATTTACTTCAGGATGGGCCGGGCAACAGGTTGGTCAACGCATGTAGCCAGGAGCAGCGGGAATTTGTAGCAGACTTCCTCGAATATTTGTTAGAGAACTATTGCTCGAAGATTGACGAGGGAGTGTTCACCTCGGATGAAATTCTAAGAACTCATGAGGTCTGGCGCATCGCCGGATAACCGTAGTTGGTCAGTTTGAGTTGAATGGTCAACTTCTTATGGGACCGCGGGCGCCCCTCGCCCGCCTGTTGCGGAGAAGGCATCTGGTAGAAAACTGTTTGTGTTGCGCACCCGTGCGGGCGAGGTCGCCCGCGCTCCCAGTAAGAGCGGGTATCAACGCCCCAATCTTGAATTCCAAACTGACGCACTACCCGGATAACATGCTCCTTGACTCGCCCTCCAGACTTGGTATAGAAGCGCCTTACTGAATCACCTCGCCTGACTTTTTTCCGCGCACAGAAAGGAGGCTGATATG
>Ga0070698_100009819_pt1 | contig 10232 bp, 10 predicted proteins | sample KBSK1502metaG_FD_65477 | JGI IMG/M metagenome (GOLD analysis project Ga0070698, IMG submission 65477) | Corn, switchgrass and miscanthus rhizosphere microbial communities from Kellogg Biological Station, Michigan, USA - KBS K1-50-2 metaG | ecosystem: Host-associated > Plants > Roots >... | reverse complement strand
TGCAGGTCGAGGAGCACGATGTCCGGCTCGAATTCGAGGAACACCTCCTCCACCTGCCTGGAATCGGTCAGCCCGCGGATCTCGGCCCCGGTGTGCTCGAGGATCGCCTCCAGAAGCTCGACGTTCGCGGGCTCGTCGTCGACGACCAGGATCCGCCCGCTCATGACAGTCGCTCAGCCGGCCGCCGTCACGGCAGCGGCGACCGGCACTGTGAAATGAAACTCCGAGCCGGCGCCGACCGTGGTGTCGACCCAGATCTTGCCACCGTGCATCTCCACGATCTGGCGCGTGATCGCCAGGCCTAGGCCCGTGCCGATGATCTTGGCCTTACTCTTGTCCTCGAACCGCTCGTAGCGGCCGAACAGCTTCTTGGCGAACTCGGGCGGGATGCCGAGGCCGTGGTCTTGAACATCGACACGCACCATCCCGTCCTGCACATGGCTGCTGACCAGCACCTCTCCGCCCGCAGGCGAGTACTTGATGGCATTGCTGAGGAGGTTGGAGGCGACCTGGAAGAGGCGGTCGGCGTCGCCTCGCACCGCCGGCAGGGCGCCGTCGAAGCGCGTGGCGATGGTGTGCTTGGGGCTGGACGCGCGTGCCCGTTCGGCGGCTTCGGCGAGGATGCTGTTGAGGTCGACCGGCGCGATGTTCAGCGTCATGCGCCCGGCCTCGATGCGGTCGAGGTCCAGCATCTCGGTGATCATCCGGTTCAGCCGCTGCGCGTCGTTGTTGATGTCGCCGGCGAACGACTTGGCCTCTTCGGCCGAGAGCTCCTGGTCGCGGATCATCTCGCTGAAACCCTGGATGCCGACCAGCGCGGTTCGAAACTCGTGGCTGACGAGGGATACGAACTCGCTCTTGAGCTGGCTCAGCCGCTCGAGCCCCGCCAGGTTGGCCATCGCCGCCTCCTGCGCGGTGTGCTGTGCGGTCGCGTCTTCGAACATCGCCAGGAAGAACTCAATGCGCCCCGCGGGGGTCTTGATCGAGGTCGCGCTCCAGTGCAGCCACACGTTCGAGCCGTCTGCGCGCAGGGCCTGGCTGTCGGACTCGATCGTGTCGACCGCGCCGTTCCACAGCGGGCGGAAGGTCCTGACCACACGCTCCATCTCATCGGGTGACAGGAAGTGGGCGACCGAGTGGCCGATCATCTCCCCGGGCTTGATGCGCAGCAGCATCCCCAGGCGTGGGTTGGCGTCGATCACCTTCATGTCGACCCCGACTCGCGCGATTCCCAGCGGTGCCTGGGCGATGACCTGGTTGAGCAGTGCGGTGCGCGCCCCGAGCTGGGCCTCCGCCCGGTGTGCTTTTTGAAGCAGGTCGAGCGAGTCGCGGTGGGTCAGGATCTGGTTGAAGACCAGCAGCACCCCGATGCCGCCGGCGACCGCGGTCATGAGCTGGTCGAGGCCCTGGTTCACCATGGCGAAGCGCAGCGCCGCCACCGCCGCTCCTAGCGTCGCCACCCACGGGACTGCCAGCTGCCACAGCTGGATCGGTCCCTCTTCGATCTCACGCTCGACCGGCGGTGCGGGCCAGAGCGGGGCGAGGGCTATGAACAAGAAGCCGATCACCCAACCGATATCGAGGATGCTGCCGATCGCACCATACGAACCATTGGCGGTGAGATAGGTGAAGGCGCTGTCGGCGACCGCGATCGCCGTCAGGCCGCCGATGAGCAGCAGTATCCGGCCAAGCTGTGCGCGGGTCGCCCGACGCAAGGCGACGACCAGCACGGTGATGGTGATGATGTCGCCGACGGGATAGGCCAGCCCGATCATCGTCGCCTGCTGGGATTGCTGCGACGACTCGTACACCGTTCGCAGCCCGAGCGCCAGGCCGATGAACAGCAGCGACAGAGCCACGATCGAACCCGCGAGCACCGCCTCCCCCCGCGTGGCCATTCGCGATGGGGCCGAGGTGAATGCCAGGACCCCCGCGATCGCAAGCGGAATCTCGAGCAGGAAGCCCACGTCGGCCGCCGACGGCTGGGGTACGGCCAGCCCCTGAAAGACCTCGTACCAGGACCAGATCGCCTCTCCGATCGCCCAGCTCGCCGACCCTGCGGCAAGGAATCCCCACGCCAGGCGCGTGCGACCGGAAGCGCGGCTCGCGGCCCACGCAAGGCTGACCGCGGCGATGCCCGCGGCGACGGCCTCGCCAAGGTCGTCGACCGCGATGGTCGCCTTGTCTCCTCCGAAGCGGAACAGCTGCCAGATCAGGAAGGCGACGCAAGCGACAGCCACCAGGCTCGCCGCCAGCGCGAATCGCCGCCACTCCGGGGTCAGCGCACGCCGCCACAGCGTCGAGACGAGGTCGGCTGGAGAGGAGGCCCGAGCGCCGGTCCTCACTGAATTGAGGCCCGGGCCGTCGACTGGGGAGGTTTGCCAGGCCACTTAACGCAAACCGTATGTTAAGTGGCGCCCGATGTCAGTTAACATTGGGCGGCAGCGGGCGGCAGGGGGTGTCTGGAGTTCGCGCAAGTGGAAGGAGCTGCCATCGCCCAGTTCGCGTTAACTAAACAAGACGAGGCCGTCAGGAGAGGAGACGAGCCGGGGGACGGCGAAGCACCTTCCGGGCGCCCGGCGGCTGTGCTCGGGGTGGCGATTGCGGCCCTTGCGCTGGCGGCGCTGCCGGCGGGAATGGGCGTGGCGATCATTTTCGGCTCGACACTACCACTCGAGTTTGCGGCCGCGGCCGCCTTAGCGATCCTCGCCTCGATCAAGCTGGCGGCAGCCGGCGCCGGACTCGCGGTGGCGATCCGATCGCGCTGGTAGCAGCCTCCTACTGCTTCCGAAGTCACCTCGACCTCTACCCAACAGCCGCGCCGGCTGCGCTGCGAAGGAGGTGATTTCTATGAGGAAGCTGATCCTGGCCGCCATGCTGGCGGCAACGATGGCGATCGCGTTCGCCACCACCGTCGGCGCCGGGCCGAATCCACCCTGCTGCTGATCGACTGCCAACGGGTTAACCGGCGTTAACCCTACGTTGTCAGGCGGATCGAGGTCAGATAAGCTGGCGGGCGTGCCAGACGCTGAAGCACACCCTGAGGCCGGCCCAAGCCGTTCGGGCCGGCGAGGGCGGCGGCACGGCGTCGAGGTCCGGCCAGGCTCGGTGAAGCAAGCGCGGGCCGAAGCAGGCCTCAGCCTGGCCCAGGTGGCGAACGGGGTTGTCAGCCGGACGGCGATCTATTTCGTCGAGACCGGCCGGGCCAAGCCGTCGATCGAGACCCTGAAGCTCATCGCCGAGCGCACAGGCCGGCCCCTCGACTTCTTCCTGGCCCGGCCGTCGACCATGGAGCCGCGATCCTCACCACCTACCCTCGAGGTCGAGCTGCACCTCGCCACCAACGACCCGCAGGCGGCGGTCGCCGCGGGCAGAGAGGTCCTGGCCAGGCAGAACGATCCCGACACCACCGCTCGCACCCAGGCCCTGATGGCCTACGCGCTGCTGCGACTCGCCCAGCCCGCGGAGGCGAAGACTCTTGCATCGGCCGCCCGCATGCACTTCGAGAGAACCGGGGACAAGCTCATGACGGCCGAGTGTCTCGGACACGAAGCGTCGGCTGCTTATCTGGTGCAGGATCCGACCGCCCTCGGCCTGGCGGAGCGAGCGCTGCAGATCTGCCGTTCGCTGCAGCCGGTGCCGCGGACGACCGAGGCGCGGCTGCTGTTCGTGCTGGGCTCGGTGCATACGACCAACCAGGACTGGCAGGCGGCGATCGATGCCTACGAGCGCGCCATCGCAGCCGGCTCGGTCGTCCAGGATCTGCGGCGCCTGTCGATGATGTACAGCGGCCTGAGCATCGCGTATGGCGAGATCGGCCACCTGAGCCAGGCCGAGTATTACGCCCAACGCGCCATCAGCATCCACGAGACGCTGAACGATCGTCTTTCGCTTGCGCGCTCCGAGAACAACCTCGGGGTCGTGTTGATCCGGCGGGGCGACCTTGCGGCGGCCGAAGAGCACCTGAAGCGTTCAGTGAAACTCTTCGATGAGACCCACCTCGATGCGGGCAAGGCAGAGCTCCTGCTCAGCCTGTGCGAGCTGGAGATCGCCCGCTCGAACGTCAGTGAAGCCGAGCGATTTGCGCTCGAGGCTCGCACCCTGGCCGAGCGCCTCGGCGAGCGAGCCACGCTCGCCGACAGTCACGTGTGGATGGGCCAGATCGCGGCCGAGCGGGGCGATCATGCGCGAGTCGACGCCGAGTTTCGCGAAGCGTGGGGAATCCTCGATGGGCTCGGCGCCACGGAGAGGCTCAGCCGGTGCCACGTCAAGTACGCCGAGATCCTGGAGAAGCGTGGCGACCTCGTCGCCGCCAACCGTCAGCTCCGCCTGGCCCTTAACCGGCTCGTTCCCGGCCGGGCCGCATCTGTTTCGCAACCGGACCGCACCGCCTCCGGCTGAAGCGGCGCCGAAACGGGGTGACACCTTTCGCGGATGCGATAAGAAGGCGTTATTTCAAATGGCTCGGACTACAATTTCCACTCCGTGCATCACTTAACAGGGGTAGTTCTGGGGCGGCATGGCGGTCGTACTGGTAGTTGACGACGGGGCTGCCAACCGCCAGCTGGTCGAGGCCTACCTGGCCGGCATCGAATGCGAGGTGCGCCTGGCGGAGGACGGCGAATCCGCCCTCGAGCTGATCAAGGCCGATCCGCCCGACCTCGTCCTCCTCGACGTGCAGATGCCAGGCCTCGACGGTTACGAGGTCTGCCGCCGGATCAAGGCGGGTCCGCGTGGGCGGCTCCTCCCCGTGGTCATGATCACCGCCCTCAACCAGACCGACGATCGTGTTCGCGCCCTCGAATCGGGCGCCGACGACTTCATGGCCAAGCCGGTGGAGCGCGTCGAGCTCGTCGCCCGAGTCCGCTCCGCGCTGCGCCTCAAGGCCCTGTACAACACGCTCGACAGCGCCGAGCAGGTGATCTTCTCGCTGGCGGCGGCGGTGGAGGCGAAGGACTCGCTGACCGAGAAACACACCCAGCGGGTCGGTGAGTCCGCGCGCCATCTGGGCTCTCGGTTGGGGCTGCCCGAGGTGGCGCTCGACGCCCTTTTTCGCGGCGGCATCATCCACGACATCGGCAAGATCGGCATCCCCGACGCCATCCTCCTCAAGAACGGGCCGCTCGATGCGGACGAGACGGCGCGAATGCAGAAGCACGTGGTGATCGGCGAGAACATCGTCCGGCCGCTCCGCTCGGGGTCGACCCTGCTGCCGATCATCCGCCACCACCACGAGCGCTTCGACGGGCGCGGCTATCCCGACGGTTTGCGTGCCCGCGAGATCCCGCGCCTCGCAAGGATCGTCTCCGTCTGCGACGCCTTCGACGCGCTGGTCAACGACCGCCCTTACCGGCCTCGGCTCCCGGTCGACCAGGCGTTGGCGTTGCTTGTCGATGGCGCCGGGCGCCAGTGGGATCCGGAGGTCGTGGAGCTGTTCGTGGGGGAGATGCCGGCCATCCACAAGCTGGGCGCTGCCTGAACCGAGCATCGTGACCGACGTCCTGGCGTTCCTGCAGAACCTGACCTCGGTCGCGTTCCTGTTTCTCGGCGGTGCAATCGCGATCAGCTGGGCTCGCCATCGAGACAGCAGTCGGGGTTTCATGGCCTTGGCGATAGTCCTGCTGTCGCTCGTGTCCGTGCTCGGCCGCGTCCCGCAGCTCCTTCATTTCACGCCGCCGCTGCTCACCGAGATCGACCTCTTGCTGTTCGCGGGCTCGGCGTACGCGCTGCTTCGCTTCCGCGGCTCGTTGATCCCGCTGCCGCGCGTATGGCACGCGGCCGCCGTCGGATCGATGGTCGGCGGACTCGCGCTGTTCTTCGGCGCCCGGCTCTTCGGGGCATCAACCAGGGTTCAGACGCTCGCGGCCCTGATCATCATCGTCGTCTGGGGGGCCACCGTCCTCGAGCCGATCATCCGGTTCTGGCTTCTGGCGCGCGGTCTGCCGGCCGTGCAGGCCTGGCGCCTGCGCTCGCTGAGCCTGGGCTTCGCCGGCATCGTCGGCATCATCGTGTTCGCGATCGGCGCCGCGCTGGTTACAAGGGCGGCGAACCAGGGCGTTCAGCTCGCCACCATGCTGGTCGTGCTCGCCATCATCCCGCTCCTTTATGTGAGCTATTCGCCGCCGTCATGGCTCCGCCGCGAATGGCGCGCATCGGAAGAAGAGGGGCTGCGCAGCTTCATGGAGGAGCTGCTGTTGAGCGGGGACCGCGAGGCGCTCGCCAATCGATCGCTCGAGTGGGCGATGCGCCTCGTCGGCGGCGATGCCGCGGCGTCATTCGATGTCAACGGGACGCTGCGTACATCGCGAGGCCTCCGCCCAGACGAGGTACGCGACCTGAGCGATGAAGTCGGTCGCATGCGCGAGGGCGTCGGCCGTGTGAGCATCGACGGCTCCGACCGCACAGCGCTGAAGCTGCCCATCGAGGGGCTGGCCGGCGCCGGCGCGCTGGTCGTGCTTGCCGGTCCGTTCACGCCCGCCTTCGGGTCAGACGAGATCCGCCGCGTGCAGCAGTTCATGAGCGCGTTCGCCACCGCCCTCGACCGCCTCGATCTGATCGTCAAGCTGGAGGAGAGCAACCGGAAGCTCCTGGAGGCGAACCGCCACAAGAGCGTTTTCCTCGCCAGCATGAGCCACGAGCTCCGCACGCCTCTCAACGCGATTCTCGGCTTCTCCGAGCTGCTGATCGACGCCGGCAACGGCCAGTATCCGCCGGCCACGCGCAAGCGCTTCCTGGAGCAGATCCACGCCAGCGGCAAGCACCTGCTCGGATTGATCAACGACATCCTCGACCTGTCGAAGATCGAAGCCGGCCAGATGGAGCTGCGCCTGCAAAAGGTCGATGTCGCCGAAGTCGTCAACGAGGTGGTGAGCACAGTCGAGCCGCTCGTGGCGCAGAAGACCATGCACCTGCAGATCGCGCGCGCCGGCGCGGGTGAGATCACCGCGGACGCCGGCAAGGTCAAGCAGATGCTGCTCAACCTGGTCTCCAATGCAGTCAAGTTCACGCCTGAGGGCGGCACCGTGACGATCGAGACGCGGCGCCTCGACGATTCTGTCGAGCTGTCGGTCACCGACACGGGCATCGGCATCGGCAGCCAGGACCAGGAGCGCGTGTTTCATGAGTTTCAGCAGGTCGATTCCGGCGTCGGCCGCGCCCAGGCAGGCACAGGACTCGGCCTCACGCTCACCCGTCGCTTCGCGAGGCTTCACGGCGGGGACGTCCGCGTCGTCAGCGAGCCCGGCAAGGGCAGCGTCTTCACGATCGTCCTTCCCATCACCGCCCGCGCGGAGGGGACCGCCGTCAGCGGGCCGGATCCTTTCACGCGGCGGGGCGACGCCTCGCGCCCGCTCGTGTTGGTGGTGGAGGATGATCCGGCGGCCGCCGAGCTCTTGACGCGCCAGCTCGAGCAAGCCGGGTTCAGCACTGATTTGGCCCGCAGCGGGAACGAGGCGATCGCCAAGGCCGGCGCCCGCAAGCCGTCCGCGATCACACTCGACATCCTCCTTCCCGACCTCGACGGCTGGGAGGTGCTCACGCGCCTCAAGCGCGAGGCGGCCACCAGCAACATCCCGGTCGTGGTCGTCAGCGTGGTCGACAATCCCGAGCTCGGCATCGCGCTCGGCGCCCTCGACTATTTCGTCAAGCCCGTGCCGGCGAAAGAGCTCATCGGCCGCCTCAGCCGCGTCAAGTTCGGGCGCGAGGCCGGCCAGAAGCCACGCATCCTGGTCGTCGATGACGAGGTGGCGAACCGAGAATGGCTGAAACGGATCCTCGAGCCCGCGGGCTATGCCGTCATCCTGGCCCGCGGCGGGAAAGAAGCCATCGACCTCGCCAAATCGGGCAAGCCGGACCTGGTGATGCTCGACCTGATGATGCCCGAGGTGACCGGTTTCGACGTGGTCGAGGCGCTGCGCGCCGACGACGCGACCAACGCGACCCCGATCATGGTCCTCACGGCAAAGAACCTCACCGAGGCTGACATCAGGCAGCTCAACGGGCACGTTTCGACGATCCTCCGGCGCGGTTCGACAGCCGCGGCCGACCTGCTCGGCCTGCTGCGCCAGGTGGTCGACGCCGAGCCGGCCGCCCGATGAACGGACCGGCCGTGATTCTCATCGTCGAGGACAACGAGGCGAATCGCCTGCTTGCCAGCGCCGTCCTGGAACGGGAGGGATATCGAGTCGAGATGGCGGGCAGCTCGCAGGAGGCGCTAGAGCTGCTCGACTCCCAGGCGCCGGACCTGATCCTGATGGACGTGCAGCTGCCGGGGATGGACGGCTTGTCGCTCACGCGCCGCTTGAAGGGAGATCAAAAGACCGCGGCGATACCCATCGTGGCGCTCACCGCCCTCGCGATGATGGGCGACCGCGAGCGCACCCTCGAGGCCGGCTGCTCCGGCTACATCTCGAAACCGATCAACACCAGGACGTTCGCCGCCGAGGTGAGCAAGTTTCTACCTGGCGTGTAGCGGGCGGCGCCGAAGCGCGGCGTCGGCGTCGGCGGTAGAGACCCGAGGTCGCCTGAAGTTCCGCAGCGCGAAGCGATCGCATGCCGTCTCGGCCGCCGATCGCTTCCCCAACTCCTCCTTCAAGTACCAGTGCATCCACTCGTGGCAGTAGAGGAACCGCATCACCTCGCGGCGAAGTCGGAATGAAACGCTCTCTGACGCCCATGCAAACCTCAGGCCGGGCCCGCGCTTGCGCCGAGCCGCGTAGATGACCGGCTCTTTGAACGGGCGAAATGGCACCGGCACCTGGAGCACGATCCGCCGTTCCTTGAACTCGCAGCGCGCGGCGAGGTGTGGCGACGAACGGTACCGAAGCGGCTTGATCACAACCTCGTAGTCGCCCGCGCGCGGAAGGCCGGCGAGGACGCGGCGTGCCTGGGCGTCGCTCAAGCCGTCGAGGTCGCTGCGAATCACCATCCACCGAGCATAAGGACACGTCTCGATCAGGTACGCAAGAGAGGGTGCGCGTTGACAAGATGGGGGAGCCTGGCCTGAAAGGGCCGGGCTCTTCCACCATATAGGGGTGAGAGCGAAGCCTCGCACCCGCGAGAAGCGCCAACGCCAGGATGCCGAGCCCAAAGCCAGGCGCCTGCTCATCCTGAGCACCGGCTCCGGCAACATCACCCCCGAGATCGAAGCCCGCCTGCGCGAGCAGTTTGCCGACCACCTGGTGATCCCATTCGACCCCGAGGTGGATTTCGAAAATCTCATCACGCCGCGGGCGCGCGTTGTCATCGCGGGCGGCGACGGCACCGTCGCGTTCGTGGTCCGCAAGCTGGCGGACTCGAGGCACCCCGTGGGCGTCCTCTCGCTGGGCACCTTCAACAACTTCGCCCTGGCGCTCGGACTGCCGCCGGACCTCGACAAGCAGATCGAGGTGGTCAAGAAAGGCCGGCCTCGCCCGATCACGGTCGGCCGCGCCAATGGGACCGTGTTTCTGGAAGCCTGCCTGATCGGCCTGTTTGGCGAGACGATCGCGTTGGGGGAATCTCTCAAGGACCGCAAATACGGCACGGTCATGTCCGACCTTGCCAACCTGCTGACAGCCAAGCGCTTCTCGTACGAGCTCGAGGGTGACCTGAACGGCAGCGGCACCGCGATGTCGCTCGTCTTCACCAACACTTCGTCCATCGGCCCGGGGCTCCCGGTTGGCGACAGCACCCCCAAGGATCACCACCTCGAGTTCGCCATCCTCGCGGGACGCACGCGAACCGACATCGCCGGGCGGGCCCTGGCTTCGGCTTTCTTGATGAAGCACTCGGAAGGAGGGGTCGGCCAGGTCTTCCGATTCACGAGGGTGTCTGTCCGCACCAAACCACTGGTGCGCGTCTACGCCGACAACGTGCTGGTGGGCTGGACGCCGGTGACCATCACCGTCGAGGTCAGCGCGGTGAGGGTGATCCTTCCGCGCTGAACATCGCGCTGCTCAGAGGAATTTCGGGAGTTTGAGCAGCCACGCGGTCAGCGTTCCCGTTCCGATTCCTATCGCGCCGCCGGCGGCCACGTCGCTGGGAAAGTGGTGGCCGAGGTGCACACGCGACGCCCCGACGAGTGTCGCGAGCGTGAACACAAGCGGAGCCGCGTTGGGGTAGAAGGTGGAGATGGTGGTCGCAGCCGCGAACGACGCCGCAGTGTGGCCCGATGGAAACGAGGCATCGGCGGTGCGAATCCCTACGACCATCGTCTCTCGGCTCACGAACGGCCGCCGGCGACGAAAGATGGG
>Ga0070698_100009815_pt1 | contig 10233 bp, 4 predicted proteins | sample KBSK1502metaG_FD_65477 | JGI IMG/M metagenome (GOLD analysis project Ga0070698, IMG submission 65477) | Corn, switchgrass and miscanthus rhizosphere microbial communities from Kellogg Biological Station, Michigan, USA - KBS K1-50-2 metaG | ecosystem: Host-associated > Plants > Roots >... | reverse complement strand
CGGACGCCTCGGTGACGTCGGTGAAGTGGCCGCCCCCGTCGTTGCGGAAGAGCCGCCCGGGAACGGGACGGTATCGCGACGGGCTGCAGAAGTCGCGAGCGCCCACGGCATCGAAGCAGAGCTTGTTCCCCGCGATCGTGAAGTCGAGGTAGTTGGCGACGAACAGGTCCAGGTCGCCGTCGCCGTCGTAATCGAAGAACGTCGCGCTCGTGCTCCAGCGCGGGTCGTCCACGCCCGCCGTCCGCGTCACGTCGGTGAACGTGCCGTCGCCGTTGTTGTGGTAGAGCGCGTTGGGGCCGAAGGCCGTGAGGTAGATGTCCGGATGGCCGTCGTTGTCGTAGTCGCCCACGGCCACGCCTATGCCATAGCCGAGGAAGCGGATGCCGGCCTTCTCCGTCACGTCCGTGAAGTGGAGTCGCGGGCGCCCGTCCGGCCCCCGTGCGAGGTCGTTCCGGAACAGCCGCGCCCCCATGAGCTGGCCCGGCGCGGGCGGGAACCGCGCCTCGCCGGGCGACTTGCGCTCGTCGAGCATCGAGCCCTGCAGCAGCAGCACGTCGAGGTCGCCGTCGCCGTCGTAGTCGAGAAGGGCGCCGCCGGCGCCCATGATCTCGGGCATGAAGTACTCGCCGCTCGAGCCCGTGAAGTGGCGGAAGCGCAGCCCCGATTCTTCGGCCACGTCGCGGAAGAGCGCGGGAGCCGCGCCACCCGCTGGACGTTTGGCGTTGATGCCGACGACCGCAAGCGCGATGGCGGCCAACGCCGTCCGGGCCGCGAGCCTCGTCAAGGGGGGCCTGACTCGAGCGAGCGAAGGTCCCGAGCGATGGTGGCGGCCAGATCCGTCTGTCCGCGGGCCGTCGCCTTCTCCTGTGCTTGCCGGCCGTACTGCAGACCCTTCGCCCGGTCGCCCGCGCGCACCCAGGCCGCGGCCAGCGCGTAGAGGTAACGTGGCGTCTCGTCGTCTTCGGGGACGAGGGTCTTCTCCAGCTCGGCGACGGCCTCGGCCGGCTTCTGCTGGGCGACGAGCGTGCGTCCCAGGTTGAAGCGGGCCAGGCGGTAGGTGGGATCGTTCGCGATCGCCGCCCGGTAGTGGCTCTCCGCTTCCGCCCCGCGCCCTTCGGCCTCGAGCATGTTGCCGAGGTTGTTGTGCGCGGCAGCGTAGTTGGGATTGATGGCGAGCGCGCGCTCGAACGCCTGCGCCGCCTCGCGCGTGCGCTGCTGCTGGACGAGCAGCACGCCGTAGTCGTAGTGCGCTTCGGCCAGGCCGGGGCTGAGCGCGACCGAGGCCTTGTAGTGCTCTTCCGCCTTGTCCGGCCGGCCGAGGCGTCCGTAGAGCGAGATCAGGTTGGCGTGGGCCTGCGCGAGCGAAGGATCCGCTACCAGGGCCGCCTCGTGCTCCCGCCGGGCGCCCTCGAGGTCCCCCTCCTTGCCGAGGCGCACGCCCTCGGCCAGTCGGGCCAGCGGCCCCGTCTTGAGCTGGCGCACGCGCGCGAGCACCGGGTCGTCGAGGGGGGGAGCCTCCATGCGATGCGCCTCGTAGAGCTGGAGCGCGGCGCGCGCGTCGTCGGCGCGCGCAAGATCGCGATATGCGAGGCCGAGCGCGTAATGCGCCGCGCCGTAGCCCGTGAAGAGATCGGTCGCGCGGCGAAAGCGTTCCGCTGCTGCCGCCGGATGTCCGCGCGCGGCCTCGACACGGCCCGCGCCGTGATGCGCCTGCGGCAGGTCGGGGTACTCCTTCACCAGCTCCTCGTAGAGGGCCGCGCTCGCATCCAGGTCGCCGCGCGCCAGGAGCAGGTCGGCCAGCCGCAAGCGGGCCGGCACGTCGCGCGGCCGCCTCTCGACCGCGTCGCGCAACGAGCGCGCGGCGTCTTCTTGATGGCCGCGCTCGGCCTGGACCACGCCCAGCAGATAGGCCCAATCGAACGCGGCGGAATCGAGCCGCGCCGCGCGACGATACCACGCCTCCGCCAGGCCGAACTGGTCGTAGGAGTGGAGCAGCATCGCCACCGAGCCGCTGGCGTCGGCGCTCGCCGGTGCGGTGGTGGCACGCTGGTAGGCGGCCGCGACCCGCTCGCGCGCGGCCGCGGGAAGAGTGTCGAGCGGCAGTGACGGTACCGCGAGCGGATCGGCGGCCGGGGCTTGCGACAGCAGGAGAGCCAGCAGGATCGCGGTGGTCATGAGGCCTGCTAGGGCGGCGTGATCCGGAACTCCTCTTTCAGGTCCTGCGCCCGGGCCTCGGAGGCTTTGCGGATCTCCTGGAACTGCGCCAGCGCCTGGGTTGCCTGCTCCGCCCGGCCGGTCGCCCGATAGGCGCGCGCGAGCTGGTAGTGCAGGCTGCCGTCCGCGTCCGTCTCCAGCGCGCTCTCGAGCGGGGCGACGGCCCGGGCCATGTCGCCGGCGGCAACGTAGGCGCGCCCCAGCGCCGCCTGGGCCGGGAGCAGCTTCGGCTCCCGGCGGACCACGCCCTCCAGCAGCGGGATCGCCTTGGCGGGCTGCTGGGCCTTGAGCCACGTCTCGCCGAGCAGCAGGCCCAGCTCGGTCGAGTCGGGCGCACGTTCGAGCAGGTCGTTCAGGATCGGGCGGGCTCCTTCGGGATCGTTGACCAGGAAGAGCGCGGTGGCCAGCTCGCGGCGGATCCGAAGGTCTTCGGGCCAAGCGGCCGCCGCCGTCCTCAGATCCTCGATCGCAGGTCCCAGGGGCTGTCGTTGGGCGCGGAGGATCTCGACCCGCCGTAGCGTGGCCTCGGGCGAGGGCGGGAGCTCGCCGAGATGCGCAAAGGCCTCGCGCGCGAGCTCGTAGGCGGCCCGGGACAGCCAATAGGTGCCTTCGGCGGTGCCGAGGGACGGCGCGGCCGCGAAGACCGTCGCGTACCGCCGCGCGCGGAAGTCGCACTCCAGGCTTGCGGAGCCGCAGTCGCGCGCGGGAATGCCCTGCGCGCGCTCTCTCTCGATCGCCGCCCAGTCGGCGTGTCCCCCCTGTTCGTAGATCCCGGCCACCGCCTCGTGCGCCTCCACGAGGCCGGGACGCTTCTCGAGCGCTTCCCGGTAGAGACGGAAGGCGTTGGCCGGCTTACCCTCGGCGACCATCATCTGCGCGACCAGCAGCAGGACATAGTCGGAGTCCGGCGCCGAGCGCTGGAGCTGCTCGCGGGCCGTCCGCGCCACGCCCTCGTAGCTGCGCCCCAGCCCGTACCAAGCGCGCGGGTCCTGTGGGGCCTGCTCCGAGAGCTTCTTGTATTCCTGGACGGCCGGCGCGAAGCGCCCGAGCGACCAGAAGGCATCCGCCAGCCTCCGCCGGGCTTCCACGTTATCGGGCTGAGCGGCGACAACCTTCTGAAGGGGCTCGACGGCGCGGGCGGGCTGCCCCAGCTCCAGCCGCGCCGCGCCAAGGAAGAGGGACGCCGGCAGCAAGTCCGGCCGCAGCCTGAGCGCGGCCTCGAGGCGGGGAACCGCTTCCCGAGGTCGTCCGGCCATGGACAGGGCCATGCCCAGGTTCAGCAGCATGCCCGGCTCCTCCGGCAGCGCGCGGGTGATCTCCGTATACACGGCGGCCGCTTCATCGAAGCGGCCCGCCGCCATCGCCTCCCTGCCGCGCTGCGCCTTGGCGGCCAGATCATCCACGGCCGGCTGGGCGGGCGCGACCCGCGCCACCAGCAAGGCCGCCAGCACCGAACCCACGAGCGGAGGTGCGGGCATGCGTTATTTGCTGCTCGGTGCCGCCGGGGACGCGCCCGCCGGCGCCGTGACGCTGAAGGGCTCGCGCAGCTCGAGCGACCGGCCCGACAGCTCGTCCTTGATCCGCATCACGATCTCGTAGTCGCCGGGAGAGGCATCGGCGAGGGAGAAGCCGATCATGCGCGAGAGCGAGCCCGCCGGCGTGGGAGTGATGAGGCTCGGGGCGTCCTCGGTGTACAGCGCGCCGTCGCGGCGGCGGACCTGATAGCCCATGGTCACGCGGGGCATGCGCGACGACTCGAGCCGCGTCGCACCGTATACCTCGAACTGGCAGAACAGCGAGCCACCCTGCGGGAAATCACGCCGGGCCACGACCGCCAGCTGATTGCCGGTGCCGCCGCCGTCCTCGGGATCGTCGCGCGTGTCGCTCAGGACCGGTGTCGCGACCCTGAACTGGGACAGATCGGGCACTTCGAACGTATGGACGACCGTCCCGATCCGGCCGCTCGCCTTGTCCCGCACCACGATCTTGGCCTGGTAGCGTCCGGCGGCCAGCTCGAACTCACCGACGATCGGCAGCCAGGTGCGGTTGATCCGCTCCCGGATGGCCGGAGGAAGCTTGAGGTCCAGCTTCTGGTCGTGCCGCGAGGACTCGCCGGTCTCGCGGTTCGCGGTGACCATGAGGTACTCCAGCGTGCCCATCGACCGGCCGTCCTCTTCCCTGAACCCGAGGCTGCGGATGTCGACGTCCGCCGCCACGAGCACGTGCGCCCGGCCGAGAAGCGCGGTCTCCTCCCTGACGAAGTGGGTCATGCGCAGGGGGATGTCGTCCACTTCGTAGGGCGAGTCGAGGGCGTGCTGGAAGACGGGGTCCCCCGACCTTGGCGCACGCGGCGCCTGCTGGTCGGAGAGCGCGTAGTAGCCCTTGCGGGCGCGGACCTGGACCCCCCTCACGCCGTGGAGCTTGACCTGGATCTTCCGGAACGTGCCATCGCGGGTGGGGTTGGTGGGGTTGTAGCCGACGAGGTAGTACACGCGGGTCTCGTCGGCGATGCGCTTGAAGCCGCGAGCGAGGTCGTTCGTGTTGCCTACGGTGAAGCCCCCGCTGTCGGCGGCCAGCGATTCCGAGCCCTCGGTGGCCTCGAGGGACTCCGCGAAGGCCGAGCCGATGTCCTCGGGCGGCAAGGGGGCGGAGAACTCGGCCGTCATCGCGAGCGGCAATGCCTCCAGTCCGCGGCTGTTCACGAAGTAGATCGCCGTGTTGGCCCGCCGCGAGGCGTCGACGAGCCGCTTGAACAGGTCGAGCTGGGGATCGTAGATGAAGCCGTCGGAGACGAGGATCAGCGACTTCCGCCCCTCGACGCCGGCGAGGGCCTGCAGCGAGCGCTCCAGCGCGCCGAGGGTGATCCGGTTGCGGGTGGCGGCGCCGAAGTACACCTCGGTCGCGCGGGTGGTCACGACCGGGTCCTCGACCGCGCGGGGGCCGGTGACGTGCTGGCTCTGCGCCGTCGCCGTCAACAGGCCGGCCGTCTCGAAGCGGCGCTGGACGCGGTTCATGATCGTCTCGTCGCGGAAGACGTGGATGCGCATGGCCTCGTACTCGGTCATGCGGTCCGGGCCGGTCTCCGGCAGGGCGCGGCCCTGCATCCGCTTCAGGAGATCGATCATCTCGTCGCGGCCCACCGACATGCGCGTGCTCCACCAAGCGCCGCCCCCGGCGGCCACCAGCGTGACCCGGTCGCCTTCGCACGCGTCGCTGCGCAGGAAATCCGCCGCCGCCGCCTTCGCCCGCTGGGCCGTGAACGGCGAGAGGTGGATGTCGTCGAAGAAGATCACGAACGTGCGCCCGGGCTGCCGCCGGTCGTGGCTCGCGTTGGTGGAGATCGGAGAGCGGGGCGCCGGCTTGCCTTCGGGCGCGGCGGGGACTTCGACGGCGTCGAAGCTCACGATGGTCTGGAGGGCCCCGTTCTCGTAGATCTCGAGATCCTCTTTCTTGAGGCCGGAGACCGGCTCCCCCTTCTTGTCGGTCACCACGACGTCCACCTTGACCTGCTCGACCTGGGCGGGGAAGGTGGGCGGCGACTCCTGGGAGGTCGTGGTCTGGGCAAGGGCGACGCTCCCGGCGAGGAGGCTGGTCAACAAGAGGAGATCGCCCCGACGACGGCGATGGGTCACGCCAGAGAGTCTACCTCAGCGGGGAGTAGACTGACGCCGCATGAGGGCGCCGTTTCCGCTGCTGGCCTTGACGCTCGCCTTCGGATGCGGTTCGCGGACGGGCCCCGCGCCGGAGTTCCCGGGCGCTCCCGTCATCTTGATCTCGATCGACACGTTGCGTGCCGACCACCTGCCCGCCTACGGCTACTCCAACGTCGCGACCCCCAACATCGACGCTCTCCAGCGCGATTCGATCCTTTTCGAGAACGCCTACAGCCATTGTCCCTTGACGCTGCCTTCCCACCTGTCCCTGTTGACGGGCCTGCTGCCGGCCGACCACGGGGTGAGGAGCAACCTCGGCTATCGCTTCGACGGCGCCACGCACCCCACGCTGGCTCGCGTGCTGCGCGCGCGCGGCTACGCGACGGGAGCCGCCGTGTCGGCCTATGTGCTGCGGGGCGCGACGGGCATCAGCGAGTCCTTCGACTTCTTCGACGATTCCGTGGGCGGCGATGTGGAATGGACGCGGGACGTCAGCACCCTGCAGCGATCCGGGCTCGAGACGGCTCGCCGGGCCGTCGCCTGGGTCGAAAGCGTGAAGACGAAGCCGTTCTTCCTCTTCCTGCACATCTACGAGCCGCACGCGCCCTACGAGCCGCCCGAGCCCTTCCGGAGCCGGTACGGAGCCACCTACGACGGCGAGATCGCGGCGAGCGACGGGGTTGTCGGAGAGTTCCTCGCCCAGCTCAGGCGCGACGGCATCTACGGCGGCGCCATCATCCTCCTCCTCTCCGACCATGGAGAGGGGCTCGGCGAACATGGCGAGCAGGAGCACGGCATACTCCTCTACCGCGAGGCTCTCCACGTACCGCTCTTGCTCAAGCTTCCGGGCTCACGTGAGGCCGGGACTCGGGTGCAACGGCCGGTCGGGCTGATCGACGTCGTGCCGACGATCGCTTCGCTCCTGAAGCTCGGGCCGTTGGACTCCCTGAAGGGAGCATCCCTTCTGGATCGACAGCGGCGGGGAAGCGGCGAGGCGATCTACAGCGAGACGTACTATCCGCGAATCCATCTCGGCTGGAGCCAGCTGCGCTCGCTCGTGGGCGCGCGCCATCACTACATCGACGGCCCGCGGCCCGAGCTCTACGAGATCGTCCGGGATCCACGCGAGACAACGAACACCGTCGTGGCCGAGGCGACGGTCGCGCGGGCGATGAAGAAGGAGCTGGACGGTTACCCGATCGCGTTCTCCGACCCGGGCCACGTGGAACCCGACGTGGCCGAGAAGCTGAAGGCGCTCGGTTATCTCTCGCAGACGACACCGAGGCGCGATGGAGAGGCGCTGCCCAACCCCAAGGACCGGATCCACGTGCACGAAGCGCTGAAGGCCGCCAACGGGCTCGGCCTGCAGGGCAAGGACGAGGAGGCGCTGTCGGCCCTGCGAAGCGTGCTGGAAAAGGATCCCGGCTCGTTCGAGGCGCAGCGGGAGCTGGCCGGGACCCTGGCGCGCTTGCACCGATACACGGAGGCGGCGGCGGCGTACCAGGAGGCCATCCGGCTCGCGCCCCGTCTCGCCGGCTCGGTGGCGATCCCGCTGGGCCTGGTGGAGCTGGAGATGGGCCGCCTCCCGGCAGCCGATGCGCGCGCGCAGGCCGCGCTCACGGAGGATCCCGGTCACGCGCGCCTGCTCCTGGCGAAGGTGGCCGTCGCTCGCCGTGACCTGGCGGGGGCCGAGCGCCAGGCCCGGCTCGCGATGGCGGATACGGCGGCGCAGTCCGAGGGCGCGATCGTCCTGGCCCAGGTGTACGTGCAGCGCTCGGAGCTACCGCAGGCGTTGGCGGTCCTCGAGCAGGCACGTGCGCGGGCGATCGAGACGGGGCGAGCTCCCGCGGCCGGGCTCGACTACCTGCGGGCCGACGTGCTCGGGCGGCTCGGCCGGTTCCCGGAGGCGGAGGCGGTGCTCAGGGAGGAGATCCGCTCCTCCCCGGGAAGGCCGCAGTCGTACGCCAGCCTCGCCGTGATGGTCGCGCTCCAGGGCCGGCCCCGGAGCGAGGTCCACGACATACTCGATTCCATGGTGAAGGCGAACCCGGCGCGGGAGACGATCCTGCTCGGGGCGAAAACGCTGGATTTCGTGGGGGACAAGGACGCCGCGCGGGCGTGGCGGAAACGGCTGGAATGAAAACGGCGGGTGCGGTGTCCCGCACCCGCCGTTCTACGTCGTCCGGTCAGTTCAGAAGGTGAGCCGTGCCGCGAGGTTGAAGCTGCGCTCGTTCGCAGCGCTGGTGATCGTCATGAACCCTGACGAGTTGACGCTGTGGTTGGGACACCCGGCCCCTCCGGCGTTGCACGCCCCTCCGAAGTTCGGGGTGTTGGTCAGGTTGTAGGATTCGATGCGCGCCTGCAGGTTGACCCGCTTCCCGATCGCGAACACGCGGAACAGCGAGAGATCGAGGTTCGCCGCGCCCTTTCCGCGCACCGTGTTGCGGCCAGTGTTGCCGAAACGGACCGCGGTGACCGGCGCCCACGCGCTGGGGTCGTAGTAAGGACTGCCCGGACCGATCCCGCCCAGCTTGTTGGGAGTCCCCACGAGGTCGGCCGTCTGGGTGTTCCCCGGCGCGTTGAGCGAGGCACCGGAAGCGGTCACGGTGAACGGCGCTCCGGTGATGTAGCTGGCGACGCCGTTGAGCGACCAGCCCTTGACGACCTCGTTCAGCCCGCCCGAGCCGTTCTTCCCGAAGGGCAGATCGGCCACGAACCCGAGCTGGAACATGTGGGTGCGGTCGTACCCCGCCGGGCCGTAGTTCTTGGCGAGTGCCGCGGGGTCGTTGAAGAGGATGGTGTCCCAGCCGTCATCGTCCTGGCGGTTCATCGCCTTCGACCATGTGTAGGCGGCCTTGATGAAGAGCCCCTTGCTGAAGGGCCGGTTGAGCGCCACCTGCAGCGCGTGGTAGTTGCCGCTCAGGTAGCCGTCCAGCCGACCGGTAAACCCGGTGCGCCCGAACGGCTTGAAGAGCGGCTGGCCCGCCTGTCCCTGCCCCACGCCCGCCGCGTTGATGTTGTAGAAGCCCATCTGGTCCTTGGTCAGGGTGCCGACGTAGCTCGTGGCGAGCGAGAAGTGCGCCGGCAGCCGGCGCTCGTAGGTCAGGTTCCAGGACTGGATGTAGGAGCGGTTGAGGTGGTCATGGTAGGGCGAGCGCATGTCGGCCGTGGTCGGCAGCGCCACGGAGCCCGAGCTCGTGTCGGGTGGGAAGAACAGCGGGATGCCCGACGAGAGGCTGCCGAACGGCACGAAGTCGTTGGGGCCCACGAAGAGCACCGCGATCGTTTGCGGGTAGAAGCCACGGAGCGGCCGCGACAACGGAATGGGGCTGACCGTGATGCCGTACCCTCCGCGGAACACGTTGTCTTCTCCCCTACGGTAGGAGAAGCCGAGCCGTGGCAGGAAATGCGGGTGCTTCACCTTGATCCCCAGGTCTTCGGGGTTGCCGCCCAGGCCGCCCAGGAGCACCCGGTTCGTCGTGTTGTCGTAGTACTCGATCCCGCGGTCGGCCCGCGTGATGAGCGGGTACTTCTCCCAGCGCAGGCCCAGGTTGATGGTCAGGTCGCGGTTGACCTGCCAGCGGTCGCGGATGTAGAGCCCATACTGCCACTCGCGACCGGTCTGGAGCTCGGCCTGGAGGGATTTGCCCGCGGTCGTCGTCATCCCGAGCAGGAACTGCGCATACGCGTTGAACTGGTCGGGTGAGCCGTTCGGTCCGAGCGCGGTCGCTCCGCCGTTGAAGTTGAAGCCTCCCCTCGGCCCGAAGTCTCCGAGCTCCGGCTGCCAGTGGTTCAGCTCTATCTTGACGACGTCGACGCCGGCGCGCACCTCGTGCTTGCTGGCGCTCCAGGTCAGGTTGGCGGAGCCGTTGTAGGTCCGGTCGTGGCGGTAGAGCGGGGTCCAGCCGTCGACGCCCCCGAAGGGCTCGTAGCCGTCGATGAAAAAGCCGGGCATCCCCGACGTCCGGGGATCGCCCTTGCTGCCACCGTCGCCGTTGGCGCCTGGAATGTGGAATATGTCCGTGCCGAAGTTCGTGCCGATGTCGGGCGGGATGCATTCCTGGTCCATGCGGCTCATGCCGATGGTCCCGTCCAGCACGAGGTTCGACGCGAGTGTCCAGGTTGAACCGAGGGTGGCCAGCTTGACCTTGGTGTCGCCGACGCCAGAACCCGCGCCAAAGCCGTAGCCACCCGCGCCGCCATTCTGGGGATTGCCCAGCCACATGTCGGATGTGACCGTCGCGTTCATCTGGCTGTACTTTGCCCAGATCTGGCCGGCGGAGCCGACGTTGTAGTTGACTTTCCCGTCGAAGTTGTTCCGCTTCAGATCGATCGGTCCGGTGGCGCTGTAGTTGCCGGACGTGCC
>Ga0070698_100009814_pt1 | contig 10233 bp, 9 predicted proteins | sample KBSK1502metaG_FD_65477 | JGI IMG/M metagenome (GOLD analysis project Ga0070698, IMG submission 65477) | Corn, switchgrass and miscanthus rhizosphere microbial communities from Kellogg Biological Station, Michigan, USA - KBS K1-50-2 metaG | ecosystem: Host-associated > Plants > Roots >... | reverse complement strand
ATCCGCATGTAGAACGCGCGGGCGGAGGCGGGAGTTCCCGGAGTTTCACGCCCTCAGCGCCGGCGCGCGATCACGTACTGGAAGAAGCCCCAGCCCATGCGGGCCAGGCCGGGAAGGCGATCGACGGCGGCGCTCAGCGCGGAGGGCCCGCCCGGGCAGGCCAGGAACGTGCGCTGCTCCACCACCTCGAACCAGCGCCCCACCGCCGCCCCCAGCGCGCGCGTGGTGAGGAAGGCGTGCGGGCCCTCGGGGATCTTCATGCGCCAGCTCTCGGCCAGGTCCAGCCAGCGCTCCCAGTTCCCGTTGGGCGTCACCGTGGCCAGCATGCCGCCGGGCCGCAGCACGCGCGCGCCCTCCGAGATCACGGCCTCCACGTCCGCCACGTGCTCGATCACGTTGATGTGATAGACGCCGTCGAAGGAGGCGTCGCGGAAGGGGAGCTGCTCGCCCGCGCCCACCACGGAAGCGCTGCGCGCGATCGCCTTGCGCTGCTGCAGCATGTCGATGCTGAGGTCGCAGGCCACCGAGCCCGGCGGCCCCACCGTGTCCAAGAGAGCGTTGGACCCGCTGCCCAGCTCGAGCACGCGCGAGCGGTCGCGCATGACGCGGCGCACGATCTCGCGGTAGCGGCCCTCGCAGGTCTGGTTGGCCTGGCGGCGGTAGGCGGGGGCCAGCGCGCGGTAGTGCGCGCGCACGCGCGCGTAGTGGGCCAGCAGCTCGTCGCGGTTCATCATGTCGTGGGTCTCGAGCCCGGGGCGGTGGCCGCTGTCCGCTACTTGACCAGGTACTCCTGCACGAAGGCCACGGTCGCGTAGAACAGGAAGTCCTGGTTGTGCTTCTTGTTGAACCCGTGGCCCTCGTCCCTGGCCATCAGGAACCACACCGGCGTCCCGTTCTTCTTCACCGTGGCCACCATCTGCTCGCCCTCCTGGTAGGGCACGCGCGGATCGTTCTGGCCCGCCACCACGAACAGCGGCTTGTGGATCTTGTCCGCGTTGTTCACGGGCGCGATCTGTTCGAAGAAGGCGTGGATCTTCGGGTCGCGCTCGTCGCCGTACTCGACCCGCCGCAGGTCGCGGCGGTAGGCCTCGGTGCGCTGCATGAAGGTGTTGAAGTTCGAGATGCCGACGGCCTCCACGGCGCAGCGGATGCGGTCGGAGTAGTGCGTGGCCACGGCCAGGGTCATGTAGCCGCCGTAGGAGGCGCCCGTGACCATGATGCGCGAGGCGTCGAGGTCCTTGCGCGTGCCGATCCAGTCCAGCAGCGCGCCGATGTCCTTGACCGAGTCCTCGCGCAGCACGCCGTTGTCGAGCTTCAGGAAGGTCTTGCCGTAGCCCTCCGAGCCGCGCACGTTGGGGAAGACGATGGCGATGCCCAGCTCCTCGAGGTAGTAGTTGGCGCGGGCGCGGAAGTCCGGCAGCGACTGTCCCTCCGGCCCGCCGTGGATGTTGACGATCACGGGCCGCGGGCCCGTGAAGCGCGCGGGCGGCTTGTAGAGCCAGCCCGAGATGGTCCGCCCGTCGAAGCTCTTCCAGCGGACGAGCTCCGGCTCGGAGAACCGGGCGGCGTCGAGCCCGCCCGTCTCGCTCTCCGTCCAGCGCTCGACCTTGCCCGTCGTGACGTCCAGCGAGTAGACGTCCGAGGGCGTGTGCGCGGAGCCGAAGGTGAAGGCGAGGTCGCGGTTGTTCGCGTGCCATTCCACGCGCCCGATCACGCCCGCGCCCAGCCCCAGCTTCGGCGCCGGCCGCTCCTTCCCCGTGGCCGTGTCGAGCAGCCGCAGGACGGACACCCCGTCCTCGTTGGTCACGAAGGCGATCATGCGCCCGTCCTTCGAGACGTCCAGGTCGCTGACATCCCAGTCGATGTGCGCGGTGAGCGGCCTCTCGGTGCCGGAGGCGAGGTCGATGTAGGTCAATCGATGGAATTCCGCGCCCTTGTCCGTGCTCACGTACACGCCCTTGCCGTCGCCCGCGAACGTGGCGCCGTCGTAGGACGCGGGCTCGCCCCCCTTCGGGGTGAGCGCCGTCTTGGCGCCTGAAGCCGCGTCCACCAGCCAGAGGTAACTCTCGTTGGCGGAGACGCGCTCGGTGACGAGGAGGCGCGCGTCGTCGGGACTCCAGTCGAGCACGCCCCAGCCACCGCCGTCGCTGAGGAGGAGCAGGCGGTCGGTCTTGGGATCGCGCGGGTCCATCACGTACAGGTCGCGGTCCTTGCCGTTGCGGCGCGTGGAGCCGTAGGCGATGCGGTCCCCCTTGTTCGACCAGCGCACGCCGCCGTTCTGCGACCGGCCGCCGTCGGTGAGCAGCGCCGTCTCGCCGCTGCCCACGTCGTAGCGGTAGAGCTGCGTGAACTCGTCGCCGCCCTTGTCCTTCCCGAACACGAAGAAGTCGCCGCGCACCGGCTGGTAGGAGGCGAAGGTCACGCGCTCGGGGAAGAAGGTGAGCTGCGTGCGGTCCCCGCCCGGCATCTTCACGCGGTGCACCTGGCTCGTGTCCGCGAAGCGCGTGGTGATCAGGACCTCGCGCCGGGTGGGATGCCACGCGGCCAGGTTGGCGGAGCGGAACTCGGTGTAGCGGCCGACGCGCTCCGCGATGGCGGCGTCGATCTTCGGGACGCCGTCCACCACGAGGTTGGCGCCGGGCACGACGTCCCCCGACTCCGCGCCGAGCCCCGTCAACCCCGCGAGCAGCAGCGCGGCCGGCCATGCAGCTTTCATTCGTTCTCTCCTCCGAGTCGAAGCGCGATCAGGCGGGCCGGGGCCGCGCGCGTCCGGCGCCCAGCGGCGACGGACGGCCGCGCGCGTCGAGCGCGGCCTGGACGGCCTTCTCGGCGTCCACCACGCCCCAGCCCTGGCGGTCGACGGAAGTGCCGGGGATCCGGCGCGCAGTGTCGATGAGCAGGCGCTTGACGTCCTGGGGGACGAGCGCCGGGTTGGCCTCGATCATCTGCGCCGCGATCGACGACACGATGGGCGCGGCGAAGCTGGTCCCGTCGACGTGCTTGTACGCCCCCGAGATCACGTTGTGGCCCTTGATCTTCGCCGCCACCAGCTGGCGGATGAGCGGCGGCTCCAGGCCGAGAGCCGCGTCGAGGTCGCCGTCCACGCCGGGATGGGCCTGGATCAGCGCCTTGAGCTCGCCCTCGCGCGCGCCGGAGAGCGTCGCGAAGAGCTGGGCCTGCGCGGCCGTGGGCGTGCCGGGCAGGATGGGCGCCGCCACCCAGATGCCGGGCGCGATCACCTCCGGCTTCTGGAGCCCGTCGACGGTGGGGCCGTAGCTGGAGTGGTACATGTCGTAGCCGGAGAAGGCGAGCCGGTTGTGGTCGTCGAGGCCGCCCACGGTCAGCACGGAGGGCGCGGAGGCCGGCGGCAGCACGGGGTGGCCGGGGGCGTGACCCTGGTTGCCGACCGCCGCGCACACGAGGATGCCTTCGCGCGTGGCGCGCTCCGCGGCCTGCGAGAGGCCGTCGCGCAGGTAGGAGGCCTGGTAGTCGCCGCCGCAGCTCACGTTGACGATGCGGATGTCGTACCGCTTGCGGTTGCGCACCACCCACTCGATGCCCCGGCGCAGGTCGTCGTGGGTGACGCGGGCCATCTCGCCGACCTTCACCAGCACCAGCCGCGCCTCGGAGGCCACCCCGCGGTAGAAGCCGTTCGAGAGGGTTCCGTTCCCGCAGGCCACCACCGACGTCATCATCCCGTGCCAGCTCGAGGCGTCCGGCCGCTCCAGGTCTTCGCGGCGGCGTCGCGCGTTCGTGATGTCCACGTAGCGGACGATGCGGTCCTGCGGCTCCACCAGGTCCGGATGGGCGTAGAAGCCGGAGTCCAGGAAGGCCATGGTCACGCCGCGCCCGCGGTAGGCGTCGGGCGCCCCGATGCGCAGGGGTGTGGGCAGGATCGGCACCGACTCCGCCGAGATGGCGTGGCGGCGCAGGGCGTCGAGAGCGGAGCCGAAGCGCCGCGCGCAGTCGCGGCACAGGCCCAGCCGCGGCTCCCAGCCCGGCGTGTTGGCGACGACCAGCGAGGCCAGGTCGGGTGCCACCTCGTCGCCGGCCACGCGCTCGTCGGCCGCGGTCGACCGGTGGCAGACAGGGCAGTGGAAGGGCCGCTCGGCGGCCGCGTCCGGCGGCGCGGCGGGAGAGGAGGCGTAGCGCGACCGCATGGTGAAGCGATCAGCCTACGATCCCCCAGGCGCCGGGTCAAATTGTGTGACGGGCCGGCGGCGCGCCATGGCGCACACCGGCGCGCCCCTATAATCGTGGGCTGGAGGCCTCATGACGATGCTCAGGACGGGCAACCCCACTCTCAAGGAGAGCACCTTCCGCGGCGTGACGCGCGCCTTTGGCGAGGAGGCGATGACGCTCCAGGGCACGGTGAACAAGACCGGCCTCTCGCTCCTCATCCTGCTGGCCGCGGCCGCTTTGGTCTGGAACAGCTCCACGCCGCAGCCGTTCGTGCTGCTCGGACTCGTCGGTGGGCTCGTCACCGCGCTGGTGACCGTGTTCAAGCCCACGGCCGCGCCGGTGACCACGCCCCTCTACGCCGCCTTCGAGGGACTGCTCCTCGGCGGCCTCTCGCTCGTCTTCGAGGCACGCTATCCCGGGATCGTGATCAACGCCGTCGGCCTCACGCTGGGCACGCTCGCGGTGCTGCTGCTCGCGTACTCGAGCGGCCTCATCCGGCCGAGCGAGAACTTCAAGCTCGGCGTGGTGGCGGCCACGGGCGCGGTGGCGCTGCTCTACTTCGTGTCGATGGTGATGGGCTTCTTCGGCAAGACGATCCCCTTCATCCACGACTCCGGCCCCATCGGGATCGGCTTCAGCCTGTTCGTGGTGGGCCTGGCCGCGCTGAACCTCGTCCTCGACTTCGACTTCATCGAGCGCGGCGCGGCCATGGGCGCGCCGAAGTACATGGAGTGGTTCGGCGCCTTCGGCCTGCTGGTCACGCTGGTCTGGCTCTACGTCGAGATCCTGCGCCTGCTGGCGAAGCTGCAGGACCGCCGGCGGTAGAGCCACAGCGGCCAGGATCGCGACGAGCACGAGCACGAAGCACGAGCACGAGGGGTGAACGTGCTCCTGCTCGTGCTCGTGCCTCGTCCGTCACGATTCCGTTAGCATATGGGCATGGACCTGCCCGCCATCCAGAAAGCCCTCTCCGAGCAGCAGATCGACGGCTGGCTGCTGTACGACTTCCGCGGCAGCAACCCCATCGCGCGCAGCGTCATCGGATTCGACGAGAGCCAGATCGGCACGCGCCGCTGGCTGTACCTGATCCCGCGCGAGGGTCAGCCGGTCGGGATCCTGCACGTCATCGAGCCCAACGTCCTGCGCGGCGTGCCCGGCCCCGTCGTGCTCTACCGATCGTGGAAGGAGCTGGAGCTCCTCCTCAAGACCCATCTCGCGGGCATGAAGCGCGTGGCCATGGAGTACAGCCCCGGCGCGGCCATCCCCTACGTGGGCCGCGTGGATGCGGGCACCCTCGAGATGGTGCGCGCGGCCTCGGGAGTGGAGATCGTCACCTCGGCCGACCTCGTGCAGGCCTTCGAGTCGCGGTGGACCACCGAGCAGAAGGAGCTGCACGACCGCGCCGCGCGCGACACCCTGCTCGCCAAGGACGAGGCCTTCGCGCTCATCAGGGAGCGGCTGGCCCGCGGCATGGCCGTCACCGAGCACGACGTGCAGACCTTCATCCAGGGCCGCTTCGACGCCCGCGGCCTGACCACGCACCACCCGTGCATCGTGGCCGTCAACGACCACGCCTCCGACCCGCATTTCGAGACCGGGCCCGGCGCGGGCAACCGCGAGATCAAGAAGGGCGACCTCGTGCTGATCGACCTGTGGGCGAAGGTCGCGCGCGATCCGCGCGCCGTGTACTACGACGCGACCTGGATGGCCTACTGCGGCCAGGACGTGCCCGCGCGCGTGCGTGAGGTCTGGGAAGTGGTCAAGGGCGCGCGCGACGCGGCGGTGGACTTCGTGACGGAAGCGGTGGCCGCCGGCCGCACCATCCATGGCTACGAAGTGGACGACGTGTCGCGCGGGTTCATCGAGGCGCGCGGGTTCGGACCCTACTTCCTGCACCGCACGGGCCACTCCATCGGCTACGAGGTGCACGGCAACGGCGTGAACATCGACAACCTCGAGACGCGCGACCAGCGCAAGATCATCCCCGGCGTGTGCTTCTCCATCGAGCCCGGCGTCTACCTGCCGGAGTTCGGCGTGCGCAGCGAGATCGACATGTACGTGGGCTACGGCGTGGCCGAGGTCACGGGGGACATCCAGCGCGAGCTGCTGCTGCTGGCGTGACCTCCCGCCGGACCCGGCTCCGTCTCGCGCTCTTCAGCGCCGCCGTCACCCTCCTCGCCTGCGCCCTTCTCCTGGCCGGCTACGCGTACGCACGCGCGCGCGCCTTCCGCGACCTCGACGTGGTGCTCGAGGGCGATTACGGCGTCGAGTTCGATCCCGAGATCGGCTTCGTGCCCGCGCGCGACGCGGCCACGGTGCGGCGCCATCCGCGCTCCGGCCTCGCCTATCACGTCTTCACCAGCGACCGGCGGGCGCGGGTGGGCCGGCGCGGCGAGCGGACGGCGCCGGAGGTGGGACTCCTGAGCGTGGGGGATTCGTACGGCTGGGGCCACGGCGTGGAGAGCGACCAGACCTACACGAGCCTCCTGGCACGGCGCTGGGCCACGCCGGCGGCCAACCTCGCCTTCGCCGCCTACGGCACCGTGCAGTCGCTGGAGATGCTCCGGCGCAGCCTCGACCTGCGCCCGCGGCTGGTCCTGTACGACTTCATCGCCGACCACATGCGTCGCAACGCGTCGCCTTGCGCCCCCGCCTACGGCACGCTTTGCCTGCCCTGGTCGCACATGGGCCTGGACGCGGACGGACAGCCGATCGTCCGCCCCGCTGAGCCCGGCCTCTTCGAGATCAACCGCCGCTTCGCGCGGGACTTCTTCTTCACGAAGTCGCTCGGCCCGCGGCAGGTCCTGACGGCGGCGGAGGCGGAGTGGGTGCGCTTCGCGCGCACGCCGCGCGGGGAAGTGCCCGACGACCCGGCCATGCGGCAGCGCATCCTGGAGCGGCTGCTCGGGGACATGGCCGGCGCGGCCGCTTCCGTCGGCGCCCCGCTCCTCGTGGTCCACATCCCTCAATTCCTCGGCCGCGGGCAGTCGAGCCCGGTCCCGGCGCCGCTGCGGGGCGCACTGGATCGGTTGCGTGCGTCGAACCTCCAATTCCTCGACCTCGGCCCGGCTGTGGCCCGCCACTATGCGGATCCGGCCGCTGGCTCTCTCCGTTTCGAGCACGACGGCCACCCCAACCCGGCCGCCCACGCCCTCTTCGCGGAGACGATCGACGGCTTCCTCCGCCAGAAAGGGCTTGTCCCGGCCGCCTCCGCGCGATAAAAAAGGCGCCCATGGAGTACCGATCGCTGGGCAGGACGGGCCTGCGCGTATCCGAGATCGGCTACGGGGCCTGGGGCCTCGGCCAGCGTGAGTGGATCGGCGCCCGCGACGAGGAGAGCCTGCACGCGCTCCACCGCGCCATCCACCTGGGCGTGAACTTCCTCGATACCGCGCTCGCCTACGGCGACGGCCACAGCGAGAGGCTGATCGGCCGCGTGCTGAAGGAGCGCCGCGAGACGGTCCACGTGGCCACCAAGGTGCCCCCCAAGAACCGCCGTTGGCCGGCCCCGCGCGGCGTGCCCGTGTCGGAGACGTACCCCGGCCCGTACATCGTCGAATGCTGCGAGACGAGCCTGCGCAACCTCGGCCGCGACCACGTGGACCTCCTCCAGCTCCACACCTGGCAGGACGACTTCCTCGACCACGACGGATGGAAGGACGCGCTGGTCGGCCTGAAGAAGGCGGGCAAGGCGCGGGCGCTGGGCGTGTCCGTCAACGACCACGACCCGCGCTCGGCGCTGCGCGCGGTGCGCTCCGGCCTCTTCGATACGTTCCAGATCATCTACAACGTGTTCGACCAGGGCCCGGAGGCCGAGTTCTTCCCCGCCTGCCTGCAGGAGGGCCGCGGCGTGATCGTGCGCGTCCCCTTCGACGAGGGCGCGCTCACCGGCGCCGTGACGCCGGAGACGACGTTCCCCAAGGGCGACTTCCGCAACCACTACTTCGGCGGCGACCGCAAGAAACAGGTCTGGGAGCGCGTTCAGCGCCTCTCCTCGCTGCTCGACGGCGAAGCGCGCACGCTCGCGGAGCTGGCCCTGCGCTTCTGCCTTTCCCACGAGGCCGTGTCCACGGTGATCCCGGGGATGCGCAAGCCGAAGAACGTGGAGGCCAACGTGGCCGTCTCGGACGGCCGCCGCCTGTCGCCGCGGCTGCGCGAGGAGCTGCACTCTCACGCCTGGGCCCGCAACTTCTACGACTGAGCGGCCGCAACAAAGCGATAAACCACTCGCCCGCGGCGGACGTCTCAGGGGAGGAGGCGGTCCGCTCGGATCGCCTCGCAACAGGAGGTCCAAATGCTTGGACGTCGGATGGCGGTGGTGCTGGTCGCGGTGGCGGGCCTAGCGGCGAGCGCGGCCGCGCAGGAGAGCTGGCGCGTCAACGCCGGCAGCGACTGGTGCAACGAGAGGGACGGCGATCCCGACCGCGCGCGGTACTGCGAGGTGCGCGAGACGACCTTCCGCGCGCCCGGGCGCGTCGAGGTGGACGCGAGCCCCAACGGCGGCATCGACGTCACGGCGGGCGGCGGCGGCGACGTGCGCGTCGAGGCCAAGGTGATGGCCGTGGCCGACGACGAGGCCGAAGCGCAGCGGCTGGCCTCGCAGGTGCGCCTCTCCACCCAGGGCGAGATCCGGGCCGAAGGCCCTTCCACGCCGCGCCGCTCGTGGTGGTCGGTCAGCTACCGTCTGACCGTGCCCGCCCGCACCGACCTGGAGCTGCGCTCGCACAACGGCGGCATCTCGCTCACCGGCGTCCGTGGGCGAACCGAATTCACGACCATGAACGGCGGCGTGCGCGTACGCGATGCGGGAGGGACGGTGCACGGCCGCACCACCAACGGTGGGGTGAAGGTCTCGCTCAGCGGCTCGCGCTGGGACGGCGACGGGCTCGACGTCACCACCACCAACGGCGGCGTGGTGCTGGAGGTGCCGGCCGATTACAACGCGCACCTCGAGACGGGGACGGTGAACGGCGGCGTGCGACTCGACTTCCCCCTGACCGTGCAGGGCCGCCTCGACCGGCAGCTCTCGACCGACCTGGGCGCGGGCGGGCCGACCGTCCGCGCGGTCACGACGAACGGCGGGATCGTGGTGCGGCGCCGAGAGTCCCGGGATTGACCACCGGCCGGCGCCACTCGGACGAGCGCTCGTCGAGCGCCGAGCGCGCAATCGCGAACTGGCCCGCCCAGTACAGCAGGATCACGAGGACGTCCGCGAAGGGAAGCGGCGCACGGAAGCGGTTGACGGCGAGGAGCGTGTCGCTCAGTCCGAACAGCACCGCGCCGACCAGAGCCGACCGTTCGGGCGCGGTGGCCTCGGCGTTGCGCCCGACCCGCGCCGCCGCGCGCCACATCATGACGCCTATGGCGAGCATGTAGACGGTCACGGGCACGGCCATGCCGTACAGGTTCGGCTGCAGGTAGGCCCGCGCGGCGACGATCCACACGACGAAGGGCACGGCGCGTTCCAACCGCAGCCGGCGCTCATCGCTCAGGAACGCGAACGTATACGCGAGGTGGGCCACGAGGAAGGCGAGCAGCCCGGCCACGAAGTGCCCATCGGTGGCGAGCAGCATGTCGCCCACCGCGGAGAGCGCGAGGCCGACGCCGATGCGCCGCCCGTAGACGTCCGGTCGCTGGGTGAACACGAGCCAGGCCAGGATGGCCACGGGCACCGGCTTGACCGCCATCAGCAGCGCCGGCGGCAGGACCCACAGCCCGATCACGTAGAGAGAGGCGGCCACGGCGGTGACGAGCAGCGGCCCGCGCTCGGCGGGCTTCACAGGTCGTGTTCCGTGTCCTTGAGCGCCAGGGCGGGATCGATGAAGGTGTGGGCGGCGGCGCGCCGGTGGATCTCCTCCACGGCGTCGACGCCGACCTGCGCCGCGGCCTGCGCGCTCTCGCGCACCTGGTCCGTCCGCGACACCGTGGTGTTGTCGCAGCAGATCGCGACCGGTACCCCCGCCTCCAGGAAGCGCTGGATGGGATGGGGGGCGCCGCGGGGGACGGCGCCGGTGTGGTAGTTGCTCGACAGGCAGCACTCCACCACGATGC
>Ga0070698_100009813_pt1 | contig 10234 bp, 16 predicted proteins | sample KBSK1502metaG_FD_65477 | JGI IMG/M metagenome (GOLD analysis project Ga0070698, IMG submission 65477) | Corn, switchgrass and miscanthus rhizosphere microbial communities from Kellogg Biological Station, Michigan, USA - KBS K1-50-2 metaG | ecosystem: Host-associated > Plants > Roots >... | reverse complement strand
TGCGCCCGCGTGTACGTTCCTGCAGCTCGGCCCGCCGCTTCATGCTGTAGGGGCGTTTCGACATTTCGCGAGTCATCGATGTCCACCCAATCTTGACAGATCCGTCGGAATCGCTGTAGATTTCGCCGGACAACAGTGTCCGATTAAAAGGAGTCGAACCAATGGATGCCAGCACAACCACACGGGTGCTTGGGCCTGCGGACGGGCGGGCCGGGTTCCTAGGCAGTATCGGCGTGCGGTTCATGATCGATGGTGGCGAGTCCGGCGGGGGCTTCTCGTTGGTCGAGCACCCGATGAGTGCGCGCGCCCTCGCCGCGCCCCTGCACCTACACACCCGCGAGGATGAGTACAGCTACGTGGTGGAGGGCCGTGTGGGTGCGCTCCTCGGCGACGAGGTCGTCATCGGCGAGGCGGGCGACTTGATCTTCAAACCTCGCAACCAGTGGCATACATTCTGGAACGCGGGGGACCAGCCGGCGCGGATCCTCGAGATCATCTCCCCGGCCGGGTTCGAGGCGTTCTTCTCGGAGCTCGTCGACCTCGGCGGGGTGGCGCAGGCTGAACCCGAGACGCTGATGGCGCTGACTCAACGCTACGGCCTCGAGCTCGACCCCGACAGCATCCCCGGACTCGTCGAGCGTTTCGACTTGCGGTTCCCGGGCGAGCCGATCTAGCCGCGCGATCTGCCCACAACGTCCCGTGCCGCCCGACGACTACGTCAGCGGGGAAGCGGGACTCCGCAAAACCAAGTGCTCTTCCGACCCGAGTCGAAATCAATGAACCAGAGTTGATCGAGCAGGACCGAGCTCGAGGCGTAGAGGTTCGGCTGATAATTCCCGACTCGGCTGGAGACGAAGTCGGCGAAGCGCGGCGTGAACAGCGGCACCCAAGGCGCCCGATTGACGAGTTCGCGGTCGATCCTCGCGGCGAGCGTTGCTCCGGCGCTGGGATCGCGCGCCTGCTCCGCCGCCAGGCGCTTCACCTGCGCGTCGATACACGCTCCCTTCCACGCGCGAGCTCGGCAGCCTCGCCGGCGGCGCTGCGCGGGGGCGGGAAGTCGCTCGTCAGACCGTCGACGACCAGATCGCCCTGCGTGTCGACTTCCTGGCCACCGGCTTCCGCGAACGCGGCGCGCATGATCCTTTCGTGCTCGGCGCGTAACTTGCCGTAGCGCTCGCGAAGCTCCTTGAGCAAACGCGTAGAGCCCTCGATGTCCGTGAAACAGGAAGGTGACAGTTCCACTCGGAAGCTCAGTCACACGACCTCCATCCCGTCGCGGCAATCGTACAAATCAGCTGTGGGCACGGGTCGACCGCGAGATCGTCAACCATGCGCCGGTCGTGCCGCTGTTCACGCTGAAGAATGCCGACATCGTCTCGGAGCGTGTCGGCAACTACCAGTACAACCCGCAGTGGGGCGTCCTCATCGACCAGCTCTGGGTCAGATAGGACCCGCGCTACGGCTACTCGGGAAGCCAGCCGTCGCGGTATGCGGTTGGCTCGCGGCGCGGGAACGGGGCGTACGCGACCCGACCGTCCGTCGTGTTCTGCTCGACGCTCGCACCGTGCCGCTTCGCGACTTCGTCGACGCTGAAGCCGAGCGAGCCGGGCTCGCTTGAACGTTGGCGTGCGCCGATTGCGATCACGAGGCACGGTCCGGTTCCGGACCCGATGATCACGTGCTTCGTGTTCGGCGGGCAATGCACGAAGTCCCACGCGCGCAGTTGCCGCTCCTCGCCTTCGATGATCAGAACTGCTTCGCCCGAGACCACGAGGAAGCCCTCCTGATCGGTCTCCCAGTGGTACATGGCCATCGGTTCGCCCGGCCTCAGCACGAACGGATTGACGCCGAGCTGTTCGAATCGGCGCTCGCCTTCGAAATCGTCGAGCGCGATGCAAACTGCGCCGCGGCCGTCGACGTGATGCCACACGGCGTCGTGCATGTTGAGGACGAACCATCCATCGCCCTTCGGGACGAACCCGTGCTCAGTCTTCATCATTCTCGACTCAGGAACCATGAACTCAGAAGCCTGCCGTAACCGCTTCACGCGCGCGTGGATGCCCATCGCTTCTACTCAGCCAGTTCGAGGGTCAGCACGACCGGAAGCGTCAGGAGCACGGCGCCGACCTCCTCGTCACGATGTGAATAAGACTTGTCAGCCGAAAGCTCGACGCGCCATCCCGGCAGGATCTCCTTGCGCTTGAACCCTTTGCGGACGTGGGCCAACCCTTGATCGAGCTTTGTGCGGTCGCCTCCGAGGAAGGGCACGGATAGAAACAGTCCGGCTCTGAGTTGCTTTGAATCGGGTGGCCAGTTGACCGGCTCAATGTCAGTGACCCTCACGTAGAGGCGTCCCTCGATCCTCTCTTGTGTGGGCTGCAAGTTGAGGTAGCGATAGACCGCTTCCTCCAGCTCGGCTCGGTCAGGTGCCTCTGCCATCAATGCACTTGGCTTCCTCGTCTCACGCCGGGGATGCGTAGCGCAGGTCGCGCGAGGAGTCCAGTAGGAGTGGCTCGAAAGGACGGGTGCTTGCCACGCTTATTCGTCATGTCGGTGACGCCAAAAGAACCAGCAGAGCCATGCGACGGCGAGTAAAGGAATCACTATGGAACCGAGGATGACGATAGCCGTGGCCCCATCGCCTGAAGCTGCGAGAACGTTTACCAAGTGTGAGGCGGCTTGAGTCTCACAGCTCCAGAACGAGAAACCATCGTGACGATAAACGATGAGGACGAGCTGGCCGAGATCTATACGGCCCAGCGACCCCAGGTCTCGGACTTGCGAACGAAACCGTTTTCAAGGCCGTTGATCCTGTGTGAGTGAAGTGCCATAGTGACCGGGTGCTGCGGCTCGCGAGTCGGACTGCGGCAGGCGCTCTTCTCCTACTCGTAGGTGTGGTCGCGGCGAGCGAGCGCACGTTCGCCGGGCCACTCGCCTCCAAGGAGACGACGACCATAACGCAGACAACGAAACCGACAACGATCCGGTTCAGCTTCTCTGAAAAGGGCCATCGGGGTCACGAGCTGACGCGCGCCTCCGGGAGCGGCACTCTCACCCTCGCGGAGCCGCCGCAAGAGGCGGGCACCACATACTCGAGCACGAGTGCGACCGGCGTGATCAAGTTCCACCGGTGGCGGGTCGTCGCTAGCCGCGTCATGGACGAGGACAAGTTCAGCATGGACGTCACCAGCGGGGATTACCGCTTCAGAAGTGTCGCGGTAGACCTCGGGATACAGGGCACCGTGACCAAGGCGACGTCGAAGTCGACAGACACGTGTTCAACGGGATCTGCGGGGCGCTTCGGGCTGGAACAGGGAAAAGTCAAGAGCCGACCCGACTTCGTAGGACTCGAGATGTGCGGAGTGAAGCTCGGTTACACGAATGGCATCGCCGGTGTACGCGCGGTCGTCCGCGTCAAGGTCGAGCCGCCGACGCCCTAGCTCGACAGAGCGCCGGTCGAATCGAACGCCTTCCGCAAGGAGCCGCTCGACGACTTCGGCTGGCGTAACAGGAATGCCTGGATTAACCCCGACCCAGTGTGGGCTGACCTCACCGTGCCGGTTGAGAACACGCCACACGTTGACGATTCCTCCACCGCGTAGAAGCCACGTTCCTATCGCTTGAGCGCCGCCAAGCGATCCGCCCGCAGCAGCGACCTCCCCGTAGGTCGTCCATCGTCCAGGCGGTATCGAAGCGATGAACGCCTCGGCCGCCTCAAACTCAATCTTCTTCGCTTCCCGTACCTCACTCGCCTTACGCCGCTTCTCTTGTAGACGCACCTCATAGTCCGCCGCCTCCGGCAGTGGGATCAAGACGTTCGATGTCAGAATCAGAGAGCCATCGACGCTGTACGTAACGAGCTGAACGCAGGTGATGTCCATTTCGAAGTTTCGGCTCAGCCACAGAACTGTTGTTCGTCACCCCAGCCCGAAATTCGCGAGCGACAAGGATGATTCAAGGCTTTTCATCTTCGTCCAGGGCTTCGAGCGATTCAGCTCCAGCGAACTGCCCCAGTTGCGCTCTCTTGCCTCGTCATTCGTCAGTGTCTCGGCGTGTTGTTGTTGTCGATAAGAACGAAAGAGTTCAACTATTTGATCGGTCTGCATGGTCGCGACATACGCGGCATAGCGCAGTGCCTGGAGATCCTGACCGCTTCCTGATTCGTCCCGCTTGATCTCCACGACGACGAGCTTGCCGGCCGCGCCAAGCGCCAGCAGGTCGGGGCGGTCTCTCGTCTTGTCGAAGCTCGCTAACTGGCTCGCTACCACGATTAGATCCTCACCCAACACCGTCGGCTGCTTTTTCAACCACTCCTCGATGTGGCGGAGTTCAAGCGCGCCAACGTGTCACCTGAAGTACTCGCAGCGCTAGGCCGCGTGAATGCAGGGATCGCGCGGCCGGGGTCAAGTCGGCGTCAAGCGCCGACTCCAAGCCTAGGTGCCTGAGAATGGCCACCGGAGCGGCCTAGGCCGACCCCGCATGCCTCGGCCGCTCGCATGCTCACGCGCGTGACCATGACCGCGACCGAAGCCGAGCCCACCCCCCTGACGAGCGGGTCCCATCGCGTGTGACTCCAGCCGAACCCCCGCCGCACCCAGTTAGCGTCAATCGTCGTGGAGCCCCTTTCCGTTTGGCCCGTCGGGTCATAGGTTGTCCGGGTGCACGTTGCAGCGAATGCGACTCTGGGTCTCGCTGTGGCGATCGTTGCGGTTGGATGCGGTACGAAGGCTGTATCCAAGACCGTGACAAAGACGGTCAGCAGTGACCGTAATGTCGCAGTCCACGTCTACTTCTGTACTTTGGACACTTGCAGCCGCGCGGCCACACGTGCCCAAATTCAAGTCGTGATGAGTCAGGCCGCGGCGAGTCCGCTCGTCAAGAGCGTGACCTTTGTGTCTAGGCGGCAGGCGCTGGAGATCATGCGGCGGAAGCACCCGAAAGAGATCAGCGGACTTCCGGCGAATCCTTTCCCAGACGCGCTAACCGTGATCCCAAGACACCCAACAGAGGTGGCGAGCGTCGCCGCAATCTTCCGGGCAGACCCGAGCCTGGGGATCGACGAGGTTGACTACTTTGTCGGGAGAAAATTGATCCGGGTCCCCGGCCACTAGGCAGATCCGCTCGGCAGTACTACTGTGCATGGGCCGGATCGCGATGCAAGCGCCTGGCGTCTGGCTCGCCACCCGGCCTAAAGGAACACCTCGGGGGAGTCGGGCGGCCCCGTCTCCCCCGAAGGTCTGCTCCGCTACGCGGAAATCCAGGTCAGAAGGCCGGGACGACTCGTTGCGCGACGACGAACCTTTTTCTTAGCGCGGCCCGGACGAGGCGTCAACGGCGCTCCCGAAAAATCTGGCGCTTTTTGCGTTCGGCGCGCTCTATCCCACATGCAGGCTTAGGAGGGGCCTGGCTAGTGCACCGTGTCGGGCTCTGCGCTGCTTCAGCGTGAACCTGTGCGCCCCCGCCGATGAGCCTCTCCGCTACCTCCCGCATCCCCGCGTCTTTCGTCACGCCACTACCGCGAAAGGGATCTTCACATGAGCGAAAAGAAGCTCGCCACCATCGAACAGTTGAATGCCGCCGTCCGCAAGCCGGAGCTAACACCGACCCAGGTCGATGAGCAGATCGCATCTCACGTCGAGGAGCTGAAGGCGCAGGCCGTCGCCCCCGTGGTCGAAGAGGTTGACCCGGAGCTTGTGCGTCAGGATCAGGAGAAGCTGCGCGAGCAGCGACGCGCCGACAACCTGCGGAGGCTCAAGGCGCCTGTCCTGACGGCTGGCGCTGCGGAGATCATTGTGCCGGGACGCCCGTCCTTTTTACTGACCACATAACTGACCACAAGCCGGTCGGGTCGTGTCTCGAAGGCGCGCAACCCCATGGATACTGATGGGCGCACCTGGGATCGAACCAGGGACCTCCCGCGTGTGAAGCGGGCGCTCTCCCGCTGAGCTATGCGCCCGGGAGAACCGCGGCACGTGAGAGGAATGCTTAGCGCTGCTGCCTCCCGGCCCTGACGCGGTTCACACACTCCCACTGCCGCGGCGAGGCGATGGTAGCAGCGCCATTTTCTCCGGACTGTTGAGCTGGGGCCCGCCCGGCCGCGGACGGGCCCCAGTGCTTACCCGACCGGCCAGCTCGCGAGCGTTCCGAGCGGATCACTCCACGCGGAGTGGTAGGCCGGTCCCTGCGGCGACGTCCCGAATGGCACGGTGCCGATCGCACCAGGCCCGTGGAAATACTGGAGCTCGCCCCAGAAGCCGGGGAAGTCGACCCACGAGGGATGGTCGTCACCGATCTTGTCGATCGGTGCGACCACGCCGTTGATTCCCGGCGGGCCTGCGAGCCCTCCCTCGAAGGCGTAGTCCGCGGGTGCCGGGAGATGAAGTTGCGCCAGGATCGCGAGTGCCGCAGGCGGAACACACGCCAGGTTGATCGGGTGCACGCCGGCCGAGAGGTAGTTGGCGTCCGAACCGATCGCTACATGGACGACCGGGTGGGTGTCGTCCATTCGAGTCGTATCTGCCCAGCCCCGGCGCTGGCCTAGACAGTGCTGGCTGTAACCGACGTACAGAGGTTCCTCGTCGGCGGAAAGAACGACGTTGACAACTTCCCAGTCGCCTTCGTGTGCCTGCCAGATGAAGTTGTTCGGCGGGTACTGGTACGAGTAAACGTCCTCGTAGTAGAAGTACCAGTACTGGAGCACGATCCGGTCGGCCTCGTGAACGATACGGCCGTAAACGACCGGTGCTCCGTGCCCCTGCTGCCACGCCGGTGCGTAGCAGGCGAGGCCACCGACCAGAGCAGCCGGAGAGCACGAGTCCTGATTGAGCCGCCAGGTTCCGGTACCCGCGCCGGGGAGATTGCCTGGTCCGGGATTGGAGTCGACGATCGTCCAGGTCGAAGGTCCGGTCAACTGTTCGAGGTCGGCATCGGCGATGAACGACTGCACACTCGTCGGCCGAAAGCTCTCCAGCGGATCGAATTGAGTGACCGGCTGGTACATGGCTAGGAGCCTGGGCGCCGGCGTGGCTGCAATGGCCGGAGCGACAAACACCGACACGGCCAGGGCCGTAGCGCCCAGCACAGCCAGGTAGTGGATGAGACGGAGCTTCATCGCGTGTCCTCCTTCGCGGATTCCCCGGAGGGTAGGACCAGGCTCTAACCGGCCACTAACCAGTGGTTCTAGCGATGCTGGGCGATGAGCAGCCTGCCAAGCGCCTTCGCCCGCTTTGCGGCATCGACGTCACCCTCGGCCGCGGAGATGATCGAGCCCTTCATCAAGATGTGCCACGAGCGTGCGAACGACCCGGGCTTCCGGAGGCCTGCCTCTTCCGCAAGCTTCCGCACCACGATACGGATGTTGTCGAGGTGCCCGATGCAGGCCTTGCCGGCGGGATGGTCGGCCCGGAGCTCGAGCAAGACGTTGATGAACGAACAGGCCTCGAACGTCTCCTGGCGAAACCACTCGTCGAAGACGTCGAAGATCGCCAGCAGGCGCTTCTCCGGTGTCGACCCTCGCCGTCTGGCCTCGGCCTCGACGAACTCCTTCGTCCAGGCCTGCTCGCGTTGGTCGAGAAACGCCAGCACGAGCTCGTCCTTCGTGTGAAAGTGGCGGTACAGCGTCGCCTTGGCCACACCGGCCTGGTCGATCACCTCTTCGATACCCACCGAGCGGATGCCGCGAGTCGAGAAGAGCTCGTAAGCTGCTTCGAGAATCCGCCGACGCGCCTGCGACGTGGCCGGTGCCTTCGGCGTCGCTGTGACCCCCACAGCGGGGCAGCCTAGCATTCATGGACAGACCAGTCTGTCTCTTTCTATACTGCCCTACCCCCCGTTTGCCTTCAGTTAGAGAGGCTGAGCCGATTTCCACGAATCTGGAGCGTAGGTCGCTTCTCCGCGAAGTGAACGAGCGGATTCGCGACGCCAACGACACGTTCCGGGTCGGCGACGTGCCCGACACCGTGGAGGTTTTCTGCGAGTGCGGCCAGCCCGACTGTCTGCAACGTCTGGTCGTTTCTCCGGAGATCTACGAGAGCGTCCGGGAAATCGACGGCCACTTTCTCGTCGCCCCTACGCACCGACAGAATGCCGAAGTGGTGGCAATGGACGACGCGTATTGCGTGGTCACGTTGATGTCAGACGGCCTTCACTCTCCCTGACGCGCCCGAGCGTCCCTCGAACGAGTGATCTTTTCGGAACGGCGTTTCGGACGATGCCTAAAACTGGAAACATCTCTGCGCAGGAAGAGATACGGAGACAGGAGAAGCGCTATGGGGACTGGGTCTCCCCGGCTTCTGAAAAGGCTTGTGTTGCGCACGGCCGCAGCAACATTCATCGGCCTCGTGTTCGCGCCCTCGGCCCTGGCTGACGACATCGGGATCGGATCGACGCTCGCCACAGTTGGCGGCACCGTTCAGGAAACCTCCGCGCTGCCGCGGGCCGCGACGCAGTCTCCGGCAACGGCTCTTCCCGCAGTGCCAAGCGTGGCGACACCCGTCGCCGAGCGCATGGCGACGCCGGTTGCACAGCCGCAGGCGACGGCTGAAACGACTGGGGTCGCCACCACCTCGGCCGCGGCGCCGAGCGCTCGCACACAGTCCCGGCCTTCTCCATCTGTGCGTCGCCCGGCACGCCCGCACCACCGAGGCGAGGCTTCTCAACAGCTCGGTGGCGCATCACCGTCCCCACGAACAAGTCTCTCCCCAGGGGAGGCGTTGGTCGCCCGAACCGCTGATTTCCCTTCGAGGCCTCGGAGCAGTTCCGCGCCGGCGCCTCCTCGCCCCCAGGCGCCGTCCCCGCCCCCGTGGCCGTCGCCGTTCAGCCTCGGTCTGAGCGGTTCGGACAGCGGGCCGGCGGGAGTGGGGCTCGGATTGCTGTTGCTCGTACTCGCCACAGAGCTCGGAGTGCTAGGCGCACCCGGCCTCGGCCGTAGGGTCTCGCTGCTCCTAGCGACGCCTCGGTCTTATCCGTTTCTCCTTCGGCTCGAACGGCCTGACTAGCCGGTCGCGAAGCGACGTCCGTCGCTTCGCGCCGGATGAGTCCTGCGGCGCATTCGAACCTACGGAAGGAGATAACAGTGTTTCGCAAAGCGAGTCTGCTCGTCATGGCTCTCAGCGCGGCCGCACTCGGTCTCGCACACACCGCGATGGCGGATCCAGGCAACGCCGCAGATAACTCGATCGGGACGGTTCAGGTCGGCTCGACCAGCGTGAACCCGTCCGTCTCAGCGTCGGCGGATCCGGTGCAGGCCACTGCAACCGCACCCACAGCCATCACGGGGTCCGGGGGGAACTCCGCGTCCAACTCCGTCGGCACAGTGCAGGCCGGCGGCGGGAACAGCTCGTCGGACTCGATCGGCAGCGTGCAGTCCGCACCTGTGAGCTCGCGACCGTCCGTGTCTGTCTCGGCGCCCGGAAACACCGCCTCCGTCAGCGCGCCGACGACAGCCGGTGGAGGTGGATCGAACAGCGCCTCGGATTCGATCGGCAGCATTCAGGTCGGCGGCGGCAACAACGCCGACGGCTCGATCGGGTCGGTGCAGGCCGGCGCCACGCAGACGGACCCGTCGATCGGGGCGTCGCTTGCCCGAGGAACTGTGGCGCTCGCCGCAGATGTGCTCCTCGGCATCTTCGGTAGCGGCAACGACGCGACCGACTCGATCGGGAGCGTGCAGCTCGGCGGCGGCAACACCGCCGAGGGTTCGATCCTGACAGCGCAATCCGGTGCCGTCATGCTCGGCTCCACGTCGGCGGCACCACCGTCCGGCGGAGCCACGGTGAACGCACCGGCAGGGATCGGCAGCGGGGGCGAAAGCAACTCCGCGACCGGCTCGATCGGCACCGTCCAGATCGGCGATGGAAACTCGGCATCGTCCTCGAGCGGCACCGTGCAAACGGGTCCGGTCTTCGCGACGCCGTCCGTCATAACCGGTGGTGGTGGCGGCGGCGGCCGCGGTACAACGCTGAAGCCGACGGCGACGGGCGTGCCCACCGCGACCACGAGCGGCATTCCCGCCACCGGCGCCCCCGGCGCGCGGGAAACGGCGCCGACACGGAGCTTGGCCGGAAGCCCGGGTCGAGTACCCACAAGCGCGCACGCGCTCGGCGTCTCGGGCATAGCTCAGGCGGCACAGCTCCCGTTCACGGGACTCGGCCTGGCCTTGCTGATCCCGTTCGCGCTGGCGCTGCTCGGAACAGGGCTCGGACTCAGGAGGCACGCACTGGCATAGACACCCCAG
>Ga0070698_100009812_pt1 | contig 10234 bp, 11 predicted proteins | sample KBSK1502metaG_FD_65477 | JGI IMG/M metagenome (GOLD analysis project Ga0070698, IMG submission 65477) | Corn, switchgrass and miscanthus rhizosphere microbial communities from Kellogg Biological Station, Michigan, USA - KBS K1-50-2 metaG | ecosystem: Host-associated > Plants > Roots >... | reverse complement strand
GACGCACCGCGCTAGCTATTGACATCTCGCGTGTGAGTGTGTCTAGATAGCAACGATCCGTGGCCAGAAGGGGGTGATCACCAATGCCAGCGAAGAAGAAGGCCGCCAAGAAGTCGGCCAAGAAGAAGTCCTCGAAGAAGAAGTAGCTCTTACAACCTAGCGACGACGACGAGTCGTCGCTCTTTCGTCACCACGATCCGGCACCTTTCGCGATCACGCCGATCCGCTCTAGGCCTGAGCGGATCGGTCTCTTTTTGGACGGCATACGCTTCGCTGCGATGCGGAAGAAGACGGTGCCCGAGCTCGATCCGACCGCTACCGCATCCGGTCTCGCGCTCTCCATTCTGGTAGCGATCGGCGGTGTTTTGCTCGGTTTTCCGGCCATCGCGGGGCTCGCGGGCGTCCTCGCGGGCGGCTACCTCGCGGGTCGGCTCGCCCGGCGCGATGGACTGTTCCACGGCGCGATCGTCGGTGCGCTCACGATCATCGTGGCATCGATCGCGGCCAGCGCGGGGAACGCGGAGGTCACGAACATCCTCGCCGACACCCTCAGCATCGTCGTCAGCGACGTGCTGCTGCTCGGCCTATCGTCGCTCGGAGGGTGGCTCGCGACGCGGAGCTAGGAAGGGTCGTCTTCCTCGGATAGGGACAGAGGTCGATCACCGGGCAGTCGGGGCACTTGGGCGTCGGGTTGCAGATCCGGCGTCCGTGAAGGATCAATGTCCAGGTCGCCTTCACCCAATCCCGCTCCGGGAAGACCGCCCGGAGGTCCATTTCGATCTTGTCCTGCGCCGGGCCGGGACGGCTGAGCCCCAGCCGCGTCGCCACCCGTGCGACGTGCCGGTCGACGGCGACGGCCGGCACGCCGAAGGCGTTCGCGAGCACGATCGAGGCGGTCTTCCGCCCCACCCCATGCAGCGAGGTGAGCCCTTCCATGTCGCCGGGGACCTCGCCGCCGAAGCGCTCGATCAGGCCGCTCGCCGCGCCCTTCACGGCCTTCGCCTTCTGACGGAAGAAGCCCGTGGGCTTGAGGTCTCGCTGCAGCTCCGCCATGTCGACGGCGGCGTAATCGGCGGCGGTGCGGTATTTGGGGAAGACGACGGTGCGAGTGACCTCGTTGATCCGCTCGTCGCGGGCCTGTGCGGCGAGGATCGTCGCAACGAGCAGCTCGAGGGGGGTCGTGAACTCGAGCGTCGGGCCCCAATCCGGGTACGCCTTCTCGAGCCGGCCGAGGATCTTGCGGGCCCGCGCGCGCAGCTCAGGCGTCACCTTGGGGATGTACGGCTTCTTCTTCGCCTTGCGTTTCGTGACGGCCCGCTTCTTGTCGGCCATCAGTGCAGGTCCGCCCAGGTCACCAGGACCGAGAACTGGCGGCACCACACCACCACACTCTTATAGAGGGAGAGATCCGCGTCGCTCGGGATCGGGTAGTTGAACGAGCCATTCGTGGCCTTGAGCGGCCCGACGTAGAGGCTCGTCGCCTCGGCCCACTTCCCGCCCGTCTCGCGCGACAGGTAGACGTGGACATCGGGCGCGTTCGTGATCGCGACGTTGTCGAACCGCAGCACGACGGCATCGCCGGTCCGGATAAGGAGGACGGTGCCCGTTCCGTTGTGGATCGCGTCGACGTAGCCGAGCTCGCCGGTCGCGAGCGTCGTCGGTCCCGACGGAGTTGCCGCGGCGACGGCGGCGCTCCGTGACGGCGGGGCGCTCTGGGCCGCGGCGGTCGGGAACGCTTCGTTGACGGTCGTGCGGATGAAGAGTGGGGAGCCGAGGTACCAAGCCACCGCAGCGAGCAGGATGACCGCGACCGCGATCCCCGACGCCCGAAGACTCACGGGAACGCGATCTCCTCGCCGAGGCCGCGCTCACGTGCCCGCTCGAACGCCCGCGCCGCGACGACCAGGTCCTGGATCGCGTTGCCGACGCTCTTGAAGACGGTCCGTTGCGACGCCGATGTGCGACCGGGCACACGGCCGGCGACGATCTCACCGAGCTCGACCACGTCGCGCTCGGACAGGCCACGGAGCTCGCCCGCTTCGGCGAGCGCGGCCGCGCGCTGATCGACGACGATGCGCGCGCCACGAAGGGTCTCGTCGTCGAGCTCGCGCGTCTCGGGGGTGAACGAGCCGACCGCGGTGACGTGCACGCCCGTGCGAAGCCATCGGCCCTCGAACACCGGGGTGCGACTCGTCGTCGCGGTCACGACGACGTCGGCGGATGCGACCGCGTCGCGCGCCGACGATGGGTGGATCGCGACGTCGGCGAGGCCCGACTCCCCCGTCGCCCACTCGCGGAAGGCGGCGGCGTGCGCCGGATCGCGGGTCACGAGGCACACGTCCGTGATGTCACGCACCGACCGAAGGCCGAGCAGCTGCGCGCGTGCCTGGGCGCCCGCGCCGAACACGGCCGCCCGAGCGGAATCCCGACGGCTCAGCTCGCGCGCGGCGACGCCGCCCGCGGCACCGGTGCGGAGGGCGGTGAGCGCGGTCCCGTCGATGATCGCGAGCAGCGCTCCCGTGGCGGCGTCGCCGAGCAGGACGGTCGCGGTCACCGTCGGACGACCGAGCCTGGCGTTCCCGGGCGCCACAGCGACGACCTTCACCGAATACGAAGGAGCGCCGTCGAGCGCGGCTGGCATCGTGAGCGCGACCCCGTCCTTCAACGGCACCGAGAGGCGTACCGGAACGGTGGCCTGACCGGCGGAAAGTGAGGCAAAACCCGCCGCGACGGCCTCGACCGCCTCCTTCATTGGACAGACCAAAGCAAGGTCGGCGGCGCGGAGGAGGCGCACGGTCATTTCGTTGACGAGCCTAGGGGGTGCTCGTACGCTCGTTCGTCACGGGCCGCTCGGGCCCGCTGATGGGGAGGCCGGGCTTCGGCGCACCCAACACCCAAATGGCGAGGGAGGACCTATGCAGAAGCGCTGGCTTTCCATGGCTTCCATCCTTATGGCTGCCGCGTTCGTCGCGTCAGCCTGCGGTGGTGGCGGCACAGGCGCGACGACCACGGCTCCGGCGACGACCGCGGCGGCAGCGACCACAGCGGCGGCCGTCGGCGAGGTCATCATCGCGAGCGACCTTCCGACCTCCGGCGCGGACGCCTCGAGCGGCCTGCCGACACAGCAGGGCGCGGCGTTCGCCGTCTCGCAGCTCAAGACCTACAAGGGCATCACGATCACGTTCCTGCCGTTCGACGACACCGTGAACGGCGTGCACGACCCGCAGAAGGGCGCGCAGAACGTGCAGCAGATGCTCTCGAACCCGAAGGTGGTCGCGATGGTCGGCCCCTTCAACTCGAACGTCGCACGGGCTGAGATCCCGATCGCGAACCAGGGGCAGCTCGCGATGATGAGCCCCTCGAACACGAACGAGTGCCTCACCCAGACGTTCCCGTACTGCGACCCGCAGCCGGCGGCGCTCCGCCCGACCGGTAAGAACAACTACTTCCGCATCGCCGCCCCGGACACCGTCCAGGGCCCCGCGATGGCGGACTACATCCTCAACACGCTCAAGCTCACCAAGGTCGCGGTGTTCTCTGACAACGAGACCTTCGGCAAGGGCGTGGCGGACAACTTCGTGAAGCGCCTTACCGCCAAGGGCGGCACGCTCACGAACCGTTCCGACTTCGACTGGAAGACGACCAACGACTTCAAGCCGTTCATCAACGCGGCCAAGGCCGCCGGCGCGCAGGCGATCTACGCCGGCGCGACCTCCGCGACCAAGGCCTGCATCGTCCGTAGCCAGATGCAGGGCATCCTCGATGTCCCGTTCACCGGCCCGGACGGCATCGGTGACGACCAGTGCCTCAAGGACTCCGGCAGCAACACCGCGAACATGTTCTTCACCAACGCTGCCGGCGACGCGAACCAGAACCCGGCTGCTGCCGCGACGGTCGCGGCGTACAAGCAGGCGTACCCCAAGGCCTCTGACATCGGCGCATACACCTTCCCGGCCTACGACTGCGCGTTCATCCTTCTCGACGCGGTCAAGCGCGCGATCGACGCCGCGGGCGGCAAGGTGCCGACCCGTCAACAGGTGGTCGACGCGGTCCAGGCGACGAGCGGTCTGGTGGGCACCGTCGGTACCTATGCCTTCGACGCGAACGGTGACCCGAAGTCAGCGACCATGGCCTTCTGGGCGACGAAGGGCACACCGGCGGTGTGGACCTTCCAGAGCCAGTTCAGCGTCGGCCAGTAGCACAAGGACGACGACCGAGGGAGGGGGCGGCAACGCCCCCTCCTTCTTCGTAAGGCGGAGGAAGGCGTAGTGGTCTCGAGCGTCGCCAACGCGCGCGCGCGACTCATGGCAGGCACCCAGGGCCGGCTCCTCAACGCGACGCTCTTCCTGCTCATCGCGATCGCGCTCATCATCCTCGCCTCGAAGATCCCCGCCCTGGGGCCGGCCTACTTCATCCAGATCGTCGTGTACGGGCTCGCGAACGGCTCGATCTTCGCGCTGATCGCGCTCGGGTACACGATGGTCTACGGCATCGTCGAGCTCATCAATTTCGCCCACGGCGACGTCTTCACGCTTGGTGGCTTCATCTCGCTGTCGCTCCTGCCGATCTTCGGCCTCAGCGAGGGCGGCACCGTCACCGGTTTCGGACTGATCCTGCCGCTCCTCGGGATCCTCGTCATCTCGATGATCGTCTGCGCCGTCGTGAACGTGACGATCGAGCGCGTCGCGTACCGGCCGCTCCGCCACGCGCCACGGCTCACGCCGCTCATCACCGCCGTCGGGATGTCGTTCGTGCTCGAGGGCGTCATGTTCCTCTGGCGGGGGCCGTTCAACCTGCATTACCCGAACGTCCTGCCGGCGGCATCGATCGAGCTCGGTGGCGCGGGCGGGCCGGCCATCACGTTCAAGGACATCGCGGTCATCGCGATCGCGGTCGTGCTCATGATCGCGCTCACCCTGTTCGTGGAGCGCACGAAGCTCGGTAAGGCGATGCGCGCGACAGCGCAGGACCGCGACGCGGCGGAGCTGATGGGCATCGACATCAACCGCACGATCGCCGCGACGTTCTTCATCGGCGCGCTGCTCGCGGGGGCCGGCGGGATGATCTTCGGTCTCTACTACAACACCATCACCTTCGATCAGGGCTTCACCGCCGGCCTCGTCGCGTTCACGGCAGCGGTGTTCGGCGGGATCGGGAACATCCAGGGCGCGGCGCTCGGCGGCCTCGTGATCGGGATGATCCAATCGCTCTCGGACGGATACTTCGACACCGCGTGGACCCAGGTGCTCATCTTCGCGATCCTCGTCCTCGTCCTCGTGTTCCGCCCGACCGGCATCCTCGGGATGCGGGTGCCAGAGAAGTAATGGCCATCCTTCGAGCGCTCGGCAAGGTGCGGCTGGTCTGGGAGACCGACCCGCGCAAGGACCCGAACCCGCTCGTGTACGCGATCCTCGGGATCGGGGCGATCGCCTATCCGCTCTGGGCCCAGATCTCGACCGGCGGACAGGGCGACTTCCTGATCAGCGTCCTCGCGGACGCCGGCGTGTACATCCTCCTCGCGATCGGACTGAACATCGTCGTCGGGTTCGCCGGTCTCCTCGACCTCGGATATGCGGCGTTCTTCGCGATCGGCGCGTACACGTACGCGTTCCTCGCGTCGGACCACCTCGTCGTGACGCCGCTCCACGAGGCGATCCACCTCCCCTTCTGGATCGTCCTGTTCGTCGGGCTCTTCGTCGCGGCCGCGTTCGGGCTGATCCTCGGGGCCCCGACGCTGCGGCTGCGCGGCGACTACCTCGCGATCGTGACGTTGGGCTTCGGCGAGATCGTCCCGCGGGTGTTCAAGAACCTCGCGACCTGGACGAGCGGCGTGAACGGCATCTCGGCGCTCGACAAGCCCGTGCTGCCGGTCTGGCTCAACGGTCCGTGGTCGGGCGATCCGCTCGCATTCGTGCAGAACTTCAAGATCATCAGCCCGATGGCGTTCTACGTCGTGATCGTGCTGCTCCTCGGTATTTGCGTCGTTCTCGTCAACAACCTTCGCCACTCACGCGTCGGTCGCGCGTGGATGGCCGTTCGCGAGGACGAGGTGGCCGCGGCGGCGATGGGCGTCAACACGACCCGGATCAAGCTCCTGGCGTTCGCGATCGGCGCCTCGTTCTCGGGCTTCGCCGGCTCGTTCTACGGCGCGAAACTCTCGCTCGTCAGTCCCGAGAACTTCGGGTTCACCGTGTCGATCACGATCCTCGTGATGATCGTGCTCGGGGGCATGGGCAACATCCCCGGCGTGATCATCGGCTCGCTCCTCATTTACGCCATCACATTCCTGTTCCTACCGGCGCTACCCCCGCTCGCGGAGGACTGGGCGACATCGCTCGGACTGGGCGGGATCGTGCCCGCCAGCGGCGACTGGCCGGGGATCGGCCAGGAGGTCCAGCGGCTCAAGTTCCTCATCTTCGGGATCATCCTCGTGCTCACCATGCTGCTGCGGCCGCAGGGCCTCATCCCGAGCCGTGTCCGCCAGCAGGAGCTGCTGAGGGGCGCGCCCGAGGACCAGACGCTCGAGGACGTCACCGCGGAGACGACAGCTTGAGCGCGAGCGAGGAGCGGCTTCCCCGCGACGAGCGAGCTCCGGCAGCCCTGAGCGTGTCTCGCGGCGCTAGCCGCGAGATTGGGCAGGACTACATCCTGCGCATCGACCACGTGACGAAGCGGTTCGGCGGCCTCGTCGCGGTCGACGACGTGTCCTTCGACGTGAAGCGGGGCGAGGTGTTCGCGCTCATCGGGCCGAACGGCGCGGGGAAGACCACGCTCTTCAACTCGATCACCGGCATCTTCCCGCCCAGCGACGGCCGGGTCGTGTTCGAGGGCCGAGACATCGCCGGCTCCAAGCCGCACCAGGCAGCCGCGCTCGGGATCGCCCGGACGTTCCAGAACATCCGGCTGTTCGAGTACATGAGCGCGCTCGACAACGTCCGCCTCGGCCAGCACTGCCGCACCCACGCGAAGCTCTGGGACTCGCTCTTCAAGACGCCGTTCGAACGACACGAGGAGAAGGCGATCTCCGAACGCGCGATGGAGCTCCTCACGTTCGTCGGCATCGAGAAGCGATCCGAGGACTACGCGCGCAACCTCCCGTACGGCCAGCAGCGGCGGCTCGAGATCGCGCGGGCCCTCGCGACGAAGCCGCACCTCCTTCTCCTGGATGAACCCGCTGCGGGATTCACGCCGCAGGAGAAGGTCGAGCTCATGCGACTGGTCGACAAGATCCTCGCCGAGGGCATCACCGTCTTCCTCATCGAGCACGACATGAAGGTGGTCATGGGCATCTCGCGGAACATCGCGGTGCTCGACCACGGCGAGCTCATCGCCCTCGGCCCACCCGAAACGATCCGCCGGGATCAGCGCGTCATCGAGGCGTATCTCGGGAAAGGGGCCTGATGGCGCTCCTCGAGCTCGAGGGCGTCGACGCCCTCTACGGACGCGTCCGCGCGTTGCGCGGGATCACGCTCACCGTCGATCAGGGCGAGGTCGTCGCGCTCATCGGGAGCAACGGCGCGGGCAAGACGACGACCCTGCGCACGATCTCGGGTCTCATGCACCCACCGAGCGGGTCGATCACGTTCGGCGGCAAGGACATCAGCCGGATGCCCGCGCACGACATCGTCGGGCTCGGCATCTGCCAGTCGCCGGAGGGCCGGCGCCTCTTCCCCCGGATGCAGGTCATCGACAACCTGCGGATGGGCGCGTTCCTCCGGAAGGACGACGCGGGGATCCAGAAGGACATGGCGCGCGTCTTCGAGCTCTTCCCCCGCCTCAAGGAGCGGATCACGCAGCTCGCGGGCACGCTCTCCGGCGGCGAGCAGCAGATGCTCGCGATCGGCCGCGCGCTCATGTCGAAGCCGAAGCTCCTCATGCTCGACGAACCGTCGCTCGGGCTCGCGCCGATCCTCGTCGAGACGATCTTCCAGATCGTGCGCGAGATCAACGCGCAGGGCATCCCGATCCTGCTCGTCGAGCAGAACGCGACGAAAGCGCTCGAGGTCGCGCACCGCGGGTACGTGCTCGAGACCGGCTCGATCGTGCAGACCGGCACCGGCAAGCAGCTCCTCAGCTCGCCGGACGTCCAGCGCGCGTACCTCGGCATCTAGCGCCGCCGGCTTCCTAGACTCCCTCGCGTGACCTCCGCATCGCTCGCCCTCGCCGTCCCGAAGGACGTCGAGCGCGTCGTCGACACGCTCATCGCGAACGGCCACGAGGCGTTCGTGGTCGGCGGCTGCGTGCGCGACGCGCTCCGCGGCGTCGACCCCCAGGACTGGGATGTCGCCACCAGCGCCCGGCCCGAGGAGATCCAGAAGCACTTCAAGCGCTCCCTCTACACCAACCGGTTCGGGACGGTCGTCGTCTCGAGCGGAGCACACGAGATCGAGGTCACGACGTATCGCATCGAGGCCGGCTACGCGGACCACCGCCGCCCCGAGGAGGTCGCGTTCACCGAGTCGCTCCACGAGGACCTCGCGCGGCGCGACTTCACGATGAACGCGATGGCCTGGCGCCCCACGTCGTGGGGCGGCGAGCTCGTAGACCCCTTTGGCGGCAGGAACGACCTCGAGGCCAAGCTCGTGCGGGCCGTCGGCGTGCCGGCCGAGCGGTTCGCCGAGGACGCGCTCCGGATGCTGCGAGCGGTCCGCTTCGCGGCGGTCCTCCGGATGCGCATCGATCCGGACACCGCCGATGCGATCGAGGCGAACGCGACGCTCGCCCTGTCGCTCTCCGGCGAGCGGATCCAGCAGGAGCTGAACAAGATCCTCCTCGCCGACCGCCCATCGACCGGGATCCGGCTCCTCTCGGAGCTCGGCCTCCTCGCCGTGCTCTGCCCCGAGCTCGAGATCAGCAAGACGATCCCGCAGGACAAGGCCGTGGCCCAGGATGTGTTCGAGCACTCCCTCATCACGGTCGACGCGACCCCGCCCGATCTCGTGCTCCGGCTCGCCGGGCTATTCCACGACGTGGGAAAGCCGGAGACGTTCGCCGACGGCCACTTCCACCAGCACGAGTTCGTCGGCGAGGCGATCGCGCGACGCGTGCTCAAGCGGTGGAAGTACCCGAAGGACATCGTGAACGCGGTGGCGCACCTGATCCGCCACCACATGTTCTGGTATCAGGCCGACTGGACCGGCTCCGCGGTGCGCCGGTTCATCCGGAAGGTCGGCCTGGATGTGATCCCGGACCTTTTCGCCCTGCGGCGCGCCGACAACATCGGCAGCGGCGTCAGGGCGCCCCGGATGTACGCGCTCGAGGACCTCTGGACCCGGGTCCAGGAGGAGATCGACCGGAGCACGGCCTTTTCACCACGCGACCTGGTCGTCGACGGCACCGACGTGATGCGCGAGCTCGGCATCGGGCCGGGGCCCGAGGTCGGCCGAGTGATCTCTCTGGCGTTCGAGCGCGTACTCGACGATCCCGACCTCAACACTCGGGAACGGCTGCTGCCACTCATCCACGAGATCGGAGAGAAGACCGGCTAGCGCGGGATTATTCTTCCGGCGAACGCTTCCGCGCGACTCGTCGGGAGGGTGCGATGGCCATCGACACCGTGACCTCGAGACGTCAGTTCCTGAAGCTGACCGGGATCGGCACCGCCGGCATCGCCGCCGCGGAGCTCGGGGGCCTCGGCTTCGATCTCGCCTTCGCCGGCCAGCGCGCCGCGCGGCGCAAGCTCGAGGGGACCAAGCAGACCGCGAGCATCTGCCCGTACTGCGCCGTCGGCTGCGGCACGATCGTGAGCGCGAAGACCACCAACGGCCGAACCAGCATCGTCAACATCGAGGGCAACCCTGACAGCCCGATCAACACCGGCAGCCTCTGCCCGAAGGGCGCCGCGACCTTCCAGCTCGCGGTCAATCCGCTCCGCACCACCGTCGTGAAGCACCGCAAGCCCGGCGCGGCGGACTGGGACACCGACCCGCTGACGCGCGATCAGGCGATGACCCGCATCGCGCAGCTCTACGCGGACTCCCGCGACGCGACCTTCGTCGAGCGGGACGCGAACGGGAAGCTCGTCAACCAGACGACCGGCATCTTCGCCCTCGGCGGCGCGACGAACGACAACGAAGAGAACTACCTCATCGCGAAGGTGAACCGGATGATGGGCGTCGTCCGGATCGAGAACCAAGCTCGGATATGACACTCCGCCACGGTCCCCGGTCTGGGGGTCTCCTTCGGTCGCGGCGGCAGCACCACCTTCCAGATGGACCTGCAGAACTCCGACTGC
>Ga0070698_100009811_pt1 | contig 10235 bp, 13 predicted proteins | sample KBSK1502metaG_FD_65477 | JGI IMG/M metagenome (GOLD analysis project Ga0070698, IMG submission 65477) | Corn, switchgrass and miscanthus rhizosphere microbial communities from Kellogg Biological Station, Michigan, USA - KBS K1-50-2 metaG | ecosystem: Host-associated > Plants > Roots >... | reverse complement strand
CGTCGATTGAGGCGATGAGGCGTTCACCTTCGTCCCCTGGATCCACGATCGCCGCGTCGCGGGTTTCGCCATCGACGACGAGGTAGCTGTTCTCCTGAAGCGGACCGGTCTCGAATGTCAGGACCTCGAACGCCGGCAGCGTCACACCGTCACGCCGGCGTCGCGTCGCGCCGTGAGGAACTTTTCGGCCGCAATCGCCGCAGTGGTTGCGTCCCCAACCGCCGTCGTCACCTGGCGAGTGAGCTGCACACGAACGTCGCCAGCGGCGAACAGGCCCGGGATGGAGGTCTGCATGTTCGTGTCGGTGAGGAGGTATCCCATCGCGTCATGGTCGACGTGCCCTTCGATAATTCCCGTGTTCGGGCGGAAACCGATGAACACGAACATCCCCGTCGCGGGGAGCTCGCTGAGCACTCCGGACTTCGCGTCACGGAGCGTCAGGTGGTGCACGAGTCCCTGATCATCGCCGTGCACCTGCTCGACCACCGTGTCGAGAATGACTTCGATCTTCGGGTTCTCGAATACGCGTTTCTGGATGATCTTCGACGCGCGGAATTCGTCGCGACGGTGGATCAGGTAGACCTTGGAGGCATAGCGAGTGAGGAAGTCCGCTTCCTCGCAGGCGGCATCACCACCTCCGACGACGGCGATCACCTGACCACGGAAGAACGCGCCGTCGCAGATCGCACAATACGAAACGCCCTTGCCGGCGTATTCCACTTCGCCCGGTATGCCGAGTTTGATCGGCGTTCCGCCAGCCGTGATGATGACCGCCGGCGACCGGTACACCTCACCGTTGTCGCAGACGCACTCGAACATGTCGCCCACTTTCCTGATCGCCGTGACGCCAGCGACCCGGAACTCTGCGCCGAATTTCTTGGCGTGGCTCTCGAACTTCTGCGCGAGTTCCCAACCCAGCACGTGCTCGAAGCCGGGATAATCCTCGATCATCTCCGTGTTCAGCAGCTCGCCACCGGAGGCGCCCCGTTCGAGGACCACTGTGCGAAGCATTGAGCGCCCGGCGTACAGCGCCGCGGTCATGCCTGCCGGTCCGGCCCCGACGATGATTACCTCGTACTCGAATTCGTTCGCCAAGGGAAATGGGAGAAGTGAGATGGGAGATTTGAGATTGCCCGTCATCTCGCCGTTCTCCCTGTCAATAAATCTGATTGGTCGTCAAGCGCTGCGGAATTGAGCAGTGATTGGTGACTTAGTGATCGGTGACTAGGCTGGCCTCTGGCCTTTGTTCGTTGGCCGTCAGTACCTGACGTGGCGGCCGCCGTCGACAATGATCGTCTCCCCGGTCACGTAGGTCGCCTTCAACAGGTAGAGCATCGCCTGCACCGCGTCTTCAGGGCTGCCATCCCGGCCGAGCGGCGTAGTGGCAGTGAGATGTGCAGCCATTGCCGGATCAAAGTTCTCGGGGAGAAGAATGGTTCCCGGCGCGATGGCGTTGACGCGGATTCGCGGCGCCAGCACGCGCGCTAACGCCCGCGTGAGGTAGACGATGCCCGACTTGCTCACCCCGTGTGGCACGTACACGGGCCACGTCTCGAACGCGGCCAGGTCGGCGATGTTGATTATTGAAGCGCCATCAGGAAGGTGACGCGCCGCTTCCTGGGCGATGAGAAATGGAGCTCGCAGATTGAGGTTCATCACTGAATCCCAATCCTCCGCGGTCACGTCACCGACGGGCATCCGGATCATCACGGAAGCCGAGTTGACGACAACATCGAGCCGACCGAGCGATTCAACGACATCGCGCACGAGCTGACCCGGAGCCACAGGACTCGTCAGGTCAGCTTGAAAGAGCGTCGACGCGCCTCCGGCCGCCGCGATTGCCTCAACCGCCGCTTCCACCTTGGACGCGGACGCGTGGTAATGGAGCGCGATGTCATATCCGTCGCCTGCCAGGCCGACGGCGAGTGCACGTCCAACCCGGTGTGCGGCGCCGGTAACCAATGCGACCGGGCGCGGGCGCGACGTGGCGTCGGTCATTGCACGCGCGTCGACCTGACGCGATCCGCGCGTTCAACCTGAAGGTCGAGCCATTCGCCAGGAACCTTCATCGCCCCCACCACGCGGACCCCATCGGCTGCTCCGTGCGAGTCTGAGCCGCCGCTCGGAACGAGACCGAAGTGTTTCGTCAACGCGAGAATTCGGGCTCGATCTTCCCCCGAGTGCGAAGGATGGATGACCTCAACGCCGTCGAGCCCCACTGCGGCAAGGGCTTCGATGCGTTCGCGGTTTCCGTCTGATCCCGGGTGGGCGAGCACGGCGATCCCCCCGCAGCGATGAATCAGCCCGATCGCTTCCGGAACACCGATTCGCTTCTTGTCGAGGTACGCCGGTCGTCCGGCACCCAGGTATCGATCGAAGGCGTCGCGGAGATCCATCGCCCACCCGTTCTGGACGAGGGCTCGGGCTACATGCGGACGTCCAATCGCGGCGTCCTTCGCCTCGGCCAGCACGTCGTCGAAGGTGATGCGCACGCCGAGTCCGTTGAGCAATTTCACGATGCCCTCCGCCCGCTCGCGTCGCGCCGATCGGAAGACCGCGAGCGAACTCCTCATGTCGTCGAGTTTGTCGAGGTGAAGGCCGAGGATGTGCACCTCGATGGGCCCTTCGTACGCACTCAGCTCGACGCCCGGAACAAGGTCGATTCCGACGGCAAGCGCGGCGCCCCGCGCGTCGGAAATCCCGTCGACGGTGTCGTGGTCCGTGAGCGCCAATGCGCGCAGTCCGGCATCGCGCGCAGCCATGACGACGGCCTCCGGCGCACTCGTGCCGTCTGACGCGGTCGAGTGAAGGTGAAAGTCGATGTGCCGCGCGGCGACGGCCGTCGCGGCGTCATCGCTCACGGCGAGTAGCCGGCTTCCGGCGAGGTGTCCCCCGGCTGTGACTGCGCGAATAAACGGCGGACTTCCTCGTCAGGCATCTCGACCAGCGCCTGCTCGCGCGAACGCGTCCCGTGCGGACTGTAGCGGGTCACCCGGACCTCACGGTCATCGCCGCTTCCGGCGACGAACAGCAGCCCGAATTCATCGTGTTCGTATTGCGTCACATGTCCGGAGGGAAATACCCGCCAGGCCCTGCCATCGATGCTGATGGAACGCGTGGGCATTCAGGACAGCTCCAGTTCGGTGAGGATTTCGGCGGGCGGTTCCATGCCGGCGCGTGTTCGCGCGCCGCGCAAGACGTCTTCATCGCTCGCTTCGATGAACTCCAGGAACGCGTCAGGATCGCTTGGGCTGCGAAACACCCAGTGATTGCACCCGTCGCGGGCCAGCGAATCGCGACGCGCGCGCCACTGGCTCGCGGCTTCCGGCTGCTCAGCCGGCTCGATTCGTCGCCACTCCGCCGTCAGCGCGCGAGGCACAGGTCAGGATCCGGGTTCATTGATGTTTTCCAGCTGCTGCTTCACAAAGCCGAGGAACTTGTCGGCGTCGGCGCCGTCGACAACACGATGATCGAACGAGAGGAAGAAATGCGCACAGGTGCGAATGGCGATGAGATCTTCACCCTCGGTTCCCTTCACCACCTTCGGCCGTTTCTCGATCGTTCCGGTTCCGAGAATGGCGACCGTGGGTTGCGGAATCACCGGTGTGCCCATGAGAGAGCCGAACACACCAGGGTTCGTGATCGTGAACGTGGAATCCTGCACTTCCTCAGGCTTGAGCTTCTTCGCTCGCGCCCGCGAGGCGAGATCGTTGAGTGACCGCGTCAGGCCGGCGAGCGAATAGTTGTCGGCGTCGCGGATGACCGGCACGATGAGGCCCCAGTCCAGCGCGACCGCTATGCCAATGTGATAGTGCTTCCGCATGACGATGTCGGTGCCGCGCACAGCCGAATTGATCACCGGAAACTTCTTCAGTCCTTCCACCACCGCCTGGATGACGAACGGCAGGTACGTCAGCTTGTCACCCCGCTGATCGAACTCCGGGCGGAGTTTGTCACGGACGCGCGTGACGCGTGTCAGGTCCACTTCGAAGACTGTCGTGACATGTGCCGATGTTTGCTTCGAGTAAGCCATGTGACCCGCGGTCAGCTTGCGGATCTTGCTCATCGGCTCGACAACATCTCCCGGCCACGGCGTCACGACTGGCGGCTGGTAGTCGAAACCGGCCGGCGCGTACATCGATGGTCGCGTCGCGGGAACCGGCGCTGACGCGCCGGACTCGAGGTAGGCCGTGAGGTCTTTTCTCGTCACCCTGCCGGCGATCCCGCTTCCGCTCAGCGACGTGATATCAACGCCATGGTCGGCAGCCATTCGCCGAACGAGTGGTGACGACTTCGTTCGCAGCCGCTCCTCGAGCGATCCAGGATTGTACGCCGGCAACCCCGGTGACGTCGTCCGGCCATCGGCCTGTGGTGCCGCAGAACCACCGTCGGTTTTTGTGGACGCTGCAACGGCGGGGGTGGCAGGGGCCGGGGCGGAACGCGGCGCGTCTTTTGGTGCCGCGGGCGCGGGAGCAGCAACGCCAGCGTTGACATCGGTCTCGAGGCGCGCCACGACCGCATTCACTGGAACCGTCTCGCCTTCCTTCACCAGGATTTCGGCGAGGATCCCCGCGCTTACCGCCTGCACTTCGGAATCGACTTTGTCGGTGGAAATCTCGAAAATCGTCTCGTCGCGCTTCACCGGGTCGCCGACCTTCTTGAACCACTTGGTCAACGTGCCCTCTGCGAGCGATTCGCCCATCGACGGCATCAGGACATCAATGCGTGACACCAGTCACTCCTTTTGTGCGAAGCCGACGAAGCACCAGAATCGGCAGCGTCGTGGCTCCGAGAATCATGCCAACGACGGCGAAGTAGTACCAGTCGCAGGCCGGCGTTCCTTCAATCGGCACACACCGCCGAAAGTTACCCGCCAGCTTACCAACCAGCACACCGATCATCCCACCGCTCCAGAACCCGACAAATGTGGCAAAGCACCCGATGCCGATCCGGCGTGCGCGGGCGATCTCGACGTCAGATGTACCGGGTGCGGTTGATCCTGGAGAATCACCAGCCACGCGTCGGACCTAGTAGGCCGCTTCGAGGGCGTGTGTCGGCTCAACCTTCCGATGGAGCGTCACGAAAAACCGCTTGACGTTGCGGTCAATGCGGCTCTCACCCATCTGGTCGGTAGCAGCCTCGACGAACGTGTAGTGACCGCCCTCCGCCTTCGCGGTCACCTGAACGGTCGAGACGACTTCTGGTGTGCCGACGACGCCGCGATACGTGCGCGACCGCGGCAAGGACGCCACCGTCTCGAGTCCGAGCGACGCAAAGAACTCATCGGCCGCGCGAATGGATTCAGCGGGAGTGAGGGACGTTCGATAGAAATGCCGCATGGTTTACTTGATTTCTCCGCGCGCGGGAAAGACTTCCTGCATCCAATCCATGCGCTCGAGTTTTTTGGTTGAGTCGCGCTGGAACCTGATGGCGACAGCCCACTGCCCCGCAGTGATGAAGTGCATCGTGGCGTAATAAGTGCCCAACTCGGGACCCTTTATCAGCGGGTCGTAGGCGTCGACGCCATCCTGACTCGTGGCGAAGATCTGCCCCAGGCCCGATTCAATGGGCTCTCCGGTTTCCCTATCGCGCACGACCACCTTGTAGCGGATTGCTTCACGGGCCCGTGGCGGGACCGGGTCGGGAAGAACGCGAAGCTCCATGTCTTCGGTGAGGAGCTTCATGCTGAGGTCGCGCGTGCTAGGCTGGCAGGCAGCCGCCACGATCGCGACCATGAGGAATTGCCAGCGCCGCACGTGAATCACGAGGCGTAGTACTCCAGGCCGAGGTGGGTGATCTGCTCCTCACCCATGAGGTGGCGGAGCGTGTTCTTCAGCTTCGTCTGCTGAATGAATAGATCGTGCTCCGGCTGGAGTCCCGCAGCGGCCATCGGGGACTTGTAATAAAAGCTTAACCATTCCTGAATGCCCTTCATTCCGGCGCGCTGGGCGAAGTCGGAAAACAGCGCGAGGTCGAGAACGATCGGCGCGGCGAGAATCGAATCGCGACAGAGGAAGTTCACCTTGATCTGCATGGGATAGCCCATCCAGCCAACGATGTCGATGTTGTCCCAGCCTTCCTTGTTGTCGCCACGCGGCGGGTAGTAGTTGATGCGGACCACGTGCGAGAACTTGTCGTAAAGGATCGGATACAGCTCGGGCTGCAGGATCGTGTGCAGCACGCTCAGCTTCGACTCTTCCTTGGTCTTGAACGACGCGGGATCGTCGAGCACTTCGCCGTCGCGGTTCCCGAGGATGTTGGTCGAGTACCAGCCGGCCAGCCCGAGCATACGCGCCTTCAGTCCGGGCGCGATCACCGTCTTCATCCACGTCTGGCCGGTCTTGAAGTCCTTCCCCGAGATCGGCACCCCACGGTCGTTCGCCAGCTGCTGAAGCGCCAGCGTGTCGACGGCGAGGTTTGGCGCGCCGTTGCAGTAGGGTATGCCCTCCATGATGGCGGCCCAGGCGTAGAGCATCGCCGGCGAGATGCCTTCGTCGTTCCGCTCCATCGCCTTCTCGAACTGCTCGATCGTCGCGTGCTGCGGGCCGGGCTTGATGAAGATCTCCGTCGACGCGCACCAGACGACGACGAGACGATCGCAGTTGTTCTTCGCCTTGAAGTCGCGCATGTCCTGGCGCAGTTGCTCGGCGAGGTCCCTCTTGGTCTTCCCTTTCTTGACGTTTTCGCCATTGATGCGCGTGACGTACTTGTTCTCGAACACCGCCGGCATGGGCTTGATGGCCCGCAGGAAGTCGGCGATCGGTTCGATGTCGCGATCCTCGAGGACACCGGCTTTCTTCGCGGCCGTGTAGGCGTCGTCCGGAATGGGATCCCAGGCGCCGAAGACGAGGTCGTCGAGTCGGGCCAACGGTGCGAAATCCTTGATGAGCGGCGAGCGCTGTTCGGTGCGCTTGCCTAACCGGATCGTGGCCATCTGGGTCAGCGACCCGATGGGGTGTGAGTGACCGCGGCGGATGCTTTCCACCCCAGCAATGAACGTCGTTGCCACGGCGCCGAGGCCCGGCGTGAGCACACCGAGCTTGCCCTCGGGTTGGCGAATGGACACGCGAGGCGTCGCGGTCGATGACGGCACGTCGTTGATCTCCTTGTTGTTGTCGGTGGCGCGCCTAACGCGCCCGATCGAATGGCGGCGGGTGTCCAGCTTCCGTCCGGCGGGCGGGGCCATCCGCGGGCGCGGCGACGTCGGCCAGCCGCGAATCGGCTTCTTCGGCGTTTCGCACCATTCGGTCAGTGGCCATGGCGACGCCGTCTACCAGCGGCCCCCGCGCATCGTACGCGTCGGCCGGAACGGGGCTCGAGCGTGGACGGGGAATTGACCCGGCTTTCGCGGAACGACCGGAGTCCTCCGCCGCTGTCACCCGGTACACATAGGCCACGCGCTGGATGACCGTGATCCATGCGGTCACCGTGAGCAGGATGCAGATGACCATCAGCACCCAACCGCCCAGGGCGAGCCCAAAAAACGCCTGTGGCGCGGAGAGGAGAACGATGCGTTCGGGACGCGGCAGCATTCCCACCTGGGCATCAATGCCGAGCCCTTCGGCGCGTGCCCGCGTGTAGGACGTCAGGAAGGAACCGATGATCCCGAGAAGGATTACGGAAACCATCGGCGTGGACATGTAGTTCGGAATGTCGTGATGCACGCCGTTCCGAGCGAAGTACAAGGCAAGCCCACCCAGCACGGCCCCGTCTGCCACCCGATCGAGAGTCGAGTCGTAGAAGGCTCCGAAGACGGAAGTCTTTCCGGACTTTCGCGCGACCGACCCGTCAATCAGGTCGCAGATTGCGCTGAGTCCCACAATCCATCCCGCGAGCACGATGTGCCCACGTGCGTAGAAGCCCCCGCCAACGATCGTCATTACCGTCCCGAACGTTGTAACCGTATTCGGGGTCACGCCCTTCCTGATCAGCAAGTCGACTACCGGCGCTAACAAGCGCTGGAAACCGGACTTGGCGAATTCGGAGAGGGCCATGAAGGTCGAGGCGAGTTCGTTTTAGACGCCGCGTCAGGACGACGTAAACATGAGCTAACCGTCGCTGGATGCGGCGATTACGGAACCCATGAAACTATGCCATCCCGGGGGGCCCCACAACGGCGGACCGTCAGGGGTCGAAGGCCCGTACGGGACCTCAGTACGCCAGGTTCCGACTTTCGGCGTCCGGACCAGTTCGCCGCGCGTTTGACCTTGCACCACCCGGTCTTCCCACCAACTCTTCGCCGATGCTTTCCCGAATCGCTCCCCTGATCCTCTGCACGGTCGCCATTGCTCACGGCTGCCGCTCGGCTGGCGGGCGAGTTCCTGAAACCGGTGGCGCATCGGTTGCCCTCAGGCTCCAGGCCAACGGCCTCACGGACTCGCTCAGTGCCATCCTGCGGGCGGGAGTGAAGGATTCGGCCTTCCCCGGAGCGATCGCGCTGGTGGGGACAAAAGAAGGCGCCTCGGTGACCATCGTGGCGGGCCAGCTCGACTGGTCCCCGTCTCCCGTGCCCGATTCGTCGACGTTGTGGGACATGGCGTCGCTGACCAAGGTCATCGGCCTAACGAGCGCGATGATGCTCATGGTGGAATCGCGCCAGGTGGACCTTGACGCCCCGGTCCGGCGCTACATCCCCGAATTCCAGGGACGCGGAAAGGACGACGTCACGATTCGTCACCTCCTGACGCATTCCAGTGGCCTGCCCGCCTGGCGACCCCTCTACAAGGAAGCCGAGGGCCCTTCGGAAGCGCTGGCCCTGGCGATCGCGACGCCGCTCGACACGACGCCGGGCGTCCGGATGGTCTATTCGGACCTGGGGGTGATCATCCTCGGCGACGTGGTCCAGCGGATCAGCGGGCAACACCTGGACACGTTCCTTCACGATCGCGTCTTCGAGCCGTTAGGCATGCGGGAGACCATGTATCGCCCGGACTCTGCGCTTCGCGGACGGATCGCGCCGACCGAGGTCGACCCCTGGCGCCAACGGCACCTGCGTGGTGAGGTGCACGACGAGAACGCCTACGCGTTAGGTGGGGTGTCGGGGCATGCCGGCCTGTTCAGTTCGGGCCGGGACCTGGTCCGGCTGGCCCGGATGTACCTGCAGGAGGGCGTGCTCGATGGCCGGCGCTTCGTGTCATCGCAGACCATTGCCCGCTTCACGACCGTGCAGGATTCGGCGCTGTCACGTCGTGCCCTCGGCTGGGAAACGCCTAACGGTACAAACTCCGCGGGCCGGCTCATGTCGAAACGGGCTTTCGGGCACACCGGGTTCACCGGGACCTCGTTCTGGGTCGACCAGGAGCGCGGAGTCTTTGTCATCCTGCTCACGAATCGCGTGAACCCGACTCGAGAACACCGTGGTATAACAGCTGTTCGCACGGCCGTTGCAGATGCGGTGATGGGCGCGATAACGCGCTAGGGTCGAGCGTAAGAGGTTGTCCCCCAACAGGTAAAGCCGCTTGTAGCCGGCGAGTTGGACACTTATCTTTCAGTCGGCATTTACGAGGTGAAATACGTGAGCACCCTACAAGAGCCCGAAGTCGCGGTCGTTGTCACGGCCGGTGCGACCAACGAGGTCAAGCGTTTCATGGACGCCGAGGGCGTTTCGCCCGATGTCGGCGGCCTTCGCGTCAGCGTACAACCCGGCGGCTGTAGCGGGTTCAAATACGGCCTGCTCATCGAAGACCAGCCGGCGGACGATGACCTGGTCGTGCAACAGGAAGGCTTCAAGCTGTTCGTCGATCCGTTTTCAGCGCAGTACCTGAACCACGTCATCATCGACTACGTGACGTCCATGCAGGGGTCGGGTTTCACATTCAAGAACCCGAACGCCACCGGCGGTTGCGGTTGCGGACACTCGTTCTCGGCCTGAACACGCCCCAATGCACATAATGGATCCCGGTGCTCGCGACGCGAGCGCCACAGGGTCCGAGGCCCGCGGTCCCGCAGAGGATCGCGGGCCTCTTTCCTTCGCCGATCAGCCGGGATCGGGGGCCGACTCACGCGAGCGGATCCCGACGTACGTGTTCGCGGACCACGACACCCTGGCGGTCGCGGTGGCCCGCCGGATCGCCGAAGTCATTCGCGATCGCACGGCGGATGGACGGCAACCGGTGCTCGGCCTGGCGACGGGCTCCACGCCGTTAGGCGTGTACCGGGAGCTGGTGCGGATGCATCGCGAGGAGGGACTCAGTTTCCGCGACGTCGTGACGTTCAATCTCGACGAGTACTATCCG
>Ga0070698_100009809_pt1 | contig 10236 bp, 9 predicted proteins | sample KBSK1502metaG_FD_65477 | JGI IMG/M metagenome (GOLD analysis project Ga0070698, IMG submission 65477) | Corn, switchgrass and miscanthus rhizosphere microbial communities from Kellogg Biological Station, Michigan, USA - KBS K1-50-2 metaG | ecosystem: Host-associated > Plants > Roots >... | reverse complement strand
GAAGGTCTCGTTCGCCTCGAACACGGTGTCGCCGTGCACGAGCACCGTGACCGACTTCGTGGTGGCGCTCGGCCCGAAGGAGAGGGTTCCGCTGTTCGCGGTGTAGTCCACGCCCGCCGTCGCCGTCCCGCCACCCGCCGCGAAGTGCACGCTCGAGCTCAGTTCGGTCGTGCCGGACTTGGTCACCGCGAAGGTGAACGCGGTGAGCCCGCTGTTCCCTTCGACCACGGTGACGTTGTCGATCGCGAACGTCGGAGCAGCGTCATCGTTGGTGATCGTCCCCGCGCCGGAGTCGTCTGCGATCGTCGCACCGGTCGCGTTGGAGAGCCCGAGCGTCAGGTGCTCGTCGGCCTCGTAGGTCGTGTCACCGTGCACGGTCACGTCGACCGTCTTCGTTGTCTGACCGGCGGTGAACGTCAGCGTGCCCGAGGCGGCGTCGTAGTCACCGTTCGCGACGGTCGCCGTGCCGTCGGCGGTCGTGTAGTCGACCGTGACGACTCCCGCCGACGCCACCGAGAGCGTGACGTCGAAGGAGAGCGTCGTGTCACCGACGTTGCCTTCCGCGACGGACCCGTCCGCGACCGAGATCGTTGCCGCCGCGTCGTCGTCCGTGATGGTGCCCAGTCCCGAGTCGTCGAGCAGGTTCGCGTTCGACGCGTTGGAGAGGTCGACCGTGAGCGTCTCGTCCGACTCGTGGGCGTTGTCCCCGTTCACGGTGACGTCGACGGACTTCGCGGTCTGGCCGGGGTCGAAGGTGAGCGTCCCGGACGCCGTGGCGTAGTCGCCGTCCGCGATCGTGGCCGTCCCGTCGTTCGTGGTGTAGTCGACCGTGATCGACTGATCGCTCGGGTTGGAGAGCGTGACGTGGAAGGTCATCGTGGTGGTGTCGGGGCTGTTGCCCTCCGTGACCGACCGGTCGTCGATGGAGATGTCGGGGACCTGGTCGTCGTTCGTGATCGTGCCGAGGCCCGATGCATCGAGGATGTTCGCGTTCGACGCGTTGGAGAGGTCGACCGTGAGGGCCTCGTCCGACTCATGGGTCGTGTCGCCGTTGATGGTGACCTCGACCGTCTTGCTCGTCTGGCCGGGGTCGAAGGTGGCCGTTCCCGAAGCAGCGGCATAGTCGCCATCGGCGATCGTGGCCGTGCCGTCGTTCGTCGTGTACTCGACGGTCACGGTCTGGTCGCTCGGGTTGGAGAGCGTGACGTTGAAGATCATCGTCGACGTCCCGGCGTTCCCTTCCGTGATCGACTGGTCGGCGATGCTCACGTCGGGGACCTGGTCGTCGTTCGTGATCGTGCCGAGGCCCGAGCCATCGGCGATCCCGGCGTTGCCGGGGTTGGACAGGTAGACCGTCAGCGTCTCGTCTGCCTCATGGGTCAGGTCGCCGTTGACGGTGACGTCGACGGTCTTGGTCGTCTGCCCCGGGTCGAACGTGATCGTGCCCGAAGCCGCGGCGTAGTCGCCGTCCGCGACCGTGGCCGTCCCGTCGTTCGTCGTGTAGTCGACCGTCACCGAGTCGGCGCTGGCGTGCGACAGCGTGACGTCGAAGGTGAGCGTCGAGGTACCGGCGTCCCCTTCCGTGATCGACTGGTCGCCGATGCTCACGTCCGGGATGGGGTCGTCGTTCGTGATCGTGCCGAGGCCCGATCCATCGAGGATGTTCGCGTTCGTCGCGTTCGAGAGATCGAGCGTGAGGGTCTCATCCGGCTCGGTGGTGTCGTCACCGTTGACGGTGACGTCGACGGTCTTCGCCGTCTGCCCGGGGGTGAAGGTAAGTGTTCCTGAAGCCGCGGCGTAGTCGCTGTCCGCGGTCGTGGCCGTGCCGTCGTTGGTCGTGTAGTCGACGGTTACCGTCTGGTCGCTCGGATTGGACAGCGTGACGTTGAAGGTCGTCGTGGTGGTCGTGGGGCTGTTCCCCTCGGCCACGATCTGATCGTCCACGCTGATGTCCGGGACCTGGTCGTCGTTGGTGATCGTCCCCACACCTTGGTTGTCGGTGATCGTGGCGTTGACAGCACCGCTGAGGTCCACCGTGAAAGTCTCATCAGCCTCGTGCTTCGTGTCTCCGTACACCGTCACATCGACGGTCTTGGACGTGTCACCCGGAAGGAAGCTGAGCGTCCCCGAGGTCGCGGCGTAGTCGCCGTCGGCGACCGTGGCCGTGCCGTTCGTCGTGGCGAAGTCGACGCTGGTCGTGAATCCGGTCGACCCCGTCTTCGTGACGGCGAACGAGAACGTCGAGATGCCGGCGTTCCCCTCTGCCGCCGTCACGTCACCGATCGCGAACGAGGCAGAGCTATCGTCGTCGGCGATCGTCTGCGTCGCGGTCGGGGTGTCGATCACGACGTTGGGGAGGGGCAGGGGCGTCGAGATGGTGACCGTGAACGTCTCGTTCGGTTCGGCGACCGTGTCGCCGTTGATCAGCACCGTGGCGGTCTTCGTTCGGTCCGACGGGACCCCGCTGAAGCTCATCGTGCCGTTGGCTGCGACGTAGTCGCTGCCGGCGGTGGCGGTCCCGTCCGCGGTCGCCCAATCGATGGAGAACGCCTTCGGCGGGCCCGTATACGCGATGGCGAAGGTGACGGCGGTCGTTCCGCTGTTGCCCTCGACTTGCGACGGGGTGCTGGCGGTGATCGCCACGTGGTCGAGCGGGGCGGCCGACGCCGGCGGCGTCGGCAGACCGAGCACGACGATGGCCGCAGCCACGATCGTTCCGACCGCGCGCAGCGAGAGAGAGGTGATCCGTGTCATGCAGAGCCCTCCGTTCGGGAACGCCAGACCATCCGGCCGGGACGTCCGTGTGCCGGATGTCCCTTCGAAGGGGGATATCGACGGGTGACCCCGTCAGGTGGATGCGAACGGTGGGGGAGAAATACCTACCCGCTATCGGGTACGGGATCGGGGTGGATCGCCCGCTCGACCAGCAGGGCGAGCAGTTGCTCGGTCGCGAGATGCGCCTCCTGGATGTGCGCAGTGACGTCCGACGGGATCCGGATCGCGACGTCGGCGAGCGGTGCGAGCTTCCCCCCCGACCGCCCCGTCAGGGCGAGGACGGTGAGGCCCATCGCTGCGGCGCGTTCGGCCGCCGCGAGGACGTTGGCGGAGTTGCCGCTCGTGGAGATGCCGAGCAGGACGTCCCCCGGCCGTCCGAGCGCCTCGAGCTGCCGCGCGAAGATACCGTCGACGCCGAAGTCGTTCCCGATCGCCGTGAGGAGTGACGTGTCCGTCGTCAGCGCGATCGCGCGCATCGCGGGCCGAGGATGATCGATCGTCAACGTGCTGACGAACTCCGTCGCGAGGTGTTGTGCGTCGGCCGCGCTGCCGCCGTTCCCACAGATCAACAGGGTGCCGCCGTCCTGGAACGAAGCGGTCAAGCGGGTGGCAGCCTCGACGATGTCGTCGAGGCAAGACGACACGACCGACTGCAGGACCGAGGCGGTCTCCGTCAGGTACCCGGCCGCGCGTCCGCGCACTTGCTCGCTGTCCACATCACCCTTCTCGCGGGAGGAGCGTCGCGATGATATCCACCGCGGCAGCCAGGTCCGGGACGACGTGATCGGCCAGCGGCTCGGCCGACGCACGTTCCTCTGGTCCGTGGCCTGTGAGGACGAGGAAGGTCATGGCGCCCACGGCCCGACCCAAACCGACGTCGCCGGCGTGGTCACCGATGACGACGCTCGTTGCCGGGTCGAACCCGAACCTATCGGCGGCCTGCAGGGCGAGCCCGGGTGCCGGCTTCCGGCAGGCGCACCCGGCGTCCGACGTATGGGGACAGTGCAGGATCGCATCGACCGCGGCGCCTTCTTCCGCCAAGAGCCCGAGCAGCCGTTCGTGGATCCGGTCCAGATCCTCCGCAGCGAGCTCGCCACGGCCCACGTGGGCTTGATTGGTCACGATCACGATCCCCATCCCCACTTCGTCGCGCAGCCGGACGAGCGCTTCGGCGGATCCGGGGATCAGCTCGATCTGGTCGGGGTCGGTGATGTGGTCGCGCTCGACGTTGATCGTTCCATCGCGATCGACGAGGGCGAACCTGCGGGTCATGCCGATGGTGCCCAGACATCGCGCCCGCGCCTCGCCCGCACCCCGTCGTTCGAGAAGGCGAACGAGGCGAACTGTCCTCCCGATCGCACGAGGGCGGCGCGGATCGCGTCGTGCGCGGAGGGCGGAGCGGCCAGGAGGAGGTAGCCGCCGCCTCCCGCTCCGCAGATCTTGCCCCCGATCGCGCCCGCGGCGCGGGCGGCGGCGAGCATGTCTTCGATCGGCGTGTGCTCGGCGATGAACGGGTTCATCTGCTTCTTCGCGATGAAGGCGTCGTCCAGCAACGACCCGAGGACGTCGATGTCCCCCCGCTCGACGGCGTTCCGCATGGCGAAGGCCATCTCCTGGAGGCGCTTCATGCCGAGGATCGTGTCCTCGCGTCCTTCGCGATGCAGCTGGATCTGACGATCGATGAGACCCACGTTGCGACGGACGCTCCCCGTGTAGCACAGGAGCAGCCGACGACCGAGCGCGGCGAGCGTCTGCGCGCTCGCGCGCACGGGGCTCACGGACACCTCCGCGCGCGAGAACTCGAGGAAGTTGAAGCCACCGAACGCGGCCGCGTACTGGTCCTGCCATCCGCCGCTGATCCCGAGATCCTCACGCTCGATGCGGTGCGACAGACGCGCCACCTCATGCGCGCTGAGCCGGCGATCCGTCAGCATCGCCAGGGCGCCGACGACCGCGGTCACGAGGGCGGACGAGCCACCGAGGCCGCTTCCCGGCGGGGCGTCGCTCTCGATCTGGAGATCGACGCCCATGGTGATGCCCATCCGCGCGATGGCGGCCTTCGGCAGATCCATGACGCCGTCGTACGCGGGCCCTCGGTCGAGGTGATACGCAACCATGTGGCCGAGGTCGTTCGAGCGCACCCTGATCTCTCGGTCGTCGCGCGGAACGAGCCGGACGCGGACCGAGTGATCGATCGTTGCCGAGAGCACGGCGCCGCCGTGCTCTTCGTACCAATGGGGGAGGTCGGTCCCGCCACCGCAGAAACTGATCCGGAGCGGCGCGGCGGCGTCGATCGGAGTGCGGTCGGGCTCCACGCGGGCAAGTCTAGGGGCGGCGCCGATCGCCTGGCGACCGGGTGTCGGCAGCGAGCCGATCCTTCGGCGTCAGGCGACGTTGCGCTGGAGACGACGTCGTTGTTGCTCGGTCGTGGCACCCCAGACGCCGTAGCGCTCACCGTTCTTGAGCGCCCACGCGAGGCATTCCTCGCGGATCGTGCAGACGTTGCAGAAGGCGAGCGCCGGGCCCGCCTCTTCCTCCGAGATCGGGAAGAAGACATCCGGGTCGATCCCGAAGCAGGCCGCGCGGTCCTGCCAGAGATCCGGGGGGGACGGATTGGCGGGCAGCGCTTCCACATCAACGTCGGGGAACCGGTCGATCCTCACCTTCGTCGCACCCCCCCTTCGCGGCCGCGGGCAGGCCGAGGCCGATTCATAACAGAGCGCTCGGCGCCAAGGGAAGAGGGCGAAGGCACCCATTGCGCCCTCACCTGACAGGGGGACACGAAATGACTCGAACGGACTAGCTCGTCGCGAGCGCTCCATCGAGCGAACGGCCGTCCGAGACCGTCAGCGGCAAGGTCGCGGCGTCCCACCGAACCCGGACGAGCACCGTGCTGCCGTCCCCGTCGCGGGCCGCGCTGGTGACCTCGCCGACGGCGTTCGCCCCCACGAACACGGGCTCGCCAACGGCGATCGATCCCGGACCGTGAAGGTGACGGAGGAGGCGCGGCGGATGGCCGAGGTTGCGCACACGAGCGACCGCCTCCTGGCCGAGGAAACATCCTTTGTTGGAATCGATCGTGGCCTCGAGGCCGGCCTCGGCCGGCAGCGAGCGCTCGTCGAAGTCCGGGCCCATCCGCGCGATCCCTCGGCGGACGCGCCAGACCTCGTAGGCGTCGCCGCCGGCCTCTTCGAGGCCGGCGGCGATACACGCTTCGACGAACCGCCATGCCGGCTTCCCGGCGCCGACGAGCACGTCGATGCCGGGCCCAACGCTCGACGGTTCGGTCGCGCCGTGGATGCCCACGAGGGACGCGGCTCCACCCGGTACGGTGAACAACGCGAGATCGTTGGTTCGGTCTTCGAGCGAGACATCGGAGGACAAGACGTAGGTACTCAGGGCCAGTCCGATGTGCTCGGGTTGCTCGGGTGCCTGGAGCAGGACCAGATCGTTCTCGCGACGCGCGACCTGGATGTCGGCGCGGATCCGGCCCGTGGGGGTGAGCAGGAGCGAGCGGCAACCCCGGCCCGGTTCGAGCGTGGCGATATCCGCGGTGAGCAGATCACCGAGCCACGAGACGGCGTCCGCGCCGGTGATCCGGACCTTGCGCCAGGGGGAACGATCGAGGAAGGCACGTTCCTCCTCCAGGGCAGCCAGCTGGCTCGCGGATCCCTCATCCATGCTCGTCGTCATCCCCTCGCTGCCCGGGCTCCTCGGGCTCCCTCTGCGATTATCGGCACCGTGGACGTTCCGACCACCCTGCTCGTCACGAACGACTTCCCGCCCCGCGTGGGAGGTATCCAGCGGACCCTCGAGGCGCTCGTGCGAGCCTTGCCGCCGGACCGGGTCGGCGTGTTCTGTCCGAGCACCGGCGATCCCTCCCGATACGACGCGGAGGCTCCGTTCCCGATCTTCCGGCAGCCGGAAGGGTCCCTGTGGCCGACCCGCAACGTCGGCCGACGGGTGCGTGCCGCAGCGCGCGAGCTGGGCGCCGAGGTCGTCCTGTTCGGGGCGACCTATCCGCTGGCCCTCCTCGGGCCGAGGCTGGCCGACGACGGCTATCCCTACATCGCCGCGGCGCACGGCTTCGAGTACTGGCTCTCGATCGCCCCGGGGACGCACGCGGCGATCCGGCGTGCGACCTCGCGCGCATCCCGCGTCGCGGTGATGTGCTCGGCCTTCGTCGCGCGCACCGTGAAGACCGCCGTCCCCGCCGGCGTTCCCGTCTCGGTGCTCTACCCGGGCGCGGATATCGAGCGCTTCCGGCCGGACCTCGACACCGACGGGATCCGACACTCGCTGGACGTCGGGGACCGACCGCTCATCGTGTGCGTCAGCAGGCTCGTCCCGCGGAAGGGACAGGACGTGTTGATCCGAGCGATGGGATCCATCCGAGCCCGCGTTCCCGACGCCACGTTGCTGGTCGTCGGGGGAGGCCCCTACGAAGCGAAGCTTCGCGCCATGGCCACCGCAGCGCCGACCGGCTCGGTGCTGTTCGCCGGCGAGGTGAGCGAGGACGACCTCCCCGGGTACTACGCGGTCGGGGACGTGTTCGCGATGCCCTGCCGGACGCGTGCGGCAGGGCTCGAGGTCGAGGGGTGGGGCAACGTCTTCATCGAGGCGGCCGCGTGCGGCCGCCCGGTCGTCGTCGGCGACTCCGGCGGCGCCCCGGAGAGCCTCATCGACGGGGAGACGGGGCTGTGCGTCGACGGGCGCCGCGTGGACGCGGTCGCCGACGCGGTCGCCAACTTGCTGGCCGACCCCGGTCTCGCGCGGAAGATGGGCGAGGCGGGACGCGCGCGCGTCGTCGGTTCGCACACCTGGCCCGTGATCGCCGGCCGCCTCGCCGGATGGCTCCGCTCCGCGGTCGGCTGAGGGTCGTTCATCGGGTCTCGCCCGAGGGGTACCCTTCGGCCGTGCCCGATGATGACCTCCGGTGTCCCAACTGCGGCGCACTGGTTTCCGAGGACGCAGCATGGTGTGGCCAATGCTTCGCGCCCCTCGGTCGAGCTCCCGAACCTCCTCTCGTCATGCAACCGGAGGAGCCGCGGACGCCGGCCGGCGTCGCGACGGCCACCGAGCAGGCGGAGCCACCGCAGCCTTTCTGGCCGTGTCCGGTGTGCGGGGGGAAGAACCCGATCCAGCTCGATTCCTGTGCGACGTGCGGCACGCCCTTCGCCCAGGTGATGCGGGTTCCTGAGGAACGGGGCCGGATCGACCCGCGCGACGCGGCGATCCGTTCGTTGATCTTCCCCGGACTCGGACACCGAGCGCTCGGCCGCGGTCTCGACGGGCTCGCGCGCGGAGTGCTGTTCGTGGTCACGTTCGGGCTCGGCGTCTTGCTCGCGATCGCGGCTTCTGGCTCCGGAGCGCTCGTCGCGGCGTTCGCACTGTTCCTGGTCGCCGGCATCGGCGTCTACGCGATGTCCGCGTTCGAGGCGCACCGATTGGCGCAGGGCGGCGACCTGATCGTGGAGACGAAGGTCCTGATGTGGACGCTCGTCGGCGTGATGTTCGTCGGCGTGGGCCTCCTCGTCTACGGCGTCGTGACCGCGACCCACCGGTAGCATTGCTCCGATGGAACACGCCGAGGGATCGATCCTGATCGAGGCGCCGATCGACGACGTCGTCGAAGTGATCGAGGACTACGAGGCCTACCCGGAGTGGGCCGACGTTCGGTCGGCGGACGTCCGCGAGCGGGGCGAGGGAGGCCGGCCGACCGAGGTCGCGTTCGAGGTCGACGTCCCGGTCCTGGGGAAGGCGTCCTACACCTTGCGCTACCGGTACGCGCCCGGGGACACGGCCATCTCGTGGGATTCGACCGACGCCCACGGAGCCGTGCGCGACGTGCGGGGCGAGTATCTGCTCGACGAGATCGATCCGGATACCACGCAGGTCACCTACCGCTTGGCCGTCGAGCTCGGACCCCTCGTTCCGGGGTTCATCAGGACGGAGGGCGCTCGTCGCGTGATCGAGAACGCGCTCGAACGTCTGAAGCGTCGCGTCGAGATGGGTTGATGAGCGTCGAGCCGCTCGCGTCCTCGGCGATGCGGCCGGTGACCGCACCGGTCCCGCCTCGTCCGGACGCTGAGGACCGATGGCCGCTCGCCTCGTGGAGCCTGCACGAGTTCCTCCCGATCGCGCTGGTGCCGTTCGGTCTGGTGCTGTTCGCGAACTACCTCGTCTTCGGCTTCCTGGGATGGGACTCGGACGGCGGAGCAGTCCTGGTGACGGTCGCGCAACAGCTCAGCCTGCTCGTTCCGATCGTCATCGCCGTCCGTCGTACCCGGGGGTCCCTCGCGCCGCTCGGCCTGCGCCGCGGCGGTTGGCACGCGGGCGACGTCTTCGCGGGGCTCGGCGCGGGGCTCGGCGCCGTGCTCGCGGGAACGGTCGTGATCGCGATCACGGCGGCGGTCGTCCGCGCGATCACCGGTCACGAGCCCACGACGACGACCCCACTCCAGGATCTGGCGGGGCCCTGGCTCGTGATCAACGCCGTGATGGCGGTCTGCCTCGCCCCGCTCTGCGAGGAGGTCTACTTCCGCGGGTTCCTCTTCCAAGGACTGCGAGGCCGGATGCGATTCGTGTGGGCAGCGCTCGTGTCGGGTTCGTTCTTCGCGTTCGTGCACGTCGAGCCGATCCGGTTCTTCGGGCTCGCGACGATGGGCGTCATCCTCGCCGGCGTCTTCGAGCATCGACGCACGCTGGTCGCCTCGATCGCGGCGCACGCGACCATCAACGTCATCGCGGTGCTCGCCATCCTCGCGACCCGCTGACGTCGCAGGGCGGCGAGGTAGGCTGGCGCGATGCGCGTCATCCTGTTCACCGGCAAGGGTGGGGTCGGCAAGACGACCGTCGCCGCGGCCACCGCGGTCCGCTCCGCCAAGGCCGGCAAACGCACGCTGGTGATGTCCACCGATCCCGCGCACTCACTCGCGGATTCCTTCGAGACGAGGATCGGGAGTGCGCCGACCCGGATCATCGAGAACCTCTGGGGTCAGGAGATCGACGCGCAGGAACGGCTCGAGGACAACTGGCGCGACATCCAGGACTACATGGTCCAGCTGATGAACTGGGCGGGCACCGAGACGATCCAAGCCGAAGAGCTGACCGTGATCCCGGGTCTCGACGAGATCTTCGCGCTGATCGATGTGAAGACCCACGTCGAGAGCGGCAACTACGACTGTCTCGTCGTCGATTGCGCGCCCACAGCCGAGACGCTGCGGCTCCTGTCCCTGCCCGAGATCATGAGCTGGTACATCGAGCGCATCTTCCCGGTGGAGCGGCGCGTCGTGAAGACGATCCGACCGATCGTGTCGAAGATGACGACGCTCCCGATCGCCGGCGACGCGGTGTTCGGCGCGGTCGAGCGGCTGCACCGCAACCTCGAGGCCGTCAAGCAGATCCTGACGGACGAGCGGACCTCGAGCGTGCGCCTCGTCGTGAACCCCGAGAAGATGG
>Ga0070698_100009808_pt1 | contig 10236 bp, 6 predicted proteins | sample KBSK1502metaG_FD_65477 | JGI IMG/M metagenome (GOLD analysis project Ga0070698, IMG submission 65477) | Corn, switchgrass and miscanthus rhizosphere microbial communities from Kellogg Biological Station, Michigan, USA - KBS K1-50-2 metaG | ecosystem: Host-associated > Plants > Roots >... | reverse complement strand
GTGTTGCTGCTCGACATTGGGATGCCTCGTCTGGACGGGTACCGGCTCGCCGAGCGCATCCGCTCCGAGGCCTGGGGCCGCCGGATGGTTCTCATTGCGGCCACGGGTTGGGGGCAGGCAGAAGATCGCCGCCGTTCGCTGGAGAGCGGTTTTGACGCCCATCTGGTGAAGCCCGTCGATCCTGAATCCCTGTTTGCGCTCATTGCCCGCTTGACGGCGCTTACGCCGGTGTCCTGATCCTGCCTGGGGGAGGCTTGGGCCGCCCCGCAGTTCCGGCTTGACCCTGAGCCGGGCAGGGGCGTAAAAAGGAAGCTTCACCGGGTTTCGTCACCTGCGAAACCCACCTTTTTGCATTACCCAACTTCAAGGAGTTCTGCATGAAGAACGTGCAAGAAATGAAGGCATTGCCTCTCGATCTCGAGGTTCGGGAAGTCGAGCGCCGCCGGCGCCCGGATTGCGGCGGCTCCTCCAGCACCAGCCCGCACTGTACCTGTCCGGTGGTCTTCACACCGGATCCCACGAAGAAGTAGGAGCCTCTATGAATCAACAGCAAGATCTAAAAGCGTCGCCGCTTGATCTCGAGGTGAAGGAGGTCGAGCGCCGGCGGCGTCCGGGCTGCAACTCATCGAGCACCAACCCCCTGTGCACGTGTCCGATCCTATTCGTGCCCGAGGGGGTGAAACAGTAACGCCAAACCGGCCCGGGACGGCCCGCCGTCCTGGGCCAACTTCATGACGCATCATGACGCAGTATCGTTGCTTGTACACGCTTCTCACCTCGGATCGCGAGAATCACGACGACCTTCTCCGGCATCTGGTCATCCCGGTCACACGACAGATCGCGAGCGACCCCGAGCTGGATTCCATCTTCTTCGTGCGCTACAGCGAACCGGTGTGGCAGCTCCGATTTCGTATTCTCGGCCAACCGGAATGGATCGAGGACCGGGTGCGTCCACTCCTCGAGGCCGCCTTGCCGGAGGTTGCGCGGCAGGGGCTGGCCGAACGCTGGGAATTTGCTTCCTACGAACGCGAAGTGGCTCGATACGGCGGCGAAGAAGGCATGCGCCTGGCCGAGAAGATTTTCTTCCACGACAGCTTGCTGTCCCTCGATCTCATCGAAGCGGAGCAATTGGGTCTCACGTCCAAATCGCGGCGCGAGATGTCGCTCCTTTATGCCGATCGCTTGTTGCATCTCATGCAGTTTACGCGCGAGCAGAAACTGGCGTTTTACGCGCATGGATATCGCTGGGCGCTCGAGATGGAATCCTGGCAGGAAGAGGAAATGCGTCTTCTCGACGCCCGGTATCAGGAGCTCAAAGGCGGTCTATACGATCTGCTCCTAGGAAGCCAAGCCAACGATCCCGTATCTCAGTGGGGTGGGGAGGAGTCGGCGCACGCGGCACGGCAGGCCTTCACCGCACTCGAGAACGTGACCGGGCGGCTTCGCGAGGCCAGCGCCGCCGGCCGGATTTCTCAGGAAATCGTGTATCTGGTGTGGTGTTATACCCACATGCAATGTAATCGCATGGGGATATCGCCTTCGGGCGAAGCCATCCTCCGCTACTTCGTTCATCGCCTCCTCCTCGACGAGAATCCCGTCCCGGCCTGAGCGGGAGCATGAGCGAGCCCGTCCTGATCCTCAGGGTAGCCGTGCTGCCCCTAGAAACCCTGGATGTGTTCGGAGCGGGTCGCGCGGGAAACGAAGTCGACGAACTTCTCGCGCAACGCGAGGCATTGGATGAGAACGCAACCGTCCTCACCGATGAGCTCTATCGCATTGCCGGTACCCGTGGAGAAGGGGAGATGCCGGCGGAGAGTTGGGACGCGCGAAACGCAGTCCTTGCCCTCCGCCGCGACGTTCATAACCGCCGTTCCGTGAATGACCAGACCCTGGAACGCGCCCAGTCGATGATTCCCACCAGCGTTCAATCCGACCTGAAACGTTTTCATGCCTCACTGGCAAAGTGGAACGAGAACCAATCTCGGTGGGATGCGGTCTACACCAGTGATCTCGATCAAGAAAGAAAGGCCCTTCTCGATCGGACCCACCGCCCCGAATTCGAGGAGAGCGTATGGCTGGCCAGCCGTTCGCTTCTGGAAGCGCTGCAAAAACTGCCGCGGCGTGAGGTGACGGCGTGGAGAAACGAGGAAACCCACGCCGCGCTCAAGATTCTGGCTTACTTGGTCCGGAGCGCCACGAAGACGAGTCCCAACTCGCTCTTTGCCGCCACGGCGCTCGCGACATTTGGGACACGCCTGAAGACGGCGGGATCGGCGTCCTTGGAGCAGGTGCGCACGCGGCTCAACGTGTATGAAGCCCGAAAGGTGACGGCCTGCCTGGCTGGAGAGCCTGCTCTTAGGCCTCTGCTGCGCCCGCGCCTCAACCCCACGCTTCACGCAACTCCGGAGGGCTGGAGTTGGTGGCGCCCCGCTTCCTTGCGTCGCGACGAAGACGAAGACGTGCGAATGGAAGCGGCCGGGAACCCCATCCTGGACCACGTCGTGCAGGCGGCGCGTGCGGGCGAGCAGGGGTGGGCCGATCTCACGGAACTTGTGGTCCATCACGCCGAGGCGAGCCACACGGTTGCGGAGCGATTTCTCAGCACGCTGATCGATCGAGGGATCCTCGTAGCGGAAGTGGAGATCCCGTTTTTGGAAGCGCGACCCTTGGCCGCTTTGGCAAAACGAGTTCGGGATCATGAAGACATCCGGACGGACTGGCTCCCGCAGGCGGAAACCATCGAGAGAACGCTCGACGCCCCGCCCCCTTTGGGGTCTCCCGACCGCCGCTCCGTTCTCACCCGAGCCGGGGAACTCCTGGAGAGTTTGCCTCACGTCCGTCCGCTTTCCCAGGACGAGCTCTTTCGTGTGGATGCGGTTTCTTCGTTCCAGGTCGAGGTCCCGGCCGCGTTTCGAGAGGAGCTGTGGCGGGCCGTGGATGCCTATGTGCGGATGTTCGCGGGACTCTACCCGTTCACGCGTCGTGAACTCTATGCTCGGTTCTTTCTCGAACAATTTCCGGCCGATACCGACGTGCCGGCACTCGAGATCTACCAGCGGTTCTTGGAACCCGAGTTCGATATCGAGCTGGGCGCGCTTCCGGAACCTTCGGGCCAAGGGTCTCAACTCGAGCAGCTCAAGAGGCGCCTGATCGCCGAAAACGGAAGGGAAGTGCGATTACGACCGGAAGAGTTCCTGGAGGTCGTTCCGTCGACGGATCCGGGGCGATGGATGGCAGGCGCGCTGTTTCAAGTGGCCTTGCCCCCGGGAGGAGATCCCGCGGACCCTCGACTACGCATCGTTCTGAACGCACTGTTTCACGGATGCGGCCTGGCGTTGGCGCGCTTTCACGATCTCTACCCTGGGGATGCGATCGCGCAAACCCTGCGTCGAGGGTGGTCGTCCCTTGTTCCCCAAGGCGCCGTACCCGCCGAGATCAATTATCTACCCTGGGGACGGACCGCGAACGCAAGCCTGCGTCCTCGATTGTTCGAGCACGAGATCGAGCTTCCGGGGGAGCGGACATCCTCGGGCGCCATTGCGCTTCCCCTTACGGATCTCTTCGTTCGCTTCGGGTCCGTGGACCGGCGCTTCCACATTACGTCGCAATCGGTGGGTCGAGAGGTCGTGCCCTTTCTTTCCAGCGGAGTGCGCCCACAGGGATTTACGTCTTTTTTGGTGCACGCCGGGATGCAGGACCTTTTTCCCGTCGCATTCTTTCCGGGGCTGGACGATCCGGACGTCGTGCACTGGCCGCGACTCACGTTAGATCGTGTCGTGCTCTTTCGGGAACGCTGGGTGTTCGGTCGGGATCGGCAGCCGGCGGATATATCCAAAGCCGGCCCTCGTTGGTTCGAGAGGGTGGCGGCATGGCGTCGAGTTCACCACGTTCCCCGGCGCGTCTTTGCCGGGTCGTCCCGTCATGGAAAGCCGTTCTATGTCGACCTGGAGTCACCGCTCCTGACCGAGCGTTTCCGGCGGTTTCTGTTGTCCCTGGACGACGCCGATCGGTGCGTCCTATCCGAAATGCTGCCCGGACCGGATGAACTCTGGCTTCGAGACGAACGGGGCAGCTATGCTTCCGAGTTTCTGACCCAGCTCGAGGGTCCGCTCGTAGTGGAAGGAGGTTCCCGTTGACCGAACGCTCCGATGCGTATGCTCACATTGCCGCTCACTACGAACTTCACGGTTGCGACTGGTATGCCCACACCTTCGGGCCGCGTCTCATCCCTCTCCTCAAGGAACGGGGATATGACAAGTCGCGCGTGCTGGACGCGGGCTGCGGCACGGGCACGCTGGCCGTCTCCTTGAGCCGGGAAGGCCATGAGGTCATGGGTATCGACCTCTCGGGCGCCATGCTGGATATTGCGCGGGCCAAGGATCCCGAGGGGCGCATTGCCTGGCAGGAAGCGGACGTCACCGAGTTCGATCTGGAGGGGAAACGGTTCGACGTGGTGACCTGCGTGGGCGACACGCTCAACCACTTGGCCCGTCTCGACGAGTGGGAAGCGGCTTTCAAATCGTTTGCGCGCCATCTTCGGCCGGGCGGCGCCTTGTACTTCGATGTGATGACTCGAAAAGGGCTCGAGTGGCTGGACACCTATCAAGTGGTGGACCGGGAGGACCGGGTGCTCATTATCGGATTCATCTTCGAACCCTCCACCGGACGCTCCACCATGAAACTGACCTCGTTTCGCCGGGTCGATGGGGCGACCTACGAACGCGCGTCCGACACGGTGACCGAATGGGGTCAGCCGGTGGATTCCATTTTGGAAGCTCTGGGGCGCGCCGGATTCAAGAACGCGGAGCGACTGTGGGGACGTGCCGAGCTCCCCGAACAGGATGAACGGTTGACCGTGATCGCGACACGGGCTTGAGCGGGGCTACCGTGATGCGTTGGTGGGGATACATCTCCCTCGGTTTGGTTGGGTTGGTTCTCGTCGGAGCGAGCGGACCCCTAGCTAGGGGCCCCGAGCGTCCCACCCTCGCTTCGGTGCGACACGACATGGTGATTCCCTCCGCGGGCGACACGCGGGGCCGTGTGGATTCGAGCGGCTACGCGCTGGGTCCGGCGCAGATGGCCAAGACGTGGGAGCTGTCCGCGGTTGGGCCGCCCCCGGACTCATTGGGAACATCTCCCGGCCCCGGCGTGTTCTGCGCCATCTGCCCGCATGACGATTTCAACTTTGCGGGGCGGGTGTACCGACGAGTTCTGCCGCTCGTGACCGCAAAAACCGTGGTCGTGATCGGCGTCTTCCATCGCTACAAGAAATTCGGCGAACACGATCGACTCGTCTTCGATCCCTATCGCATGTGGAGCGCTTCGGACGGAGCGGTCCCGGTGTCGTCGCTCAGAGAGGGCCTCTTGAAGCGGCTTCCCATGGCGGATTGTGTGGTCGATACAACCGCACACGATCTCGAGCACTCGCTCGAGCCGCTCGTGTGCTGGCTACGCCACACGAATCCGAATCTAGAGATCGTTCCCATTATCGTGCCGGCGGCGCGTTTCGAGCGTCTCGAGGAACTGGGGGACCATCTCGCGGTCGCGCTCGCCAAGGAAATGAAGGCACGAGGATGGCAGCTTGGGAAGGATGTCGCGATCGCGATTTCGGCCGATGCGATTCACTATGGGCCCGATTTCAAACAAGTGTCGTTCGGCGAAGGGCTACTGGCCTACGAGCAAGCGGTGGCCAAAGATCACGGACTCCTGAGTGGTCCTTTGAGTGGACGGTTGACCGTGAGCCACATCCGCACCCTCTATGAAACGTTCGTAGATCCCGAACACCCCGACGATTATCGCTGGACCTGGTGCGGGCGGTTTTCGGTCCCTTTGGGATTACTCACCCTCGAACGATTGACGCGAGAGCAGGGTGGGGCGGTTGGTCATGCGGTAGCGTACGGAACTTCGATCGGGTGGCCCGAGCTCGGGCTTCGCGACATCGGCATGGTGCCGAGCTCTCCGTCCAACTTCTATCACTTCGTGGGCTACCCCGGCGTGGTCTTCGCGCCGAGGTAGCCCCGAAGCGCCAGCGTGCTAGTTGAGGAGGAGCATCTTGCGCATGGCCGTGAACGGACTCTTTTGCGCCGGCTGGGCGACCAAGCGCACGAAGTAGACCCCACCCGGAGCGGTGTTGCCGTCTTTCGTGCGACCGGACCACGTCACCGTGTGCTCTCCGGCCGTCCAATCGCCGTCGGCGAGCTTCGTTACTTCGCGACCGGCAAGGTCATACACGGTGAGATCCACGCGGCTTTGTTCGGGTAGGCTGAAACGGACCTGGGTGGCGCCCCGGAACGGGTTCGGACTGTTCTGGGGGAGCAGGAATGCGCCGGGACCGATGGCCTCCATCGCCATGTCGGCGCTGGCGGATCCACTGCCCTTGGTCACGTTGTGGACCACGATCGAACCCCCGGCAATTGCGGTGGCGGCGGTCGTAGAGTCCGGGGACCCCATCTGGTTGTCATAAACGGTCGCTCCGGTCGTCTTGTCCACGATCTTCATCCGGAACTTGTCCGTGCCGCCGCCTCCGTTCAGTTGCCCATCCACCGCGGAGAGCAGGAATCCATAGCCGTTCGTCCCGTTTAGGGTGCCCGAACCCTTGAACTGGCCCTTTGCTCCGGAAACGACGAGCCAGTCGTAACTGGTGCTGTGGAAATTGAGATTTCCGACCTGGAACTGGAACTCGGTTTCACCGGTGGGCGCGCTGGCTCCCTTTGAGTATTTCGAAACGAAGCCGAAGTTGGCGCGGCCGATCAGCGACGGATTCGCGGCAAGCGATCCGAGCGGTGAGTTGATCCAACCACCTCCGGTCACGAAGCCCCCGCTTGGATCGTAGATGACGACCATGGCATCGAACGAGTTCACCTTGGTGGCCGTTCCGGCGCCACCGCATTGATCCGTAACAGTGAGCCGTACGAAGTAGATTCCGGGCGTGTTGAAGGTGTAGGAGCCGGACACAGTTTTCAGTGCCTCGTTCACCGTCCCCGACGTGTTGATCGCGTCGAAGCTCCACTGTGCGGTGTGCGTGTCACCGGCGTCGTCGGTAAAGCTGCCGCTGAATGCGACGGGCGTGCCGATCGGGAAGATGGAGCCGCTCGCCGGTCCAGTGATCGTGGGAACCGGAGCGGGGTTCTGGATCGTGACGGAGAATGTGGCTACGGTCTGGTTGCCGGCCTGGTCGGTGGCGGTGCAGGTCACCGTGGTGCTCCCGAGCGGGAACGAGAAACCCGAAGGCGGTGACGTCACCACCGTGACGTTGGAGCAGTTGTCGGTAGCCGACGGAGAGAATGTGACGACAGCACTGCAGCTCCCGGAATCGGGTAGACGTACGATGGCCGACATGGGGGTGAGGACCGGTTTGGTCTTGTCCAGAACGGTGACCGTCTGTGTCCCGGTCGTTGCATTTCCGGTCGCGTCGGTGGCGACAAAGGAGATCGTGGTTGTTCCCACGGGGAAGACGTTACCGGCCGGAACGCCCGATCTCTGGATCGTGACCGGCGAACAGCTGTCTAAGGCGCTGGCCGTTCCGAGCGCTGCGTCGGGGACAACCACGCTGCACGTGGTAGCCGTGGATCCGGTGACGGAGCTCACCGCTGGAGGCACCGATAGGGATGGAGGCGTGCCGTCGGTGACGACGACCTCTTGCGTACCCTCGGAATGGTTTCCGTTGGCGTCGATCACCTGATAGCTGAGGGTCGTTGTGCCTACCGGGAAGAGATTGCCCGCGGGGACTCCAGTCCTAACCACAGTCAACGATCCCGCGCAGAGGTCGTTTGCGGTTGCGGTTCCCAAGGTTGCATCCGAGACGACAAGACCGCACGTGGTTGCGCTTGGGCCCGTGGCGAGATGGATGGCGCCGGGGATGCTCAATACAGGGGCCGTGGTGTCGACGACGTTCACGATACGTTGCGCGGAAGCGTTATTTGCTCCATCGCTCACCGAGTAGGTGAGGGTGTAGTTGCCGGGCACGTTGGCGTTGACGGAACCGGAGACCTGGATGCTACCGGTGAGATCACCGGCGCAGGCATCCGAGGCCGAAGCACCCGGATCGCTGAAGAGGCTGTGGCATTCCACAGTCATGGGGCTATTACCGTTCAATGCCAAACTCGGGGCTGTGGTGTCGACGACGTTCACGGTGCGTTGGAGTGAGCTGGAGTTGACCCCATCACTCACGGAGTAGGTGAGGGTGTAACTCCCGGGAACGTTGGCGTTCACCGAACCGGATACCTGGATGCTACCGGTGAGATCACCGGCGCAAGCGTCCGAAGCGGTAGCACCCGGATCGCTAAAGGGGCTGTGGCACTCCACCGTCATCGGACTGGCGCCATTGAGGGCGAGGCTCGGCGCCGTGGTATCGACAACGTTCACGGTGCGTTGGAGGGATGCGTTGTTGAACCCGTCACTTACGGAGTAGGTGAGGGTATAGCTGCCTGGTACGTTGGCGTTGACGGAACCGGAGACCTGGATGCTACCGGTGAGGTCACCCGCGCAGGCATCCGAAGCGGTAGCACCCGGATCGCTGAAGATGCCGTGGCACTCCACCGTCATGGGACTGTCGCCGTTAAGAGCCAAACTGGGTGGCGTGGTGTCGACGACGTTCACGGTGCGTTGGAGCGAGCTGGAGTTGAACCCATCGCTCACTGAGTAGGTGAGCGTATAACTACCGGGTACGTTGGCGTTCACGGAGCCGGAGACCTGAATTTGGCTAGTCAGGTCACCCGCGCACGCATCAGAAGCCGAAGCACCCGGATCGCTAAAGGGGCTGTGGCACTCCACGGTCATGGGGCTAGCACCGTTCAATGCCAAACTCGGCGCCGTGGTATCGACGACGTTCACGGTGCGTTGAAGCGAGCTGGAGTTGAACCCGTCGCTCACCGAGTAGGTGAGGGTGTAGCTACCGGGTACGTTCGGGTTCACCGAGCCAGAGACTTGAATCTGGCCGGTGAGATCACCGGCGCAAGCATCCGAAGCGGTGGCACCCGGATCGCTGAACGGGCTGTGGCACTCCACGGTCATGGGGCTATCACCGTTCAATGCCAAGCTCGGCGCCGTGGTATCGACGACGTTCACGGTGCGTTGGAGCGAGCTGGAGTTGAACCCGTCGCTCACCGAGTAGGTGAGGGTGTAGCTACCGGGTACGTTCGGGTTCACCGAGCCAGAGACTTGAATCTGGCCGGTGAGATCGCCGGCGCAAGCATCCGAAGCGGAGGCACCCGGATCGCTGAACGGGCTGTGACACTCCACCGTCATCGGACTGGCCCCATTGAGGGCGAGGCTTGGCGGCGTGGTGTCGACGACGTTCACGGTGCGCTGGAGGGAGCTGGAGTTGAATCCATCGCTCACCGAGTAGGTGAGGGTGTAGTTGCCGGGCACGTTGGCGTTGACGGAGCCGGAGACCTGGATGCTACCGGTGAGATCACCGGCGCAGGCGTCTGAAGCCGAAGCACCCGGATCACTGAAGGTGCTGTGGCACTCCACGGTCATCGGGCTAGCACCAGCAAGAACGAGACTCGGCGCTGTGGTATCGACGACGTTCACCGTGCGCTGCGCGGAAGCGTTGTTGAATCCATCACTTACCGAGTAGGTGAGGGTGTAATTGCCCGGCACGTTGGCATTCACCGAGCCAGAAATCTGGATGCTGCTGGTGAGATCGCCGGCACAAGCATCCGAAGCCGAAGCACCCGGGTCGCTGAAGGTGCTGTGGCACTCGACCGTCATCGGACTATCGCCATTGAGGGCCAAACTAGGTGGAGTGGTGTCCACCACGTTCACGGTGCGCTGGAGGGATGCGTTGTTGAACCCGTCACTTACAGAGTAGGTGAGGGTGTAGCTCCCCGGCACATTGGCGTTGACGGAGCCGGACACCTGAATGCTGCTGGTCAAAGAACCCGCGCACGCATCGGACGCAGTGGCGCCGGGATCGCTGAAGGGGCTATGGCACTCCACGGTCATCGGGCTAGCACCAGTAAGAACGAGACTCGGCGCCGTGGTATCGACCACGTTCACCGTGCGTTGGAGGGAGCTGGAGTTGACCCCATCACTCACGGAATAGGTGAGGGTGTAACTCCCGGGCACGTTGGCGTTGACGGAGCCGGAAACCTGAATGCTGCTGGTCAAAGAACCCGCGCACGCATCGGACGCAGTGGCGCCGGGATCGCTGAAGGGGTTGTGGCACTCCACGGTCATGGTGGCCAAACCGTTCAGGGTCACGGTGGGACTCGCGGTGTCGACGACGTGGAC
>Ga0070698_100009806_pt1 | contig 10237 bp, 13 predicted proteins | sample KBSK1502metaG_FD_65477 | JGI IMG/M metagenome (GOLD analysis project Ga0070698, IMG submission 65477) | Corn, switchgrass and miscanthus rhizosphere microbial communities from Kellogg Biological Station, Michigan, USA - KBS K1-50-2 metaG | ecosystem: Host-associated > Plants > Roots >... | reverse complement strand
GTGGCTGTCGACTTATTTGTCGCTTTGGGGGGTCGATTGGTTCAAAGGCGATAGGGACGAGGCTTGGCGTCGCGCCGCGTTAACGAAGGTTAATGAGGTCGCGAGCCCATCCGTCTAGGGCCGAAAACCTGCGTCCTCACCGGGTTTTCCGCCCAAGGTGACGGGCGGCCGTCGGAGGTATTCCGCCCGTAGGCCGGCCCCGGCCCGGATCGGATCCGGCGTGATCCGCTCATGCGGGTCACGTCTAGATCGACTTCCAAAAAACCACGCGCGGCGCGCCGCGGCCGGCATAGTCGGGAAGCACCGGAATTCCATCGATATTGGTTTCGCCGAGGAGCCCCATGCCCAGGCTCTTGTGAAATGCGATGGACCCCAGATTTGCCGGCGTGGTTATCGCCTTGACGTGCCTGCAACCATGCCGCCGAGCGAACTCCACGAAGTGGCCGAAAAGCTCGCCCGCGAGGCCTTGCCGACGGGCAGACGTCCGCACAGCGACCGTATGCACATATCCCACCGGTTCGGTTTGCGAGAGAAAGCCAAACAAATAAGCGACGACCTGGGGTCCGTTGCGAATGACGAATGCCGAGTTTCCAAACTCGTGAACGAGGAACGGATGGTGCAGGTGGCGGGTATCACGCGCGCCCCAGAATTCCGGCAGCTCATCGAGAATCTGGTTGTAGTCCTCGTGGGTGCACATCGAAATTTTTGCGGGACCGCTCATCGACGCTCCGCTGGTATCGTGACCACAAGAATCCACATCGCCGTGGGATCGCATCAAATGATCCGGGAGCTTAGCATTTGGCAGCGCGCCGTAGGGCCCACTGTTGCCGTCAAAAATTGGATCCGTACCGGCTTGAGGCATTCCATCAGCACCGTTTGCGGCATCGCCACGCTCCTGCCCGGCAACGTCGAGGCGGGCATCGTGTTGCTCGATCCGCGCGCCTGCCGTCTTCCCGCTCCGCCGCGGGTCGAGCTCGCGCTCTACCGCCGACCCGCTTTGCGGAACGATCCAGTCGCCGACTTCCTCGAGAACCTGCTCTGGAAGGCGACGGCGGGGTGATATGTATCGTTGAGCGCTTCGCGACGGGTCGGATCGATCTTGCCCGGTACGTCGTCAGCTCCGCTGGTGTCGGCTTGGCTGGCGGCTGAAACTCAGCGCAAGCTCGAAATATGCGCAGCAATTTTCGCAAATCTTTGCTTTGAAAAACATGCAATCACCCAACCATAACGATCACTGATTCTCGCCATACCGTTGGACGAGACCGGCAATGCACTCGCTGCTGAACGGAGATTTTCGCGGAGTGGAAGGCGCGTGTGGGCCATATAGCGAGTCCTGAATGACAGCGCCCCACCAATCGCCCGCGTTCGGGTCACTGGCGTTCATTGCCGTCGTCATTGCCGCCAGTGCCGCGGCCTTTGCCTATACGGCAGGATGGTTTTCGCCTCAACGCCTCACGCCCGGCAAGCTGGTCGCCGCGTTTGCACCGCCGACCGGAGTGGCGCTCGGTCACCGCCGCAACCATGCGAAGGGGATCTGTTTTACCGGCGTCTTCGAAGCAAACGGGGCCGGATCCGAGCTTTCCCGGGCTCCGGTTTTCGCGCGCGGGAAGTATCCGGTGCTCGGGCGCTTCAATCTGGGAACCGCAGACCCAAACGCGCCGGACGCGACCGTCCGGGTGCGTGGCCTGGGAATACGGATCTCGACGCCGGACGGACAAGAATGGCGGAGTGCCATGATCAACGCCCCGGTCTTCGCGGTGTCGACACCGGAGGCCTTCTACGAAATGCTGCGCGCGCATGGGAGCAAGGACCCGAACGCGACGGCGGCTTTCGCCGCGGCACATCCGGAGTTTGGGGCGTTCGACGACTGGGCCAAGAACGGGCCCTGGACCGCCAGCTACGCGGAAGAGCGGTTCAACAGCCTCAACAGCTTCGTCTTCGTCGACGCTTCCGGCACAGAGCACGCGGTGCGCTGGTCACTGCTGCCGGCGGCGCGACCGGTCGCTGTTTCGCCCGATGAGCTCGCCAAGCGTGCCCCCGATTTCTTCGAACAGGACATCGCTCGACGCGTCGCCGATACGCCGCAACATTGGACCATGGTGGTGACGGTGGCTGGTGCCGGCGATCCGACGGCGGACCCCACCAAGCCCTGGCCAGCCGATCGCCGCACCATCGAGGTCGGCACGCTCGCGGCGCAGCAAGTCCAGGCCGAGCCGGACGGCCCATGCCGTGATATCAATTTCGACCCTACCGTGCTGCCCTCTGGCATGCGCACGTCGGATGACCCGTTTCCTGCCGCGCGCTCGGCCGCCTACGCAAAGTCGTACGACCTGCGCACGGCGGAGGCCAGGGACTATCCCCGAACAACGACAGGAGCCACGCCATGATCGGGGGTCACCGACGCTTCACCCCGTTGCAGCGTCTGCTGCACTGGCTCATGGCAGCCTGCATCCTGGCCATGCTGTTTATCGGCGTGGGCATGGTGTCCACGGTCATGCCGAAATATCTGACGCTCGTTTCAATCCACAAGCCGCTGGGCATTGCCATCCTGGCGCTCGCGCTGATCCGCTTGGCTCTGCGCCTGCGTTATGGTGCGCCGCCGCTGCCCGCCGACCTGCCCGGGCCGATCAAGTTCGCCGCGCAGGCGTCGCATTACGCCTTCTACGCCCTCATGATCGTCATGCCGCTGCTCGGCTGGGGACTGCTGTCGGCGGCCGCCTATCCCGTCGTGTTGTTCGGCGGGTGGCATCTTCCGGCGATCCTGCCGCAGAGCGACAGCCTGCATACGCTGCTCTGGGACGCGCATTTCTATCTTGCTTTCGCGTTCTTCGCGCTGATCCTGTTGCATGTCGCGGGGGCGCTGTTTCATGCACTCGTGCGACGCGACGGAGTGTTGGAGACAATGGCGTCTGCGGTGACCTACGGCGAGGTCGCACCCGCCAAGCAAGGACGCCACGAGGTATAGCGAGGCGCCAATTTGCTCAACACCGGCGCAGAATGGCGCTCTCCCTCGAGCGGTAGCGTGCTCTGTGAGCGGCCTGAGAGATAGGTGACACCTCGTACCGGACACATGGGTAACACTTTTCGCCTTTTGGCGGGAGGTGTTGTCACCCATGTCTTAGGTACGATCTGTCACCTATGTGTTCGGGCTGGACAGTGACGTAACTGGCGCGCTCGGAGGGATTCGAACCCCCGACCCCCAGATTCGAAGTCTGGTTTAGCCGTACTCAACCGAATTTAACCGGACGGACTTGCACCCAGGAGACGCTGGGTTTATAAGGCTTTTGCGTCCCGTGGCGTCCGGTTGCGTTCCGCTGCACTCAGCGATTTTGTGTCCCCGGTGTGTCCCCAGGCCACCGGCAAGACCACCAGACTTTTTCTGCGAAAGGAACAGCCCTGCGCCAGATTTTGACCGACGCGCTGTGTCGCGCCAAGCCACCGCGCAGCGGACGGCTCGAGATCGCGGATCTGCGGCAGGCCGGACTCGTTCTGCGAGTCACCTCCAACGGTGCCCGCTCGTTCGCATATCGCTTCCGGCATCCCGACACCCGCAAGACGCTGCGCGCGACCATTGGCCCCTACCCGGCCACGACGCTCGAAGCTGCCCGCAAGCGGGCCAAGGAAATGGCTGTCCAGGTCTCGGACGGCACCAATCCCATCGAGGCCCGAAATGCCGAGCGTGAAGCCGCCCCTACCCGTACCTTCCGGGCGCTGGCGGATCGATATTTGAAGGAGCACGCTGAGCGCCACAAACGACCGCGCTCTGCCGAAGAAGACCGGCGCAACCTTGCCGTCCACATTCTGCCGAAATGGGCCAAGCGAGATTTTCGGGCCATCCGACGCGCCGACATAATTGAGGTCATCGAGTCCATCGTCAGTGCTGGCAAGCATGCCACAGGAAATCGCGTCCACAGTCTCATTTCCAAGATTTTCAGTTTTGCAATCGATGCTGACCTGCTGGAAGCAAATCCGGCGGCTCGCCTGAGGAAACGCGGCGTCGAAAAAGTAGGTCGCCGCGTCCTCGATGATACGGAAATTAAAATATTCTGGCGCGGCATCGTATTGCCGCCAGTGTCAAGGCAGGTCGGACTTGCCTTACGCCTCGCGCTGCTGACTGCCGCTAGAGCAAGTGAAATCGCTGGCGCGCGCAAGGCCGAATTGCAGGATCTCGACAACCCCGGGCAAGCCGCGTGGCTTGTCCCTGGCGAGCGAGCAAAAAACAAGCTCGACCATCTAATCCCGCTCGCACCTCTCGCCATCGAAACGATCAAGGCCGCAATCGAGCTGAGCGGCGAGAGTGAGTACCTGTTCCCTACCCGCCTCGGTCGCGGTGGGCCAATCGACCGACATACGCTGACCGTCGCAATGGTTCGCTTCGCTAAAAGCCTGAAAGGGCCAGCGGCAAAGACATGGCAGCAAGAGATACCGACGACGCATGATTTGAGGCGCTCATGCAATTCGCGGCTCGCCAGAATGGGAATCCCCAAAGAGATTCGCGACCGCACGCTCAACCACATCACGTCGCTACGCGACCCGGAATCCAAGCATTACAATCTTTACGAATTTCAGACCGAGAAACGTCAGGCCCTCAGCAAATGGGCCACCGAAATTGAAGGAACAATCACGCCCGCCGCTGTCGTTCCGATTGCCAAGGGACGACGGCGATGATTTCCGAGGAAGATACTGACAAATATCTGGCAGAAGTCCTCGAGATTTTGAAAGAGATATTCGATGGTGGCAACAAATGGCCGCTGCTTTATGCAATCCATCAATGTTTGCTGTTGAAGCGGCCTTTGCCAGAATGGCTGCGGCTCGCTTTTTTGGACGCCTACGACTCTGCAACAGGATACGAAATCAAATCGTGGGATGACGCATTTGGTCGACCACATCCAAAGGGCGCACATATAGAAAAGCAGAAGCGGCATTTGAAATTACGTTATGTCATAGTGCAGCGCGTTGAAGAGCTGCGGAGCGAAATGCCGGTCGATAAGAAGCTATTCGAGAAGATCGGGAAAGAACTCGGGATTGGTGGCAGCACGACTGTGAGCGACATTTATTACGAACAACGCCGCCAGCTTGAAGAGATGACTGATGAGTTTAATGAGATAGGGGATCAGGTCCTCGGGACTTCCGAGAAAAATTAAAAACTTTCGGGAAGACTACACCGCCTTCCTCCGTGCATCCGATTGCGTGCGGCTCGATGCCGTCAAGCGCAAATGGGTGCGTAAATGGATACAATTCAAGCTAATGTAACAGGCCGCGGTGTACCGCGGCTCGGCCTTAGCCCCGATGAAGCGGCGATAAGCGCAGGGGTATCGCGGACAAAAATCTTCGAAGCAATTCGCGATGGCGCATTGACCGCGCGAAAGAGCGGCAAGGCCACGGTTATCGAACCCGACGAGCTTCGACGCTGGATCCGCAGCCTTCCGACCCGCGGCCGCACACCGGACACGCCGGACGCCGCCTGATGCGCGCGATCAACCACACTTCAAAAGAAGACCCCGGTGCGATGTCAGCCGCAGCCGGGGTCGAATGCAACAGGTTTTTCGACAATGTCGTTCTTACTCAGTTCGTCCGGCCTATTCAAGCCTGAGGCCGCGACCCTCCCTTCAACCGTCGATTGGCGCGCCTTCTGCCGCGTCCGCGGCACTTCCTGGCGCAGTGTCATCGACCTGCACTTTGAGATCTGTGACCGCCTACGCGCTTCATCTTCATCATGGCGGTCGTCATGACTTGCCCGACCTGTGGCAGCACCCGATGCATCAATCCTGGTTTCTGTGCCCTTTGCCGTGACGCTGACGTCCGCAAAGCCCGTGGCGAGCCCCCGCGTTACATCGAAGCACCACGCTGGCAAAGAGCGCCCGACCATATCCCGGTTGATTGGGAGTCGATGTCCATCGAGGCGCTGATGGCGCATTTCGATCGGACCCGTCGCGCGCATGGCGCACCGCAGCGGACCGTCGACGCATTGATGTTCAGCTTGCGCGAGCGCGGCACCAAAACGCTGCAACAACCAGCAGTTCAAAGACGGTTTTCAGAGCTTAGCGACGATCAAGTCATCGAGGTCGGAGACCGGCTGCAGCGGTTGCGGAAGATTGCGCGCGCATGGACCGCAGCGGAAGTGGAAACTCTTTTTCAGGCGAGGATCAAATGCCCGAAGGCTTTGTCGGTGCACGTCTGATTTTTGAAAAAGTAAAGCGCGAAGCGGAAGCCGAGAGTGGTGAGCAACACTTTCTGTCATTTCCGCCTTTCACGATGGACCCGAAGAAGGGACTGTTCATAACGGTCGAGAGACGGCGCGGAAATCAGCAATGGAAAGAAGACATTTGGCTGTGCGCTCCGTTCGAGATCATAGGTCGCGTTCGCGATCCTCAAAGCCACGGCTGGGCCCGCCTTCTGCGCTGGAAAGATGACGACAAAGTACTTCATCAGCATTCCGTCGCGGATCATGATCTCCACGGTGAGGGGGCCGCGCTTTGTGCCAGCTTGGCCAACGCTGGCCTTAAGATCGTGACGGGCGGCATCCGACAGTACTTCGTGGGTTATCTCAACAGCGCTATCGTCAAAGCCCGTGTCACCATTGTCCCGCGCACTGGCTGGCATAGCGTCAACGACACAAGGATTTTTGCGCTTCCGGGCGAAGGCATCGGCATCGACGGTCGAGTGATCTTGGCTGCCGAAGTCACGGCATCGCATTATGCTTCCTCCGGGGCACTTGCAAATTGGCAAGACTCGGTTGCCAAATTGGCGGCAGCACATAGCCGCGCTCGCTTTGCTATTGCCGCTGCATTCGTCTCGCCGCTTCTCGCGCTGATTGGTGTCGATGGTGGCGGCATCAACCTGCAAGGTCCATCAAGCATCGGTAAAACGACATTGCTGTCCGCCGCTGCATCGGTTTGGGGCCGTGGTGATGAACGTGGCTTTATCAGAACATGGCGGGGTACTGGCAATGGGATCGAAGCAGCCGCGACCCAGTTCTCTGATACTTTTTTGACGCTTGATGAAATCGGCGTTGCCAGCGGTCATGAAGTTGGAAATGTTGTCTATTCAATCGCTGGCGGCATAGGTAAGCAACGCGCAAATCGGGACGGTTCCGCCAAACTACCGAGCACCTGGCGAATCTTCGTCCTTTCGACCGGTGAGATCTCAATATCTGACAAGATTAGAGAAGGTGGAAAAAGAGTACGCGCGGGGCAAGAGATCCGCATTCTGGATCTTAGCGCCGATGCAGGAAAAGGCTTCGGCGCTTTCGATACCGGCAAGAATCCCGAACAATTGGCGCGGGACTTAAGACAGGCTGCAATTACTTCCTATGGGACTGCTGGCCCTGCATTCATTCGGGCAATCATTCCACAGGTCAACGACGTCACCATCATCGCACAAGAAAGCCTCGATGCTTTCCGGGAGCAAGTCGCGGCCAATATTCAATCCGGTCAAGTCTTACGTGCGGCCAATCGGATAGGACTCGTTTCGGTCGCGGGCGAGCTTGCCATTCAACTCGGAATCCTTCCGTGGCCTACCGGCTCGGTCAATGAGGCTGCCGCTGATGTCTTCCGCGCTTGGCATGTTGCCCGTGGTGGGAACGATCCTGCCGAAATCCGCGCTGCCATCGATCAGATTCGTGGCATCCTCGAACGGTACGGCGACTCCCGATTTGATCCGCCCCACTTGGCTGCAGACAGCCGACCGGTGCCAGACCGGCTTGGCTACATCCAAGGCGAAGGCGCTGGTCGACAGTGGTGGGTGCTGCCACGGACTTGGCGCAACACGTTCTGCGAGGGCTTCGACGCCAAGGATGTTGCCAAGGCTCTCGTTGAGCGCGGGCTGCTCCTGCCTGGTTATGGGAACGAAACTAACCGCCCCGTCCGGATCAATAGCCAACTCACACGGGCCTATGTCCTCCCAGTCGCAGCTTGGATTGGGGGGGGAGCAACATGAGCGACGATCTCCGCGCCCGCATGCGGGCTGTCTTCAGACCCAAAGATTCCTCCGTCAAGCTCTCTGGTAGTGCAAAAGCGCCGTACGGGCGTTACAACGTTGGTTCTGCTAAGGAAAACGCCGTAACCGATGGGTCCGGGCGTTACGGCGTTTTATCTAAAGAAATCAACGCTGTTACGCTTGTAGGTCCATTTTCGACAAATAATAAAGCAAGTCAGAGAGAAAACACGCTTTGTTCGGTGTGTGGTGCGGGGGGCGACCTATGGACGCTCGGGCCGGTAACTGTTCACGAGGAATGTGCCTCCCGATTGCCGAAGCCTGGGCTTGCTGAGCCGAGCGCGGCCTATCAAGCGACCTCCGCCGAGCCGGACGGCACTGCCTGTCGGGTCACCATTATTGAGATCCCGGCCAAAGGCCTGCGCTTCCGGCGGACCTTCGCCCATCTTCAGCTACGCCCCCCGGCCTACATCCCCGAGGACAGATGGCGGCAATGCGTCGAAGACGGCAAGCGCTTCCTGGCCAAGTGGGGCGAGCAAGCCCAAGCGCTTGGCTGGTCGGGCGCTGACCTATTCGGCCTGCACGAGATCCCGGCCAAGCCGCACCCGTCCTATCGGCGGCTGTCGAGATACGACGCGACCGGGCTTGTGTGGCTGTTGCAGGGCCGTCCGGTCGTGGCGCTCACTGCAGACACGGCAGCAATCGAGAACCCCACCGGCGCAATCACTACGTACCGCCGCTTCAACAAGCCGAGCTACGGGCCGATGCGCGATTCGTTGGAGGATCTCGAATGATTGCAAGCTGTCGAACGAGCAATCCCGCCTGTTCTTTCGACGCATCCAATGGTATTATCATCTAGGTGATAAAGATCCGTGGGGCCGGACTTTTTAACCTGACTTCGATTAAGCTACTGTAATGTCTACGGAAATTAGGACGGAACTTGACAAGCTTATCAGCTGTTGATAAGTATCTAGAAGATCGCTCGATTGAGCGACTGCTAGACCTGGATGCCGAAATCATCGAGGTGGGAGGCGGGTATTGGGTGAAGATTAGCGCAAAGCGCGTAGCTCCAACGGCGGCGAAACCGCACGGCATTGACTATAGTCTCTGCCTCCTCGCCCCGAATGGGGATCGCCGGGTGTGCTACGACAATGCTCACCCAGTGCAGAGCGGCCGTCCTCCGTCAGGAAGAATGAGTCAAACCAACGATCACGCGCATGCACGAGGCACTGTCACGCCCTACTCATATGTGAGTGCAGAACAACTATTGATCGACTTTTGGGCTGATGTTGAACGGGTGTTGAAAGAGGAGGGCATACCATGACCACGAACGCCAAGATCCTGCGGATTGGGATTGCCTCTCGCGAACAAATGAAAGCGAGAACTCTCGCTATTGCGCGCGGTGAGTTGCGTCCAGGCGCAAACGATCCAAAGGTTTGGTTCACCTCTCTGGAATCACTTGCTCAAGTCTTGTCCAGCAAAAACAAGCTACTTCTTGAGATAATCCGACTTATGCGGCCAGCTTCACTTAAGCAGTTGGCCGAGTTCTCAGGTCGCAAAGAGGGCAACCTTTCGCGCACGCTTCATACAATGGCGCGCTATCGTTTAGTAACCCTCGACCGGTCGGAACGCGGGACAATCGTCCCCTCTGTTCCGTATGACCGAGTTTTGTGCGATTTTGAGCTAAATGCCGCACAAGCGGCAGTTCCGATCTCTTTGCAGGCGCGACAAAATGAGCTGCGCCGACAAAATGCATAGAACACTCGGATCGCCGGAATTGGGAATTGCAATTTTCGCCGGATGAAAGGCGGCCCCGGCTCCCGGCCGCGCGATGGCCAAGGGCGCGGATCACGCTGCGTCAGGGCGAGGAATGAAGGCCGGACGGCGCGCGCCACGGCTGCCCGGTAGGTCGCCTCTGCCACCTCGAAGTCGTCCACGCCAGCGACATGCTCGACGATGCTGTCGCCTGTGTCGTCCCAGATGTCACTGTCGAAGCGCGCCCGATGGCTCGGCGCCACTGCACTGCTCACTGGCCTTCTCGGTGGCGGAGGCTGCGCAAGTGCACGTGCTTGTCGTCGTCTGTTCAAGCCTTCCGGCAATGAAAGATTTTTCGATATAGCGTCGCGCTGAGATCCCGCGACCGGTTGGATCGTAGCCAAGTTGTCCGACCATGGTGCGTTGCCGGTTTTTCACCGATACGCCAGACCAATAGTCGCCATTGCGATCCGACCAAAAGCGCAGATCGCGATACTGATCATTTCGCGCGTAAGTTTTGCCAGTAAGTGTCTCGTGCTTGACTTCG
>Ga0070698_100009805_pt1 | contig 10238 bp, 8 predicted proteins | sample KBSK1502metaG_FD_65477 | JGI IMG/M metagenome (GOLD analysis project Ga0070698, IMG submission 65477) | Corn, switchgrass and miscanthus rhizosphere microbial communities from Kellogg Biological Station, Michigan, USA - KBS K1-50-2 metaG | ecosystem: Host-associated > Plants > Roots >... | reverse complement strand
ATTTGCATACATGCAACAGCAGTTGATCAACGTTTTCCCTGCAAAACAAGCGCTCATGACCAGCCTTCTCGGTTGCCTGACAAGGCTTCACCTAATGGCTTACATCCGCTTTACAAGCAGGTTTATACCCTTAACGTTGCTTCCTGTCCACTTGCTACCGGAACCCCATCAACGCCTTTCTTGTTGGCCTGGATTCGCTTCAGCTTGATCACGAGCAGCAGCACCGCGCCTGCGAGAATGATGCCGCCATCAACGACCAGCATTCGTTGGCGCTCTTGACAGGCATGCTCGACCTCACGTGCTAAGTCATGCTGCTGGGCAACCTGCTGCAGTAGGAGTAACGCGAATGGACGTGACTCCATTATCTGGCTGGCCTGAGACTCACTGACTGCAACGCCGTTTTCGGCAAGCACCGTCTGGAGTTCCCGACTGAGTGGGCCGGGCGGCATGGCTGCCACACCTTCCATACTGGCGTCGTCCTGGTCGGCGCTGTCTTGCAGCACGCTCACTACGGAGGCAACGAGCAAGCGAAGCTTATTGTCTGGCAATTCGTCCAGCCTCTGCCAGTCTACGATATGTTGGGTGGTATTATCAGCATTGTTGTCACTCATAACCAGTCTCCTCTCAGCGTAAGCACTCCGTATCGTTCTGGGCGCTCTCCGCCCATGTCATCATACAACTTCCGGGTTGCGTAACGAGCTGCCAAGGCCTTTGGCTGACCTTGCGCAACCCACGCCTGGAAAAAGTGCAGAATCCATTGTCGACCAGCATCGAATTCACTGTCCCACAGGGGCGCCAGGACCGAGATGGCACCCGTATGCAGAAACGTTTCGGCCAGGCTGGCCGGCTCATCTCCTTGCAGCACCCGGCCCCAACCTGCCGAACAGCCCAGTAAGATCACCAAGCGGGCATCCAACTCAGCGTTAATTGTCAACTCCGCTGCTGTCAAAATCTCCGCCGGGCCGACCGTTGGTACACCTACCGGAAAGGGACGCATGGGCAGGTCTCGGATGGTGAACCTTCCGAGGGGACGCAGGATTTGGTGTTCCCCAATTAATATATCCCCATGTTGCAACATCAAGCCGGAGAGGAGATGGTCCAGAGGATCAACGTAGCCATGCGCAGTGATGCACACTACGTCGGGATGGACACGAAACGCTGCCTTGGCCTGATACCGATCGACAGGAAAGCCGTCGCTTGGGCAAAAAATACGCGAGTCGTTTCCCCTCAGGAAGCGATCCACCTCCTGAGCGACACGACAAAACTGGTCGTGCTTTCCATCCAGCACGTCCGTTCCACACCCAACGATGGTGCGCGGTGTTGGACAGTTTTGTGGCGGAAGTTGCCCACTCGCGTCGAAGGTCCATGCCGCGAGGTCTGCGTAGCGAGCTGAGTTGCGGCTGGCACAGCGTGCGAACAGGGCCATGCTACTGCTGTAGGTGACGCCTGTAAGCATGCCAAGCGGCTCGTTCGCCGCACCGCATCTGACGAGGTGGAACGGCAAGTCATGCAGGATCGCGTGTGGCACGATAACCACAACGTCCGGTAACGCCTCGATCAGCCCCTCAGGCAACAAATGGCACCCCCAATGCTCCATAAAGGCGTGCAATTGGGGAACCTGGCCGCGTGCGACACGCATCGTATCGCGCAACTCTTGCCGCAGTGCATCAATTTTGGGTAGGAACTCTGTCGTCGTACCCAGATCTACGTGGTGCTGCGCCCCCTCAGCGTCTATCCATAGAGCATAGACGCGCACCGCGTTCACGTGATAGATCACTGCCCCAACACGAATCTCGGAAACCTTCATCATGCCCCGCCGTTGTACTACTGTGTGAAGCACCGAGAATAAGGCAATCCTAATAGTCGATCGCCAACTTTCAAGACGCAATACATTTTAATTATCGTTCAACACTCTAGCAGGCTTCTTAGCGCGAGTCTAGTATAATTTTGACAGCAGACTTATAACTGTAGTATATCACGTTCCTCTCATCCTATCATGTAAATGCACACTTTATTCTGGTGAATTTGTCTCATTATCCTGCTGCGTCACAAACGAGATAGAACGAATTGAGTTTCTGAGACAGCTTGCTCACCAGGATAATTGTGTGATTTTCGCCAGAATAAAGGCTCTTACGCAACCTCGCTGCTCACAAAAGTGGTATACTAAGAAGTCGAACATTTTTTCCACATTTTCTCTTTGAGTTGTACACGATGACCGCCTTTCCAGAACTTTCCGAGCAAGGTCTGCAGATTTCGCAGATCACAGTTGCCGACGAGATCACGCTCACCTTATATGCCACATCTTCCTCGGCGATATGTCCAGCATGTGGGACGCTTTCGAGGCGCATACACAGCCGATATCGCCGCAGGGTTCATGATCTGCCCAATGGCAAACGCCCGGTTCATCTGGTGCTGCAGGTCCGTCGCTTCCGCTGCCAAGGGAGTACCTGTGCTCGCAAGATTTTTGCCGAACAATTTCCGGCACTGGCTCGTCCTTACGCCCAACGCACCATCCAGTTGCAAAAGGCTCTCCGTCAGGTGGGCCTGGCCCTTGGTGGTCAGGCTGGAACACGCCTGGGGAGCGAGTTGGGGATCAGTGGCAGTCGGGATACCATCCTACGTCTCGTACGAGCGACGGCGCTTCCTGTAGCTGTGGCTCCTAAAAAGGTGGGCGTCGATGATTGGGCCTGGAAACGTGGACATCGGTATGGCACGCTCATCTGTGATCTGGAGCGGGGGATGCCCATTGAACTACTTCCCGATCGGTCGGTGGAAACCGTCGCGGCCTGGTTCCAGCGCCACCCGAGCGTGGAGTTGATCAGCCGTGATCGTGCTTCAGAATACGCTGCTGCAGCAAGCCAGGGAGCTCCCCAAGCCGTGCAGGTAGCCGACCGCTGGCATGTGCTGAAAAACCTGCGAGAGGCAGTAGAGACCTTGTTAAACCACCATCTCACCGCCCAACAGAAGAAGCAAACGCAAGCCATAGCCATGCAGCTGGAAACTACTCTCCCGGAAAAACGGCCGATCCTGTCGCCACAGCAAGCTCATATTCAGCGTCTTCATCGGGAAGAGCGTTTGGCCAAGTACGAGCAGGTCCTGGCTTTGCTCAAGCAGGGCTTGACGCGTCGTGCGATTGCTGATCAGGTGGGGATTGGCCTCACCACGATCCAGAACTGGCGCCTGGCTGGCACCTTCCCGGAGCGCAAGCCACGCGAGCAAGCCAGTCAACTTGATCCCTTTCGGCCTTACGTGGAGAAACGATGGTCGGAGGGGTATCACAATCTCATGGGGATCTATCGAGAACTCCAAGCCCGGGGGTATCAGGGCTCCTACGAGAATGTCCGGGCTCAGTTTATCACGGTCTCACCCAAATATCGAAATAAACAAGCTTCTCCCTCTCCACGCACGCGAGCCTTTCCGGCCAAACGCCTGGCCGCCTTTTTGTTTCTGCGCGGACCTTCGGATCTGACAGCCCAGGAGCAGGAGTCCCTGAGCAAGCTGCGACAACTTGATCCAGAGATCGAGCAAGCCTACCTCTTGGTGCAGCAGTTTGTGCAGATGATGCGCACGCGGACAGGAGAAAAGCTTGATGCGTGGCTTCAGGCAGTCGGGGAGGGTTCTCCTGTCGAGTTACATTCCTTCGCGAAGAGTATCTCTGAAGATCAAGCCGCTGTCCTGGCTGGGCTCACACAGGAAGCAAGTAATGGCTTGGTCGAGGGCCACATCAACCGCCTCAAATTGATCAAACGCAGCATGTACGGACGAGCCAACTTTGACCTGCTTCGCATTCGAGTGCTCTCCTCTACTCCAAAGGATCCCCACAGGCAAGTGAGGAAGGCGAGGAGTGCCGACGACGACCAGAGGAGGGCGAAGGAACTGAGAACTGGGGGCGAACACGTTCCAGACCCTCAGCCTCCCACATTTCGTATGAGCGAGGTGGCGTAAGAGCCGTTTCAAGCTAGCATTGGCCGAGAGGCCAAAGGAGGACATGCATGAGAAGTAATAACCCCATGGGAGAGGTTCCCCGATTGGAGACGAAACGTCTGGTTCTGCGCAAGCTGCGACTTGCAGATGCCGAGGCGATCTTTGCTATTTACGGAGATGCCGAGGTCATGCGCTACCGGGATGTGCTCTCCTTCACCCACCTGGAAGAAGCGCAGCACTTCCTGGAGCAGATGCTCGCTCTATGCGAACAGGGAGAGGAAATGCATTGGGGCATCACACTCAAGAAGGGTCCACCACAACACTCCATTGCTGGATCTGCGACCAGTCGTTACGCCAGTCAGTGTACTGGCGAAGTAGGGAGATGCTGCCTGGACCATCGATGCGATAGAACTCGCCTGTTCCTGTGCCTTACTCATAGAAGACGAGACCCATGAGTATCTCCTTTCGTCAAGAGAACTGCCTTTAGTCATCGGATACTTTAAGGTGGAAGGATATTGTTTACCTTTCAAAGTATAATTCAGGTCCTTCTTTCTCTCGTACCGCCTTCGGCGGTGGAGAGGAGGAGATGGAGCGGGGACACCCCGCACCCCGCTCAGGGGCCTCGCTGGCCCCTGAGTACCCCTCCTGAATAGTTACGAAAGTTTCTTGATTTTCGAGTTAAAGAATGATCTTTGACAGACTACTAGTTGGCTTGCAAAGAAAGTAGGATGCTAAAAATTGTGCGTCATCAATCAATCCCAGTAATCTTCAAAGCGTAAAAAAAGCCTGAGCGAGGCTTTACTCGCCCAGGCTAGATCCAGCAGTGAGAAGTTCCACCCGATTGGAAAAACAAACCCTTATACCAATCTGTGTGCCGATTTAGTCATCGTCCTCATCATCCTCATGATCGGAATTCTCATCAAAGCAACATGCATCGATACTCTGTGCAGTACAACATTCGTCGTGTCTCTTCTCACAGCTTCCTTTTTGACAATCTTCACAGCTATTCTTGCAACTACAGCTATTCGAGATTGTATAGGCCATAACTTCGAGGGTTTTCACAGGGGTCGCCGGGTCATCGCTTGTGATGACCAACTCACAGGCCCTTGGACACTTTTCGGTAGCCTTATACCGAATCAATACACTCAAGCATGAACCAGGGTGCAGTGTAGCGGGGAATGGGTTGTTGATCAACTTCCAATATTTGCTCTTGCGTTTGAAGGCAACGCTCGTAACGTGTAGTTTGCAATCACCCACGTTGCAGATCGAGATCGTGCGTTCCCCGACGCAACCTTTCTTCACGCCTCCGATGAACGTTGAGCCTGTGACGGCGAGTTTTCCGGAGGGGACATTCCCTGAGACGGCAACGCTCTTCGTGCCGGTTGGATCGTCGCTTGTGACGGTGATCGTACCTGACTTCGAGCCGATGCTGGCCGGTTCGAAGCGAATTGGCACTTCGACCGCCGTTCCGGGCGCGATCCGTATCGGATATGCCAAGACGTTCGGAACAACAAACTCGCTCGCCGAGGATGCGATGTTCGTGACCGTCATCGTACATGGACTGCTGTTCAGCAATGTCAGTTCTTTATCCGCGAACGAGCCGATGCAGACTTCCCCGAAATTGCCGGTGTTGACGATGATCAGGTCCAGTTCCGGCGCCGGTGCCGTCCCCGAGATGGCAATGATCCGGGTCTGAGCCGGGTCGTTGCTAATCAGCGTAATGGTAGCAGCCTTGGCACCAAAGCTCGCTGGCTGGAAGCGAATCGGTAATGCAATCGAATCGCCTGCGCCGACCGTGAGCGGATACGAGACCACTGATGGCGCCACGAACTCTGCCGAAGACGAGATCACGTTGAATACCTGTAGTGGGCAAGATCCGCGGTTGTTGATGGTCAGATCCTGATCGACAAACGATCCAAGGCAGACGTTACCGAAGTTTCCCTTGTCTGCAATCGCGGTCGCCAGGGAAGCCGCGCCGCGGAGGCCCGTGGCCGCTAAATCCACAAGCGGGGCGTTTGGATCATTGCTGATGATTCGAATCGTGGCCGTTTCGGGTGTTCCGGCAAGCGTGGGATCATATTTTATCGTGAAGTCAACTTGCTCGCCCGGCGCGATGATCAGCGGCGTACCGGGTGTGGCCAGCACCGAGAAACTGGTCGAACCCATCAGGCGCTGTACGCTGGTGACGACGAGATCCGACACCCCGACGTTGAAGATCTCGAGCGTCAGGAACTCCGGGCCTTGGCAGACCGTGCCGAACTCAAGGTTGTGCTCGAGGTTTACTGCGATCGACGGGCCGGTAGGCTTTACGAAGGAAAACACGCCCCGGCCGAACGTCGCGGCCCGCAACTCTCCCCGGTGATACACCAGTTCAAACACCGGCGCGCCCGGGAAGTGGATGTCGTCGAGCACATCCCAGTTCGCGCCGCCATCGACCGATCGCAGCACGCCGAAGTCTGTCCCGGCGTACAGAACCGTTGGCGCCTCGCTGCCATCGAGCGCGATGGCGTTAAACGGGAGGTCGAGCGGCGGAGAGATATCCGTCCACGCTGCCGCTGTGAGCGAAGTTCGGAAAACGTGCCCACCGGGGAATCCGCTGAAACCGGCGAGCACCGCGTAGATGGTTGCCGGGTCGTTGGGATCGAAGGCGACGCCGCCGACGGTTTGACCGGGAAGGTTGCGCGTGATGTCGGTGAGGGTGAGCCCTCCCGCCACGAGCGCGTTGGTGGATACCAGAACTCGTCCTCCGACAGCGACGACGACGTTGTTGCTGTTGGTCGGCGCGACATCCACTTCCTGGGCGGTTCCAGGGAGCGTGACCTTGTTGGGCCACGTAGTGCCGCCATCCGTGCTTTGCCAGAGATTCTGATTGCTGCTCGCGTACACGCAGCCGCTCGTGTTGGGATCGGTCGCCACGGCAGCGAGATAGACGCCCACTTCCGACGCGGCGAAGGGCGGCGTGATCCCGCCGTAGGTATCGCCGTCGTCCGTCGACCGGAGGATCGTCGCGTTGCTCCTGCCGTAGGCCTGCGTCGCGGGTTGCCCGTCGTGCGCGACGTCGAAGCCATCGCCGCCGGCCCCCATCTTCCAGGTCGGCGCGGTTGCGCCCGCCGTGGTGACGATGCCGTTGTCCTGCAGTGCGCCGAGCGTGACACTCGCCGTGGGGTCGGGCTTGACGTCGAGGTTGTAGAACAGCGCAGCCTGCAAACCACCCCCATTGAGCGACGTGAAGTTGACGCCGCCGGTGCCCTTGAAGATCCCTCCGTCATTGCCGCAATAGACGACGGAGAAGGGGCCGGTCTGCGGCGCGAATGCCCATGTATGGACATCGGCGTGAAGTCCGGTCAACCCCACGAAGTTCACGCCCGCGTCGGTGGATCTGAACTTGTCCCGTGTGCCGAGGTAGATGATGTCGCCCACTCCGTCGCCCGGGGAGTTGGGATCGATCGCCATGTGCAAGGCGTACCCGCCGTTGTAGCCGGGGTAGGTGGTCGTACCGGCCAATCCACCGGCCCCTTGCGCCGTCCAGGTGTTGCCCTGATCCGTGCTCAGGAACACGCCAACGGGATCCGTCGGCGCGCCGATTCCCGCCATCGTGGCATAGAGCACCTGGATGCCCGCGGGATTGGGAACCACGGTCGGGGGCGGGAGCGCGACGACGACCCTGCCGAATCCGCCGCCCCCGAGCTTGCCGGCCACCGCCGAGGTGGTGGCGTTGAGGATCACTGTCCAGTTCAGCCCGCCATCGATGGACTGCACCACGCCGGTGCCGTTGATGCTCGCATAAAGGATGCGCGCGGCGGTCGGCGAGGTCGGGTCCAATGCCAGCGACTGTACGTCCCCGCCAGGGGCCGTGCCCTGGGTCCAGTTGAAGCCGCCGTCGGTGGAGACGAAGAGGCCGGAGTTGGACGCGAGATAGACGATCTGGTTGTTGGCCGGATCGACGATCACGACGTTGATGACCTGATTGAAGAAGATGTTCGCGTTGCTCGGAGCGCTCGACGGATAGGGTGAGCCGAGCCGAATCCAGCTCGCGCCGCCGTCGGTCGATTTGAAGAGCCCCGCGGGCGGCTGCGTCGCATCGCCGGAGAACTGCGAGCCGTCGCGATTGCTGGTCCCGACGTAGAGGATGTCGGTGTTCGCGGGATCGATCGCTATCGCGCCCGGTTCGCCGATGCCGAGCGCCGGCGCTCGATCGAAGATTGGTGTCCAGGTCGGCTGGGTCGCGCCCCCATCCCGTGTGCGCCAGACTCCGCCCCACGCTGTGCCGATGAAGATGATGTTGCTGTTGTTCGGGTTGACGGCGATGGCGGTGACCAGGCCGTTCGCGGTGATCGCGCCCTGGTCAATGGGGCTCGGGCCGATCGGCGCCCAGACGGTACCATTCAGACTCATATTTCATCTCGCTTTTCGTCTGGTTGCTTCTGGGGTTGCTGCTCACCGGCGCCCGATTCGCCGATGACCGGATCCATTGGCGGCCTCACCAGGGAGCCGGGCAAGCGATTCCACTGCTCTCGAGCGCGCGCATAAAGTTCCGGTGTCGGCGGCAGACCGCCGTGGAACCTTCGTCGCTCGATCTCAAGGTGCACATTGGGATCGTCGTAGGACTCGCCCTCTGGATAAGGCTCATTGGGCTCGTCAGGGTGTTCGGGGTTCTTGGGATTCCTGGGATCCTTTGAGCCTTTAGTTTTCCTTTGGTTTGCCATCTCTTTCTCCTTCGGCTATTTTTCTTGCGTCAGGTGTGGTTATTCATCCTGGGATGAATCTGCTTTCGCCAGGTTGTTTAGAAACTGTCTGAATATTCGACAAAAATGGATGGAACGATACCAAAAGGACCTTAAATTGTCGCATCTTGTACCACCTAAGGGGCACTCCGGGCGGTAAAATGTTCAAGACCGCTCCACCAAAATGATTTTGCATACAGCTTCTTAGCAAACGACTTTAACCACCAAATGCACAAGGAATCGGTGTTTTATTACAAATATCCATTGATTGTTATGGATACTAATAATAAATATTATTTTTGTCAAGTAGTAACTATTCAGGTCCTTCTTTCTCTCGTACCGCCTTCGGCGGTGGAGAGGAGGAGATGGAGCGGGGACACCCCGCACCCAGGTCTGGGGCCTCTAAAAAGCTCCATGTTCCCGAGATATCTGAGAGGACGCCGAGCATGGAATCTATAACTGATAAACAGCTTGCATCCTTAGCACCTATATCAGCCCAATTGGACATGATTTTGCCTACCTTCCTTTTCTATATGCCCATGCTCGGTAAAGTGAAGCCTCTCTGTGTCACCTAGGTTGGCTATTTGCTGTTCACACCCTTAGATCTTCGCGTGGTTCCGTGATCAGCCCTAGCCGATAGAGGTTTCAACCACTACTAGAATAGTATATCTACTGTATTGACGTTTCATCCCTCCTTTTTTGGGGCTTTCGATTCCTGTCCTGTAGACCTTAATGGATTATAGCCTGCCGAGCATAGTACCCATTGTCAAATGAACCACCGGTGAGCCGCCATTTTCAGAATCTCGATGCGCTCGAAGACATCCAAGTAGAGCATTCGTGTGGTCTTACAGGACTCTCCTGATCTGATCCGTACTCCTCCCCCCTTTTATTGGTGGCCTCAGCTCTGGGAATAACTCCAGTCTTCATCAGGAAATGGTATTACAACTCGCCACCACTATCCTCAAGGGAGAAGAGCAGTTCGTGGGATGTTGTGGCTACTCTTGGCATCTCGGCCTTCCGTTTGGAGTCCTTGACTATGATCTGGCACGGTGCTATTGGAAGCAAGGGATCATGACCGAGGCGGTCCAAGCTCTCCTGCGCTTTGGCTTTGAAGTGAGGAACCTGCATCGGGTGGAAGCCAGAGTGCGCCTGGGCAATGAGGCCTCCATGCGGCTTCTCCAACGGCTCGGATTTCAGGAGGAGGGACGATTACGAGAATGTCTCTTCTTGAACAATCACTTCTTTGATGTCAAGATCTTCTCCCGGCTCAAAAGCGAATACCGGAAGAGTACATCCCAGCCGGCTGAATCAGCGAACTTGCGCAAGAGCCGAATAAAGTGTGCATTTACATCCAACTATGCCCATCTCTTGCTGTAAATTTGATAATGGCCTATTAGGCCCCGGCGCGAGATTTACAACGTTAAGATATGAGAGCGCTTGAGATCTAGCATTACAACGCAGAGTTAACGAGATCGAACAGCGCTGATAGATGTTAAAATCGGCAGCGCGAGCCGCCAAAAGACCTTGACGCTGCCGATAAGATGCACTGCCCGCGAATGTTGTAAATTTCTCCGGCGAGCCTGATACGGG
>Ga0070698_100009804_pt1 | contig 10238 bp, 9 predicted proteins | sample KBSK1502metaG_FD_65477 | JGI IMG/M metagenome (GOLD analysis project Ga0070698, IMG submission 65477) | Corn, switchgrass and miscanthus rhizosphere microbial communities from Kellogg Biological Station, Michigan, USA - KBS K1-50-2 metaG | ecosystem: Host-associated > Plants > Roots >... | reverse complement strand
TGGCCGTCGTAGGTGTCGGCGAGGTCGACGGTGTTCTCGTCGATCTCGCCGATGAGCTCCATCGCGAGCGGGGCGAGACGCGCTTCGGTGTACCGCTGGGCGGCCGGGCTGTCATTCGGGTCGGGTGACCCGAAGTTGCCGTGCCCGTCGATGAGCGGATACCGCAACGAGAACTCCTGGGCCATCCGCGCAAGCGCGTCGTAGATGGCCTCCCCCGCGTGCGGGTGGTACTTCCCCATCACCTGGCCGACGGCCTGTGCCGACTTCTGGTGCTTGCGGTCCGGGCGCAGCCCCTGCTCGTACATGCCGTAGATGATCCGGCGCTGCACGGGCTTGAGACCGTCCCGCGCGTCGGGAAGGGCGCGCGCGGTGATGACGGACATCGCGTAGTCCAGGAAGGAGCGCTCCATCTCCTCCTGGATCTCGATGGGCTCGATGTTGCCTTCGAGTGTCTGCTGGGTGTCGTCAGGCATCGGCGTTAGATGTCAAGGAAGCGCACGTCCTTGGCGTTCTCCTGGATGAAGTGGCGGCGCGTCTCGGCGTCGTCGCCCATGAGCTTGGAGAAGATGTCGTCGGCGATGGCGGCGTCGTCGACCGACACCTGGAGCAAGTTCCGCGTCGCGCGGTCCATCGTCGTGACCTTGAGCTCCTCCCAGTCCATCTCACCGAGCCCCTTGAAGCGCAGGACCTCGTACTTGCGGCCTTCGTGCGCGGCGTCGAAGTCGCGCAGCACCGCTTCGTCCTTCAGGTAGTAGTGCTCCTTGCCGATGTCGACGCGGTACAGCGGCGGCTGGGCGATGTAGATGTAACCGTTCTTCAACATGTCGGGCAGCTGCCGGAAGAAGAGAGTGAGCAGCAGGGTCCGGATGTGCGCGCCGTCGACGTCGGCGTCGGCGAGGATGATCACCTTGTGGTAGCGCACCTTTTCCCTGTTGAAGTCTTCGCCGGTGCCGCTGCCGATCGCGGTGACGAGCGACTGGACCTCTTCGTTCTTGAGCAGGCGGTCGACGCGGGCGCGCTCGACGTTGAGGATCTTCCCCCGAATGGGCAGGATCGCCTGGTAGCCCGAGTCGCGCGCCCGCTTGGCGCTGCCGCCGGCGCTGTCGCCCTCGACGATGAACAGCTCGGACTGTTCCGGATCCTTCGAGGAGCAGTCTGCGAGCTTGCCCGGCATCGCAGCCGACTCGAGCAGTGACTTGCGGCGGGTGAGATCGCGCGCCTGACGGGCTGCGACGCGGGCACGGGCTGCCTGAGTGGCCTTGTTCAGGATCTGGCGCGCTTCCGAGGGATGCTCCTCGAGCCAGTCGCCCAACTTCTCGTTCGCCGACTTCTCGACGGCCGAGCGCATCTCGGTGTTGCCCAGCTTCGCCTTGGTCTGACCCTCGAACTGCGGATTGCGAAGGCGCACGGACACGATCGCGGTCAGGCCTTCACGGATGTCCTCACCGAGAAGGCTCACGTCCTTGTCCTTCACCATGCCCTTGGCGCGCGCGTACCGGTTCACCGCGTTGGTGAGGGCCTTCTTGAAACCCTCTTCGTGCATGCCGCCCTCGGTGGTCGCGATGTTGTTCGCGAACGAGTGGATGCCCTCGTAGAACCCGGTGTTCCACTGCATCGCGATCTCGACCTCGCCCGCCTTGGACTTCTCTTCGAGAGAGATGACGCGCTTGAAGAGCGGGTCCTTCGAGGTGTTGAGGTGCTTCACGAAGTCAACGAGGCCGCCGGAGTACTTGTATGTCTGCTCGAGCTTCGGGTCGGTGCGCTCGTCCGTGAAACGGATCTCGAGACCCTTGTTGAGGAACGCCATCTCGCGCAGCCGCTCGAGGATCGTCTGGGCGCGGAACTCGGTCTCCTCGAAGACGGTCGCGTCGGGCCAGAAGGTGATGGTCGTTCCGGTCTGCTTCGACGGCTTGACGCGTCGGAGCTTGCCCTGGGGCTTGCCGCCCTTCGCGAACTCCTGCACCCAGCGCCCGCCGTCGCGGTTGATCTCCATCACCAGGCGGCTGGACAGCGCGTTGACGACCGACACGCCGACGCCGTGCAACCCGCCGGAGATCTTGTAGCCGTCGCCGCCGAACTTCGCACCCGCGTGCAACGTGGTCATGATGACTTCGGCCGCGGACTTGTTCCGGTACTCGCGATGGTTGTCGACGGGGATGCCACGGCCGTTGTCCGAGACGCGGCAACCACCGTCGGCGAGCAATGTCACGTCGATCCTGGTGGCTTCGCCTGCCATCGCCTCGTCGACCGAGTTGTCGACGACCTCGTACACAAGGTGGTGTAGTCCGGACGGACCCGTCGATCCGATGTACATGCCAGGGCGCTCGCGCACGGGCTCGAGGCCCTTGAGCACGGTGATGTCCTTGGCCGTATACGCCACGCGCGGCGCCTTTCTGGTCGGGGTTTCGGGGAGGGTGCGGTTCGCTCCGACGAGGGGATGGAATCCTGCAAAACTGCTGGTCAGGACCCCTAAACCGTTGTCCTCATTGTACCAGACGACCTCCCCGGGAACGGCCTTTCCGGACGCAATTTCGCGTCGGTCAGCGCCCGCGCCGCGCGCTCGGTGAGCCGACGCGCACCCGCAGCTCGCGCACGACGTCGGCACCCACCAACGAGGCCGCCCGCTCGACGAGCTCGCCTTCCAGGTAGCGCAGCTGGGTGCCGCGAGGCGCGGTGTCGACCGTCACTCGCAGCACGCCGTCGCGCAGCGACGTCAGTCGGCAATGGGGCGCCACGTCCCGCCCGACCAGGCTCTCCCATTCCTGGATGAGGAAGGCGAGCGCGTCGGGCTCGGGAAGGCCGAGGTCGGCGCTCACCTCGGCCAAGGAATCGCGCAGCGGCCTGGGCTCGTCCGATCGATGGTCGGGCCGCCGGGTGGTCACGCCGCCTCCTCGACCCGGCCCTCGCGCACGCGGAGCCGCCGGTCGGGATGGACCGACACCGGGACGGTCGACGCAGTCGTGAGCAACGTCTGACCGGCCGGGAGCTCGGAGACGAGCGCCTCGGCGCGCGCCGGATCGAGCTCGCTGAAGACATCGTCGAGGAGCAACACGGGCTCGGTGCCCACGACCTCGGCGCAGACCTTGTGCCCTGCGAGCCTCAGTCCGAGCGCCAGGGTGCGTTGTTCCCCTTGGGAGGCGTGTGTGCGCGCGTCGAGCCCGGCGAGGCGCAGCCGCCACTCGTCCCGGTGGGGGCCGACGAGCGTGACACCTCGATCCACTTCGGCCGCGCGTCGCTCCACGAGCGCGGCGCGCAACAACGGCTCCACGTCCTCCGCGGCCGGTGCCACGCTGCCCTCGGCCCACTCGGCCTCGTAGTCGGCATCGACGTCGTCGTCCTCGCCGGCGAGACCGCGATAGGCATCGCGCACGGCGGGTAACAGGCGCGCGGTGAGACGAAGACGACCGCGCACTAGCTCGCTGCCGGCACGCACGAGTTGCTCGTCGAACACCACCAGGGTCGACTCCGCGTCGGGCCCACGGAAACCTTGTCGCAGGAGTGCGTTCCTGTGCTTCAACACGCGGTCGTACTCCGACTGCACCGCCTCGTAGCGCGGGGCGACCGCGACGAGGAGATCGTCCAGGTACGCGCGGCGGCCGGCCGGGCCTCCCTTCACGAGTTGCAGGTCATCCGGCGCGAAGACGGTCACGCGGAGCAGGCCCAACAGATCGCGCGCGCGCGCGAGTGGATGACGATTCATACGCACGCGATTGCGGCCGACGGCTCGAATCTCGGCCTCCAACAGTTGTTCTCGATCCGGCTCTTGCACGGTGACGCGCACGAATGCTGCTTCGGTACCCGAACGAACGAGCGCGGCGTCCGGAACACCACGAAACGAGTGAGTCGTCGCGGCCCAGCTGAGCGCCTCGAGAAGGCTGGTCTTGCCCTCGCCGTTGGCTCCTGACACGACCGTCACGCCCGACGGGAGAACGAGGTCGACAGCCGGGTAACAACGAAAGTCCGTGAGCGCGAGACGCGCCACGACGCTCACGTGCCGCGTAGCTCCCGGCTAGGAGATGCGAACTGGCATGAGGAGATAGAGAAAGTCTCCGCTGTCGGTTCCTTTCAGAACCGCCGGCTTCAGCGGGTCGATCGACTCGACCGTGATCTCCGAGCCCGACGCGGCGTCGATCCCCTCCAAGAGGAACTGCGAGTTGAACGCCACCGTGAGATCGCTGCCCTCGTACTTCGCCTCGACCATCTCGTGCGCTTCGCCGACGTCCTGGGCGACCGCGGACAACTCCAGGCCTTCCGCCGTCATCGCCAAGCGGATGGGCGCCGTGTCGCGCCCCTGCCCCACGAGCCGCACGCGGTTGATCGCGGCGCTGAACTGATCGCGCGCGACAGTCAGCTTGTTCGGGTAGCCGCCCGGGATGAGCTGCTCGTAGTTCGGGAAGTCACCCTCGATCAGGCGTGTGGTCACGGATGTCCGCCCGACACGAAAGACGACCTCGCGCTCTGCGAGCACGACTTCGATCTCCTCGTCCCCGAGCAGCCGCTGGACCTCCCCAAGCCCCTTCCCCGCGACCAACACCTTTTGACCTTCCGGCAGCATGCTCACGCCTTGAAGATCGCGCACTGCGAGGCGGTACGAGTCGGTCGCGACCAACCGCAGACCGCCGGCCGACGCTGCCAGCAGCACGCCCGTCAGGATCGGCCGCGCGTCGTCGCGGGACGCCGCCGGAACGACCTGGCGGAGCGCCTCGGTGAGCGCGCCGGCGGCGACCTTCACTCCTGCCCCGTCCGGCTCGGTCAAACGCGGGAAGTCCGCGGCCGACAGCGTGCGCAACGACGTCCGGAAGCGTCCCGCCTCGACTCGGGCTTCGTCGTCGGTGAACTCGACCGACACGGTTCCGGGATCGAGCTTGTGCACGATCTCCGAGAAGAGCCGCGCCGGCACGACCGAGCTGCCCTCGCCCTCGGTGTCCGCCGCGGCCTCCACCCGGATGGTCAGCTCGAGGTCGGACCCGACGAGCTCGACACCGGACGCCGTTGGTGACACCCGCAAACCCGACAAGACGGGTAGAGCACCCGTCCGGGAAGCCACAGCCCGTTGCGCAACGGCAATGGCATCGGCCAGGGTGTCCCGTTCGCAGCGGAACTTCACCGGCAATCTCCTTCAGTCCGTGCCATCGGTTTCCTCAACAGTTGGGGATCTCTCAAATAGCAGTTGTAGTAGTGCCTGTGGATTGGGGACAGCGGGTCGTCGTTGCAGGTGGGAGGGGGTGAGGCTGTCCCCGCGCTTTCCACCAGGATCCCTCAAGGAGAGCTTGACGGAGAGAGTTTTGCCCAAGTCCCTCCCCATGCACTCCGTTGATATCCCCACCTGTCCACAGGGTTATCCACTGGTACCGAGCTTGATCCGGGCGATGAGCTCGGTGACCTGGTCGAACGTGGTGTGGCGTTCGTTCATCTGCTGCTTGATCTTCTCGACCGCGTACATGACGGTCGTGTGGTCGCGGCCGCCGAACTCCTTGGCGATCTGCGGGTAGCTGTAGCCCGTCAACTCGCGCATGACGTACATGCCGATCTGCCGGGCGGTGACAAGAGGCCGGCGGCGGCTCTTGCCGCAGAGGTCCTCGACGGTCCAGCCGAACATCTTTGCCGTCTCGTCGAGGATGAGCTGGGGAGTGATCTCGCGCGGCTGGGCCGGTGAGAGCAGATCGGCGAGGACCTGATGCGCGATCTCGTCTGTGAGTGGCGCGTCGTTCAAGGCTCGGTAGGCGTTCACGCGGAGGAGGGCGCCTTCGAGCTCGCGCACGTTGTCGTGGATGTTGCTGGCGATGAACGCGAAGACCTCGTCGGGGACGCCGTCGAGGTGCTCAGCCTCGGACTTCTTGCGGAGGATGGCCAGGCGGGTCTCGAACTCCGGGACCTGCACGTCGGTGATCAGGCCCCACTCGAAGCGGCTCCGCAGGCGGTCCTCGAGGGTGGCGATGGATTTCGGGGGACGGTCGGAGGAGATGACGATCTGGCCGTCCTCGTTGTGGAGCTGGTTGAACGTATGGAAGAACTCCTCCTGGAGCTCCTGGGTCCGCTCGAGGAACTGGATGTCATCGATCAGGAGGACGTCGAGATCGCGGTAGCGGCGCTTGAACGCTGGCATTGTCTTCGCCCGGATGGCATCGACGAACTCGTTCATGAAGGTCTCGGTGGACACGTAACGGACGCGCTTGTTGCGGAACACGGCCTTCACGTGATGGCCGATCGCGTGGAGCAGATGGGTCTTCCCGAGGCCGGCGGCGCCGTAGATGAAGAGGGGGTTGTAGGAGCGGGCGGGCGCCTCGGCGACGGACAGAGCGGCGGCGTGGGCGAAACGGTTCGAGGCGCCGATCACGAACTGGTCGAAGGTGTACCGGGGATTGAGACCCCCGGTCGCCCAGAGGCGGGAGGGCTCCTCGTCGGGCGCGGCCGGCGTCGGGAGGTCGCTGAGGGGCGTCGCCACGGTCGGCGGGACGGACGGGAGTGCCTCTTCGGGCCGGGTGTCGGTCTCTACGGTGAGCTCCACCCTGAGCTGCTGACCCGTGACGTCCCGGAGCGTGTCGGCGAGCATGCCGGTGTAGCTGGAGCGGATGCGGTCGGCGGCGAGTGAGCTCGGAACCGCCAGGGTCAGGACGTCATCGGTCAGGCTGACCGCGCGCACGCCTTGGAACCACAATCCCCACGTGTTCGGTGCGAGCTGGGAGCGGAGGGCTGTCGCGCCGTGCTCCCAGATCTCGGAGGCGGTGACACCCCGGTCGAATTCCACAGGTGCATCCACAGGTGTGGAGAACGTTCCTCTTGGGGCCACCGGAGGTGGCCATGAGCCGGTAAGAAAGATTCGGCCTCTCGAGTTCGGGGAAGTTCGCCTCCGAGGCCGTTGCGTTGGCGAGAAGTCCGAACGTAGCACCGGGGTTTTGCGGCGAACAAGGGTCGCGTGGCATTGCGCGGCAGGTCCGGTCCCCCGCGTTGCAGTTCTTTCACGCGCCGCCGTACACTCTGTGGTTCGCCCGACTGTTTGCGGCCCCTGACCTCGGGTCTCGCGGGCGATCCTTCGCGAGGAGGCCATGCGTGAAGCGCACGTTCCAGCCGAACAACCGAAAGCGCAAGAAGCGCCACGGCTTCCGGTCCCGCATGCGAAGCCGGGGCGGTCGGGCGGTGCTGAAGGCCCGACGCCAGCGCGGCCGTACGCGCCTGTCGGCCTGATCTGGCGCGTTCGCGATCGTGCCACGTTCGCCGTCCTCGCCCGGGCGGAGCGACACGCGCGCGGTCCGGTCACGGTCCGGTTCGTTCCGGGCGACTCCGAGGCTCCCCCGCGGGTGGCGTACGCCGTCGGCGGGGTGGGCAACGCCGTCGTACGCAACCGCCTGCGGCGACGCCTGCGGGCGGCAGTGGCACGCGCCGAGGCCGAGCTCACCGCCGGCGGGGCCTACCTGGTGTCCGCTCGGCGGGAGGCGCTGACGATGCCGTTCGACGCCCTCGTCGAGGCACTCAGAGCATTGTTCAGAGCAGCCGGCGGGCACCCGTGAGCGCCGTCGTCGACGTGGCGCCGACCACGCCGTCCGTCGCGGCCCGCGTACTGATGCTGCCGATCCGGGCGTGGCGCCTCGTGAGCGTGCACCTGACGCCCCGGTGCCGCTTTCACCCGTCGTGCTCCGCGTACGCGCTCGAAGCGCTCGAGCAACACGGCGCGTTCCGCGGCCTGTGGCTCGCGGTCCGCAGGCTGGGGCGCTGCCATCCTTGGGGCGGCTGTGGACTCGATCCCGTACCCCCGAACACACGTTCGCCCATGAGAGCAGGCTGACCGATGCTTGATCCCCTCTACAACGCCTTCGGCGCCGTCTTGGCGTTCTTCTACGCCATCATCCCGAACGAGGGCGTGGCGATCATCCTGCTGACGATCACGGTGATGCTCGTCCTGTTCCCGCTCACCGCGAAGTCGGCCCGCTCGATGCTGGCGATGCAGCGACTGCAGCCGGAGATCAAGAAGCTCCAGGCGAAGCACAAGGGCGACCGCCAGAAGCTCAACGAAGAGATGATGGAGCTCTACAAGGAGAACAAGGTGAACCCGCTCGGCGGGTGCCTGCCGCTCGTTGTGCAGTTCCCCGTCTTCATCTCGCTCTTCCATGTGCTGCGCTCCACCGCGGCGACCGTGCCCATCGGGTCGCAGCTCTACAAGGACATCATCGCCGCGAAGCCGAACGGGCTGACGTTCCTCGGCATGGACCTGTCGCTCAAAGCGACCGACAGTCACAGCAGCCTCTGGGTCGCGCTCCCCTATTACATCCTGGTCGGCGCAGTTTTCCTGACCGGGTTCCTCCAGTCGCGCCAGAGCCAGCGCAACACCCCGCCCGGCGCCAACGCGCAGATGCAGATGGTCACGAAGGTGCTGCCGATCGCCTTCGGCGCCTTCTCGCTGTTCTTTCCGGCCGGGCTGGTCCTGTACTTCCTGGTTTCCAACCTCTGGCGGCTCGGCCAGCAGGAGCTGATCATGCGCAAGATCGCGCCGCGTGATCATGTGCGGAAGGGCGGCGCGATCGATGCCAAGAGCTCGCCCACGAAACGCGAGGTGACAGCGGCGCCGGCTGAGCCCGAGGAGACGGTCGAGCCTTCGGAGGAGGCAGAAGGCCCGAAACCCACGCCGCGCGCCAAGGAAACGGCCCCGACGGGCACGCGATCGAGCCCGCTGGGGGCGTTGCGGGACTTGTTCCGTCCGCCGTCGGACGGGAACTCGGGAGGCGGGTCGGCCGCGAAACCGGCGCAGACGAAGCAGCCCGCGTCGAAGCAGCCGGCGTCCAAGCAGCCGGCGGCACGACAGGGCGGATCGGCCCGCGCCAGCCAGTCGCGTCGCCGCCGGAGCAGCAGCAAGAAGAAGCGGAAGCGGTAGATGGAATGGGTCGAGACGACCGGCCGCACGATCGAAGAGGCGCTTGACGCAGCCCTCGACGAGCTGGGGGTCGACGAGAACGACGTCGAATACGAGGTGGTCGCCCGGCCCCGGGGCGGGCTGTTCGGACGGTTCGGCGGAGAGGCGAGGATCCGCGCTCGGGTCAAGCCGATCTCCCGGGAGAAGCCGGGGGAGCCGCGGCGTCGGTCACGCCGGCGCGGCGGGTCGGGCGCACGGGAGGACGACCGGGGAGGCGACGGCAGGGCGCGAACGGGGGCTCGTCCCGGGACGCGGGGCGAAGGTATGCAGGAGAGCAGAGGGCCACGGCCGTCGAGGAATCGCCGGCGGCGCGGCCGCGGTGGGACGGGTCGAAGCGAAGGCCGGCGCGAAGAGCAGGAGCGGGGAGCGACAGTGGACGAGCAAGCCGACATCTCGGTGGACGAGCAAGCCGACCAGGCGGTGGAGTTCACCCGCGGCCTGGTGGAGGCGTTCGGCGCCAAGGCCGAGGTGGCCAGCCACCTCGAGGACGAGGACACGGTCCTTGTCGACGTGACGGGCGACAACCTCGGGCTCCTCGTGGGGCCGCGCGGGGCGACGCTCGCCGCGGTCGAGGAGCTTGTGCGGACCGTGGTCCAGCGCCAGACCGGGGGCCACGGCGTTCGGGTCCACGTCGACGTCGGGGGCTACCGGGCGAAGCGGCGGGAGGCGCTGTCGGAGTTCGCCCGCCAGCTCGCAGAACGAGTCCGCGACGAGGACGCCGAGCAGGCGCTCGAGCCGATGGGGGCGTCCGACCGCAAGGTCGTGCACGACGTGGTCGCCGAGATGGAGGGTGTCACCACGACATCGGAGGGCGAGGAGCCACGCCGCCGAGTCGTGATCCGACCCGGTTGATCGGCGGCGAGCGATGCTCGCCCCGGAGGTTCGCCGTCAGCTGACAGCGCAGCTCGAGGACGCGCGCCGGCGGGGCATGGTGGGGCCGGGCCCCGTCGAAGCGCATGTCGACCATGCCGAAGCGCTGGCGGCTGCCCTCGACTCCGACTTTCACGGTCGGTTCCTCGACCTGGGCTCGGGAGCCGGCGTTCCCGGCTTGACTCTGCTCTCGCTGTGGCCCACGGCGACGGGGGTCCTGCTGGATGCGCGACGCCGCCGCTGCTCCTTTCTCGAATCTGCTGTCGGGGCGCTCGATCTAGCGGATCGCGTGTCGGTGGCATGCGGTCGAGCCGAGGAACTGGCCAGAGACCAGGAGCTTCGTGGGGTGTTCGAGCTCGTGGTGGCGCGGGGGTTCGGGGCCCCGGCGACGACGGCCGAATGCGCGGTCGGCTTCCTCGAGCGGGGTGGCCGGCTGGCGGTGAGCGAGCCGCCGGGTGAGTCC